>Ga0066256_1005541_pt1 | contig 10386 bp, 8 predicted proteins | sample ThiBio_1000_biof_FD_87107 | JGI IMG/M metagenome (GOLD analysis project Ga0066256, IMG submission 87107) | Wastewater bioreactor microbial communities from Cape Town, South Africa - Thiocy_expt_1000_biof (version 2) | ecosystem: Engineered > Bioreactor > Thiocyanate-remediating >... | reverse complement strand
ATGCGCTCGGCTTTCCCGGGCAGTACCATTTCAACGCCGAGACACGGACGCTGTGGTTCCAGACCAGCGCCATCGCCGCCACCCGACAATTCCAGCTGACGCGGCTCTATGCGGAGCTGGCCGCCCCGGAAGCAATAGAGCAGGCGGTGGAGGCGCCGCAGCTGTCGTCGGCCACATCGCGGCGGCTCGGCTTCCGGGCGATGGGCTCGTACCTCGCGGGGGCCGTGATCTTTCCCTACGCGCGCTTTCTCGCCGATGCCGAAGCGCTGCGCTACGACATCGAGGCGCTGCGGCAGGCGTACACGGCCAGCTTCGAGCAGGTGGCGCACCGGCTGGTGACGCTGCGCAAGCCGGGCGAGGCCGGCATCCCCTTCGGGTTCCTGCGCTCGGACCCGGCAGGGCGGCCGGCCAAGCGCTACCTGTTCGTCGCCAAGGCGCAGGCCCGCCGGGTGGCGAGCTTTGCGGACCGGCCCATCCATACCTCGGTGATGCTGGCCTGCGACGCGCTGCATGCCGACCGCACGGTCTACGCCAGCGGGCTCGACCTGATGGACACCGCCGCGGACACGCCGGTGGGGCCGAGCTGCCGGCTCTGCCCGCGGCGCGACTGCGCGGACCGGCAGGAGGAGGCGCTGGCGCCATCGGGCGAGCCGATCGCGGTGCGCGCGCCGCTGGTACCGCGCCGTTTCGAGGTTGGCGATTCCGGCTGAGTGTGCGTAACTGCCCGCCGAAGCTGGATTGGGAGGTCCGGTTTCTGGGAGGGGTACAGTCTTGGCGGTCGACGTCCTCATTGCGGAAGACGAGCCGAGCATTCTCGAATCGCTCGACTTCATCCTGCGCCGGGCCGGCTTTTCCATCGCCTCGGTGACGGATGGCGACGCCGTGCTGGCGGCGGTGCGCCGCGACCAGCCGCGGCTCGTGGTGCTCGACGTGATGCTGCCCAAGCGCTCGGGCTTCGAGGTGCTGAAGCAGATCCGCGCCGATGACGCGACGCGCGAGTTGCCGGTGATGATCCTCACCGCCAAGGGACAGGCTCAGGACCGGCGCGTGGCCGAAGAACTGGGCGCCTCGAGCTTCGTCACCAAGCCCTATGCCAATGCCGACGTGGTCGGCGCGGTGCGGCGGCTGCTCGGCGACGCCGCGACGGACTGAGCCAGAATGGAGCGCGGCAAGCTCGAAAGCGCGGCGCTGTTCCTGACCATCCTCGGCGCCATGCTGATCATGCCGCCGCTGGCGCTGCTGTTCCAGATCGAGCGGCGCTTCCTCGGTGTGCCGGCGGAGGTGATCTACCTGTTCGTCGTGTGGGCCGGGATGATCTTCGGGGCGTGGTGGCTGGGCCGGCACCTGCCGCGGGACCGCGAATCCGAGACGCCCGAGGACGACGGCTGATGCTCTCCGCCGACTTCGTCATCGCCACCGGCATCGCCTATGTGGGGCTGCTGTTCCTCATCGCCTATGTCAGCGACCGGCGGGCGCGGCGGGGCAAGCAGAGCTTCCTGCGCTCGCCGTTCGTCTACACGCTCGCCATCTCGGTCTATTGCACGAGCTGGACATTCTACGGGGCGGTGGGATCAGCGGCGCGCAACGGGCTCGAATACCTCGCGATCTACCTGGGGCCGACGCTGGTGTTCATCGGCTGGTGGTTCGTGCTGCGGCGGCTGGTCCGGATCAGCCACAACCAGCGCATCACCTCGATCGCCGACCTGCTGTCGTCGCGCTTCGGCAAATCCTCGCGGCTGGCGGTGCTGGTGACGGTGATCGCGGTGATCGCCATCTCGCCCTATATCGCGCTGCAGCTGAAGGCGGTGACCTCATCGATCCAGGCGATCGCGGGAGCGCGGGACTTCGGCCAGGGGAGCCTTGCCGGCATCGACGACGTGGGGCTGGCGCTGGGCGTCGCGGCGGGCATGGCGCTGTTCACGATCCTGTTCGGGACGCGCAATGTCGACGCCAAGGAACAGCACCACGGGGTGGTGGCGGCGATCGCCTTCGAGGCCATCGTCAAGCTCGCGGCGCTGATCGCCGTCGGGGTGTTCGTGGTGTTCGCGGGCGGCGGATTCGAGGCGATCTTCTCGCGCGCCGAGGCGGCGGGGCTCGACATCTATTCGAGCGAAAATTTCGACTCGCGCTGGATCGCGATGAACGTGCTGTCGGTGGCGGCGATCATCTGCCTGCCGCGGCAGTTCCAGATCACCGTGGTGGAGAACTCCGACGAGAACCACCTGCGCACCGCCGGCTGGGCCTTTCCCACCTATCTGCTGCTGATGAGCCTGTTCACGCTGCCGATCGCGCTCTACGGGCTGACCAGGATGCCGGCGGGATCGAACCCCGACATGTTCGTGCTGACGCTGCCGCTCGCCGCGGACCAGCAGGGGCTGGCGCTGTTCGCGTTCATCGGCGGCTTCTCGTCGGCGACCTCGATGATCATCGTGGAATCGATCGCGCTGTCGATCATGGTTTCGAACCACATCGTGATGCCGCTGGTGCTGCGCTTCACGCAGGGCCAGGGGGTGGGCGGCGGGGTAAGCGAGCTGCTGCTCAACTCGCGGCGCTTCTCGATCGCGCTGATCCTGGGGCTGGGGTTCTTCTACTTCTACCTGACGCGCGATTCCGACGCTCTGGCGCCGATCGGGCTGATCTCGTTCTGCGGGGTGGCGCAGTTCCTGCCGGCGATCATCGCGGCGCTGTTCTGGAAGGAAGCGAACGTGCGCGCCGCGACGGGCGGGGTGGCGATCGGCTTCGTCATCTGGGCGTGGTCGAGCTTCATGCCGTCGTTCGAATCGTCATCGCCGCTGGTGGCCGCGATCATGGCGGAGGGGCCGTGGGGCATCGGCTGGCTGCGACCGGAGGCACTGTTCGGGCTCGATGGCGTCGACCCGCTGGTCAACGCGGTGTTCTGGAGCCTGTTCCTCAACACGGCGACGCTGGTGGTGGCGTCGCTGCTGTCGTCGCAGTCGAGTCTTGAGCGGGTGCAGGCGACGCTGTTTGCGGACCTGTTCCACCGCAACGGACGGACCACGGGCGCGGCGATCATCCGCGGCTCGGCGACCTCGGACGACCTGTTCTTCGTGGCCAAGCGCGTGCTGGGCGAGGAGCGGGCCAAGGCGCTGTTCGCAACGGCAGCGGAAGAAGCCGGGGTGATCCGCAGCGGGCCGGAGCCGACGCCGCAATTCATCGACCGGCTGGAGCGCGAGCTGGCCGGCTCGATCGGCGCGGCGTCGGCGCATGTGATGCTGAGCAAGGTGGTATCGGGCGACGCGGTGTCGCTCGAGGAAGTGTTCGAGATCGCCGGCGAGACGCAGCAGGTGATCGAATATTCGCAGAAGCTGGAACGGACCTCGACGGAGCTGCGCTCGACGGCGCAGCAGTTGGAGGAAGCCAACCAGCGGCTGCGCGAGCTCGACAGCCAGAAGGACGAGTTCCTGAGCCAGGTGAGCCACGAGGTGCGCACGCCGATGACCTCGATCCGCTCGTTCTCCGAAATCCTGCTCGAGGAGGGGCGGCTGAAGCCGGAGGAGCGGCAGCGCTTCGTCACCACCATCCACACCGAGAGCCTGCGGCTGACCAAGCTGCTCGACGAGATCCTCGATCTCAGCGCGCTGGAGCGGGGCGAGCGCACCTGGGAAAATGTGCCGATCGATGCCGAGGCGGCGCTCGACCGCGCGCTCGAAGTCTGCACGGCGCTGGCCAGCCAGCGCAGCATGCGGGTGGTGGTGGGCACGCGCGCGCCCCGGGCCCTGGTGGCTGGCGATGCGGACCGGCTGTGCCAGGTGCTGATCAACCTCGTTTCCAACGCCATCAAGTACAACGACGCGGCGGCCCCGGTGGTCGAAATCCGCTCCAGCGCGGCCCGCCGGCGCTATGTGATCGAGATTGCCGACAACGGCCCCGGCATCGCCAAGGCCGACCGCAAGTTCATCTTCGAGAAGTTCGCGCGCGGCGAGCAGGGCGCGACCAGCGTGCCGCCCGGCGTGGGGCTTGGGCTGGCAATTTCGCGCGAGATCATCACCCGGATGAACGGCAAGCTGGAGCTGGTGAACACCGGCGAGCCGGGGGCCTGTTTCCGGGTGACGCTGCCCCTGCCCGATGCGCGCACGCTCGCCGCTGCCGGCACCGCCGACGGCGCGTGAGCCTAGCGCTCAGATGCCGAGGCGATCGCGCATATCGTACCAGAGCGCGCCGATGGCGGTGAGGGGCACGCGCAGGGCGTGGCCGCCGGGGAACGGCAGATAGGGCAGCCCGGCCCAGACATCGAAACGGCTCGCCTGCCCCGCCACCGCCTCGGCGAGAACGACGCCCAGCAGATGCGTGGTGGTGACGCCGTGGCCGCTGTCGCCGTGCGAAAAATAGACGTTCGGGTTGAGCCGACCGACGTGCGGAATGCGGGTGAGGGTAAGGGCGAAGTTGCCGCTCCAGGCGAACTCAATGCGGGTGTCGGCCAGCATCGGGAAGGTCTGCAGCATCTTGGTGCGGATCATCGCTGCGATATCGGCCGGATCGGCGCCGCCGTAGCCGACGCCGCCGCCATAAAGCAGGCGGTTGTCGGCGGTGCGCCGGTAGTAGTCGAGGATGTAGTTGACGTCCTCGACGGCATAGTCGGCAGGCAGCAGCCGCTCGACGAGCGCGGCATCGAGCGGCTCGGTGGCGACCTGCTGGCTCGACACCGGCATGATCTTGCCGCTGATGGCCGGCAGCAGGCCGCCCAGATAGGCATTGCCGCAGACCAGCACGGTGACCGCCTTCACCTGCCCGTGGGCGGTGCGCACCAATGGCGTTTCGATATCGACGGACGTGACCCGCGACTGATCGAAGATGCGGCCGCCCAGCCGTTCGAGCGCGCTCGCCTCGCCCAGCACCAGATTGAGCGGATGGATGTGGCCACCCAGATGATCGATGAGGCCACCGACGTAGCGATCGCTGTCGACGACGCGCGCCACGCCGGCGCGATCGATCAGTTCCAACTGGTCGTGCCCGGCCTTTCGCCACTCGGCCATCGAGGCTTCCAGTGCCTTCAACTGGCTGTCGCGAAAGGCGAGAAAGGCGTTGCCGGGCCTCAGATCGCACGCGATGGCATAGCGGCCCACACGGTCGCGGATGATGTGGCCGCCTTCGAGCGACATGCCGGCCAGCGCTGCACCGGCAGCCTTGCCATAGCGGCGCTCGATGACATCGAGATCGCGCGAATAGCCGTTGACGATCTGCCCGCCATTGCGCCCGGATGCACCCCAGCCGACCTTTTCGGCCTCGAGCACGACAACCGACATGCCACGCTCGGCCAGCGCGAGCCCAGCGGAGATGCCGGTGAAGCCAGCGCCGATGATGCAGACATCGGCCGTGACCTCGCCCCGCAGCGACGGGCGCTCGCGCCGATCATTGGCGGTTGCCGCGTACCAGGTGGGCGCATGCCCACGCGCGAACGCGTCAGACGGTCTTGATGAAGGCGTCGTATTCGACATCCGTCACGCGTCCGCGAAACTCGGTGAGTTCCTGATTCTTGCAGGCGAGATAGAGCTGCTTGTAGGCCGGGCCGAGACAATCGGCGGTGAAGGTGGAGGCCGAGAACAGCTCCAGCGCATAATCCCAGTTGTTGGGGAGCGGCTCGTGCCGATCGGTATGGTTGTCGGCCACCAGCGGCGGGCCGGGCTGCAGGCCTTCGCTGACGCCGAGCAACGCGCCATCGAGGATGGCGGCCAGCACCAGATAGGGATTGGCATCGGCACCGGCGACGCGATGCTCGAGCCGGGTCGATGACGGCCGGTCGCTGATCACCCGCACGGCGGCGGAGCGCGTCTCGTGGCCCCAGGAGGCGAACATGGGGGCGTGCTCGCTGAGGGTGACGCGGCGATAGGAATTGGCGTTGGGGGCGAAGACCGCCATGCTGTCCGCCATCGAGGCGACGAGGCCCGCCGCGGCGCTCAGCAGGGTGTCCGAGGGCTTTCCGTTTTCGCCGGCGAAGACGTTTCGCCCCTGCGCATCGAGCAGCGAGAAATGGATATGCATGCCGCTGCCGGCGTGATTGCCATAGGGCTTGGCCATGAAGGTCGCATCGTAATCGTGCTTGCGCATGAAGCCCTTGATGATGCGCTTCAGCATCACCGAGTGATCGGCGGCGAGCAGGGCATCATCGACATGCTTGAGATTGACCTCGTACTGGCCCGGCCCATTCTCGCGGAGGAAGGTATCAACCGGCACCTGCTGCGCATCGCAGGCATGGGCGATATCGGCGAGCACGGCCTCGAACTCGTGCAGCTCGGAGATCGACAGCACCTGCGTCTGCCGGCTCTGCCAGCGCACATCGCGCGAGTTGGGCGGCCGCACCGGATCGAGCGCGGAATGCACCGGATCGATGATGTAGAACTCGAACTCGACGGCGACGACGGGCGTCAGCCCCCGTGCGCGATACTTGTCGAGCACGGCAGTGAGGACGTTGCGCGGATCGGCATAGAAATCGGTGCCATCGTCATTGCGCATGCCGAGGAAGACCTGTGCCGTAGGCCGCGACAGCCAGGGCACCGGCGCGAGCGTGCGCATGATGGGATGGCAGTGGCCATCGGGATCGCCCGTGCCTTCGGCGAGGCCCGCGCCGAGTACGTCGCGGCCCCAGACATCGAGCGCATAAATGGAGCGCGGCAGCGCCATGCCGTTGTCGATGACATCGCGCGCGCGATCTCGCGGAATCCATTTTCCGCGCGGGACGCCATTGGCATCAATCACGAAGGCTTCGATGACCTCGATATCCGGATGGGCATCGAGAAAGGCGCTGGCAAGCTCGGAGGGCGACAAATAGTGCTCCTGGGCGATGCGTCTGTAACTCCCTGAACCGCATTGTGGTTTCACTTTGCGGCGACGGCAACCCCGAACCAGCGTCGGACGTGCGGAGGATCAGCCGCGCCCGGCGGCGAGGCGGGCGAAATCCGCGAAGAGGCCCATGTCGATCGCCGCCTGTTCCACCGTGTTGACGACGGGCGCGCCGGCGGTGATGGCGGCGTGGAAGGCCTTCAGCTCTTCCACGAAGGGCTCGGCGTAGGACGGGCGATGGCTGATCTCTTCGAGATGGAAGCCATCGGCGCGGCGTTCGACCAGCACCGTCGGGTGATGATTCAGATACGGCGAGGGGAAGCGCAGCTCGTAGTTCGCGTCATCGAAGACGAGGCTGATGCGCTCGCAGTAGTAGGCGAGCTGCGGGGCAGCGACCCAGGTCATGGTGACGAGGCCATCGCCCGGAGCGAGCTGGGCGGTGAGATGGCAGCCGCGGCCATCGGCGACGAAGCCGGCGCCTAGCGGGGTACCGAAGGCGACCCCCAGCGGCTCGAGCAGGCCCTGCACCAGATTGAGATCGTGCACCATGGCGGCGGCATAGGGCCCGGCGAAGCCGCTGGACACGGGCGGGGCCGCCGCAAAGCCGAGGGCGGCCTCGACCTGCGCGGCCTTGCGCGCGCTCGACTCGGCTACCAGCGCGGCGGGGATATCGTCGGGCACGACGAGATCGCGGTGCTGCACGAACGGTGCCGCATCGGCATCGATGACATCGACGGTGACGGCGCGCAGCGGGCCATGCGAACGCGACAGCAGATCGCGCAGCGCGAGGTAGGCAGGATCGAACCGCTTCATGTAGCCGACCTGCATGACGCGGCGGGCGGCATCGCGCGCGGCGGCGATGCGGCGGGCATCGGCGACAGAGTAGCAGAGCGGCTTTTCGCAGAAGACATGGAGGCCGTGCTGCAGCGCGGCCACGACGAGATCGGCGTGGTAGGGATCGGGCGAGGCGATCAGCACCGCATCGAGGCCCTGGCCGAACAGCTCGTCGGCGGTGGCGAAGGCCGCAATGCCGTGGCGGGCCGAAAGGGCATTGCGCACCGTCGCCGACGGATCGGCGAGGGCGGCGACGGTGAACAACTGCGGCAGGGCGAGCAGATTGGGCAGATGCTCGACCTGGGTGATGAGCCCGCAGCCAACGATGCCGATGCGCAGCGTCACGAGCGGGGCTCCTTGCGCGGGACGGCTCGCAGATGATCGAGCAGATAGGCGTGGGTGGCCGGATTGGCGACGACGAGGCAGCCGGTGCGCTCGTAAATTTCGGGACCCCTGCCCCACCAGTCGGTGACGATGCCGCCCGCCTCCTCGACCATCAGGATGCCGGCCGCGGTATCGACGAAGCCGGTCTCCTCGAAATAGCCGGTGAGGCGGCCGCAGGCGACATAGGCGCATGAATTGGCGGCGCTGCCGACGATGCGGACGGCACCGATGGGGGCGCGGATGGCATCGAGCCGGGCATAGGCGCCTGGGTGGAGCGAGAGGTTGGGCGTGGGCAGGCCGGTGCCCACGCACATCAGCGCCACATCGGACTGCTGGCTGACGCGCAGGCGGGTGCCGTTCATGAAGGCGCCGCCGCCCTTGACGGCAGTGTACATCTCGTCGGCGACGGGATCGTAGAGGGCGCCGCAGACGGTTTCGCCGCCGCGCCGGAGCGCGATGGTGATGGTGTAGTTCATGCCGTTGAGGAAGTTGGTGGTGCCGTCGATGGGATCGACGAGCCAGCGATACTCCGGATCGGCGCCATCGACGGGCGCGAATTCCTCGCCGGTAAAGCTCCAGCCGGGATAGCGGCCCATGAGCTCGCGCCGGATCAGCAGCTCGGATTCACGATCGGCATCGGAGACGAAATCGCCGGGGCCCTTGATGCCGATCTCGATGTCGCGGAAGCGGGCGAAGTGCTTCTGGGTCAGCTCGCCGGCAGCGCGCAGGGTCGCGACGATGTGCTCGAGAATGGTGTCGGTGGCAGGGGTCATGGTTCAGCCAAGTGCTGCGGCGAGCCCTTCGGGGTCGTCGGTGGTGATCTGATCGGCGCGGAGGGCAAGCAGGCGCTCGACGACGGCGACGGAAGCGCTGTCGACGGTCTGGATGGTCCAGCAGTCGATGCGTTTGCCGTGACGGTGGAAGGCATCGATGACGTCGAAACCCGCATCGGCGGCGGTGGTGACGATCTGCCAGTGGAGGTAGATCATCTCCGCCTCCGGAGCGGCGGCGAGGGCATCGTTAACGAAGCGCTGCAGACTGCCGGCTGCGTGCGCGGCGGGGAAGGCGTCGCTGGGATCGAAACCGCTGCGCAGGCCGGGCGCCGCTGCCGTCAGCCGGCGTACGGCAGCGGCGTCGCCCGACGAGACGATGAGGTTGCGGGCGACGGCACGCGTGGCAGCGGCAAAGCCGGCGACGGCCGCAGCGTCGAGCACGGTGTCGTCCTGCTTGTAGTCGAGCTGCAGCAGCGCATCGGGCGGCAGCGGATTGGCGGCCAGCAGAGCGCACAGATCGCCCAGCAGCATGACCCGATCGGGAAGCGGCGCGCCGTCATTGCCGCGCAGGTGGAGATTGCGGATGACGGCATCGGCCGTGGCCGCCACCGGCCCCTGCCCGGTGGTCTCGCGATCGAGCGCCAGATCGTGGAGGACGGCGAAGCCCCCGTCGCCGGTGACGACGAGATCAACCTCGACGCTGGCGCCCAGCGCCATGCCTTCGAGGATGCGCGCACCGGTGAAGACCGGATCGCTGCCGCGCCGGCGGCCGCGATGCCACTTGAGGAACGTCCGGTGACCCTTGCGGGTCACGCTCACAGAGTCAGCCGTTCTGGCCTCCCCGGTAGATGGCGGCGTTGTCGCGATAGGCGGCAAAGGCCCGCGGCTTTAGCTCGATCGGCTGGCCGGCCTGCCAGTCACGCGCCTCGTCCACCATCGATTTCAGCCGGGCCCCATCGGGCAGCTCGATATCGACGATGGCATGGGTGCCGTAGTCGGTGACGCGGTGAATCCTGGCGTGGGCGGTGCCGTTCGCAGCCGCGATGTCGAGAGCCTCGGGGCGGACGGCGAGCGTTGCCGCGCCATCGGCGACGGGCACCGGCAGATCGAAACCGGCATGGACGAAACGGCCATTGGCGACGGCGCCATCGAGCATGTTCATGCTGCCGATGAAGCCGGCGACAAAGGGCGTGGCCGGCTCGCGGTAGAGCGTATCGGGCCGATCGACCTGCTCGGTGCGGCCATCGCGCATGACGACGATGCGATCGGACAGCGCCAGCGCCTCGTCCTGGCCGTGGGTCACGAACAGGGTGGTGATCTTCAGGCGCTGCTGGATGTCGCGCACTTCCTCGCGCAGGCGCTCGCGCAGATGCTGGTCGAGGCTGGCGAAGGGCTCATCGAGCAGCAGGATCTTGGGCTCGAGGACGAGCGAACGGGCGAGCGCCACGCGCTGCTGCTGGCCGCCCGAGAGCTGGTGGGTGAGGCGGGGGCCGGAGCCGGCCAGGGCCCCCCCAACGCACACCGGCTCGACCCCTCGGGGGGGCTCGTCGGGCGGGCGGCGGCCGGGCCGCTGGCCGCAGGCGAGGGTCTTGTATAC
>Ga0066256_1005540_pt1 | contig 10388 bp, 9 predicted proteins | sample ThiBio_1000_biof_FD_87107 | JGI IMG/M metagenome (GOLD analysis project Ga0066256, IMG submission 87107) | Wastewater bioreactor microbial communities from Cape Town, South Africa - Thiocy_expt_1000_biof (version 2) | ecosystem: Engineered > Bioreactor > Thiocyanate-remediating >... | reverse complement strand
CCTGGTCCACCCGGAGGACCGCGCGGAGGTGAGGCACGTCTTCGAGGAAGTGATGGCGTCCGCCGGATCAACGCTGCGGGTGGAGTTCCGCGCGAGCGATAGCCAAGGGCTATGGCATCCGATGGAGAGCGTCTGTCACAACCGCGTCGACGATCCAGACGTTCTTGGGCTCATCATGAGCACGCGGGACATCAGCGAGCGCAATGCCGCGGCGGAGGCCCAGCGCGCGCTCCTACGAGCCGAGCTCGTCAGTCGAACCAAGAGCGCCTTCCTCGCCAACATGAGCCACGAGCTGCGTACTCCGCTCAACGCCATCATTGGCTTCTCGGAGCTCATGGAACAGGGACTCGCCGGCCCGCTTTCGGAACGGCAACGCGAGTACGTAGGAAGCGTCGTCCAGAGCGGTCGCCACCTCCTCAGCCTCGTGAATGACATCCTCGACCTGTCGAAGATCGAGGCCGGCCGGATGGATCTCGATCGCGAATGGATCCCGCTCGAGACCGTCGTCGAAGCGGTCGCTGGCCCCACGATGGCGCTCGCGCTCAAGCGAGACCTGCTGCTCTTGACCTCAGTGAGCGAGGACCTGCCCGATGTCTTCGTCGATCCGCTGCGGTTGAAGCAGGTGCTGTACAACGTGCTGTCGAACGCGATCAAGTTCACGCCGCCACGCGGCTGTGTCGAGCTGAGGGCGGATCAGAAGGAGGGCGCGATCGAGATCACGGTGAGTGACACGGGGGTTGGCATCCGGTCCGAAGATCTGCCTCGCCTGTTCAGAGAGTTCGAGCAACTCGAGATGAGCGGTGAGAGGCCCGAGGGCACGGGTCTCGGGCTTGCCCTCACCAAGCGCTTGATCGAAATGCACGGCGGCACGATCCGCATCGCCAGTGAGTACGGCAAGGGGACGACCGTCACGCTCACCCTGCCCGTCGTTCGGCGGGTCAACGCGTCCGAGATGCCTCGAGCCTCCGCGTCGGCCGACGCAGACGACATTCAGGTCCTCATCATCGAAGACGATGCCAGCGCGGCCGAGCTCCTCGCCGGTCACCTGCGCACTGCTGGCACTGCCGTCGCGATCACGACGAACGGCGACGAAGCGCTTCGACTGGCCGTGAAGCTGAAGCCGCGTGCGATCACGCTCGACCTTCTCGTCCCGGGCGATGGCTGGACCATTTTGCGCAAGCTGAAGGAGGCCGAGGTGACATGCAAGATTCCAGTCCTGGTCATCTCGGTGCTCGACGAAGCACCACGAGCGCTGGCGCTCGGCGCTGCTGGCTACCTCGTGAAGCCGGTCACGCGTGATGCGCTGCTTCACGCCGTCGAGGGGATCGGCGTCCAGCTCCATCGCGTCGTCGGCGTCAGCGTGCTCCTCGTCGGAGACGATAGCGCGGAGCTACGAGACATCTGGGAGACTCTTCACGAGGTTGGTTGCCATGTCGAGCGGTCGGCCCGGCTAGCGCGGCCGATGACCGACACGCCGCTCGATATCGCCCTCGTGGTCGCGAGCGAGGGGGCACCCGTGACGCCCAACTCGTGCTCCGCGCTCTCGGTTCCCGTCATGCTCTTTGGTGCCGACGTCGACCAGGACGGCTTGTTCGCTCTTCGGCCCGAGGACATCCGCCGACCGGAGCTCCTCGTTCGCCGGCTCCGCGCCGTTCTCGATCATCGGACTGGAGAGGCGGTGAGCTCGTGAGTCGAATCCTCGTCGTCGAGGACCACCGATTTCAGGCTCAGATTGGGGTATTTTCGGCCGCGCAGCGCCGTCTCCAGGGTCCGGTTGTCGGCGACCATGTCGACGTTCTGGCTGTAGCGCCGGTCGCCTTTGCGCAGCGCCTCGTACTCGCCGACATAGAGATAGACCTTGGCCGGCAGATCGCGGTTCTGGGCGGCGTCGAGGCGCACGATGTCTCCCAGGCGCACGCGCGGCTGAGCGAACATCGCGTTGAGCTCGTTCTGCTCGACGTTCAGATTCCGGGTGGAGGCGGTGAAGTCGTACTGCGTACGATCCGCAACGACCCCGCATTCTCGAAGCTTCCGGTGGTAGCCGTGACCGCCGCGGCGATGTCCGGCGACCGTGCGCGATTTCTCGCTGCCGGCTTCGACGGCTACATCAGCAAACCGATCGACACGAAGACGTTCGCTTCGGTCGTGGAAGGATTCATCGAGAAAGGGGGAACGAATGGGTAGTAGTCCACCGGCGCTCGGCAAGATCCTCGTTGTCGACGACAACCGCCACAACCGGCTCATCGCCGAAGCAAGGCTTGTCGCCGGGGGCTATTCCGCGGTGACGGTGGAGAGTGGGGCAGCTGCGCTCGCCGCGTTCGAAAAGGAATCGTTCGAGCTCGTCCTGCTCGACATTCTCATGCCCGAGATGGACGGCTTCGAGACGTGTCGTCGGCTGCGGGCATTGCCCGACGGTGATGACGTACCGATCGTGTTCCTGACGGCGCTCAACGACCTCGTAACGCACGAGCAGGCCCTGGAGGTCGGAGCGGACGACTTCCTCGGTAAACCCCTCAACGGCACCGAGCTCCTCATTCGCGTGCGCTCGCTGATCCGGATCAAGAGGCTCCAGGATGACCTGAGGAAAGAGCGCGACAGGCTCATTCAGGTTCAGCGCCAAAAGGAAGAGCTCTCCGCTCTCCTCGTCCACGACTTGAAGAACCCGCTGGCGAGCATCCTGGCAAACAGCAACTTCGTCAGCGAGGACCCGTCACTCGAGAACCCCCTGCGCGAGGCGATGCACGACATCCTCACGTCGGCGACGACGATGCATCGAATGGTCGTCAACCTGCTCGATATCAACCGGAGCGAAGAGGGGCTGCTCGTCCTCAATCGTGGGGCGATCGATCCGGCGGCGCTGATCGATGACCTCCACCACCAGGCTCGTCGCCGGCTTGCCAACCGGGATCAACAGATGGTCGTCGGGTGTATGGGCTCGCGGAAGATCGACGGCGATCGCGAGCTGATCTTTCGCATTCTCGACAATCTGCTCGACAACTGCATGAAGTACACGCCGAGCCGAGGGACGATCTGGATCGATGTAAGCGACGTCGGTCCGGGCGACATCGAGCTCCGGGTTCGCGACGAGGGGAAAGGCATTCCCGCCGACTACCGTGAACGGATCTTCGACAAGTTCGTCCAGGTCGAGCGCGATGCCCGCGCCCACGTGCGGACGAGTCATGGCCTTGGGCTCGTCTTCTGCCGACTCGCGACCGAGGCTCACGGCGGGAAGATCTGGGTCGAGGAGAACCGCCCGCGTGGCAGTAGCTTCTGTGTGCGACTGCCGGCGGTGACGTCAGTGTGCTGAGTGTCCCAGGGCCACCCACTCCTGCGGCGGGATCCGGAAGAAGGCCTCGTGAACCTCCGCATCGAACTGGGAGCCTACATTCGCGGCAATCTCTTCGCGCGCGTGCTGATCGCTGCGTGGTTTGCGGTAGGGGCCTCCGCGAACGATCGACTCGTAGGTGTCGGCGATCTGGAAGATTCGGGCTTCGATCGGAATGGCCGCGCGCGCGAGTCGACGAGGATACCCGCGGCCGTCGCAGCGCTCGTGATGACATCGCACGATGGGAATCGCTCGCCGCAGCGCCGGCAATTCGGAGAGGAGCGCTGCGCCGCGCTCGGGATGGGAATGGATCTCGTTCCACTCCAGTTCGTCGAGTCGGCCAGGCTTGAGGAACACAGCATCACGGATGTCGATCTGGCCAATGTCGTGCAGGAGCGCGCCGAGCTCGACATCGAGCTGCCGTGCCGGCGAGAGCTGAAGCTCGGAAGCAAGACGTCGCGACCACGCGGCCACGCGCTCGCAGTGCTCGACGGTCTCGTACTCGGGGCGGGCCAGTGCGCTGACGATCGTGCGGGCGAGCCGGCGCGCGTCGTCGGCGATCGCCGCCTCGTCCATCTCCAGGCGCCCTGTGAGGAGCTCTCTTAGAATTGGAACGAGCCGGGTCGAGAGGTCGCTCTTCCCGACAAACCCGTGAACGGCGTACGGCACGCTCAGCGCGGTGATGCGCGTGAAGTCCGTCTGGCTCGTCAGCAGTATCCTCGCCGTGCGCGGAGCTGCCTGCGCCGCCATGGCAAGAACGACGTCGCCTCCCATCTCCGGCATGAGAAGATCGGAGACGAGCGCGTCGACCGGCTCCCGAAGCACCAGAGCCAGCGCTTCCTTCGGCGCCGAGGTCGCCGTGACGCGAAAGCCGGCCGCGACGAGCGTTCGTTCCAGGGTACGAAGCATCTGCTCGTCATCGTCGAGGCAGACGACGTGTTTTCCAGCAATGAGGTTCTGCATGAGTCCTCGATAAGCGGTTACTCGCCGAGCACCGTGGACACGGCGCGCTGAAGAAGCTCGGTGTCGAACGGCTTCGTCACGTAGAGCGTCGTCCCGACATCGAGGCCACGGAGGTAGTCGTCCTCCGTGTCACGGGATGTCAAAAGGACGACCGGAAGCTGCGCGTACCGTTCGTACGTTGGATCCGCGCGGAGCTTCCGGCAGAACTCGAACCCATCCGTGTTGGGCATGTTCACGTCGCAGATTGCCAGGGCCAATCGGTCGGACAGTTGCGCTAGACCTTCGTCACCGTCCGCTGCCTCGATGGTCTCATACTCGACGAAGCGAGTTGCCAAGAACCGAATGATGCTCCGGCGCGTCTCCGGTTCGTCGTCGATGACGAGGATGGTGTCGCGAACGTTGCGGTTGGCCATGGCCTCACCACTCGACTCCGGGGAAAGGCTTCCCCGGACGGGCGTACAGATACCCCTGATGGATCGAGCAGCCGAGCTCGACGATGGTGTTCCGCTCCTCGGCTGTCTCGACGCCCTCGACCACCATCATGATGCCGAGGTCGCGACAGACTGACGCTATCGATGCCACGAGCTTCTGCTTGACGGGCAGCCGTTGGACGTCGCGCGTGAGCGACATGTCGATCTTGACGATGTCGGGCTCGAGCTGCGCAAAGCTGGTCAGACCTGCGAATCCGGCGCCGAGGTCGTCGATCGCGATTCGGAAGCCGAGCTCGCGAAGGCGAGCTATCCGCTCCTTCAGGTCGGCGATCTCGTCAACCGCTCCGCGCTCCGTGATCTCGAGGACGACGCGGCGGGCATGCTTAGTGAGCGGCGCGCCCGACGCGTAGAGGGTCTCGTCGAGAAGGTCGCGGACATGAAGGTTCATGAATACGTCGACGTCGGGAGAGACCGCGAGCGTCTCGCTCACGAGCTCCCGCACCCTTCGCCCGACATCCTCGCAACGATCAAGACGTTCGGCGGCACGGAGGATCGCCCCGGGAAACGGCAGCGAGGGTTCGCTCGTTCGCATGAGCGCCTCGTAGGCGAGGACCTTCCGCTCGGCGACGGAGACGATGGGCTGATACGCCATCCACATGCCCGCCAGCGCACGTCCGAGACTGGAATGAAGCCCGGCTCGGTCACCCCCTGGCAGAACGTCACCACCGAGGTGGAGGTGCGCCGCACGTCTCAGCTTCGTCCACCCGTAGAGACGGACGGCGCGCTGAGTCTCGCGGACGAGCATGTCCGACGCGACGGGCTTGATCAAATAACGAAAGGCACCGTGGTGCACGGCCTCGGCTGCGGTGCTGACGCTCGGCTCTGCCGTGACGAGAAGAATGGGCAAGTCGAGGTCGATCTCGCGCGCGGCTTTCAGGAGGGCAAGGCCGTCCATCCCCGGCATCGCGATATCGCTGATGACCGCATCGAGGTTTCCCGCCTTGATGCGCTCGACCGCCTGGACTCCATCCGCTGCCGTTTCGACCACGTACCCGGCGCGGAGGAGAAGACGCTCGTGTGCGCGAACGAGCTCAGGGTCGTCGTCGACTACGAGAACGTAACCCTTGGGCTCCTCGAGTGGTCTCATCAAGTCCTCCGGATCATGCAATTGGCTGAAAACACAAAACTCGAGGGTACCCGGGTGCGAGGAGCGACGAGAACAGCAAACGTCTGGGCGCGCGCAATTCGTCGCACCTACGAATACCGGAGGCGCCCGCAGGCTGCGGGCTACTCTAGAGCTTTCACCAACCCGAGCCCGCCGCGACACTGCGTCGCGACACCGCATCGCCCACCGAACCCGTCATCGGCGTAAGCGGGTCGGCCGTCGGCGTGCCCTCGCGTCCTCGTGCCATGCGGAGAACGGCAAGATGGCGCTCGAGTCCTCAGCGCGAACGAAGACGCCGACCTCCTTCGCGGGCAAGGCCCGGCCAGCGATGGTCATGCGGAAACGTCGAAGGCCTCGCTCTCCGTCTTGCCTTTGCGCGACCGGGCTGTCCATCGCCGGGCTCGTCCTCGCGGCCGTCGTCGCGCACCTCTCGGCTCGCGTTGCGACCTGGGAGGACGTGAGGCGCCGCGGAGCGGGAAAGGAGCCCGTCTTCACGGCGCTTGGCAGATGAAGCGTCGTCGAGGAGCGGCTCCTCGCGCCGGTCAGGTCGTGTCCGGGCCGACGGTCGCGAGCAGACACCGCGTGGGCGCAGCGAGCGGGTAGTAGAAGCCGTTCGGCGCCTGGATGGCGCGTTGCGGATCCTTGTTCGCAAGCTGGCGGCGGGCGTTCTCCTGCGCGACGCCACGGATGTGCGCGAACCACACGTTCGCATCGTCGGTGTCGGGCACGTCGGGCGCGAGGCTCGCGAGCATGCGGCGGCGGGAGGCGGTCACGAACCCACGGTCGAGGACCGCCGCGTTCAGCTCGTGCTCGTAGACGAGACCGCGGTTGTTCTTGTTCGCCGACCCGACGCTCATGAAGACGTCGTCGACGACCAGCATCTTCGCGTGCACGTCGATGGGCACGTACGCGTCCGAGCGACCAAGCGAGGGGTCGTACGTGTTCAGCATCAGGTACGCGAAGCGGTCGGAGTAGCGCTGCGCGAAGAACGCGTGGGCCTTGCGCGTCTGGTTGCAGCCCGGATCGCTCATGGTCACGGGCTTCGTCACCACGACGAGCTTCAGCTCCGACCTCTCGTCCATCCGCCGCGCGAGCTCGTCGTGCAGCATCGGCATCCGGAAGTACTGATCCTCGATGTAGATGAAGCGCTCCGCCTTCCGCACGGCGTTGAACCACGTCTCGGCGATCGCGTACTCGTGGTACGGGGCCGGCATGGTGGCGGTGACCTGCACCGTCACGCCGCCCTTCGGCCTCCGGTCGCCGTCGAGCTCTCCCATCGGCGCTCGGCCGGCGGAGTCGGCGGCGCGGGTCGCGACGAGGTTGTTCCACCGGCGCTCGAAGACGTCGATCGCGTCGGCCACCGACGGACCGTCGATCCGCAGCATGTAGTCCTTGCGCGGGCCGGGGTCGGTCGGCGTGCACCCCTCGCATCCTTGCTTCGCGGCCTCACGCTCGGCGGCCGTCGCATCGAACTCCAGGCGCCGCGGCTCGAACGCCTTGTGCTCGGACGTATCCCAGTCCGTGGCGCGCAGGTTCATCCCGCCGATGTACGCGGTCGTGCCGTCGACGACGGAGAACTTCTGGTGCACGCTGGCGAGGTCGACGAGCGAGGTCAGCTCGACATCGTGGCTCGGGACCGTCGACGGGATCGGCACGTCGGTGTCGAGCGCTGCGGACGGATCATACGAGGCGCTCTTCTTCACGCGCTCGTTGAAGCTCACCGGCGGCACCTCGAACCGGAAGCGGCCGCGGCTGTCGTTGCCCTCACGCATGAACAGGAAGTTTGGATCGTTCGCGTGCTTGCGAAGGCCGGCATCGGAGCTCATCCAGGAGGCGAGGCTCACGCTCCCGAGGAACTGGCCGACCAGCACGCGCTTCTGCGCAGGCGACGCCTCGAGCGTCGCGAGGATCGTGTTCTTCTCCCGGTGACGCTCGGCGAGGAACGGGTTGTCGCGAACGAGCTCGAACGTCGAGTCCCACCACCACGTCGACGCGAGCACGCTCGATCGTGCTTCGAGCAGGCGATCGTGGACGTTCCGCCACGCCTCGTCGCCGTTCATGAGGAGCTTGACGGCGTTGCCGCGTCGCGCGGGGCGCCCCTGCGCCGAGAACCACTCGTGCCGGAGACCGACGAAGAGATCGTGACCGGGCAGCGTGCGCGTGCGCAGCGCCTTGCGACCATGGGCGATGCTGACGCCGGCTCGACCGCCGTCCGGTCCCGTCGACGCCTCGCGCACCTCGAGGTTCGTTCCGTCGTACGCGACGGTGAGCGTGAGCGACACGTGATCGGGCGAGCCGATGTCGACGGCGTAGGTCCCCGGATCGGTGCCGAGCAGGACGCGGAGCGTCTCCGGGGAGTCGCCCTGCTGGGTCGCGGCGGTGAGGGGCCGACCGTCACGCTTGACGATGACGGTCTTCCTCTCGAGGGGCTGCGCCTAGATGTCGAGCACGTGCAGATCGACGACGGCCGCGGCGGTCGCCTCGGAGACCGAATCACCCGCCGAGTCGGCGTCGTCCTCGAAGGGCGAAGCGCACGCGGCCGAGGAAGTCGCTCCGACGAAGAGGAGCATGCTGGCTGCGAGGCGAAGTCCCGTCCCTCGATTCGACACCCGCGGATTCATGCAGGTGCCCCGAGCACCCGGCGTGCCGCCGAAAGACCGCACCCTCGCAGCTCCCCGAGCCACGTCGCCCCCACCCATATCCGACGTCATCCCACACCCTTGTACGACGCCAACGTCGTGCCGCCAACCATCGTCGCGTCGATCGAGAGAGCCGCGCCGAGAAAGGGCGGGGGACGAAGGATCCACCTCACGGGGTCATCGGAACGCTCCGACGAGCTCCAGGACGACGGGCAACATCGATCCAAACGGACGCCAGGCCTCGCCCCGCAAGGGACATCGCCGGCCTCGCTCCGGACGCAGGGCGCGGCATCGCAAGTGCATCGCCGTCGTCATGCGCTCCGTCCTGCTTGCTGGTGCAGCGTCGCTCTTCGTGGTCCTGGCGACGTTCGCCTGTTCGAGCTCGACCCCTGCCGGTCCCGCAGAAGAGGACGCCGGCTCCGTGTTGAAGACCGACGATCCGCCGCCGACCGATCCCGATCCCCATCGCGATCCGGTCGACGATCCGGCCCCGACCGATGCCGGTGCGACCGACGATGGTGGCGACTCCACGGACGACGGCGGCTTCGGCACCACCAACGGAGACGGCGGCGTGCAGTGTCAGGCGGACTCGATCCGCGAGTCGGAGCCGAACGACACCGAGGCGACCGCAGACGCGATCCCGTGGAAGACGGGCTCGTTCTGCGGGCGGCTGAGCGGGAACGACGCCGACGTGATGACGTTCACGATCCCGAGCTCGCAGAACGGCTTCAAGTTCTCGATGAACCGGGCGCAGACCGGCCCCTACAAGATCGAGTGCTCGGTCGCGGGGAAGAACTTCTCCTTCGACGGCAACTACCCGTACGAGATCAACAAGCCGTACTTCTGCAAGATGTCGCTGACCGGCGCCGCCGCCGTCGACTACCGCATCGACCTCTCGGTGACGCCGAACTGAAGCGGCGTCGCGCCGATGGATGTGGCGCGAGCATGAGTCGTGACGTTCGCGAGCATGAGGGCGGCACACCGCAGCGCCTGACTCGGTGACGAGGCCGTGATCCGGCCGAAGGACAGCCGTCGATCCAAACGCACATGTCGGTCGCGCATGCGTTCGCGGCTGTTTTCGTGGGGACCGCGTTGCTACGTGGCGCCGGTATCGCGGGTGCATGAGCGAAGGTCATGCGGTCTGCCCTCCTCACCGGTTCGGCCCTGACGTTCATCGCTCTCACCTGCTTCGCGTGCTCCGGCTCGGACTCGGCCGCGTCGAACGGAAGCGAAGACGTGCTCGCGCCGCCGAAGAACGAGTCGCCCTCGACGGAGGAGAGCAGCTCGGCGGAGAGCAATCCTCCCGAGGACTCCGACCCGACGGGCGGTGGTGGTGGTGGAGACGGCAGCGGCTTGCCCGATGGCGGCAGCGAGGGCGGTGGCGGTGGTGGAGGGAACGGGAACGGGAACGGCAATGGCGGTGGCAAGGGCGACGGAGGCGGCGGCGGTGGCGGTGGCGGTGGCTCGCTCTGCCAGGCGGGCTCCGTCGCCGAGAGCGAGCCGAACGACGACGCCGCGAGCGCCGATTCGATCCCCGGTGAGACGGGGACCTTCTGCGGAAGGATCGGCAGCGACACCGACGTGGACTTCGTCACGTTCACGCTCCCCGCGAACGCGAAGTCGTTCGGGATGAGCCAGAAGACGACGAGCGGCGCGATCAGGATCGAGCCGAGCGTCGACGGCACCACCTTCCCGTTCGGCGGCGGCAACTACCCCTTCAAGCCGGGCAAGGCCTACACCCTCAAGATCTCCACGACCGGCGGCGCCCTCGACTACCGCATCGGCGTCACCATCACGCTGTAGAGCGCAAGCCCAACGGCGAGCACGCTGGGCTGGCGTCGCGCCGGCGGTCGAACTACGAGGAC
>Ga0066256_1005539_pt1 | contig 10388 bp, 5 predicted proteins | sample ThiBio_1000_biof_FD_87107 | JGI IMG/M metagenome (GOLD analysis project Ga0066256, IMG submission 87107) | Wastewater bioreactor microbial communities from Cape Town, South Africa - Thiocy_expt_1000_biof (version 2) | ecosystem: Engineered > Bioreactor > Thiocyanate-remediating >... | reverse complement strand
ATTGTGCGCATCATGAAGGCGCGCAAGCACATGGAGTTTAATGCGCTGGTGGCGGAGGTCATCCGCATGGTGTCCACGCGCTTTGTGCCGCAGCCGGCCGACATCAAGAAGCGCATTGAGCACCTCATGGAGCGCGACTACCTGGAGCGCGACCCCGACAGCCCCAACGTGTACTCCTACCTGGCGTAGCGAGCGCGCAATTGTTGTGCGTGTGCCCCCCTACCTGTGTGACGACTCCTTTGTATGTTGGCTTTATCTGATATTGTCCCCCGCGTGGCGCGCTGCCGCGAGGTGGCAGCGCCGCCGCTCGGATTGGCTGTGACGATTGTGTGTTTGTTGAAGCGGCCCTAATTAGCTTGGCAGCTATTTATGGTGTGGGCGACGGCGCAAAGGGGAACACGTGCTCTGCCGCTGCCGCCGCTGCCTCCTCCACCGCTGCTACCTCCCGTGCCACCTCGTCAGCCAGTGCCGGCAAGGTGGCAGCCGGGGTGGACTGGAAGTCGGCGTGGGAACCGGCGGTGGCGGCGGCGGCGTCGGCCGGTCGCAGCGTGAAGAGGAAGACGCGCGCGCCAGGCGGCGGCTCGTGGCAGGTGTAGCTGGACCACGGCACCGCCTGCCACGTCAGTCCCGCGTGCCACGCCGCCGCCAGCATGGCGTGCGTGGTGCTGGCACGGCGCTGCACATAGGACATGACGGCGGTCGTGGCGGGGCCGCCGTGTGCCAGCAGGGCGGCAAACGCGCCGAACAGGCCGGCCATGGAGGCTGGCGTGGATGACGGGTACACCACCTCCGACGCCAGCAGGGCGAGCCGTGCCTCTCCAGGGCGCGCCGGCACGCGCGCCATTAACGCTTCCACGCCGTCCGTCTCCCAGTTCCATACATGATGCACCACCCGACGCGCCACGGCGTCACCCGCTGCCGCCACAGTGCGCCGATTCAGCGCCAGCGCCGCCTCCGCGCCGTCGGTCGCCACCACACCGCCGCCGCCGCCACCACCCGCCGCCACCGTCGCTGCTACCACCGTCACCAACCCGCTGCCCGCCCCAAACTCAATATACTGCGCCCCATCCATACCGTCTGTGCTACTCACGGCGTGCAGCAGCCACGCGGCAAGCGCATGCGCGCCCGCCCACACGATGCCACCTGTGGCATCGCCCGCACCTCCGGCGTCGCCAGCCAGCACGCCGCGCCGCATGGCAGCGTGGCACGCCACCACATACCGCGCTGCCGGCCGCGGCCCATACCCGTCCACCTCCACCTCCACCTCCACCAGCGCGTCGCCGTCCCTGTACCCGCCGTCTGCGGAGTCGGCGGCGGCCATTCCGATGGCGACAGTGTTGGCGTCGGCGGCTTGGTACACACGCAGATGACGGGTTGGCGGTGGTGAGCTACTTAGCACTCAGTCATATGAGATGTCCGCTGGAGTGGTGCGGGAGGTGCCCCGTTGCGTCGTCGTCGCTGGAATGGCGGCGGCGGTGGTGGTGGTGCGGACACGGTGGCAAGAAAGTGTCCCCTGCCACAACACGATGGTTCTCGATACAGCACGACGCCAGTCGGACGCCACACCACACCACTTGATCAACTCTCCCTTTGTGTGCAACAATTTGCTGCAAACTGCGGGTCCAGTCTCCAGCAGCGGGAGGCGAATACCAGTACCGTACCAGTAGGCAACAAGAGGAAACCAGTAGAGGCAAGAGAAAAAACCCAGTAGGAGGCGAGAGAAAGTCGACTTGTACCGTAAATACCGCCGCCACCCCCACACTTCATCACACAAAACCCAATCACTCCCGCGAGAATTCCATGTTGAATGCATCTAGTCACAGCAGATTTACGTGCTACGGCGTGGTAGCCGCGCACCAAGCGTGCCATTTATGTGACAAAGTCATGTCTGCGGTGCTGACATTCAACCATAATCGTCTGCCCCACTGGTGTGTGCGTATTATGACATGCAGGTTGCGAGGCGGCCCCGCTCTCACAATTTTCACACCGCGGATTGCCAGCTACTTATGTTATAGAGGTAGTATTAGCTGGGTGAGCGCCAATTCGCCCTGCATTGTTACTTTCGATACCCCATTTTCACGTTTCTCTTGCCGCCTACTGGCCCTCTCTCTCCTCGCCCTCTCCCTCTCCCTCTCTACTACTCGCTACTACTGCTACTTCTGAGTGCTGCAGCTGCTACTGCTGCTACTGAGTGCTGCTGCTACCGGTACTCGCTACTACTCACTACTAACCACACTATCAACTTACCCCGTTGCCACTCTACTACTCAGCCACAGTTCTGCCTCGGCTCCACCACCACCACCACCACCACCACCACCACCACACCTCACCCCAACCGCCCGTCTCCACAACCACCATGCTAGCAGCAGCCACCAGCGCCGCCCGGCGGCTAGCGGTGCGCCGCCCCGCCATGACATGGACGCCGCCGGCGCGCGGGCTGACGGCGACGGCAGTGACGGCACAATCCCCAACAACCACGGCGCCATCATTACCGCCACCACCACTGCCGCACCAACCCCAGCCGCCCCACCAACAACAGCAACAACCGGCGCAGTTCACCCTGCCCGCCACGCTGTCGGAGGTGCTGCGGCACTGGCCCACGGCGGCGGACGCGCGGTACCCGCCGCTGGAGGCGGTGGAGCGCGACATGGCAGCTGCGCTGGCGGCGGTGGCGGGCGGGCGCGCACCCGTCACGCCCCTGCTGACGGTGGTAGAGGCGTGGACGGTGATCCAACGCGGGCCGTACCCGCCCGCCTCCCCCCGCGTGCTGTCGTCCGTCGTGGCGGCGCACTCCCAGCTGAATGCGCACATGCTCGCCATCGCGCTGTACACCGCGTTCCAGGGCGTGCGGTGGCGCACGTCCGCCAACCAGGCCATCAAGCGCTCCGCGCTGCAGATGGCGCACGCGGACGCGTTTGTGGAGGCGCTGCGGCGGCAGGAGGCAGGCGGGCGGCCTGCGGCGCGCGCCGACCTGGAGGGCCTGGCGGTGGTGTGCATCCGCGCGCGTGAGTTCTCACGCGCGCTGGCGGTGCTGCGCCAGCTAGAGACCATGCCAGGTGCGCTGTCGCCGCGCGTGTACAAGGAGATGGTGGTGAGCGCGGTGGCGGTGGGCGACACGGACCGCGCGGCACGCGCGGTGCACAGTCTCGCGCAGGCGCTGGCGGGGCAGGAGGCGGGGGGGGTCATTGCCGCTGGGGGCAACGGGGTCGGGACACGCCGGCCCGGGGGGCTCACCAAGTCGCTGCGCCTGCCAGACCGCGTTGTGACGCTGTGCCTGCGCGCCGCTGACGTGGACAGCTGCGCCATCGCGGTGCGTGCGGCGCACCTGATGGGCCGCCGCCTCACGCCAGAGTTGGCGACCCGTGTGCTGGACCTCGCGGCAGATGCTGGCAACGCAGTGCTGGCGGAGGTTGCGGTCGGTGATCTGCTGCATGCCGCCGGTGCTGCTGCCGGTGGTGCCGCTACCCTGCCCCTGCCTTCCTGCCGCACCCTGGCGCGTGCGTACGCTAACGCGGAGGACGTGGCGGGCGCGCTGCGCATGGTGCAGTACATTGCAGCGGTGGGTGGCGGCGGCCGCGCACCAGCACCCACCCCCGCTGGCGCTGCCGGCGCCGCCGCCGCCGCTGTCGCTGCTGGCGGCGGTGTGGCAGCTGACACCAGTGTGGTGGACGACGCCACGTGGGACGCCATTGCCAACTCGCTGGTGTGCCTGAACAACCGCATCTTCCTGGCATCCCGCCAGCTGCGTGGCCGCGACGGCGCCGGCGGCGGCGTTGGTGGCGGCAGCGGCGGCGTGCCAACAGATGACCTCCCTAGCATAGATGACGACGACCTCGGCGGCACCGGCGGCGGTAGTGGTAGTGGAACTGGCAGTAGTGGCGGAGGTGAGGCTACCAGTGTGAGCATAGATGATGTGAGTGGCTGGGGTGGAGTGGCCGCGGCAGCCGGTGATGCGTCCAGCAGCGGCAGTGCCGCGGCGTTTGATCAGGAGGGCGGGGCGGCAGGCGGTGGTGGTAGCGCGGTGGCGTCAGGCGCGTTTGCGTCTGCGGTGGAACGCTCGCTGCTGGGGTTTGGGTACGTGTCTGAGACCGGCCCCGATGAGGTCACTTCAGCCCTGCCCGGCTCCGCGGTGGACCTGCTGCTGCCGCAGCGGCGCGCCAACCGGTGGGCATTCTACTCCCGCGCCGCCTCCGCCGGCGCCGGCCTGCCAGAGATTGCGCTGTCATTTGCCACCAACGCGGCAGTGGACATTGCGGCCGTGGGCGCCGGTTTCTTGCCGGCGCTGGCGGCGCACCACGACGCCGGCGTGCGGGAGGCGCTGGAGGCGCTGGCACGCGGCGGGTCAGACACGTCGCCGCGGGGGTCGTACTCGGACGAGCTGTCGGCGCGGCACGAGGCCGCCGGCACGACGCTGCGTGGGCGCAGCATTGAGGAGGTGCTGCAGGCGGCGCTGGTGATGGGAGAGAGCGCGTCGGGCGGCGACGGCGGGGGTGCCGCGCCGCCGCCCACCGTGGTGGCTAACGCCATCTTTAACATAATCCTTGCCAGCCTGCCGCGCTGCCGCGCCGGCGCCTTTGTGGCGCCCACCTTCCAGCAGCTGGTGTCCGTGTACGGCTTGGTGCCCGACGTGGACACCTACGCCGCCCTGCTGTCCACCTTTGTGGAGCCGCCATTTTTTAACGTGCCCAAGGCGCAGGGCATCCTGGCCAGCATGCAGGAGGTCGGCATCCCGCCCAACGGCCGCGTGTACGGCCTGCTAGCCACCCTGCTGGCGCGCACCGGCCGGCTGGACCGCGCCGCCAAGGTGCTGGCGCAGTGCGTGGCTGCCGGCCTGCGCCCGTCCGCTGAGTCGCTGCGCTGCGTTATCCGCTGCGCCGTCACGCTGACACCCGCCGACGCCGCGCGCGCGCGCGCCGACGTGACGGAGGTGCTGCGGCTGGCGCGCGCGGCGGGCGTTGCGCTTGGCCGCGACTTTGAGTCGTACTACGTGCCACGCAAGCTGCGCGCTATTGGCGGCGCCTCCCCGCCATCATCGCCGCCGCCTGAGCCCCTGCAATAACTTGATCGCAGTTGTTGTTGTCGTCACGCACTTCAAGTCACACCACAAATAAACCCCACCTTATCATATTGCGCTGGCAGGCACTCCGCCTGCCGCGTATGGATTATAGCTCGCACCGTCGCCACCCGCACCGCCCTCCGCGGCAGCGCTGCCATCGCCGTACCCGGCGTACGCAGCGGCACCGTCGCCACCGCCGCCGTACCCGGCGGCCTCGCCCGTTGTGGTGGCAGCAGCATTGCTGGGGTCCCATACAACGGTGGGGTCCGTTAAACTAACGTACACCAGCCGGCCGTAATCGTCAATCCTCATCTCATAGCCGTCATAATCGATGTAGCCGGCGGCACGGTACTGCTGCAGCAGCGTCGCCGGGTCTACTGTTGCTTCTCCTGCTGCCACCGCATCCCCAACCGCGGCGGCGGGTAGCGCCTCCGTCGGGAAGCTGGTGCCAGTCGCAACCCACGCCGCCTCGCTGCCCCCCGCCACACCTGCGGGTGGTGGTGCCACATCTGACACGGGCGCCGTCACGTCCATGTCCGCGCCGCCGGCAGCAGCAGCATCTGTAAGTGCCGCCATAAGTGGCGGCGCGCCCGACGGCGGTGCGGCCGCCGCCGACGTGCGCAATGCCGCGGACGGCGACGCGCTGCTGTCCCGCGCGCCGCCGCCGTTGTTTGCCTTTCCGCTGCTGACGGTGCGCACGCGCACTGTGGCGCCGTGTACTCGTGACAAGTGGCGGCGGCGGTTTGCTGAGTCGGGTGCGGTGGCGTCATCTCCACCCACCCCTGCGCCGCCCGCCAGCGGCGGTGCGCCGCTGTTGCGGCCGCCCACCGGCTGCGTGGCGGAGCCACTAAATGGCCCTGCAACGCCGCCGCCCTTGCCGCCAGCGCCGCCAGCCAGCGTGCGGCCGCCCGGGCGCGGCGGCAGCCCGGTGGCCGGGTTGAAAAACTTGGCGCCGCTGGCCGGCGGGGAGGCCGGCGCGCCGCTGCCAGCCGGCGCAAACGCGGGTGCGGGCGGGGGTGGCAACGACGACGCCGTCAGCGGGGCAGTGGGTGGGGCGGCAGTCGTCGCGGGTGTGGATGACGGACGTGCGGACGGTGCCTGTGGCGCCGGCTGTTGCTCCACCGGCGGCTGGCCGACCCCGCGACGGCGGCAACCTGACAGCAGGCACTGCGTGCAAGTGACCGGCAGGCACAGCAGTTGCAACGCAAACGCGGCGAGGGCAAAGAGGTACAGGACGGCGGCGGTGGGGCGCAGGACGGCAACCAGTGACACCGACACAAAGTCAGGCACAAAGGAGGCCGTGGCAGATGCCACACTGCTGCCGGCTTCCGCCACAATGGCCCACACGCTGCGCAGCTCCGCCAGCCGCGGTGCGGTGGCGGCGTGCAGCTTGGAGAACAGCGCATGCTGCGGCAGCCCCAACACTGACTCCACCGTGTCAAACCCTGCGGCGGCGGTCTCATGCAGCACGCTGCATGCATACGCATAGCCCACCGACAGCGCCGCCAGCAGGGAGGCGCGCGCCTCCTCCTCAGAGTACGCATGCGCGGTCCAATTGAATGGCGGGAAGGGTACGACGACGGCCGGCAGCGGCGTGGGCGTCGCTGCCGGCGCAATCGGCGCTGTTGCATTGTCACTGCTGTTGCTGGTGTGGCTACTGTCGGTGGCGTTGCCCAGCTTGACACCGTCGTCGCTGCCGGCAGTGGCGTTGACGTCCTCCTCCGCGTGGTGGCGGTGGTGCGGCGGCTCCGGCGTGTGCCAGCCAGGACGCCCTCGCGTGTGCGGCGTATGCGGCGGCAGCTGCGACACGACGCCGTCAGCGTCAACTGCAATGGTGGTGGCGCCGTCCTCATGTGCATGCCCAGCGCCATGCTCGTCGGCGTCGTGTACATGCCCAGCGCCATGCTCGGCATCATGGACGTGTGCCGCATCGCCGCCGGCATGTGCCGGTGCCAGCATGCCGTCGCCGCCGTGCAGGTGGTGCTGATGCGCTGCTGCTGCTGCTGCTGCTGCTGCTTCTGCTGCGTGCAGGTCATCGTGCGGGTGCGGGTGCGGCATGCCGTGCGCCGCGGCGTCTGCCAGCATGTCGGCAGGCGAGTCGTGCCCAAAGTTGCCAAACCGATGGAACGGGCTCGGCTCGTGGTGGTGGTGCTGTGCGGCGCCATCAACAGCAACCTCCGTCGGCGCCACCCCTGCGGTGGCATCCGCAAACACGTCATGGAGGGTGCCCGCCGACTCAACATCACCGCCGGGCGTCGCCGCCACAAACGGCGCCTCCGCAGCTGGTGCACCGTATCCAAATGCGTCACCCGCGTCATCGTACACGGCAGCAGGCGGCGCCAACTCGCTGCCGTCATACACACCCGCACCTGCCACGCCCTCACTGGCGGCGCCCGGCTCGCCGTAGGCATCAGCGTCGTTGTAACCCGCCGCGTGGTCGGCCTCGCCGGCCGCGCCGTCAGCAGCATAATACGCCTCGCCGGCCCCGGTCGCCGTCGGGTCTACCACGCTGCCGTACGCCGCTGCCGCCGCCGCATCGTCGGCAGCGCCCTCCGGTGCGGCCTCGCTCGCGTTCTCAACAACCCCGCCTGCGCTCGTCACCTCGCTCGCTGCCGCCGCCTTGATGGCCACCTCCTCCTCTACTGCGGCGCCAGTCGCCGCCGGCACTGCAGGCGCCACGTCAGAGGCAGTGGCGGCTGCAGCATGACCGTCGGCAGCATGCCCATTCTCCTGCATGGTCTCAACATGGGCATCATGCGGCAGCGGCGGGGGGGGCCGCAGTGGTGATATGCGGGCGCGGCGGAGGGGACGGGTGGCCGGCGTTGATGATGTGCGGGGGCGGCGGCGGCGGCGGGTGGCCGGCATTGATAATATGCGGGTGCGGCGGCGGGTGGCCCGCATTGATGATATGCGGTGACAGGGGCGGGGGCGGGGCGTAGTTGTCGTGTACAGTATCCGGATGCACTGGCGCCGCCTCTGGCGGATCAGCATGCTCTGCGGCTGGCGGCACCGCGTCGGCGGCGGAAGCAGGTGAGTGCAAGTGGTGCGGCACGCCGGCAGGCGGTGGTGGTGGTGGTGCCGGCACGTGCGTCGGCGCCCCGCTTGCAGGGGCGTCCATACTCGCTGCCTCGCCAGATGCCTCGCCTGGCGCTGCGGCCGGCGTAGGTGTTGGCTGTGACCCAGGTGGCACACCACCCGGCCGCAGGGGCGTGCGCTGTGGGGGCAGCGGGCGTCTGTTATTGGGGTGCATGGGCGGCGGCACGCCAGCAGGCGCGCCAGGCGCACCGGCACCAGGTGCGGGCATGCGTGCTGGTGCGCCATGCGGCGAGCGTGTCACACCGGCGCGTGGCCCGCCGGGCTGCTGCTGTGCCGGCCGTGACCCTCCGCCGGGCGGCGGCGGTGCACGTGCCCCGCCGGGCTGCGGCATGCGCTGTGGCCCGCCGGGCGGCGGGTGGCGGCCAGGAATATACGGCGGCCGCTGTTGCCCTGCCTGCGGCGGGTGCGGTGGCGTCACCGGCGCCGCAGGAGCTGCATCCGTAGTTGCATCACCAGTGGGCGACCCCGCCAGGCTTGGCGGCACTGCAATGTCCATATCAGGCGTCATGGCATTCGGCGGCGGCGGCGGCGCTGCGGGGTCTGGATACGTGTATTTGTGGTGTGGGTGTGGGTGTGGGTGTGGTGGGTGATGGTGGAATGGCGGCTACTACAGCTGCTGTTCACAGTATGCAGGCACGTACCCGACGCAACTGCCAGCGCCGCCAGCGCGGCTGCAATGAGCCCAATGGCGGCACGGCGCGCCATGGTTAAGCAGCAGGTGCCCAATAGCTGGTGTTCTGGATGCTACTGACGTGGCACTGCTGCGCTGCTGTCACAGGCGGCGGGTGTCCGCATGGCCGTCTCCAACCGAGAACCCCACGGCTGACAAGCGGCCGTGCCCACCCCGTCGTAGGAGCGTCACCAGCCGCAGCTGTTGCCACGTGGCACTGGGGGCAGAACAGGTACTACTGCGAGTCTCTCTACTCTCCTCTCTCCTCTCTCTCCTCTCGCTCTCCTCCCTCCTAGTGCTGGGGAAGGGTCCAATTCATCCAAAACCAACTCAACACCGCGCATGCCGTCGCAACTTCTCGCTCAACACCCAAAACCAAATGACCCGTATCGCCCCTTTCCCGCCTCGATTTTGACGACGCGGCGCGGGGGCGGCGCGTGATTCATGCGCAGCGCGGCGGGGGTGGGACACCACTAGGGCAGATTTTTTCCATCTCTCTTGCCGCCTAGCTGGTTTTTCAGGACGGTTATCTCAGTAGTGAGCGGCATTTGGTGGAAGCTGTGGTGGCAAACGGTTGTTTATCATTTAGGGTAGTTGGTTGGCGCGTAAGGTGTGTGGTTGGTGGTGGGACGTTGCCTTGAAATGTGGCGTTAAACTTCGGTAACAAAAGTCGAGTAGAGAAAAGAGGAGAGAGGAGAGAGGAGAGAGAGGAGAGAGGAGAAGGAGAGGAGGACGGAGGAACTGAGCTGGCATCGAGTGGTCTCACTCACACATTGTGAGAATGATGAAGCAGGCCGCTTGTGAACGTAACAATGGGGGAGATCAAAAGTTCATGACGTTGTGTGTGCAGGCAGGCGCTTTGTATTCGATGAAAGCGCTGATTAACGGATTGCCGCTTTGAGGAGAGGTGCTGAGCTGTGCGTGGTACCAACCACCACCTACCGGTACCTGAGTGCTGTTGCTGCTGCTGCTGGCTCGCTGCTGATTGAGGGCTGCTGCCACTGAGGGGCTGTTGTTGGCACCGCTTACTGGCTGCTGCTACTTCTACTGGACCTGAGTCCACCGCTGTCGCTACCGCTGTCGCTGCCACGGACGGCCGCTTCTGTGTCCGGGTGATTGACTTCGCGCTTGGTGCGCCACAGACACAGACGCAAGATGGGCGACTCGTGGCTGTCGCGGCTGTCCACCTGGGTGCTGGGTGACCCCTCCAATGAGGGCCTGCAGTCGTCAGTGGGCACCTATGAGGAGCTGCACTCAGAGGTGCAGCGCGTGCTGGTGCCCACCGCCGCCGCGCCCGGCATCCAGGTGAATGTCACGCAGGCGCTCAATAGAAACTTTGCGCTGTCGTACCGGTACGTATAATATACCTGTGTGGTGGCGCCTCATCCCTGCATTACTGTCATGTTGCAATTACCCCCCCCCCCCCCCCCCCCCCCCCCTTAGCTGCCAGGCTTTTAATAGAAATCCCGTTATTATCTATAATGAGCTTTCGGTTAATGTAATGACTGCTGTGTCCATAGCTGAGCGTAAGAACATATTTTTGTTTAAGGGTATACCCCACAGAAG
>Ga0066256_1005538_pt1 | contig 10391 bp, 2 predicted proteins | sample ThiBio_1000_biof_FD_87107 | JGI IMG/M metagenome (GOLD analysis project Ga0066256, IMG submission 87107) | Wastewater bioreactor microbial communities from Cape Town, South Africa - Thiocy_expt_1000_biof (version 2) | ecosystem: Engineered > Bioreactor > Thiocyanate-remediating >... | reverse complement strand
TGCCCAGTGCGTGATCCTGGCTGTGATGATGACGCCCAGCAGCTTGCCCATCAGGGACGGCACCGTGATGCCGCGATACCACTTGAACTCTTCGGTTGTCAACAACACACAGACAGTAGGGCCGGCTATGCCCTCCCCTGAAACCCAATGCGGGCTCCCCACTGTACTTACCTAATCTGCGTGTCGCTGCTGCCACCGAGGGAATTTGCAGCGTATGTGTCTACGCACCACCCTGGCGACGCCACGGTGCAAGACTACTACCGTCGCGTTGTTTTGTAGCCGCGCGCAGTTTATGTGCCGGCCTCGTGAATTCCGCAAGCGCGTTGCTTCCGGCATAATTAATTACAAATGGTCACCTGTTTTTGGTATTGTCGTTTAAAGTGTGCTAAGAGCTGCGGCTATGGCGATGGGTGGGTCTAAGGCGCCGTGCCGGCACCGTCGGGCGCGGCAGTGCCAGACACGGGGACGGTGGGGGCGGCGGACGGAGTCGCAGCGGAGGCGTGTCCTGTGTCGCCGACGGCCTGCGCAACAGTTGCGCTACGCAGGCGGGTAGCGAGTACGGTGGGCACCCGGCGCGGAGTGGATCCAGCGGCGGCCAGAGGTACAGACGCACCACCAATTGACGTGATCCGCGCAACACCCGCTCCAGGCTCTAGCGTAGGGCGACGAATGGTCGGAGTGCTGCGGGGCAACGACGACACAGCCGTCGGCAGCGCCACCACCTCGGCGTCCGTACCGGTACCCGTACGCCGCGCTGCGCTTGCCACCCGCGCGGCCAATTCGGCGTCCGCGGCGCGCGCATTCGCGGCACGTACCGCGGTCGCCCAGTGGGCGTCGGCATCCGCACGTGCACGCGCGGCAGCTGCCTTGGCAATGTCATCTGCACTACCCATTGTCTCTGCCGATTCGACGCGCACACGTAAGGCCGCCATGGCTGCCTCTGTGGCTGCAGCGCGCGACTCAGCGGCTTTCAGTGCCGTGTTCATGTCAGCAGCAGCTTGTGCCGCAGTAACGGCAGCGTTCGCCTCGCCCTCCGTTCGTGCAGCGGCAATGGCGGCTTGCGCATCAGCTTTGGCGCGCGCGAGCGCATCCTCCGCCTCCTTGGCGCGCGCCTCTGCGGCGGCCAGTGCCGTTGCTTGTGGGCCAGATACAGCCACCCTGGAAGAATACGCCTCCCAATCTCGCGCCGATTTGGTTGCGGCTTCAGTGTCAGCTTTGGCGCGCACAAGCGCGTCCTCCGCCGCTTTGGCGCGCGCTCTCGCCTCTGTCGCAAAGGTCTTCCACTCCTCCGCCCACGTCAGTGTAGGTTTGAGGGCAGCTTCTGCTTTGGTGGCGCGCGCCTCTGCAGCGCTCGCACGACCCAACGCCTCCGTCAACTTGCGAGTTGTGTCGCCGGCAGCAGCACGCGCCACGCCCTCCGCCCGTTGTGCAGCGGCAATAGCAGCCTGCGATTCAGCCTTGGCGCGGGAGAGCGTGCCCTCCGCCTCCTTGGCACGTGACTCTGCGGCTGCCTTGAGGCTCTCCACGCGCTCCTTCCATTCCGCAATCGTCTTGTTGGCGCGCGCAAGCGCGTCCTCCGCCTTCTGGGCGCGTGACTCTGCGGCTGCTAGCACACCCGGTTCAGTAGGAGCCACCACCGCCGTCGCAAGAATGGGATCAGGTGCCGCCGCGGCAACTGCCGTCGTTGTGGCTGGACCGCCACCACCACCACCGCCACTACTCCCGCCGCCGCTGGCGCTCGAGGGAAATGGCACGCGACCGCTCAACACACAAGAAGCACGCGCCGCGGCGGCGGCTGCGGCTCCCGCGACGACTGCGGCTGCCGTGGCTGGACCACAGCCACTACCATCACCGTCAGTGCCGCCGCTGCCGGCGCTCAAGTGATGCGCGCCATACGGGCCCGCCACATGAGCACCGGGGGCCGCGCCGGCGGCTGCGGCTGAACCCAAACCTCTCGTGCCGCCGCCGCTGGCGCTCGAAGCATGCGGCCTTCCCCCGCCGACACGAGCAGCAGGTGCCGCCGGGGCGATTGCGTCTGGCATGACTGGACCACCGCCACGACGTCCAGCGTCAGTGCCGTTCAAAGGATACGGGCCATCCGGCCCAACCAAAGAAGTTGCAGGTGTTGTCGCAGCTGCGGCTGCCGCGGTTCGACTACCACCACGACGTTTGGCTTCAGTGCCACCGCCGCCAGCACTCAAGGGATACGCGTCATCCGGATCCTCTTCATGCCGGTGACCCGCAAATATAGCAGCAACGGATGCGGCTACGCTGATTTCGTTCAAAATATAAGACATCATCCCACCGCCCACACGAGCAGCGGGTGCCGGCGCGGCGGCCCCGGCTGGACTCCCGGTCCTACCACGACGTCCTGCGTCAGTGCCGCCGGGATGCAACTTACCGCCCCCAGTAGCAAGTGGCGGGGGGTTTCCCGACTCCTCCTCGTCCTTTTCCGATTCCTCATCAATTTCTGCCGCGTGAGCAGGCGTCGGCAAGCGCGGTATTACCTCGTGCGCCCTGCCGGTACCGCGCGCCCTACCGGTGGTACCAGAACCGGGGCCCGAACGTCGGTCCATGACCAACAGGCTGTCCTCGATAGGCTCGATAGAAGTGGAACCAAAATTACGCCCTAGAGCCACGCACTGAGGCGCGCAGGGGTCACACACGCTAATGTGACAGTAAATGTCAGCAATGCAGCACACCAGGGTGGGGGTAAGTTACCTGCTCTTCAGTCGCGTGCAGTGTGCGATACCTGTGTTGGTGCAGTGAAACACCTTACCGGTACCAGTACACTGGTCGGAGTTTGGTCCGCCTTCATACAGCTGCAGCATCAGGAAAATCATAAATTGCGCATGCTTCCGCTACGCCTCTGCATAAAAGTCCTTTCTGCCACTCATTCGTAGTGTGTTGCGCGGTAAATTGCGTTGCCCGACCGGTTGCGTGCAACTTTGATGCACGCATGATACCGGTACCGGTACCGGTACCGCCCCTCTCGCCGCCCACCGCCCACAATGTGGCCGCCAGATGGAAAATCAGGCCAGCAGCCGAAAAGGCAGCTGAGAACCTTCTGTCGACAGCTACATCCGCGCCCTCGTGTTCGGGCACCGGTCGCAGAGGGATGGCGACTTTTGCAGCCGCCGAGGTCGCCCTGCCACCGCTGCAGCTGCCGCGGCCGACGCGGTGGAACCAGCTCTGCCGCGCCGTGACGCCGCCGCCTTCCTGATGACGACGCGGTGCTATTGCACTACTACCACAGCCTTGGTCCACTCGCCTTCCGCTTTGTGGCCGTCAAGTTCCCTGACGCACCCGCCATGAGGGATCCGCCGCTGGACGGCGCCGCACGCGGAAGCCAATTACGCACACCCACGATGGCCGTTGTCGACTTGGTGGTGCGCCAGCGAGTCGGTGACGGGCGTGTACCCAGGCACGGAAGACCCTCCCCGGCAGTGGTGCTGAATGGATAAAAGACGTGCATGAACGGGGCCGACCCGTGTGGACGGGCGCCGCCAGTGCCTACCGGCACCGGTAGTCCCGTCGTCCCGTGCGCGTGCCGCAGTCGCAGAAGGAGGCGGCAGGGAGCTGTAACTTATAACCACCGGCATCGATTCTTTGTTATCACCCCTGTTGTACACGGGGTGTCGGTGGCGTTGCCGTCTTTCTGCCGGTATCGGTGGTACTGGTACCGGTAGTGCCACAGCCGCGCACAGCGCTGCCGCAGCAGCCTGCCGGGCCGGCATGGCCATACCGGTACCGGTATTCGCACAACGCCGCACCGACTCGCACGACGTGCAATACCGGTAAAGGCTACCTCCAAGCTGGTAAAATTAAATAAGTAAATGTCTGTACTGCGCGTTTCAGGAACTCGCAATTTGCGGCCATATATGACATTGACGTGGTTCAACGGTGGTTGGCACCGGTTGCATCCCAGCGTGGCTGCGCGGCAGGGCGACACCCGCGGACTCGAACACCCCTTTTACCGGGCGGCAGATTTTTTGCGCCCGCCGGTGGTGGTGGCCGTGACAGGTCGCTTTCGACCCCGGGCATCAAAGCAGCAACAACGTTTACATTGCCAATAAGGCGTGCAACTCAAGAGAGGGTGTATTTTGTAACCAGTGAGGTTTGCAGCTTGTAATAGCGGATGGTCGTTGTTGTTTAGCTGCAGTACAGTTATCTTGCTGCCGGCGGCCCTACCGGTACGCCCTACGCTCTACGCCCTACAAACCGCCCGCGCGCGGCTTCTTATTAAGTCACAAAACTGGCATTCGTACTGTAACAAAGAGTGCGAGCAACGGCACTGGAACATCGAGCAAATGTAATAAGTATGCACTGTGTGCATGCAATTTGGCGAAGTGGTTGAGCGCATGGGGTGCCACGGGAAGAGAACGTGCATTGATATGGGCGCGGTACCGGTACTCCATACCGGTAGGGCAACTCCAGTACAAACCAATCCCGGAACTGGTAAATGGCCGCACCGTGGCGGCTTGATGGTGCCACTAATACTGTTAAGCAATGCCGAGAAGGAGTGAGACGCCGTCGCCGGAGACCTGCTACCGCTGCCGCAGTTTGTGCTTTACCGGTAGTTGCCGTCCTTGCGCACCACCAGCTACGATGCATTGCTGCCGAGAGGCACATTGCAGCGGCGGCAGGGCACATCTGCTTTGTGCAGGATGGCGGCGTGGTGACATGCCGTGGAAACGCCACACCCACTGGCAAGCTGTACCCGCCGCTGGGCGTCGCGTTTCATGCAGTCACGGTCGGAGACGATTTTAGCTGCGGTCTGACAACAACCGGCAGCAGTCTACGATGCTGGGGCACGCTGCCGGGCGGCAGCGCACAGCTGCCGCTGACTTCAACCTTCTTCATCGACGCACACGCGGGACCGCGTCATGTATGCGGCCTGGTACCAAACGGCACCGTGCTCTGCTACGGTAATGCCACATCGTTGGGCGCGGTTAACGTGCCGCTTGGTGTTGTCTTCCAAGGCGTGAGTGCAGGCACGGACTACACCTGCGGCGTGGCACGCAACCACAGTGTCGTGTGTTGGGGCGACAATAGCAACCCGGTGGTGGCTGCGGCGAGTATGTGGAGAATCATCACCGATGCGGAGCACGTGGCGGCAGGTGCCGACCATGCCTGCTACGTGCGAGTGAACGGCAGCGTGGCCTGCTGGGGATCCAACGCCCGTGGTGCCGCGGCACCCCCAGTGGCACTACAGACCAATGGCAGCGTGTGGTGGCTGGCGGCGGGTGGCGGTATGACGTGCGCTGCGTCGGGTTCCAACGTGCCAGGGCCGGTGACATGCTGGGGCGCGGTGTCTGGAAGCGTAACGAGCGGCGGCTACGAGGTGGCGTGTGCGGGTTGGGGCTGTGTAGTGTCGACGACAAATAGTAACAGTGTGAGTGTGACGGCGGTAGCAGCAGTAGGAAGTGGTGGAATGCCACAGGATGTGGTGGGTAGTGCTGTTGTCCCTGGCACCGTCACGACGATTGCAGGCAACGGCGCAAGCGGGTACGCTGATGGAGTGGGCAGCGCAGCGCGGTTTTACTGGCCATTAGGTTTGTTAATTGATGGTGTAGGGGGCCTTTTTGTGGCAGATGGCAAAAACCACGTGATTCGACGAGTGGACATTGCGACGCGGGCGGTGACGACGGTGGCGGGCATAGCGGGCAGCAGTGGTACTACAGTCGGTGCAACGCCGTTGCAATCAACGTTCAACAATCCAGCAAGTTTGGAATTTGATGGCGCTGGTAATATTTATGTGGCCGACATGGGAAACAGCGCCATACGCATGCTATCAGGTGAGTGGGTGGCAGGCACAATAGGCAAGGCTGGGTCGACGGATGCTGCCGCTGGCACCAGCGCCACGTTCAATCGCCCCGATTTGGTGCGTATTGACGTGGCAAACGGGTTGTTGTATGTTGCTGACACAGACAACTATCTGTTACGCACCATTGCAATGAATGGAAGCCACGCAGTTGCCACGCTGGCCACGTTCCCGGCCAACCAGTATGTGTTTGGCATTGCACTCGATGCCGACGCACACATCTTGTATGTGGCTGTGCTCCATTCAGTTTACATTGTTACTTACGCCGGCGTGTCTACGCTCCTGGTGGGCAGTGCCACAAGCGGCTACGTTGACAGTGCCGGTAGCGAGGCGCGATTCAATAAGGTTGCCGAATTGGCACTGGATGTGCGCGCGGGGTTGCTGTACGCGACCGACTATGTCAACAACCGAATTCGACGAATCGCCACGGACAAGGGAACTGTCATAACACTTGCCGGTTCAGGTAGCGCTGTATTAACGGATGGCATAGGGACGGCGGCGGCATTTCAGAATCCGCGAGGAATTGCACTGGATGTCGCCAGCGGCGCCCTGTATATCAGCGACAGCATTAATCATGCCATCAGGCAGTTGCAACTTCCAACACCAATTCCAGTAGCCCTTGCTACTGCGCCCTTACCGCCGTCACCACTTGCGTACACCCATCAACTGACGGCATGGCGTGCGCTTGGGATCGTTAACAATCCTGGCGCAGCCGCGTCGCTGCTACTGTTGGACGCGCGCAGCGCAACGTTCCTATCACTGCTGTCCGCCGCCAACACCGCCGGCCTGAACCCCGCCATCCGCACACTGCTGCTGGGCACTGTGATGCTGGCGCCGCGAAACCCAACCCCGGCCGCCGCCGGCAACACCAACACTACTTTCTCCACGTCGGCGCAGCGCGGTCTGCTGTCGCTCACTCTGGCAACGTCCGCCGTGCCGGCATACTCCCTCGCGCTGCCAGGTCTCACCAACCTCACACTGGCCGCTCCAGCGACCACGCAGCAGCTGCAATTGGCCGTCGCCAGTTTCAGTGGGCTGCCTACGCTATCCGCACTGGCGGCATCCAACATCAACAATATTTCATGGCTGCCAGCCGTGCCCGCACTGCTGTCGTTGGATCTGAGCGGCAGTTTTATTGCGAGCATCAACGAGCATGACTTTGACACCGCTCGCTCAATTCGTTGGCTATCACTGGCAAATACCAATCTGACCTACGTCAGCGACGCCGCCTTCTCTGCTGCCAAGCAGCCAGCACTTGCGGCATTTGAGCAGGCGCGCACACCACTGCTCTTGGGGAATACCTGTCCGTCTGCGACATTCTATAGCGCTTTGCACCTCGGCCCAATAGGTTCGTCGTGCGGTGGCGGAACAAGCAGACCAATTCAGTGTGGCGCCAACACGTATGCTGTGGGCTCGGCCGCGACTTGCACGCCGTGCCCTACTGGCATGTTTGCCCCGGGTGCTGCCAAAGAGTGCATCCCCTGCCCGCCAGGCTTGGCAGCCCCTGGCTGCAACGCCACCGGCTCGTGGCGCGACGTCATCACGCTGGTGGCCGACGGCGCTGGTGCTTGGGTCAACACCCGCATCTATCTCGTACCCAACGGGTTGCAACCTGCCAAGTCCAACGTGTCCTGTAGCCCGGTGGGTCTGGTGTCTTCCAACACGGTGTCATGCGCGCTACCATTCCTGCTGCCGGCATCAACTATAGCACCAATGCTCACATACGTGTGGGTGGCGCATGCTGGCACAGGCGGCGTACCACAGCGGCTGAACACCACTGTCATACTGGTACCACCACCACAAGTTGCTCTTGTGCCTAGTGGCGGCATCGGATTGGCACCATCAACCCTGGGCGTTGGCCGCGTTGTGCTGCGGCTCCCAGCGTCGCGACTGACGGCTGCCGACTGGAACGCAGCGGGTTTGTCGTCGCCACCACAACCAACCATCGACAACCTGGTGGTGTGGCTGGCTGGCATGCAGTGCATGCAGCCTGCGTGGGAGTCATCCACCACGCTGTCATGCGCAACGCCCGCCTCCGACGCCACAAATGTGGCAGTCGTGGTGCAGCTGGCGGGCGGTGCGTTCAACGTCAGTGGCGTGTTGCCGTCGTTACTGTCAACGCCGTACCTTGCCACCAACACGGACCTGCAGCTGCTGTCATCTGCGCAGTCGGCGCCAAACACAACCATCAACATCACGCTGACAGGCGTGGGGCTGTGCACTGGCGGTGGTGGTGTCCCGCAACTGGCAGCTGCGTCAGTGGCTGGCGTGCCATGCGCGTCCGTTGCGTGCGTGTCTGGCCGCCCGGACGCAGTGCTTTGTACTGGTTGGAATGCCCGCCACCCAACTGTCGGCGCGCTGCGTGCTACAGGCCCACAGACTGCAGTCAACGTAACTGTAGCCTGGGCCAACCCCGTCTCCCGCCCTGCCACGTGTACCGCCTGCGTAACGCTTGCAATCCGGCCGGTACTATCGTCCATCACGCCCACCTCCATTGGCGCGGCAGGCGTTGCGGTGGTAGTGACAGGCACTGGCATCACGGACGCCACAAGCGCACTACCCACCGTGCGCATCGGCGGTGAGGTGTGCACCGGTGTCGTTGTGCTGATGTTGGATGTTGTTCAATGCAACGCTCCGCCCGTGCTGGCCTCCGCGCCCGGCTACCCAGTGGTGTTTGTTGAGGTGATCAACGGTGCCGGCGCCAACTCCACCGAGGTCGTCACCCTCACTTACCCCGCCACCTTCGCCGTATCCTGGGTTTCCACGCCGAGTATGACCGCGCTGCCGGGTGGTGGGTTGATGCCTACACCCACGCTGCGGGTGTATTCTCGCGATTCTGCAACGTGCTCCCTCGCCATTAACATGAGCTCATGTGCCACGTCCGACGCAGCGCTGGCATCACACCCATCCGGCATGACGGTGGCAACACTGGGCGCTGCACTGGCGGTAGGTTCCAGCGGCAGTGTTTACGCGAATACAACGGAATTGCGGCTCAATGAATCGACAGTGAGTGGCGCGTCAGGCTGTGCCGGCACGTTGACGGCATCGTGTGTGGACGCCACGGGTCAGACAGCGTCCACGGTTGGACAAGTAAACCCGACGGTTGCGTTGCCTGCATGGCACGCTGCCTGGAACACATCGGGCATGCCGCACCCATTCACGGTTGTACCTGGCGAGCTACCCACCCTGACTGCCGTGTTCACACTACTTGGCGGCGGTGGCGGTAACATGGCGTCCGCGCTTGCGGCGTCGCTATCGTGCCAGGCGCTGCTACTATCGGCATCGACGCCTTCACCGGCACTTGAGAAGTTGCTGGACCTCGTGTCGACCAAGGACGTGGTATCGTCGTCCACTGCGACTGTTGCGGCCTTCAACTCCATCTCAGCTGCGTCAGTTGTGTTTGCCGGCCTGTCGACGTCGGCAGTGCCGCTGGGGCAGGCGTTGTCGGTGTATGCCGAGTGCACGTGGACGCCCACTGGCGAGCGAGTGCGCCGGCCAACCATGGCTGTGTCAACTGCCCAACTGGCGCTGGATTGGGTGCACCCGCCATCCACAGTGCTGGGCTACACGGCGCTGCCGCTGCACCTGGTGGTGTCCATGTTGGTGCCTGCCACCATCGGTGGTAGCACAACGGCGACATCAGCAACGGCGGAGTGCGAGGTGGTGCTGGTGAATGCCACCGTGCGCGGCACACAAGTGGTTGCTGACACCTGGGCACTGAGCATAGACAACGCGGCGCCTGCTGGTACCGTGATGGCCACGGCTGTAAACGTCACGTTGCAAGCGGCGCAAGCAGCAGTCGCGTTTGTACACGTGGCCTGCAGCGCGTGGGGCCAGACGCTGGCGTCGCCACCGCTGCGGCTCTCTGTTGCCGTGCTGGATCTACGCCGCACGTCAGCACCGCCCACCTACTTCATTGCATCTGACGCATCGTCGCCGTGGCCAGTGGAGCCGCAACTAGTCGTAGCAGTTGCGATCGTCGACGCAAGCGGCGCCAGCGCCGCCAATGCCACGGATGTGGCGTGCTCGCTGTCCACCACCACTGCGGGAGTGGAGCTGAAGGTTGCAGGCAGCAGCGCGTCATCCGCCCTGCTGTCCATTCCAGCGCACCCGTCCAATGGTACCGTCGCCGTGCCGCGCTTCTATGTGCAGACCGCCACCACCACGCCGGAGGTGGAAATTGTGATTGAGTGCCGCCGCACGTCGGGCGATGCGCCACCGTCGTTGCAAATCACCATCCCCGCGCTCCGCCTGACAGCGCAGCTATGCACACAGCCAGTGCGGAACTCGTTTGTTGGCACGGCGCTTCCAATTTTCAATGTAAGTATCGTGGCAACCCCGCCCGGCGGGCCGCCAACCACGCCATGCACCGACTCCACGCCACCGGCATTTGTGCTGCCTGCCATTGTGTGTGCCATTACGCTGGAGGCCGCGACCACCTCCATCAGCGACACGTCCAACACCTTCCTGAAGCACACGGTCGCCACCATGGCGGCCGCGTCACACCTCGTAACCTTCGACGCCTTCACGCTGGTGGCGCAACAGGGGGCGACGTACGCGTTGTCGC
>Ga0066256_1005536_pt1 | contig 10393 bp, 7 predicted proteins | sample ThiBio_1000_biof_FD_87107 | JGI IMG/M metagenome (GOLD analysis project Ga0066256, IMG submission 87107) | Wastewater bioreactor microbial communities from Cape Town, South Africa - Thiocy_expt_1000_biof (version 2) | ecosystem: Engineered > Bioreactor > Thiocyanate-remediating >... | reverse complement strand
ATCATCGACAAACCAAAATAAAGTATCGTAATCTATTCCCATGAGGTAATCTCCCTATCTTTTTGCAAATAGAGAATACCTCATACTCTTCTTACCTCAAATACTCCGCTTATACGCAACTCGGGTTTCTTAATGAAATTTTTTCGCTAAAGCACGTTATATAAGAAAATCTCTTTGATGTTGTATAACCTAGGGTTGCTGTACACATATTTTTTAGCCTCTTAAGGAAAACGTTGTACTTTTACGCTATCTTTATTTTATTGGAATTTTCTTGCGGTGATTGGTAAGAAATAACTTATTAAAATGAGAATAACACAAATGCCATCATTATAAATCAATTAAAGTTTTTTATGAAAAATCTTTTTAATCCAATCTCAATTTGTTTTTCTACGAGATATCAATCTGGCTTGTTAAATAATAGACTCTCATTAAAGAATAATGAGGTACATATTTGGCTTTTGGAGATTGAAAAAATAAAGAGTTCTCTTTCAGATATCTCTTTAATATTATCATTTAATGAGATAGAAAAAGCCAAAAAATTTAGGACATTCACTCTTCAACGCTTGTTTTGCTTGTCGCACGGATATCTGCGGCTGATTTTAAGTTCTTATCTTCTTTGTCTGCCTCAAAGGATCGAATTTAAATATGGACAATATGGAAAACCATACTTGAAAGATAATTTTCAAGCTAATAATCAAACAATATACTTTAACATGTCACATTCTCATAACGCAGTTCTTTATGGAATTTACCTTAACTCAGAGATAGGTGTAGATTTAGAATATATCCAACAAGATTTGGATTGGCAAGAAATTGCAAACTTAGTTTTAACCCAAAAAGAAAAAAAGAAAATCTTATTGCTTCCTAAAAAGAGCGCACAAATTAAAGAATTTTATAGAATCTGGACTTGTAAGGAAGCGTTTTTAAAAGCACGTGGAACAGGATTGAATATTTCTCCATCTTCTATCGAAACTAATTACCTGCCTAACTACTGTTTCCATCATAGTGGATTTAGAAAGTACATGATTAACTTCTTAAATTTAAATTCCTCCATTCACTCGTTCGAGATTCTTCCAAATTATATGTCTGCATTTGTCGTTTCAGAAGAAGCTAAAGCATTAAAATTCTTTAATACAATATATTAACTTGATGGTATAATAATTTATACCATCAAATTTTTATGTTTTTAGTTAAATCTCTGGGGGTGTATTCCCCGCAGCTTGCTGCGCGCAAACCAATAAATTTCTTTGAGTGATACCCCGTCCGCTTGCGCGGGGTTATTCATTCTGGCGAAAAAGATTATCAACATCTTCCCCATTTAGTAGCTTTTCTATGAAAAGTTCTAATTTTTTTAATTCTCGCGCAAATATTTGGTCAGAAAAATAGCTTCGCAAAGATTTTGAATTTTTCTTGGAATAAAAGAAAGAATAACATTCAAACCCTAGAAGGTTGAGTTCTTCATACATTGTTTGAGAGTTTTCTAAACTGTCATCGACAAATAAAATTCTTCTAGGTTTAATACCGACTTTTTTGAAAAATTCTAATGTACTAATGTGTTTTGGTGTTTCAGAAGAAAATATTACCCCTTCTTTAAATAAGGGAGTGTCTTTAGGAATGTGTTTTGAATCCAGAGTGTCAAAACCCCATAATGGGAGATGATGAAAAGCCCCAGAAAAATCAACTCCAAAAGAACGAAGAGTTTGCACTCTTAAAGTTGGCACATCTATACTTAATTGTTGATTAATAGTAGGATTGAGAGCTGTGTTAGCTATACATTTTACTTCTTGTTGTTGTAGAATTTTTATGATTTTCGGTAAATTTTCATCCATGCATGTCCATGGTTTTGATAAGAACATATAAAGAAAAAATTTATCAATAACCTCTTGACCTTGAGAGAATAATTTCTCATGCAAAGCTGTCTTTTTCGAATAATGTTCGAAATAATATGGATCTAATCCTGTCACTAAAACTTCATCCACGTCAAAAATTACAATATCCTCTTTTCCAAATTCTTTAAGAGAATGAGACAGAATTATTTCTATGTTGTCTGATTCATAAATGCCTGGTTTTAGGGGACCAATGGGGTAGAAAATAGTGGTGTTACAGGACAAATCTCATTTTTAGTTTCTTCATCTTCTGCAGGCCGTGACGCAAAAATTCTTTGTGTCATGCATAATAGAGAAAAAATTAATAGTAATAGATGTAATTTATTCGAATTGGCCATAAAACTTCCTCCTTTATCGCTTTATCTTTCGATTTATAGATTATAATATGGTTTAAAGAAAGCAAGCTTTTGTTTCTGTGAAGTCTGTACCTCATTTATTGACTGAAATTATAACTTAGGTTAGCGTAACTTCCAAAAATTATAGTTGAGTAGTTATTTGGGGTAAATTTCTCTGTGGAGAAATTAAGCATTTAACAAGAAATATTAAATTTATGAGATTGACTAACTTACTTTCTAATGAAGCAGCTTCATATGCAGAAACTCCGATTTATTTAAGATCCAATATCGGTACTTACCCTGCTCCTTGCTATGTATGTAGAATCTCGAATGTTCAACGTTCTATTTTATCAATAGTTTCATTAGTAGACTACAGCAGCTCTAAATACAAAATCATCCCTCATGAATCTGTAAATGAAAAAAAGGTGAATAACTATAAAGAACAGCTTTTTTCAGAATTTCAATTGATTAATCCCATTTTACTCTTTTATAAAAAATATCCTGAGTTTTCTTTATTTTTATCTACTTTGATTAATAATAAAGATCCAGATACTACACGCTTTATCAAAGGTACTACATACGAAGTTTGGTCAATTTGTGATTTAAAAAAGTTATATAATATCCAGAAATATTTTCAGAAAATTGAATATTTCTATGTTGCTGATGGACATCATAGGATTGAAGCTTTAACTAGTCTTAAGGACGGTGGGTTATATCCGTATCCACAGCAATATTTATCATTAATTTTGGATGAGAGAGATTTGGAATTGACAAGCTTTAATCGTTTTATTCGCGACGCTACACTTGATTCCTCAGATCTGATGAAAAAACTTAGTAACTTATATAAAATCAAAAAGGTTTCACCGCATTTTTTAAGGATGCAAAAAAATATATATTTTTATACGGGGAATTGTTGGTATGAGCTAAGAATAGATGAGTCATTTCACGAAAGAGATCAATTGTTTCCAGCAATTTTTCTCGATAAATTTTTTATTTCAGAGCTCGAATCACAAGGAATGTTTAGTTTTGATAAATTTTTATATCTTCCGCAAACAAATAAGGTAAATGACATCATCAACCATTGTAAATCTTATGATTGTAAATTAGCTATATCTATTCCAAAGTCTCTTCTTTCAAATTTATATAAGATTACAGAAAAAGGAGACCGTTTGCCTCCTCATTCAACATGTTTTACACCAAAAATACCTGATAACTTATTTATACAACACCTTAAGCCTTAAGGAAACAAAATCCAAAACAAAATTTACGCATGTTTTCTTACTTGATTTTTATGGAACCGCTCTTTGTCCTGCAGCGCATAACAATTGGTCTGGAATAGTATTAGCCTTACTCGCTATTTCTTCAACAGGCAATCCTTCTCCCCACAATGTTACCTCATCTCCGATTTTTACATTTCTACAGGTTGTTAGTTCTACTGCTATAGCATCACTAGATACTCTACCAATGATATGAGCTCTTTTGCTACCTCTAATAAGAACAGGCATTGATTTTCCTATATGAAAAGGATAACCATCTGCGTACCCTATGTTAATAATGGCAATGTTAGTAGGATTTTTGCAAATCCAGGCTCTATTATACCCTACATTTTCACCTGCTGAGAGAGAATGAATTGAAATAATATGCCCCACTAAGTTCATTACAGGTTTTAGAGATAAAGGCAGCTTCTCTCTTCCAGAGAGAGGGGAGACACCATACATAAGAAGACCAGGTCTTATCCAATCATAATGTGTCTCTGGGTACTTTAGAATGGCTGCACTACTGGCCAAGCTTTTCTCAAAAGGTAGCCCTTTTACTGAAGCTGAAAAGTGCGCAATCTCTTTTTTGCTTATTTTATTCGAAGAAGATACTGAAGACAAATGAGACATGATGCACATATTGTCATGGTTAACGTTCTGTGATTTTTTTAATTCTCCTAAGGCGACTTTAAAATCTTTGAAGTTGAAACCAAGGCGGTTTAAACCGCAATTTATTTTTATCCAAATTGCGAGTTTTTCTCTAATGCGTAATGAGTTCAAAAGTTGAATCTGCTCTAGATTATGAATGAGAACAGTTAAATGAGAAGAGAAGCACTCAGTAAGCTCACTTCTGGTGTTAGCTCCTTGCATCAAAATAATAGGCTTAGTAGAGGTAAGCCTTCTAACGACTAAAGCTTCTTTTAGAGATACAACACCGAATCCTTCAACGTCATCTATAATTTCTTTTGTTATTGTTTCTATCCCATGACCGTATGCGTTATCTTTAACTACGGCTAAAAATTTACTTTTTGGGGCAATAGATTTTATCTGGCTAATATTGTGTTTAAGCGCTTTCAAGTTTAACCTTATCATCGTGCCTCGGTTTTGTTGGTACCTGAAGAGTTATAGTAACCAAAATTATAATCTCCACTTATTTTTTTTCCTAGTATTAAACACCTTAATAAATGTAGAAACCTCTTTAATCTAAAGATTGACTTATCCTTCAATTATTTTTAAAAATTTTTCATAAAACAACATGGGGACCTTTATGAGAAAAATTTCTATTCCACGCAATATGGTTAGAGGAGTTGATATATGGAAAAGTGTTTAGTTGTAGGAGAAGACGAGCTTACACTACAATGTGCTGATTTCTTGTTGAAGATGGGGTTTGGTATTACTTTTATTAGTCCTGTTTTGCAAATTCAGGCTTGGTGCAGAGACAAAGACATCTCTTGTTACGAAAATATACAGGAAGTTTTAGAGTTGGACGGTTATGACTATCTCTTTAGTATAGTAAATAGCTCTATAGTTCCAAATTCTCTTCTAAAAAAGATAAAAAAGTTAGCTATCAATTATCATGATTCTTTGCTCCCTAAGTTTGCTGGGGTCAATGCTACACCTTGGACTTTATTATCTGGATCTCATGAACATGGGATAACATGGCACATTATAACAGAAAGACCGGATGAGGGAGATATTATCTTACAGAAACGCTTTAGTTTAAAGCCCGAAGACACAACATTATCTGTAAGAACTACGTGCAAAAATCTAGCAGTAAGGACTTTCCCCATATTAGTTAAGCAGTTAATGGAAAATTCCTTTACATTAACTCCTCAAGACTTACAAAATAGAACTTATTATGGCTTTAGTAAAAAACCTTATGGAAATGCACTTATTTCTTGGAAATCTTCAGCCTCTGATATTCTTATACTGCACAAGGCTTTAACATTTGGAAACATAATAAATGTATTAGCCCTCCCAAAGTTCGTAGTCAAGGATAACATTTACATCCCTTTATACGTTGAAGACACGCATGAGCAAAGCAAAGAAAATCCTGGAACAATTACGAAGATTCGCGAGACTCATATTTCAATCTCAACAGCTACAAATGATCTTTTGATGTCTGATCTAGTAACCATTGAGGGTAAAAAAGTTTCTCTTTCAGATTTTATTAGAGATAATGAAATTAAGGTTGGAGATTTTTTATTAAGTCCGACAAAAGAATTCCTGATGAAATTCCAGGAGCTTAGTGAGAAAGCATCACTATTAGAAAGGAAATACCTTTCTTTTAACAAGGCTAATTTCTTAGCTAATGAAAAGACATTTTTTCCTCACCCTAATTTAAATAGCAATAGTCAATGCAGTGACTTTTTTCATATAGAACAAATTTCTCCAGATCTTATTAAGATTGTAGAAAATTTAGTAGGAGACTCTCCAAAAGTAGATGAAATTATTTTAATTTTATCATTTTTATATCTTTATCAGATAAATAATGTTTCTTTTTTTCCTAATTTTTTTCATATTTCCTCATTCGTTATACCTAAAGAATATACAGACTTTTTCTCTCAAACAGCCCCACTTCACTTAGAGGTCGCACATGATGAACTTTTTTCAAAGGCCTTAAAACAAGGGGTAAAGCAGGTTCACTTCCTTAAAAATCACTATTACTTGAAGGATATGAGTTTAAGATATCCTGATTACTACGAGATAGGGGACTCTATTTATAGAGTTAATTTTTTCTTCTCAAAAGAGAGCCAAAGTCCCCAGAAAAATGCATTAAATATAACTATTGATCCAAGAAGTTTAAAAATTAAGTTTGCCTTAAGTGTGGATGAACAGGCCAGAGATTTTTTTACTTCTATAATTAAAAACTTCTCGAATTGGCTGAATTCCATAGAAGAACAAGAAACAAATCTAAAAACGATAAAACTAAGCGAAATACAACTAATAGGTAAATTACAATGCTCTTATATTCAACAGAATGACCAAGGATTCTCAGGAACTATTATAGAGGTTATAGATGGGATTGTGGAGAGGAAGCCGAATAATATAGCTCTTAAGCATGGGGAGAAAGCATTAACATATCGAGAATTATTACGGCAGGCAAATCAGCTTTCTTATTTTCTCCGTTCCCATGTTACGTCGGGTCAATCCAGAGTTATTCTGGCTCTTCCTAGGAGTTTTGATGCAATTATTTCTACTTTGGCAGTGTTGAAGCTAGGATCAGCTTATATTCCTCTTGATCTTAATTGGCCAGAAGAGCGGATAAAACATATTTTAAAAGACAGCGAGGCAGAGGTTGTTTTAACTCATAAGAAATATTCAAGCTTCTATAAAGAACTTGGGTTAAAAGTTTTTGAGCTTGATGAATTGAGAGACCAATTGCGATTAGAATCAGATAAACCCTTATCCGTTTCTATAGATCCTGAACAAATTGCTTATATTATTTATACGTCTGGCTCAACAGGAGTTCCTAAAGGCGTTTTAGTTCCACATAGAGGGCTTGTGAACTTAGCTCAAACTCAATCAAAATTGTTCGAGATAGACGCACAAAGTCGGGTTCTTCAATTTGCATCCCTTAGTTTTGATGCAGCTGTTTCTGAATGGAGCACAACCTTATCTCAAGGAGGATGTTTATGCTTACTTCCTGAGAAGGATGGAAAGCTCACGGAAGATATCGTTCAGATTTTCCAAGAGGAATCTATTACTGTAGTAACTTTACCTCCGAGTCTTGCCAAGATTCTGCCAGCAGGATCTTTAAAGAGTTTAAAAACACTAGTTCTTGCAGGAGAAGCAAGTAGCCAATCTTTAATTGATAAGTGGGTTAAGCACGTCAAGTTGATTAATGCTTATGGACCAACAGAAGGGACCGTATGTGCAACCGCACATGTCTACAAAGAAGGAGATGTGGCATCGCTTATTGGTAAACCTCTTCCTAATATCCAAGTGTATCTTGTGAATAAGGCAAATCAGCTTGTACCCCCTGGTGTTATAGGAGAAATTGTTATAGGAGGGATTGGTGTTGCTAAGGGATACCTTAATAGAGAAGATTTAACACGAACATCCTTTATTCCTGATTTTATGCAAAATAAGAGAGACTGTTATTTATATAGAACAGGAGATTTAGGTCGCTATCAAGAAGATGGGACAATAGAGTATGTAGGTCGCACAGATCATCAGATTAAGCTTAGAGGTTATCGGATTGAGTTAGGAGAGATAGAGCAGGTTCTATTGTCATCTCCTGATATTCAGGAAGCTGTTGTTCTGTTGAGAGAGATAAAAACAGGGCAGAAAGTATTAGCTGCGTACATAGAGTCTACAACAGAATCTAAAGAAGGGTCTGACTTACTTAAGAATAAACTAAAGGCTTTTCTAGGGGAGAGACTTCCAGGATACATGATCCCTGAACACTGGGTAGAACTAAGTGAGTGGCCCTTGACCGTATCTGGCAAAATAGATCGTCAGGCATTGTTAGAGGTAGAGATAGAGATAGAGAAAAAGGGGAAGATTTCTCAAGAGAGTGATGAGCCTCAGAGTGATATAGAGAAAAAGTTAGCTGCTTTATGGTGCGGTGTCTTACGGCTAGAAAAAGTGGGTGTTCATGACAATTTCTTTCGTATCGGCGGTGACTCCATCTCCGCTATACAGTTAGCTTCTGAAGCTAGAAAAGCAGGAATGCAACTAACTGCTAAAGATATTTTTAAAAGCCCTATTTTAAAATCCTTAGCCCAACTTTTAGAAATAACAATTCGTTCTGAGGAAAAACTAGATTCAGAAAAAGCTTTAATGACTAGGCTATCTAAAGAGAAAGAAGAAGTAAAACTGCTTATACAAAATAATGTGGATTATCCTTGTGAAGTTGAAAGCTATTATCCACTTTCTCCTATGCAAAGAGGAATTCTCCTTAACTATCTACAGGATAAAAAACAAGATTGGTATTTCCGGCAAAAGGTTTTTTTAATCTATAACCTAAAAAAGGTAAATCTATTCAAAAAAGTGTGGGAAGAGATAGTAAAGACGTATGATATCTTTAAAACAGCATTTTTTTGGCAAGGCCTTGATGATCCTATTCAGTTCACTTCTAAAAACATTCCTTCAGTTTTAGACTTTCACGATATCTCTAATTTGGAAGAAGAGAAGAAAACCTCTTCTTTAGAAAGCCTACTTTTAAAAAATAGAGAACAGAAATTTGAGCTTGATAAAGCTCCTCTCATAAGGGGAATCCTTGTCAAATATGCAGAGGAAAACTATTATTTTATATTAACTTTTCATCACATTCTTTTAGATGGGTGGAGTGTAATGGAGTTATTAGAGACAATAAAGAAAAGTTACAATGATTTGTTTAAGGGGATAGAACTAGAAATCAAGAACAGCGTTTCTTTCCAACAATATATCAGTTGGGTGCAACAACAAGATAAAACAAACACAAAAGAATTTTGGAAAGATTATATATTTGGCTCTACTTATAGTAATCAATTTTCTGCATCTTTTAAGCACACGGATGGTTCCTCTAAAGGGTATGAAGTCTTTGAAGCTTTAATCCCTTCTTTATTATATGATCAGATCGTTTTTTTATCTAGAGACTTGGGACTAACATTGAATTCTATCATGCAATTTGCGTGGGCCGTATTGCTTGCTAAGTTTACACAAATGAAAGATATTACTTTTGGTATAACAACCTTTGGCCGAACTATTGAGTTAGAAGATGCCCATAAAGTTATTGGCTGACTAGCTAACGTTGTGCCGTTTAGATTTCAAATAAAAGACGACATAAACATTATTCAAGGAATAAATTTGATACAAACTCAACTTGCATCAATTCAGCATCAAGCCTTACTTCCATTGTTTGAAATTCAATCTCTTGTTGGAGGTTCATCAGCTCATTCTCTATTCGATACAATTTTCGTTTTTGAAAATTATCCAAAGGTTGAAAGAAGTAAATCAATTGTTGATCTTGAAATAAATTCCCATAAGAACACTTTAGATGTTACGGAATTTTCGCTTACTGTTGGTGTAGAACCTTCTAGTGACCTTATAATGAGGTTTGGCTATAATAAAAGCCACTTTTCTCAAGAAAATATTTCTAAAATTTTTAATGATTATGTCAGAATTATGGAAGGGATTTGTGCCAATTTAAATCAACTACAAAATGGCAAAAAAGTTGCATAATAAAAAACCGCTTCTTTTATTCTTAGTAACTTTGTGTAATCTAAAACAAATTTTCTATAATGTTGAAATTTATAGTATGTTGTAAGATAAGATTATGAATCAGATTATTTTAACGGACAAGTGAAAAGCGGAAAAGTGATTAAAGCCTAACTTACTCATGAAAATATAGAGAAAACTGTGAGAGCTCTCATAACAACTATAAGGTATGTAAAGTACTTTAAGGTTCTTAATATACAAATTTTCACAATTGTAGAAATTTAATATGTTTGAGTTATTTTGAGTTTATGATAAATCGTATCAAGGGAGGTTATTCGTGATCCAAGTCAAACTCATGTTATGAAAATAAACAGCTCTATTGCAGAGTAGCTTCGAGGACATTTAACGTAAGTGGGTTAAGCTTCCGGCACATATTTATTTTTTATATTCAATATGATGGTAGCCAAGTATCTATTGGAAATACTTTTTCAGAAAGGTACGCAGCAAAATTTTATTATAAATTGGATGAGGTACATAGAATCAATTTACGGGATTATTTCATAATTCTAACTATAAATTTTAACTAATACATTAAGGGCACTGTATATGAAATTTGCTATTGGAGATATCCAGATACTCAATGAAGAAGAGAGAGAGAAGCAGTTAGGGGAATGGAATGAGACGGCGAGGGCGTATCCATCAGAGAAGTGTATTCATGATTTAATTTTGGGAGATTTGGAGAGCCGTACTAATCAAGAAGCTGTAGTTATAG
>Ga0066256_1005533_pt1 | contig 10394 bp, 7 predicted proteins | sample ThiBio_1000_biof_FD_87107 | JGI IMG/M metagenome (GOLD analysis project Ga0066256, IMG submission 87107) | Wastewater bioreactor microbial communities from Cape Town, South Africa - Thiocy_expt_1000_biof (version 2) | ecosystem: Engineered > Bioreactor > Thiocyanate-remediating >... | reverse complement strand
GCGTGCCGGCCAGCTTCACCGCCTCGCGCGCGGCGGCGAACAGTGCGCCGGCCTTCCATTCGAAGGTGATCTTCTGGCCGGCATCGTTCCACACGCTGGTTGAGCCGCGTCCGTCGAGCACCAGGATCATTTCTTCGAACAACTGCCGCTGCGGCTCCAGCTTCTTGCCCGGCGCGATCTCGCAGACATAGCAGTCGTTCGAGGTACGCGACGCCTCGTGGTTGATGAAAATGCCCTTGCCGCCGCGCCGCGCCCAGGGCTTGAGTTCCACCGTACGTAGATTGCGCACGTAATGGGCGCCGATGATGTCGAGGCCCTCGTCGCGCACCCACCTCAAATAAGGCGTGTCCTTTTCGGTAGCGAATTTCTTCGCGAGATCGTCGGATACGACTGCGTCCTTGGCCATTTCCTACTCCATCCTTCTTGTTTGAACGCCGTTAGGCGTGTCTGTTGAATTCGTCAGCGATAGCGATGCATTTCTCCGGATCGATGCGCAGATAAAGCGGCGCGCCGTCGGGCGCGCGCAGTGAGGGGTGGGAGCGTGATTGCAGCAGGGCGGTGCCGACGCGCACTTGCACGTCGAGGAAATCGCCGAGAAACACCGTGGCATCCGCTATCCCGGCAAGCCTGTTCCTGTCCGCCGCGTCGAACGGCTGCTCCGACAATTCGATATCTTCCGGACGGATCGAGACCGAGGCTTTGGAGCCGGCTTCCAGGCCCGTTTCGCTTTTCACCAGAATGTCGCCGGCCGGCGTTTCGACCAGCCAGCGCTGGCTCGTTTGATCGAGCCCCTTGACGCGGCCTTCGAGAAAATTGGTCGTGCCGATGAAATCGGCGACGAATTTGGTGCGCGGGCGGTTGTAGATATCGTGCGGCGAGCCGATCTGGACGATCCGCCCTTCGTTCATCACGGCGATCTCGTGCGAGAGCGCCAGCGCCTCGCCCTGATCATGGGTGACGTAGATGGTGGTCAGGCCGTGGTCTGGTGGTGTGCGTTTCAATTCGAGGCGCATGAGGTCGCGCGGCTGGGCGTCGAGATTGGACAGCGGCTCATCGAGCAGCAGCAGTTCGGGTTCCACCACCGGGGCGCGGGCCAGCGCCAGGCGCGGCTGCTGGCCGCGGGAGAGTTGGGTGGCGTCGCGCTCCGCCAGATGATCGAGCGCCACCGCCTGCAGCACGCCCATCACCTTGTCGCGGATCTTCTGCTTCGACGGGCGGTTGGCGCGCACCTCCAGCGGGAAAGCGGCATTGGCGAACACGCTCATATGCGGCCAGATGGCATAGGACTGAAACACCATGCCGAAATTGCGTTTGTTGGGCGGAATGAAGATCTGGCCTTGCGAGGCATAGACCAGTTTGCCGTTCACTTCGATCTCGCCGGAGGTCGGCCGCTCCAGGCCAGCGATCGAGCGCAAGGTCGTCGTCTTGCCGCAGCCAGAGGGGCCAAGGAGTGTGAAGAACTTGCCTTTCGGCACTTCGAAAGAGATGTCCTGGGCCGCGCGCACGGCAGGCCCCTTCGGGGTCTTATACTCCGTATTGAGCCGTCTGACGCTGAGCACCGTTTCCTCCTCGCCTGATTTTATGCGCCCGACAGGTGGTTCGCGCAAGCTGGCCGGTATCGGTCAGTCCTTGCGATGATGATGGTCGTGATGGTGGTCATGGTGATGATCGTGATCGTGTGCGTGACCATGGTCATGAGAATGTCCATGCGAATGGTTATGCGTATGTCCGTGGTGATGGTGGTGGCCGGCCTCGTGCTCGCGGTGATGAATGATCTCTCGCGCGCGCGGGCCGCGCGGGTCTTCGCTGAACACTAGGGATTTGATGGTCACGGGCACGGTGTAAGAGGGGATGCGCAACTTGCCGAGGTCGATATAGTCGAAGTCGGCCAGCATCACGCCGTCGATGACGAGGATTTCGCTGGCGATGCCGCAATCCTCGCGCAGAACCGCGCCGAGCGTCTGCGCCACGTCGCCATCGAGCATGAGATAGAGCGGCTTGCCGGCGGCGATCCGATCAGCCAAGGCCAGAGCAATGCCCTTGGCGAAACCGAGGATACGCTCATAGGCCGGCGCACCGGTCCAGCGCAGCGCCAAAGCGACGTCCTGCTCGATGTCTTCGAGATCGAAGGCTTTGAGATGGGCGGTGATCGCCTTGGCGAGCCCAGCGGAATCGACCTCTTCGCTGAGTTCGAACGGCGGCTGCACCACTTGCAGGTTGCGCCTTGGCAACAGCACGCCCGGGTTGGAAATATAGCTGGTGTTGCCGGAGAGCTGGACGCTGTATTCGGAGGCGCCGAGCGCCGTGGCGCGAATGCATTCGTGCGCCGGCAGCAGCGGCCACGGGAATCGCCCGGCCGCGATCCGCTTGCGGATGGCGGCACCAAGCCGGCGGCCCATGTCGTGAAAATCCTGCTGCTCGCGATCATAGACATATTCGCCGACGCCGCCGGAGAACATCATGCCGGCCACATCGCCGAAATCGACGATCGGGTCGGTGAGATAGAGATGTTCGACATCATGTGGCATCGGCCGTGTCGCTAGGGCCTGGAGCAGGGTCTCGGCCATGCCGTCGGCGACTTGATCGAGGTCCGCTTCGCTGACGGCCTGGCCGAGTGCCCAGTCGAAACCGGCACGGCGCGCATGGGTCCGCCCGGCCGGATCGAGCCGCACGATGTGGCCACCTTCGGTGACTTGCAGACGGCCGCCGATATGGACGGCGGCGGTCGAAATCACCTTGCCGCCTTCGAGCACGCCGATCTTGGTCGTGCCGCCGCCGATGTCGATGTTGAGCACGCGCTTGCGCAGATCGAGCGAAGCCTGCGCGGCGCCGGAGCCATAGGCGGCGAGCATGGATTCCATGTGGTGGCCGGCGGTGGCGCAGACGAATTCGCCGCCCTGCTGTGACAGCAGGGCTGAGATGGCCTGCGCATTCTCCCGCCGCAGCGCTTCGCCGGTGAGGATCACCGCGCCGGTATCCACCTCGGCGGCGGCGATGCCGGCTTGCTGATAGGCCTGCGTGATGATCTCGCGCAGCTTGCCATCGTCGATCCGCGTTTCGCTGGCATAGGGCGTCAACGCCACCGGCGAGAGATAGAGCGTGTCGCGCGAGACGACATAATAGCGGCTGGTCAGGTCTTCGGCGAGGCGGCGCAGATGAATGCGCGAGAAGATGACCTGCGTGCCCGATGAACCGATATCGATGCCGACGCTGGTGAGATGGACATTGTCCTGAATCCAGAGTGGATTTTCTTCCAGGGGCCCGTCGAACTCAAAATCGTCGTGTTCGTGATCGGCATCGCCGTCGCCGTCGTGCTCATGATTATAATATTGACCCATGGCATGTTCGGCAAGGCTATGCGGCGCAGGCTTCTTGTCGCTCTCTCCCATATCGTTCCTCATTCGGCACAAGCATTATAATTCAGCTTGCTGTGCGCGTTTTCATCTTACCGCCTTCCTCGCGCGCTATCATGTTTTCGTCACCTGCCTGCCGGCGGATCACGGTGTGTTGACAGGACCCGCCCCATGGTCGATCTAGCGCGGCAGAGATTGGCCGATAAAACGAGCCGAAGCCACTTCACAGGAGGAACTCATGCCCCACGATTCCAAAGACGGTGTTCATTGGCACGAACCCTCCGGCGTGAAGAAGGCGGGCTTCGGCGAGTTCAAGAAACAACCGACCCCCTATGATGCCTGGATGGAAGCGGAAGGAATTCCTGTCTTCCGCGATATCGGCATTTCGAAGGTGCAGAACTTGCCGCTGATGCCGTGGAAGCGGCGCGGCGGCAAAGGCCATTTCATCCAGCTCTATGGCACCGAAACCAAATGGGGCTGCTATGTGGTGGAAGTGCCGCCGGGCGGCGCGCTGAATCCTGAAAAGCATATGTACGAGGAAATCTTCCTCGTCGTCGAAGGGCGGGGCACCACGGAAGTCTGGCAGGAAGGCGATACGAAGAAACATGTCTTCGAATGGCAGAAGGGCTCGATGTTCTCGATCCCGATGAATGCCTGGTATCGCGTCGTCAACGCCACCTCCGGCGGCGCGCTGCTGCTGGGCGGCACGACCGCGCCGAATGTCATGAACATGCTCAACAATGCCGACGCGGTGTTCAACAATCCATACGTGTTTCGCGATCGCTTCAACGGCGCCGACGATTTTTTCAAGTCCAATGACGATATCGAGCCCGATCCGGTGCGTGGCCTCGCCATGCGGCGCACCAATTTCATTCCCGACGTGATCAATTGCGATCTGCCGCTCGATAACCGCCGCTCGGTCGGCTATCGCCGCGTCGAACCGTTCATGACCAACAACCAGTTCTATTTCTGGATCGGCCAGCACGAGAACGGCCGCTATTCCAAGGCCCATGCCCATACCTCGGCTGCCATCCTGATCTGCCTCAAGGGCAAGGGCTATACCTATTCATGGCCGGAGCGTTGCGGCCCGACGCCGTGGAAGGATGGCCATGCCGCGGAAGTGCGCCGTCTTGATTATGAGCCGATCGGCATGGTGACGGCGGCGCCTGGTGGCGCGCGCTGGTTCCATCAGCACTTCAGCGTCTCCAAGGATGACTTCCGCCTCACCGCCTGGTTCGGCCCGCACAATCCGGGCCGCGATCCCGGCGCGCCGGGCGAGAAGCACACGGACTATACGGCCATCGATCTCGACAAGGGCGGCACGGCCATTCCCTACTGGCAGGAAGATCCGTATCTGCGCCAGGAATATGAAGCGACGCTCGCCAGCAATGGCGTGCCGAGCCGCATGGATGCGAAATGGTATGTGGCGCCGAACACTGACAAGAGCGACGCCGAGAAGCGCGACACCGTCGTGTAAGTGAGCCAGAAGCTGATGAGCGAGAGCGACGAGGCCCAGGGCGGTCGGGTTTTCTTTTCCAGTGTCCGCCGATCCCTTGAGGAAGAGGACGAGATCCGTCTCGTCAGTGTCGGTGTCGACATTGGGTCCTCGACGTCCCATCTCGTCTTCTCGCGCCTGGTGCTGGAGCGGCTCGACAACCGCTACATCGTCTCCAAGCGCGAGGTGTTTCACGAGTCCGACGTTCTGCTGACGCCCTATGCCGATGACATGACGATCGATGCCGCCAAGCTAGGCGCCTTCATCGATCGTCAATATGAGGCGGCAGGGATCGATCCGGCCGCCATCGATACCGGTGCTTTGATCCTGACCGGTGTGGCGGTGCGCCGCAGCAATGCTCGCGCCATTGGCGAATTGTTTGCTGCACAAGCCGGCAAATTCGTCTCCGTCAGCGCCGGCGACGCGCTCGAGACGACGCTCGCCGCCTTCGGCTCCGGTGCGGCGGCGCGCTCCATCCGCGAAAACCGGCGGGTGATGAACGTCGATATCGGCGGCGGCACGTCGAAGATCGCCGTGTGCAGTGCTGGCGAAGTGGTCGCTATGACCGCGATCGACGTGGGCGCGCGCATCGTGTCTTTCGATGCGCAAGGCAAAGTCGTTCGCCTCGAAGAAGCCGGGCGGCGGTTCGCGACGGAAGTTGGTTTCGATTTGGAAATCGGCACCGTTCTGCCGGAAGCGCAGCGCGTCGCCATGGTCGAAGCCATGGCTGGGCGGCTGTTCGAAGCCATGACCAAGGCCACCTTGTCGCCGGAAACCGCCGCGCTGTTGCGGCTGGAGCCGTTACGCAACGATGTGGCGCCCGCCTGCATCACGTTTTCAGGTGGCGTGTCGGGATATGTCTATGGCGCGCAGGCCTCGGCCTTCGGCGATCTCGGGCCATTGCTGGCGCAGGCGATCCTGCGGCGTGTCGAGGCCTTGGGAATTCCCGTCGAGCGCCCGGAGCAGGGCATCCGCGCCACCGTCGTCGGCGCGTCGCAATATACCATTCAGGTCAGCGGCGCGACGATCTTCGTGGCGCCGATGGAGACGTTGCCTCTGCGCAATCTGCCCGTCATCGCGCCCGATCTGCCGCTCGATGACGAGGAGCTCGATCGCGCGGCGATCGCCGCTGCCATCAAGACGGCGCTGCGCCGGCTCGATCTGCACGATGGCGAGCGGGCCGTGGCGCTGTGCTATCGCTGGGCTGGATCGGCGACCTTCCGCCGGCTCGACGATTTCTGTCTGGCCGTTATCGACGGTCTTGGCGCCGTGACCGGCCACGGCCATCCGGTGATTCTGGTCGGGGAGGGGGATATCGGCGGCCTCGTCGGCATTCACCTGCGCGAGGAAAGCAAGCTCGCCAACGCGGTCGTGTCGATCGATGGCATCCAGCTCAAGGAATTCGATTTCATCGACATTGGCGCCATGCTGGAAACCTCGGGCGCCGTGCCTGTCGTCATCAAGTCCTTGGTTTTCCCGACCTCAACCGCTTTGGGCCGGGCCAATGCGCCCTTGAATGCGCCGTCCGACACCTCATCTCTTGGCAATATCGGGGCGAAGGCCGTAGTCTGACGGCGAGAAAGATCGTCCCAGAAAGTCCAGATGAGCGTTGACGAACACATAGGCCATCGCACGGCCAGTTTTTATCCGTCGATTCAGCCCTATGAGAGCGGCATGCTCGATGTGGGCGATGGCCACAGCGTGTATTGGGAAGTCTGCGGCAATCCCGATGGCAAGCCGGCCCTGTTCCTGCACGGCGGCCCGGGCGGTGGCTGCCATCCGGACTATCGGCGCCTGTTCGATCCGCTAACCTACAAGATCGTTCTGTTCGATCAGCGCGGCTGCGGCCGCTCGACACCGCATGCGGGCATTGAGGCCAATACGACCCAGCATCTGATCGGCGATATCGAGCGCCTGCGTCTGCTGCTCAAGGTCGACAATTGGCTGATCCTCGGCGGTTCATGGGGCGTCGCTCTGGCGCTGGCCTATGCGCAGCAGCATCGCGAGCGCGTCAGGGCCTTGGTGTTGCGCGGCGTCTTCACGGCGCGTCAGCTCGAATTCGACTGGCTCTATAAGCATGGCGCTTCCTCTATGTTCCCGGAGGGCTGGGAGCGTTTCATTGCGCCGATCCCGGAAGCGGAGCGCGACGATATCATCGCCGCCTATCATCGCCGGCTGGTGAGCGACGATACGGCCGCGCGTCTCGAAGCCGCGCGCACCTGGTGTTCCTGGGAAAGCGAGTTGCTGACCTTGAAACCGCGCATGCCCCGCACCGGCCCTGCGACACGCGGCGAAATCGCGTTGTCGCGCATTGAAGCGCATTATTTCATTCACAAGGCTTTTTTGGCTGAAAGTGAGCTGATCGCCAATATGGGCAAGATCGCCGATATTCCGGGCGTCATCGTTCAGGGGCGTTACGACGTGGTGACACCGCCGCGCACAGCGCTTGACCTGCACAAGGCCTGGCCGAAGTCGCTGTTGCATATCGTGCCCGATGCCGGCCACGCGACGAGCGAGCCCGGCATTCTGGCCGCGCTGGTCGAGGCGACGGATTCGTTCCGCAATCTTTAGCAGGTTGTCGAAACCCTTGGTGTCATCCCGGACGCCGCAGGCGATCCGGGAGCCAGGGGCAAGCGGTAAAGCCTGTACCGCGGCGATGAAGCGGTGTTTGCAACCAATCAAGATTCATCACGCGCCCCTGGTTCCCGGATCACGCTTTGCGTGTCCGGGATGACACGGAGCCGTATCAGGTGACGCGGCCACGAATCTCCAGCGCCGAGGTGGTTGCCTCCCGTACGATCTTGTCGACATCGAAACCAACGGCCTTGCCACCACGACTGACGATGCGCCCGTCGGCGATCACCGTGTCGATGTTGGAGGGCTGTGCCGAAAAGACCAGCGCATAATAGGGATCGAATACCGGCGCCATATTGATGTCGGTCTTGCGCACCAGAAGAATGTCGGCGCGTTTTCCGGCTTCCAGCGATCCTGTGACATCGCCGAAGCCCAGAACCTTGGCGCCTTCGATCGTCGCCAGTTCGACGGCCCGGCGTGGCTTCAAGCGCAAGGGCGCGCCGCTGCGCTGCCAGTCCGACCACAGCAGCGCCCGCATGACGTTGAAATAATCGGCATTGGCTGAAGCGCCCGAACTGTCGATCGACAGGCCCATGGGCACGTTCAGCTGTTTGAGTTCTTCATACTGGATATAGCCGCTGCGCACCGCCGAATAGGACATCTCGATCACCGGTGAGGTGCTATAGGGCGACTTTGAATTGACGACCTGCTGCCGCTCCTGTTCCGACAAGCCTTGCGGATGGACGAGCAGCATGTCGGGGCCAAGGCCATCGACGCTGGCGACCGCATCGACAAGCCCCTTGGCGCCGCCATGCATGGTCATCGGCAGGCCAAGTTTGCGAATGCCGGTGATTTCCTGGTTCAGGACATCGGGCGGGATCGCGCCGCGCGCGCCCGGTGTCGGGGATCGCAGGGCGCCACCGATCGTCAGCGATTTTCGTTCCTGGGCGCAGCCATAGGAACAGCGGCCGCGCACACCCGTATCCTTCATCGCCTGGATTTCGGCATCGGCATGTTCAGGCGTGCGCGTATTGTGCGACCAGTTGTGAACCGTGGTGATGCCGGAGAGCATCGCTTCCGCGACGCCGAGGCGCACGGAGGCATAGGCATCCTTGGCGCTGCAATGCGGCCCGACGCGCAAGGTGGTCGGGAAATAGCCGAACTTCGGATCGTCGGCGCGGATGACGCCGCGCAACGCCGTGCTCCACAAATGCCAATGGGTGTCGACGAAGCCGGGCAGCACGATCATGTCTCGCGCATCGATGACCGCGATGCCGGGGGCAGCGATCGCTTCGCCGACGGCGACGATCACGCCATCACGAACGTGGACATCGCCGGTCTCCAGATCTCGCCCCGCGCCGTCCATGGTCAGCACATGGCCGCCGCGGATGATGTATTCGCTGAGATTGGCTGGTGCCGACGGCGCTGGAGCTGGGCTCTGCGCACGCGCTGCAGCGGGTGCCAGCGCGCCGGCGGCCAGAGCCGCCTTCATGAAGTCGCGGCGCCGAAGATTGCAGACCTGGCACATGAGCCCCTCCCCAAAAGCGCGCTGTAAACCAGCGCCGAGAATCGAAACGCGGACCGGGCAGCCATCTGCATCCGGTCCGCGTCAGATAATCAATCAGGGCCGCACCCGTTTCGTCAACGGGTGCAGGTTATCAGCGCGCGGCCTTCCAAGGTACGAGGTAACGCTCGACCTCGTTGAGGATGAGCGAGAACAAGACACCGAGCGCCGCGATCACGATCAGGCCGACATACATGGTTTCGACCGAGAGAATTTCCCAGGCGTTCCACATCATATAGCCGAGACCGGATTTGGCGCCGACCATTTCCGACAGCGAGATCAGGATGAGGCCCATGCCGACGCCCAGTTTAACGCCGGTCATGATCAAAGGCAGCGCGCCGGGCAAAGCGACGGTGCGGAACACCTGCAGTTTGCTGGCGCCGAAATTCTTCGACACGTCGAAATGAATTTTCGGAATTTCGAGCACGCCGGCGACGGTGTTGATCAGGATCGGATAAAACAAGCCAATGCCGACCATGACGATCTTCGAGGCTTCGCCCAGACCGAAGATCAACAGGATCAGCGGCAGGATGGCGCTTTTCGGGATCGGATAGGTGGCGGCGACCAGAGGATCGCAGATGGCGCGCAAGGTGCGCGACAGGCCCATGCTGATGCCGAGCACGAGGGCCGGAATGCCGCCCAGCAGGAAGCCCCAGAACAGGCGATACATGCTGGCCTTGAGGTGGATCCAGAGCTGGCCGTTCTCAATCAGCGTGAACATGGTCTGGAAGATTTTTGACGGCGCCGGGAAGAAGCGCACGTCGATCCAGCCCATGCGCGCCGCGACCTCCCAAAGCAACAGCAGGAAGACGGGCGAGGCGATGTTCATGAGGCGATCGACATTGCCGGCGCCGATCGAGAAGGAAAAACCGCTGCCACCGGCCGCTTTCGCCGCGGGCTTTTGGACGACGTCGGTCATGAGCTGCTCCCTTCGTCCTGCGCGCGGGCGCGATGCCCTTCTTCACGCAGGTAGCTCCAGATATTATAGACGAATTCGCCATATTCGGGCCGGGCCCGCAGCTCCACCGCCTTGCGCGGACGCTCGAACGGCACGTCGGGGGTCGCCTTGTCGCGGCCCGGTTGGGCGGTCATCACCATGATGCGGTCGCCGAGCGTCACCGCCTCATCGACGCTGTGCGTGATGAACAACACGGTTTTGCGGGTCTCCTCCCAGATGCGCAGCAGCTCTTCCTGCAACAGCAATTTGTTCTGTTCGTCGAGCGCCGAGAAGGGCTCGTCCATCAGCAAAATGTCGGGATCATTGGCGAAGGCGCGCGAAATCGAGACGCGCTGGCGCATGCCACCGGAGAGCTGATGCGGATAGAGATCGGCGAAACGCGAGAGGCCGGTGCGGTTGAGATAGTGGCCGACCCGGTCCTTGATCTCAGCCTTCGGCAGCCGCCGGATC
>Ga0066256_1005531_pt1 | contig 10399 bp, 2 predicted proteins | sample ThiBio_1000_biof_FD_87107 | JGI IMG/M metagenome (GOLD analysis project Ga0066256, IMG submission 87107) | Wastewater bioreactor microbial communities from Cape Town, South Africa - Thiocy_expt_1000_biof (version 2) | ecosystem: Engineered > Bioreactor > Thiocyanate-remediating >... | reverse complement strand
GTACTGCGACATCGACGACGGCGTCGACGACGACCCCACCAACGACAACGACTGCGACGACGGCTGCTGCCACTGCCGCCCCTGCTGCTACTGCTGCCCCTGTTGCTCCTGTTGCTGCCCCTGTTATAGCGGCCCCGGTACCAGCACCAGCCATTGCAGCTGCCAGCCGTGTGGTGTCGGCGGATACGTCGGTCGCTGCGACTGCCGCTGACACGCTAGTTGAGTCGCCTGCCGCTGCCGCCGGGCCTGCCCCCGCTACCCTGCCGGTTGCCCCAGTCCCGGTTGCTGCGTCACGCAGCACCAGCTCCAGCGCCGAGCCGCCAGCGCTGCCGCCAGCAACGCAAGCCAGTGCCGCGCCGGCAACACAAGCTACGCAAGCCACGCAAGCCAGCCACGGGCGGCGCGCCAGCAGCAGCGTTGTGAGCGTAGATGACGACGTGGTGGCGTGCACCAGCTCAGCACGCAGCTCGCCTGCCGCCTGCGTGGTAGTCACTGACGGCCCCAGCCGCGGCGGCGGCGACGGCGGCGACTCGCCTCTGCTGTTGCTGCCGCCCGGGGCGGGGCGGGCAAGCAGCACGGGACCCGCCCCTGCAGCCGCGCCGCCGTCACAACTGACGGCGCTGCTGTTCCAGGGCGCACGTGCAGCGGCAGCAGCTGCCACAGCTGCAGCCGCAGCCACCGCAGCTGCACGGTCTGGCGGCTGGCAAGGCTCCCGGTACCGGCAACAGAATGACGAAGAGCGAGGGGTAGGAGCGTGGGCCGTGGCTGAGTGGCCGGCGCACGGTGCCGCGCACGTGTGCGCCGCGCCACCTTTTGCAGCCACCCAGCTAAATGACTTTATTGACGAGTCGCTCGCTGCATCTGCGTCGTCCACCACAGCCGCCACCATTGCCACATGGCCCGCAGCTGCACCACCGGTACCGCCGCCGCCCGCTGCCGTGCAGCAACCGGCGGCGCTGTTTGCACTTGGCCCGGTTATTATAGATGCTACCATCACCAGCCCAGCCGCCGACGGTGTGGCGACACCAGCGGCACAGCCGCAGTTCGGGGTGCAGTTTGCGCACCTGCCGGCGGGCGCCACACCCGACGCGCTGGTGCTGAGTGTAGAGCCGCACACCTCGTTCCTGCCGGCGGCACATGTGCATGCTGCCGTGCAGCGCGCCACTACCGTCGCTACCGCTGCAACGGCCCCCCATCATTGGCGACACGCAGCAGCGCCAGCGTCTGCCGCCACCAACACCCATACATCATCCCCGGCAGAGGCACTCGGCGACCGGCTGGGGGCTGCCGTAGCGGAGCACGTGGCGGCGCTGCCAGCGGCGGCACGCCCGCCTGCGATTTCTGCCATGCTGCACCTGGTGTCCCGGCGGCTGCGCGGTGGGTGTGAGCCTGCTGACCTAGCTGCCGCCGCGCTGCCACCAGCCGCCACGCTGGGCGCCGTGGCGTGGGCACCTGATGCATACAGTGCGCCACTGCCACCCGCCGGCGTGCTGCGGCTGGCAGGCGGTGGGCGTGGTGGCGAGCTGGCAGCTGAGCCTGCCACGCCGCTGCGTGGCGTTGCGGCTGCCCTTGCCACCGCCGCCGCCTTCAACGACGCCGCCTGGTGCCACAAGTACCGCCCCCTGGCAGCGAGCCAGCTGTGTGGCAATGCCGCGCCAGCGGGCCGCCTGCGCACCTGGCTGCTGGACTGGCGCGCGTCTGCGCTGGACCGCGACGCTGCCACCGACCCCGTGTTGGCCGCCGCAGGGCGCGCGCCGCCTAAGGGTGACGATGAGGGTGGTGACTGTGAGTTGGATGATGACGACGGTCCCGTGGTTGGTGGGGCTCGCCGCGCGGCGGCGAAGCGCGCCCGCACCGGCAGTGATGACGACGACAGCAGCGACGGCGACGCGCCGATCCGGCGTGGAAGCGGCGGCGGCCGGATGCGCAGTGTATATGACAGCGATGGGTCGTGGGAGGGCGTGCCGACGGCGCGGGGCCGGCAGCCACGCGGTCGGCCGCCCGCTGCTGCGCAACGGCGGGCAGGCGGCGCCAAGAAGTCCAGCGCGGCTGCCACGTCCACTCCGAATGCCAGCTGGGTGGTGGGCCCCACCGGCTGCGGCAAGACAGCAGCGGTGTATGCGCTGGCGGCGGAGTGCGGGTACTCGGTCATGGAAATCAATGCCGGTGTGGCACGCACACGCAAGGGCCTGGAGGACGCTATTCGTGAAGCAACACAGTCGCGCCGCCTGCAGCTGGGGCCCACTACTGGTGGTGCGGGTGCGGGAGCGGCGACCAACACGGGCGGTAGCAGCGGCGGCGGTGGGAAGGGTGGGAAGGCAGCAGCGGTGGCAGCAGCGGCGGCAGCAGGGACGCGGTCTATTTTGTCGTTTACGGCGGCGGGCTCGGGTGCCAAGCGCGCCAAGGTGGCGGTCGCCGACGCGGGTGCCGCCACGGTGGACCTAACACAGGCGCCCGGCTCGCCGCCGTCGCCGAGTGACGCTGCCGCCGCATCATCGCCCGCTGCCGCCGCCGTGCCTGCAACGAAGGGCAACAAGGCGGCAGCGCCGCCGACCAACACGCTGCTGTCCATGTTCACAGTTGCGCCCAAGGCGCCGTCGTCCGCGGCAGCGGGTCCATCGAGCGTCGCCACGCCGGCGTCACAGCCACGCAGCAAGTCGGTGGGCGCGGCCGGCAGTGGGACCAAGTCGGGCAGTACGCCTGCTACCCCAGCGGCACCACCTGCCTCCGCTGCCGTGCCGCAGCGCCGCCTGGTGGACATGTTCAAGCCCACGAAGCCTGCTGGGGCAGAAGGTGGTGCCACCGTCACCACGGTGGATCTTACGGGCGTCACCACTCCGCCGCCGCCACGCGCGCCGGCGTCGCGGCCACGCGCCAACAGCGCAGATGTCGCCGCTGCAGCAGCCAGCCGTGCCGCACGCGCGGCCGCCCGTGCCGCCATTGGCGTTGAGCGCCACTGTGCTGCCGCCGCGCTGCATGACGCGCATTATGCCGCAGCGCGGAGCGCCACCACGAACGCCGCCGTTGTCCTGACGCCAGGCGTCGCAGCGGGCGTGATTGACGTGGAGGCAGAGGCCCCGGCACCTGCGCCCGCGCCGGCGCCCCCTGTGCACCAGCTGACGTTGGTGCTGATTGAGGACATTGACATCCTATTCACGGCCGTGCCGTTGACGCCCGCCCTGGCAGCGGCAGGGATTACGACGGACAGTACGAGTGGTGGCGGCAGTGGCACGGGTGGTGGCAGTGGGGGTGGCGGAGGCACCCTCAGCGCCGGTGGCGGCGGCGGCGGGAGCGGTGCGGGTGGCCAGGCCCCGGCAGGGGAGGAGTTGCTGGACCGCGGCTTCCTGGCGTGCCTGGCGGACATTGTGGCGGCAGCACGGTGCCCCGTCGTGTTCACTTCCAACAGCCTCCCCGCTGGCGACCCGCTGCTTATGTTGACAGACGGCGGGTGGGCTGCCATGCCCGTTTCGTTTGCCCCGTTGGCGGGATTGCGCGTGCAGGCCGCCGCATTCCGCCCGCCCCGTCGCGAGCACCTGCTGCCGCTGCTGGCGGGCATTGCGATGGCGGAGGGCGTGCCGGGCGGGCGCGACACACGCGCGCTGCTGGAGGGCATTGCGGCCACGTACGCAGGCGACGTGCGTGCCGCGGTGAACGCGCTACAGCTGGCATGCGCAGGCGTCGCTGCCGCTGCACGCCGTGCCGCGTTGCGGCGCATCACCGCGCCGCCAGGCGCCGACCCCGCTGCCGACGCGCTCCGCTCCCTACTGCACCGCGCCGGCCTTGCCAGCCTTGCCACCCTTGCTGCCGCTGCTGCGCTGCTGTCGCGCGCCACGCCACGCGGCATCCCACGCGCCCTGCGCGTCCCCGCCACGCCACTCGTGCATGCCACCTTGCCGCCGCCTGCTGCCACCGCGCTCCGTGCGCGTGCTGACTGCCCCCTCCTCCCGCGCCCGGACAGCGTGTCGTTTGGAGAAGACGGCGAGTTGGCGGCCGCCGTCACCCCGCCCGCGTGTGGCTCTGCCCGGTGGGACGCCGCGGTTGCCGCCCTTGGCGGTGTGGCTGCCGCAGTGGTTCCGGTCCCAGCCCCGGCAGCAGCGACAGTTGTGACTGCCACGCCGTCGCCCGCTCCCGTCACCTTCGTTGACATCACATCGCCGGCCTGCGACGCGCCTATTGTGATAGCAGATACGCCAGCGCCGGCGGCGCAGGCTGTGGCGGCTGTGGTGGCTGATGTGGCTGCAGCGACGGCGCCAGTGGTGGCTGATATAACTGTAGCGACGGCGCCAATGGTGGCTGACGTGATCGTGGAAGCGCCGCCGGCAGCAACGGCGCCAGTGGTGGCTGATGTGACCGTGGAAGCGCTGGCGACGGCCGTGGTAGCGTCAGATGCACCAGCGGTCGTGGCAGCATCAGGTGCAGCACCGGCAGCGGCGGCACCAGAGGGTGCACCAGTACCAGATGCACCGACAATGCCCACGGAGACAGTGCCGCCTGCCGCCGCGTCAACGTCACCAGTCGAGCCGCCAGCAAGCGGAAGCACGGTGGAGGCGTCGCCGGCAACACCCGCGGGGCGGCCGAGGCGGCAGGCGGCAGTGGCGGCGACGGCACGGCCGCGCGCCAGGTTAACCGGGGGGCCGCCGCCGCCGCCGGGGGCGGTGGCGGATGACGGCAGCGAGGAGGGTGGCGAGGAGCAGCCGCACCGGCGGGGGCGGGCCAGCCGCGCACGCCGCGCGTCAACGGCGCGGCGCGCGGTGTCCATTGACGACGACAGCAGCACCGGCAGCAGCGACAGCGACATCGGAACCGCCAGCAGTAGCAGCAGTAGCAGCGACGGCATTGAGGTTGTGCGGTCGGGTCGCAAACGCGGGCGGCCACGCAAGGTGCGTCCGCCTGCCTCTTCGGTGAACGACGCCGCGGTAGCTGCCGCCTTGGCAGCAACGGACGCCACTGACAGCGAGGCGGAGGGTGATGGCCGCGATGCCAGCGCCGTGGCACGCGCTACAGCCATCATTGACCGCGCCATTGCCGCCAACGGCGCAGGCACGCTCCACGTCATGTTGCCCCCCGATGTCGACGCCTTCCCAGCGCCGCCACCTGCCTGTGTGGACGTGCCGCAACCGCCTCCAGCTGCGGTGCCAGTGAAGCACGCCACGCCTGTATGGCGGCAGCCGCCGCGCATGGTGGTGACCGCTGTGTCGCCGCCGTGCGTGTTCCCGCCCACGTCGCAGTTGCCTGCCTCGCCCTCCGCGACATCTGCGGCTGCGCCGCCAACCGTGGTCACCCTGCGTGGCACTGGTCTGGCGCCTTGCCTCGATGACATTGCTGCCGGCGCGCCGCATGCGCGGCTGCCGATACGCGTGTGCGTAGCTGGCACGTGGGTGCCCGCTGTCGCCGTGGAAGACGGCACGGCATTGGCAGTCACCCTGCCGCCGGAGCTGGTGGCGCTGCTTGTTGGTGCCTCCGGCGCCTCGGCGACGTCCGACCTCCTGCTTGCACGCATGCAGGTGCCGCTGCCCCCCCCGCCGTCACCTACCGCCGCGGGCACACCGCGGGTGCCGTCCGCCCGCAAGCGCGGCCGCCCTGCCAAGCGCAGTGCCTTGGTGGCAGCGACTGCCTCCTCCGGCGTCGCGCCAGAGGAGGGTGGCAGTCCAGCAAGTAGCGGCGTTGGCGGCGACGAGGGAGCCAGCGGGGATGCAACGCCCGCGACGGCGGAGACTTCGCTAGTAACGGCACCGGGTGAGGAGGAAGGCAATGATGTGGTGGCGACAGGTGACGTCGGTGACCCGGCGGCGTGCGACACAAGCGGCACAGGTGCAGTACCTGCATCGGCGCCCGAGTCGTTCACCCTAACGCTTGCGACCATGGTGGTGGACATTGATTGGCCCGCGGTAGCAGCCAGCGGTGGCGCCGGTGCTGCGTTTGCGGTTGCGGCTGCGGCAGCGGCAGCCGCTGCGGAGGCGGCATCCGCGGCCTCCCTGCACACCGGCGAGCAGGTTGGCATCCTGTGTGGCGCCAGCGCGCGGGAGGAGCAGGTTGGCGCCGACCCCGCCTTTGCGGTGTCGCAGGCACGGCGCCGGCGCGTGTCTACCGTGTCCAACCTATTGGGCGCGCTGGAAGACAGCCAGCAAGCAGCAGCGGCAGCGGCAGCGGCAGCGGCAGCAGCAGCGGCGGCCGCAGCCGTAGCAACGGTATCTTCAGCGGTGGCTGTAGAGACGGCCCCACACGGCGACGGGGTAGAGGGTGATGATGGCGAATCGGTCTTCCTGCCCCTTCCCGCGTGCATTCCATCGCCGAGCACCACTGAGTCGGTGGCCGCGCCACCGTGGGTGGATGCCGCTGCTAGCGAGGCGGCGCAAGCTGCTGCTGCCACCTGGTGGCGGGGCGCGGCAACCAGCGCGCCACACGGCGATGATGAGGATCTGGCAGCGCTGCTGGCGGTGGCAGTCACCGCTGACGCATTGTCGCTGGCAGACTGCTGCTCCGTTGCGCGCCTGGCGCCGGCCTCTGCGCAGATCGGCGCGCTGCTCGCTGGCGCCGATCCAGCGCCCCTGCTGGAGCCACTGTCAAGCACCTCTTCCCTGGCGGTCGGCCGGCTGCACCTGCTGCGTGGACCCAGGGCGTCCACTGCTGCTGCCGTCGCTGGCGGCCGGCCGGTTCTGGGTAGCTTCCTGGCGGCAGATCGCGCGGTGGAGGTGGGCCTGGACATGCTGCCTGACGGCGCACGCGAGGAGTTGGTGGCGGCGCTTGAGGTGGCGCACGACGGCGACGGCGGCACGGTGGCGCTTGGCGAGGGCGCGTGGGCGCTGCCCATCGACGACTGGTGCGGCCTGGAGGATGACGTGACGCCAGTCAGCGTTGGTGGTAGCGGTGGCTGCGGCGCGGCACACGTCGCGGCAATGAACACCACGTGGCTGGCGGCGGTGTCGCCCTCCAAGCTACCGCATACCACGCCTGGCGGCTCGCGTGTGGACATCGTCGCATTGGTGGCTGCCGGTGCGTCCAGCGGACGTGAGGCTGTGGCAGTTGCCACCACGGAAGGTGAGCGGTCTGGTAGTGTTGGTAGCGGTGGCGGCGGCATCGGCGCCACTGCAGCGCCAGGCGGCAGTACCACCGGCACCCTGTTTGGCGCGCCACCGCCCAGCGCGCCTGCTGCGAATAGTGCGGCGGCGGTGGCCTCGCAAGTCGTCGCCACACCTGCAGCCACGCAGGGCGGGCTGGAGCCAGATGCGCGTGTGCTGGCAGGCGCCATCGATGCCGCTGGGTTTGGTGCGGCAGCGAGCGAGGCGACAGAGGCTGCCGCGTCATCCGCCGCTGCGTGGTTTCGCATTGAGATGGAGGCGGCGCTGCTGGCGGCGGCCGCTGCTGCCGAGCCCGGCGACGACGTGCTGGCGCGCTGGGCGTCGTGCGTGGCGCTGAACCGGCGTGCAGCAGCGCTGCGGTCAGGCGGTGCGGTTGCCGTCACAGCCCTCCTGCGCGTGGGCCGGTTGGTGGTGCCGTCGCTTGCTGGCGCCACCTGCCTACTGCTGCCGCCGGGCACCGCGCCGTCCATGCGCGCCACTGCCGCGGCGCCGGGCACGTACTGCGACACCCTGGACCTGCTGTCGACGCTGCGCAGCATGCTGGCGGCAGACGTTGCCGCCTTTGATGCACGCGACGCCGACATTGCAGCCGCCGTTGCAGCCGCCGGCGCCGCCGGCGTGCGGTCCCGCCGCGGCAACCGACTGGACCGCAACCTGCCTGCCAAGTACCGCCCGCACCTGATTCGTGCCGTCGGCATGTCACCCACCCTGCTGGCTGCCTTCCACAGCGTGCTGTCATGGCGGCCCGCCGCGCCTCTGGGTTTGTCGCCCGCGCGGTGTGGCCTTGACTACTGATAAATATAATCCTTCAAATTACGTTATTACTGCCACACGTGTGTACACCTTCTTATTACCGTACAAATCAAAATGGATTACACCTCAGCACTCGGCACGGTGGAGGTAGCGTCGGTGGAGTCGGATGCAACAGCAGGCGGCACAGGGCGGTCACCACGCCGCCGCCGCCAGCCACCCAACCACACGGGGCAGCCAGTGTCTGCCTCGCTGGCGCTGTCCACCACAACGTCGTCCTCGTCGTCATCAACAATCTTGTCGTCGTCGCCATCGTTGTCTGGCACCGACACAGCCACCGCTGCCGCAGCTGTTGCCGCATCCTCCTTCTCCCACGCGCCCGTAGTGGCATCCACCGGCGTCGTCTCGTCTCGCGGCACCAGGTCGCAGTGCAGCAGCAGGCCGTCGTGCATGACGCCGTCAATGCAGTAGTGCACCGGCAGGCGCGCAGCCACGCGGAAACCCACGGAGGTGTACAAGCCGCGCGCGGCGGTGTTGCTCGCCAGGCAGTGCAGCGAGATGCGCCGACAGCCGCGCGCGGCACATGTGCGCATGGCGTCCCGCAGCAATTTACGGCCGATGCCGCGGCTGCGGTAGCTGGGCAGCACCGCCAGCGTCATGATGTAGGCATCCGAGCCGGGCGGCAGGAAGTCAGCATTGGCGCGCCCCCCGCTGCCGCCGCTCCCATCACCAACCCCATTTCCGCCGCCGCCACTGATAACTCCTGCCACCGCGGCAACCGTGCTGGCGACCCAGCCCCACCACCCGCGCCCCGCACCATTATGATCCTTGTCGGATGGCGCCGCTGCGGCCGCCACGGGCTCTGGGGGCCGCACCGCGATGGCGCCGTCGCCGGCACGGCGCACCGCACGCACAGTGATGACGCCGACGGCAACGGCACAGGCGGTGCCAATCGCGAGATCGGCGCCCGTCACGGGGCCCTTCTCAGTTACCGCCCAGAATGCGGGGCCGCCGCCCTCCGCGGGCGCCGCCGGCACCGCCGCCAGCGTGGCAAACCCGCCGTCGTCCGCCTGCTGCGCCGCCAGCAGGGCGTAAAAGTCGGGCCCGTACGACACGCCCAGCAGGCAGTTGTGCAGCGTGCGCAGCGCGCGGCCGTGGCCTGGCAGCCGCGCCGGCATGAACATGATGCCCGGCACCTCCGGCGGCGGCGTGGAGCCGCCGCCCAGGAGATTTGTCGCTGCGCCTCGTGACCGCATCACACACCCGCCACCTCCGCCACCGCCACCACCGCCACCGCCACCGCCGAACCCCTCGCCGGAGGTGAACCCCAAGTTGAGCATGAAGGGGCAGCCGCCGCTGGTGGCGCCGGCCGGCAGCGGCGGGTGGCCGTGTGGCAGGGGTGGGTGGCCGGGTGGAAGCGGCGGCATGTTTGCGGCGGCTGATGTGGTGGAAGTTGAGCTGGCGCTGGCGGTGCTGGCTGTGGTAGATGAGGCAGCGGTGGCGATAGTTGTCGCAGCGGTGGGTACAGTAGGGGCGGCGGCGGCGGCGGCGGCGACATCGGGCAGGACGGGCGGCAGCGGGGCGGGCGCCGGCAGTGCCACAAAAGCCGACCCCGCGCCCCACCGGAGCTCCATGGCGGCAGCGACGACGGCGGGGATGGCCGGAATGGCAAAAGGGGAATTGCGAGGATGTAACGAGGAGGAAACGATGGGGTGATGATGAAGTGAGTGAGTTGGTAGAGAGTGTCGGGGGTACTAGACCAAGCGAGTGCGAGTAAGGGAGAGTGAGAGCGAGAGCGAGAATACGAATGAGTGGGAGGGAGGGATCAAGAGAGAGCAAGAGAGGGAAGCCCACAAGAGGACGCGAGCGTGTGAGGGCTGCAGCACAAGTGAGCGACAAGTGAGAGCGCGTGACAGGACGATTGAACAAGTGAGGGCAGCAGCAAGAGTTAACGAATGAGAGCTGCAGCTCAAGAGTGAACGAGCAAGAGAGTGCAAGAGCGAGAGAGTGCGAGCACGAGGGCGCAAGAGTGTGAGAACACAAGAGCACCTAATTTATGAAAGTGAGAGAGGGACAGAGAGAGAGAGAGAGAGAGAGAGCGAGGGAGAGAGAGAGAGAGAGAGAGAGGGGGGGGGAGAGAGGGGGTGACGCGGAATGAAAATTCAAAAATTCTACCGTTTATATCGTCCTGAAAATGAAGCTGAAGCTAAATACACCTGCTTGGAACACGACGCTGCTATAATTGAGTGATTACATTGCGTGGTCCGATATTTCGATTTGTGAATGTCGGCTGATTTTGACCGTTGGTGCAGCCACCAACGGACAAATCCCTCTCGCCGCCTACTGCTCCCTCTCACACCCTCCTACGGTACCTCGCTGATTGCCCATCACATCCGGGTATCGCTGGCTCGCTGCAACCCGACGCTGCCATTTTCATGCACACCCTTTGTAGTATCCCATTGTATACACTGATTTCTCGCTCTCTCTTGCCCTCTCAACTTGTTTGGTCGTCGGCTTGGTTGTTTCCAGCGTGGCTGTTGTGGGCTGCGTGCCTGAGTAGGGCGCCGGTC
>Ga0066256_1005528_pt1 | contig 10402 bp, 4 predicted proteins | sample ThiBio_1000_biof_FD_87107 | JGI IMG/M metagenome (GOLD analysis project Ga0066256, IMG submission 87107) | Wastewater bioreactor microbial communities from Cape Town, South Africa - Thiocy_expt_1000_biof (version 2) | ecosystem: Engineered > Bioreactor > Thiocyanate-remediating >... | reverse complement strand
CACTCCATGAGTTGGGCGGGTGCACGTGGAAAGATTGCAGGTTCCGGCACCGCGTCCTGGCAGGCGCCGACCGGTCATTGTGCTGCGACTACGTGGCGCGCAGTCACGGTTCCGAGCTGCCTTCCTGTCCACGCGGCGCGGTTTGCGCGGCCTCGCACCCCCGCATGAAGGAGCTGGGCTTGTATGACTGCGCATCTTACTTGGTGAAGTCCAGCGCGTGCAACGCAGACAAATGCTGGCTACGCCACTCGCCGGACGTGGCAGATGCCGTAAAGCGCCGCACCATCAATGTGTGCGACGATTGGATGAAGGGCGGGTGTCGCGTGGGCGTGGGGTGCCCAAATTTGCATCCCACGGGGCGCACGCCAGACAACATCACGCATTTCGGGTTTAGCTTCCTGAAAGACCTCCTGCCGTTACCAGTACCTAGCGCTGGTGGCGCCACGAAGGGAGCAAGTGATGGCGGCGGCGTGGATGTTAGCGGCGGCGCTGGAGGTGGTTTCGGCGGCGGTGTTGGACATGGCAGCAGTGGCGGTGGCGGCGGCGGTGGCAGTGGTGCCAAGAAGAGCTCCGACGGTGGCGGCAGCGGCAGTGGTGGCGGTGGTGGCGGCTCTGACAGCGGCGGTGGTGGCATTTCTGGCGGCGGCGGCGGTGGTGGTGACGGTGGTGCCAAGAAGGGTGACAGCGGTGGCGGTGGGGTACGTAGCGCAGTTCCTGCATCTGCGCCGATGACTACACCGCCAGCTGCAGCGGCGGCGGCACCTCCGTTGCCGACTGCTGCGCCACATGGCGCCGAGAAGCGCGCAAGCGGTGGCGTCAGCGGAAGTACTAGCGGCGGCGCTGGAAGTGGTGGCGTCGGCAGCAATGCCAGCAACGGCTCCGAAAGCGGCGGCGGCGGCGGCGGCGGCGGCGGCGGCGGTACAGTTGGGTGGCAGGACACAGACTGCCAGTTCCATGGCGCTCCGGGAACAGCGTGCAAGCATGGTAAAGATTGCATGTACCGGCACCGCGACTTGCGTAGCGTTGACCGGCCGTTGTGCCGTGACTGGGTGATGCGGGGCGCCGGCCCGCCTAGTTGTCCGCGGGGCGCGGGTTGCCCTGACACTCACCCTTGCAATACGCTGCTGAGTTTGTTTGACTGCGCGCGGTACCTCACGGGTGGGCCTGGCGCTTGTAACCCAGACACATGCTGGCTACGCCACTCGTTGGCACAGGCGGATGCCGTCAAGCGCGGTGTTGCTAAAGTGTGCAAGACCTGGCTCCGTAGAAGTGCGTGTCACGTTGAATGTGGGTTTGTGCACCCCACGGGGCGCACGGTCGACACCATGATGCAGTTTGGGTTTGACTTCCTGAAGGTGCCCCCTGGGTTTCTGCCGCCACCGGCGCCCGCCCCGCCGTCACACATGCCGTTGGCTGAACACACGACCCCAGCACCTGCCGCCGCGCCACTGTCTGTCGCCTCTGCTGTCGGGCGCCTGGACGCACACGTGGTTGCTGCGCTGCCCGCTGGCGTCAACTTGGATGATCTGCGTGGCCCATGGATGCTGGATGCCGCCGACGTAAAGTTTGAGAGGGATGCGCGTGGTTCGCAGCGTGTGCTGGGGCGCGGCGCGTTCGGCGTTGTGTTTGCCGGTACGTATTGCGGTGACGCTGCTGCCATCAAGCAGGTGTCCCCAGCCACTGGCGACGACGTGAACGAATGGCTGACGGAGGTGCACCTGCAGTATCGCATCCGCGTGGATGGCGTGCTGGCAGTGCACGGCGCGCTGCTGGTTTTAGACGACACCAACAAGCTGTTGTACTACATTGTCATGCAGCGGATGCCCGGCTGCATGATGTCGCTGGTATTGACACCAGGGGGGGCGCTGGCGGGGGTGGACATGCGCCGCCGGGTCCATTGGCTGCGTCAAGCGGCGGTGGCTCTTGCCTCCCTGCATGGCCGCAAAATCATTCACGGCGACGTGAAGCCTGCCAACATCATGTTGTCGTCTGTCGACGAGGCGGAGGCAGCGGTGCGGGTGGCTGACTTTGGGACCGCGCTGGTGCGCAGCCCTGGAACCGGTACCCTGTCGAAGCACCGTGGTGAGCGAGGGTCAATGATGTACATGGATCCGGTCCTGTTTGACGGCGGTAGCGTGACGGCAGCAAGCGACATTTACAGCTGGGCCATCACAGCGTGGCATGTGCTGTCTGGCAGCGTACCTTATGAGGCCGAGCTAGATGCGGCTGGGGTGACGTCCAAGGCAATGGCGATCGATGCGTTGCGCAGGCACGTGCGCGGCGCGACAGGCCAGCGGCCGTCGGTGGCCGTGTTGGCGGAGCGTGGCGTGCCGGGCGCCGTGATTGACGTGATCCAGCGGTGCTGGGCAGCGGACGCCGCCACTCGACCGCCCATGGTGGAGGTTGCGGCTGCGCTGGCGTCGCCTGGTGACGTGGGGGCTGTATCAGCAGCGGCTCGACCACTACCTCTTGCGGTACCGTTCCCTTCTGCCGCGCGGTCCCCTGCTGCCGCACCACCAGCTGCCGCACTGGTATCTGCCGCCGCGCCGCGCCCGCCCGCGCCGCTTGTCGCTGCGCCGCTTTCTACCGCCGCGCCGCCGCCTGCTGCCGCCCCGGTACTTGCCGCCGCGGCGCGGCTTGTTGCGTCGCCGTTTGCAGTTGCGCGACCTGCTGCTGCCGCACCACCACTTGCCTCCGCACCACCACCTGCAGCCGCACAGGTATCTGCCGCCGCGCCGCAGCCTGCTGCAATGCCGCTTGTTACCGCGCGGCCTGCCGCCGCGCCGCATTCTGCCGCCGTACCACCACCTGCCGTCGTACCGGTACCGGCTTCGGTATCTGCCGCCGCGCCACGGCTCTTCGCGACGCCGCTTGCTGTCACGCGGCCTGCCGCCGCAGCGCAGGCTGCCGCACCACCACCACCGGTTGCCGCACCACCACCTGCTGCCGCGCCGGTACCGGTACCTGCCGATATGTCGTGGCTTGCTGCTGCTTATGCAACGTCGCGTGCTGTGGTGCGGCCTGCCGACGCAGCGCAGGCTGCCGCCGCACCACCACCGGTTGCCGCGCCACCACCTGCTGCCGCACCGGTACCGGTACCTGCCGATTGGCCGTGGTTTTTGGGGTCACCGTTTGATGCCGCGCCGCCTGATTCCGCGCCGCCTGTTGCCGCCGCACCACCAGCCGCCTTTCCGGTAGCTGCCGCCATGCCGCGGCCTGCGGCCTCCGCACCACCTGCTGCCGCACCGGCACCTGCCGTTGCACCAGTACCGGTACCTGCCGATTGGCCGTGGCATTTTGGGCCACCGCTTGATGCCGCGCTGTCTGCTTCCGCGCCGCCTGCTGCCGCCGCACCACCTCCAGCCGTCTTTCCGGTGCCGGCATATACCCGTATGCCACTACCAATGACGGGCCCGCCTTGAGATGGCGTTGTTGCCGGGTTGACAGCTGCACTGGTGGCTCGCGACAAGGTGCGGGTAGTGGCGGGGCTGTTGACCCTTGCGGGTTTGGAGTCAGACACGCAGCGTGTGAGGCGCATGCGAGAAGGAGCTGGAATGGCGGCAAAGGACGCACTCGCTGCATTTGCAGGTGACATAAAGGTGGCGCGGGCTGCGTGCGGCGCGCTTGCCAATCTGGCGGAGGCAGCTGATACCCGCGTACCACTGGTGCGCGACGGTGCGCACACCACAGCAATGATGGCAGCGCGTGTCCATAGCGGGGACGTGGAGGTGGCTCGAGGAGTATGCCGTACTCTGCGGTGCCTCTCGCGTGAAACCGATAATATGTTGCTGCTGTTCCGCGACGGTGTACACACGGCAGTGATTGCAGCGACGCGGGCGCACGCTAGCGACCTGGAGGTGGTCCGGCATTCGTGTGTAGTGCTGAATAACCTGACAACTGCAGCCGACAACTGTTTGCCGCTGGTGCGCGGCGGCGCGCACACCGCGATGATCGCGGCAGCGCGGGTCCATAGCGGCGACGCGGATGTGGCGCTGGCTACGTGTGGCGCTCTGGGAAACTTGGCGGTCGCAGCTCGCGACAAGGCACCGCTGGTGCGCGACGGCGTGCACACTGCGGTGATCGCGGTAGCGCGGATCCATCCTGGCGACGCGAAGGTGGTGCGGGCCTCATGCTGCACGCTGGCCTTTTTATCACTTGAAGCCGACAACCGGGTGCCGCTGGTTCGCGACGGTGCGCATGAGGCAGTGATGAAGGCGGCGCGGACCTACAGAAGTGACGTTGAGGTGGCGCAGGCTGCATGCGTTACGTTGCGAAACTTGTCAGTTGCAGCCAGCAACTGGGTGCCGCTGGTGCGTGACGGCACGCACACCGCGGTGATGGCTGCTGCGCGGATCCATGGTAGTCACTTGGAGGTGGTGCGGGCTGCATGCGCTGCACTGGTCAGTCTGTCGTGTGCTGCCGACAACTGTGTGCCGCTGGTGCGTGATGGTGCACACACAGTGGTGATGGCGGCTGTGCGGGCCCACAGTAGCGACGTGGAGGTGGCACGGGCCACATGTGGCGCACTGGGCAACATGGCTGCTGCAGCTGATAACAAGGTACCGCTAATGCGCGACGGCGTACACACCGCGGTGATGGCGGCGGCGCGGGCACACAGGAGTGACTTTGAGGTGGCACGGGCCACATGTGGCGCGATGCACAACTTGGCGATTGCAGTCGACAACCGCGTGCCGCTGGTGCGTGATGGTGCACACACAGTGGTGATGGCGGCTGCGCGGATCCATGGCAGTGAGATCGAGGTAGCGCGGATGGCATGCTCTTTGCTTGCCATCTTGTCGCTCACAGCTGATTGCCGGGGCAATCTTTCACGCGACGGTGTGAGGGAGTTTTTAGCGTTTGTGTCTGGGCTCCACCCTGGCGACGGCACTGTGCTGGACTACTGCCGTCGCGTCGTTTTGTAGTCGCTCCTACCGGTATCTATCGGTACCGTTTCCCGGTAGACTCTGCCTGCCAATGGAAGCTAGCCTAGGTAATTGCGTTGCGGCTACCTCCGCACAAACGCGGCAGCAGCCGCCTGCGTCCATCGTGCGCCGCGCCCTGACGACTCTGCCGGAGCCGCCAGCGGCCTGCGTGACTGCCCCCAACTCCTGCTACTGGTACTATACATGTTGTTGCCCGTGTTCCGGGGCGCCCGCCCTGGCACCTGCATGCGACGATGGTGTTTCGCGGCCACTGCCGCCCTACATGTTACATAGTAGTGGGTAATGTGGTGGAACTGGACCACCTCCCTTTTCTTCAACCTTTCTCAAACAAAACACAAGGAAAAACCAATGAAATCTTAAGAATGTTTATAGCAATGAGGGAAAACCCTTTGTTAAGTGTTCATATCCATGTATAGCTCTTCAATGGAAGGTTCAGAACGTTGAGAATACTCTCGCGATACCTGACGTTTTCTTTCACGTTCCTCGGCAGAGATGACTTTTTTGTATGGAGCCTTCTCTCTCATCCCAAGATATTTGTCCCAGTCATTTTTGGCCGCGTCCTTTAGTTCCAAGTATACTTTGTGTGCTTCCTCAGGAGTTTTGAAAGGCCCAATTTTGGTTATTTCATGATTCAGCTGAAACTTAGCATAATAGTAACCATACATCCAAAATTGAACTCCCTTTGGCATTTTCGGACGGCTTGACGTTGCAGACATGTACATTCTACTGTTCGTTTGTCCTTAAGCTAACGAATCTGTTAGGACGAGCGCGCCGGTGTTCCTTAGAAACTCAATGAGTTTCTAATGAACACCCCCATCGCGCCGGTGGTCCTTAGAAACTCAATGAGTTTCTAATGACAACCATCAGAGCGTCGCGCTGTTCATACCTCTATGAGTTTCCTTATGTTTGTTTTTCTAACACCAAATGACTTCCAGGGCGTAACCCTGCGCGTTTCCGTGGGTAATCAAGTAAATATATTAGGATGTGTTAAGCAAGTTATTTTAATAACCATAAGGAACAGATTCTATATTATTCAAGTAGAATCTCTTATCATCAAATGCTGCAAGTGCCGATTTTTTAGTTTCATATGTTATTAGTTTGTGGTCCTTGCTTACTATGCCACGCACATTCTTTGATAATGATGTACCTGACATTAATGTATAATAATAGTCATTGAAGCATATATCTTTCTTTACAACTTCCTTACTAATACCTTTGCAACGTTTGGATTCTTTATCTGCTGTTTTGTATGCATATAGCTTACTGCGAAGACCAACGAATTCTTGAATAGCGTGTTCGCTGCTCTCGTCCTTGAACTTTCCGATGACCTTCTTGTTAGTAGCATCATAGCATGGGTGGTCCTTTGGGAAGTCGCTCAGGTCAAAGTGTTGACGGAGTTCAGACATGTCACGGTACACATCCTCGCATTGGATGTGATAAAATAGAGAGTCCGTATCAGTCATGCATAGTTTCAAGTTATTAGCCCCATAACGAGGAATCATAATATTGTAGTGGAAATTATACATAATCGTCTTGCTTAGTTCAAGTACCGTAATACCAACAGCAATAGGCTTGTCCATAGATACTTCGCTACTCTGTATTTCTAAGGCAACCATTCTATCGCCTATGTTATGAAAGATACCACCATACGTAGGTCTTGCGGTATATTTCTGGATGCGCTTGTCCTGTGTGTCAAAGAACTTCATTGCTTTGCGATTTCTGACGTTTTCCATTGTTTTACCGAACACTGCATTATTCATGAGTTTGTAGAAGTCCTTTTCAAAGTCATCCTTAGTTGCGGTGCGCTTTTTAGTGTTAAACTCAATGTAGGGAGCAAGCCATGCAGCTTGCTCAAATTCAATTACGCGATGAACTGCAGTTATCTTCATTCCAAGTTTACAGTATTGCTGAAGATTCTTAATGTGACAGACATAATGCTTCTTATCCTCCAGTGTAGTAACCAGCTTCTCAACTTTGCTTTCAACACCAAAGGATGCAGAATAAGGGCTTAGCTCTTCTGCTAATATTCTGCGACGAACAGGAGCAAGCGGGTACATTGAATGAGTTGCATGAAGTTCTTTTGGATATTCCAGGTCAACCTCAACAAGGTTACCAATATCTCCGTCTGCATCCACTGCAAGCAACTCCTCAGCAGTCATACGAGACCATCGGTATCCACCAGTAGGCAGCTTTTTAATCATTGCAGCTCCATACAAGTTATTAGCATCGAAGTATGACAGAAAGGACGTTGGCTTTGACTCATCATATTCGCCAACATATTTGTTATTTGCCTTTGCGTAGCGGTGGCCTATAAATGACATACCGCCGCGTTTGCCCTGCTCCCACATGAGCAACATGTCGTTGTCGGATATGAGTTCAATTTTTGCTCCGGTCTTCTTTAGCATCGCTTCCCACGCGTAGCCAGGGAGTGAAGTAAAATGAACAGGGTCAAGACCGTAGTCGTTCATCGCAACACATCTGAAGTTCTCAAACACATCAGCCAGCAGGTGAACATCAGCAGTTAGGTAAATCTCCATATAGTCACGAAATGTCTTGCATTTGAAGGTATTCCAAGCGTGGACACCTTCATCATAGTGCTTACGGTCAACTGCCCCAAGCACTCCCTTCTTGACTGTATCAAAGGACGGCAGAGCTGTAGCATCAAGTGACTGCATACCTGTAAGATGGTCATACGGGAAGAACCCCTTTTTGCACATTACCTCAAATTTGTCGTCCTCAGGATAGCGAGCGCGAGTATGTTTCTTCAGCTCCGGCGCAAGTGAAGACGCGAGCTTATCCAGCGAGCTGCTGAGAAACGCAAAACTATCGATGAAGCGATACTTGAAGTTGACCGGGTCATGCGTGCCGTCGCATACCTTCGATTTCCACGACAGGGTCATGAACTTCTCTGATGACGTAGGAATTGCATTTAGTTCGTTGCAATCAATTTCGCGCGTTGCCAGAGCATTCATGATGTGGTGTGAATCATAACCCTTGAAGTTATGAAACACAACTGGAACGTCGTATGATACCTGAACCTTAATATTGCAGGCTACATGTGCTGCACCGCGATACAAACCAGTGAAGTGGTCATGGTCGTAGGCCTTGTAGAATCGTGTATCAACACCTTCATCATAATCTTTGAACGGGTCGTAGACAGTCGTTCCTAACGCATCACCACATATCCAACACGTTTTAGCTTCAGCAAATGCGCGGCGAGTTTCATCTGTATATATAGCCTTCTTGTGAACATGAAGCGCATCAGATAATTCATCTTTAGTGGCATCAAGCCAATCAATAAATGCAATGTGACTATCTTCACCAACATGCATCCAAAACCTGTTTTTAACCTCTCCATAATGACTCACCAAGTATGCAGCTACGGCAATAGGCTTGTGTTCCTGTAATGTACTCGTATTCGCTGTTTTTGCCGTACCATCAGGCTTAACCAATGCGCTCTCAAAATCAGCATAGATGACGAACGGGTGTTTAATTAGAGCCTTGTGCTTGTTGAACTTCGACACATCGCCTTCTTTCGGTAGCTTGACGCGTTGTGCGACACAATAGCCCGTTTCAACATGCTCATTGAGCAGCTCTTGAGTGGTATAGCCATGGAGACACACCGGGCAGAAATAGCGCTGGTGGTGACCATCAAAGCACAGTAACCGATTCAGACTCGTGATGTTGCAATAGTGGTTGTTGAACAGGAGAAGATTAACCGCGGAGGCAGTCTTAGCCGTGTTAATGTGAAGAGGGAAAACCTTATGCTTTTCATCAAGACCATACACGTTTACAGTGATACGATTCTGTGATTCAAACTTTGGAATGTCTTTGACAGCTACAGGGAAGTCGATACCTTCAAATTTAAGCGTATCCGCATACTTGCTGTAGTTAGAGACGCGGTCGCTGTGGCTGTCTGCTGGGTGAAGCGCAGAAAGCACAGCCCACATGAAACACCGATTGTCTGTGTTTTTTACATTGATGACAGCCTTCTTTGATTGTATATCCTTTGGCAGAGGGACATAGGAGCTGCCACGAATAGGCTCATACCTACTGATGTGCACAGTCACGCCTTTGAGCGCAACAAACATCATACCGCTTCCTACTGTTGATAACGCGGCTAACTTATCAGTAAATTCGGTAAACATTCCATCAACAACTTGCATTAGGCGCTCAGGCGTAAGAATAGTCGACGGGTCACTCCACATATGGTAGGTATAAGCGAACTCATGATTTGGCTTTATAACAGCAATTTCATAGCGAATTCGTAAGATGAATCGAGGGAACCTTACAGGGATGGTATTAATATACGTACGAAGCTGCGAGCGGTGTTGGAGATAATTACGAACATGGTCAATTCCCCGAATGTTCACTTTGAATTCACGACGTTCAAGCCATGTTTGCTTTGACCGTTCAATATCTTGTTCTACCACGGGTTCAGGCTCTACTTGAATGGTGCGTAAACCCGCAGTGACAGCAGTCCATTCTCGTTCAATTGCGTCAAGTGCCTGTAGTCCTCTAACAGAAGGGAATCCGTCAAGGCGCGTATTAATCTTGACAAGGGGTTCACGGCTACCCTTACCTTTCGTGTAAGCGTTTAACGCAAACAGCTCACCATTTATAACAATCGTAGTAAACGGGTGCTCACCTGCCTTTCTCAACTGGTTTATTAGTGCAATGAATGGTTTTCCTGTCACATCATAGCGTTTGCCTTCGTAAACAAAGTAGTTCTTACCACGGACTTTGACGGTCTTTGCGCTGTTCATCCTATTATTATATAATTACGATATTCTTTTAAGCAGAGTTTTCAGCTTCAACTTTTCCGACCTCGGCCGCCTCGGCAGCTGCCGCCGCCTGGGCAGCCTTCAGCTCGGCCTGGATGCGATAGTATCGAACAAGGGCCTTCTGTCTGAGTCGTTCAAAATTCACATCGTAATACGCTGCATTGCGAACGGCTCGTCGTTTAGCGAGTTCTTTTTTGGTTGCTTTGACTCGGCAAACTGGTTTAACAACTTTCTCGGTCTCCATTTTGATATATTAAAATAAATTTATTTTAAGCCACATTTTTAGCCTTAGGCACTCGTTTACCAAGAATTGGGTTATCCCCAATCTCTCGGATAGTTTTCGCGATACCTTTAGCTACCCTCTCGGTTTCACCAAGCGTTTTCTTAGGTTTTGCAGGTACAGCTTCAGGCTCTTCTACCTCCACAGGAGCAGGAGCATGATGCAGCTCTCCTACATGCTTCAGCTGCCAGGGTCTGAATCTCCCATCATGTCCTTTTAGTATGTATGACAAGCCATCGTCTCGTTCAACCTCAAAAATCTTCTCGCTCCATTTTGCGCCACCTTTTTGTAGTCTCCCTCGCACAAGCCTTACTCGAACCCGGTCACCGGGAGCGATGTTCATGCTTGCTTGAAGACGTAAGTTATATTCCATGTTTTCTGCATGACGTTTTTCC
>Ga0066256_1000971_pt1 | contig 10402 bp, 10 predicted proteins | sample ThiBio_1000_biof_FD_87107 | JGI IMG/M metagenome (GOLD analysis project Ga0066256, IMG submission 87107) | Wastewater bioreactor microbial communities from Cape Town, South Africa - Thiocy_expt_1000_biof (version 2) | ecosystem: Engineered > Bioreactor > Thiocyanate-remediating >... | reverse complement strand
GCTCCTCGATCTGATGGAGCAAGGCTTCGCGAACCTCGACGGCATCGAGATCCTCGTCCTCGACGAGGCGGATCGCATGCTCGACATGGGCTTCATCCACGACGTGCGCCGCATCGTCGCCGCCGTCCCGAAGCAGCGTCAGACGCTCCTCTTCTCGGCGACCGTCCCGACGGAGATCGCGAAGCTCATCTCGAGCGTCCTCACCGATCCGGTGCGCGTCGACATCGCGCCCGAGGTCACGACGGCCGAGCGCGTCGCGCAGTGCGTCTACTTCGTGTCGAAGAACGAGAAGCGCCACCTCCTCGAGCGTCTCCTCCACGAAGAGAAGGCGGAGCGCTCGATCGTCTTCACTCGTACGAAGCACGGCGCCAATCGTCTTGCCGAGCAACTCTCTCGTGGCGGTCTTCGTTCGGAAGCGATCCACGGGAACAAGTCGCAGGGCGCACGCGAGCGCGCGCTCGAGGGCTTCCGCGTCGGCACCGTCGCCGTCCTCGTCGCCACCGATCTCGCGGCGCGAGGCATCGACGTCGACGGCGTCTCTCACGTCTTCAACTTCGACCTGCCGAACGTCCCCGAGAGCTACGTGCACCGCATCGGCCGAACGGGCCGCGCAGGCGCGAGCGGACGAGCGATTGCGTTCTGCGATGCGGAGGAGCGCCCGCTTCTCCGGGACATCGAGCGCTTCGTGAAGAAGCCGATCCCGGTCGCCGGTCACATCGCGGCGCAGGTCGCGGCGCCGACTGTCGATGGCGCCGCCGCGGCAACGGGCGGTGATAGGGCAGCAGCACGGCCCCAGGTGGCAGCACGGCCCCAGCCGGCAGCACGGCCCCAGGCGGCAGCACGGCCCCAGCCGGCAGCGCGGCCCCAGGCGGCGGCAGCGCGGCCCCAGGCGGCGGCAGCGCGGCCCCAGCCGGAGGCACCTGCAGGGCCCGCCGCACCGGCAGCGATGCCAGGTGAGTCGACGCGTCGCCGTCGGTCCCGGCGTTATCGAGGGGCCCGCCTTTACTGACCAACAGCGATTAGACTACCGCGCGGCGCGGCTTTCTACGCCGCGCCTTCTTCAGAGGAGAGAAGCGCATGGCAAACCCGAGCATGAACAAGCGTCTCAAGGAGCGACAGCGCCAAGAGAAGCAGCGAGAGAAGGCCGCGAAACGGCAGGAGCGCGCGAGGGAGAAGGCAGATCGCCCCGCAGCAGAGGGGGGGATCGATCCGGACATCGCTCACATCGTCCCGGGCCCGCAGCCGATCGTCGAGGACGACTTCTGAACGCGTCCTAGCGACGAGCGATCCGTCGGGGGAGAGAAGCGGCGACCTGGGCACCGAGGGGAGTGCCGGGCGCCGCGTCTTCATTTGGCGGGCTCGACGTTCGTCGCTTGGTGGCGACGGCGGTGCGAGCCCTTCGGCGACTGCTCGTTGCCGGTCGGTCAGCGCAGGCGCGTGACGTACCAGGCGCCGCGCCAGGCGGTCATCTCGGCGATGTCGAGGTGGCGCGTCTTGCCGTCGATCGTGAAGGTGAGCTTCGAGTGCTTCACGCGCCAGAGCGGCTTCTTGAAGTCCCGCTTCTTCGGCGTGATCTGCACGACCGAGTGGCCTAGCTCGAAGGACACGAACCGCGCACGCTCGGCGCCCTTGATCCGCTTGTGCATCCGCTCGACCGAGCGGCGGAAGCCGGCCGAGACCTTCTTGTCCCACGCCTTCTGCGGATCGGCGGAGTCGCGGACGGCAACGTATCCATCGCGCGGGAAGAGCGCGTCGCTGGCGAGGTCGGGGTTGTTCTGCGAGATCGCCTCGAGCAGGTGACGCATCCGGTTCTGGAGGTCCTCGCCGCTCGAGGCCGGCATCGCCGTGTCCTCGTAGGCGCTGCCGGCGTCGGCCTCTTCGGCCAGCGCATTGCCTCCGTCGCTCGCGTCGAGCGGGCTCTGGAGCACGGCAGCGGCGTCCGGTGTCATCGCGGTGCTCTTCTTCTCGGAGCACCCAGGGGCGAGCACCAGGAGGAGGACGGCGAACGCCGTCACCACGCGCTGGCCGACCGACATTTCAGGCCAGGTTCGGCAGCGGGACGATGTCGACGTGGAGGACCTCTTCGAAGGCCCGGATCTCGTGGAAGCACGCCTCGCTCGGACGCGAGACGACGCGGAGCTTGGCGCAGGAAGCGCCGCCGCCCTCGAACACGGTGTTCGTGACTTCCTCGACGTTGATGCCGTGACGCTTGATGACGGCGAGCACGTTCGCGAGGGTGCCGACCTTGTCGAGCATGCGGATGACCATCTGGAACCGCGCGTTCGAGAGGTTCATCACGTTCTGCACGTTCGGCACGGTCCCTTCGAGCAGGAACGAGCGGATGACGCGCACCGTCTCGGCGGCGATCGCGAGCTGGGCCTGATCGGTTGAGGCCGCGATGTGCGGCGTCGCGTAGAGGAAGCCGCCCGTCGCGCTCGGAGTCGTGAGCGTGAAGAGGTCGGAGGCGACCTCCTTCGTGCCGCGTGGCTCGTTCGGGATCACGTCGATTCCGACACGCAGACCACGGTTCTTGATCGCGTCCTGCATCGCCTCGTGGTCGACGAGATCAGGGCGTGCGCAGTTGATGAACATCGCGCGCTTCGGCATGAGCTCGAAGATCTTGCGGCTCACGCACTGGCGCGTGCGATCGTTCAGCGCGAGGTGGACCGTGAGGATGTCGGACTTCGCCGCGAGCTCCTCGAGCGAGCTGCAGAAGCCGACGCCCAGCTCCGCGGCGCGCGCCGGCGTGAGGTTCTTGCTCCACGCGATCGGCTGGAGACCGAACGCCTTCGCACGCGAGGCGACGTCACGGCCGATCGCGCCGAGGCCGGCGATGCCGATCGTCTTGCCGAGCAGGCCTTCGGCCTTGCCGTACTCGAGGCGCTCCCACTTCCCGCTGCGGAGCGAGGCGACGGCGTCCGGAATCCGGCGGTCGAGGGAGAGGATGAGGCCGAACACGAGCTCGGCCACGGCCGACGAGTTCTTGCCTGGGCAGTTCGCCACGTAGATGCCGCGCTCGCTGGCGGCCTTCACGTCGATGGTGCGCGTCTCGGCCCCCGCGCGGACGATGAGGTTGAGCTGGCGCGCGCTCTCGATGGCCTTGCGCGTCACCTCTTTGGAGCGGACGACGAGGATGCCGACTCCGGGGATCTTCGACTCGAGCGTCTCCTTCGTGACCTCCGGCTCGTAGAGCACGTCGACGGGAAGGGTCCGCAGCTCTTCGACTGCACGAGGGTGAAGCTTGTCAGCAACGAGGACACGCATCTCGGCGCGTATCCTAGCCGAAAACACGAATTTTAGTAGGTCAATCGCTTGATATGGCGCTCGATTCCAGGGGGCGCGCGGCCGCTGATTTTTGGCCGGTTCGGCACGCGGAGCCACGGCCGGCTCACGCCGGGAGGCGTACCCGACCCCGTCGCGTCGTGAGCACCGCGGCGCCCTCCTCTTCGGTGAGGAAGGGACCGAGCTGGGTCTGCGCGAAGCGGGTCATCTTCGCGTCGAAGGGGCCGTCCTTCGTCTCGTGCTTCACCTCGAGGTAGAGGTCGCCCAGGGGGCCGACCCGGACGGTGCTCGGCTCGAGCGGCTCTTCGGTGCCGTCGCTCAGGATCAGGATGGCATCGCAGGCCTCGGGCCCGCCTCCGCAGCCTTCGCGCTCGGTCTTGATGCTGCGGACGAAGAAGGGGACGTCGTCGACGGTGAAGTACGTCCAGTCGTAGCCGTTCGTGAGGATGTAGCGCCCGTCGTCGGGATGGCGCGAGATCCACGTGTGGAGCGCGGCGGCGAGCTTCGGATGCTCGACGGGCGAGTCGTGATCGAAGAAGCGGCCCTCGCTGTCGAGGCGGATCTTGCTCTCCCGCGAGCGTCCTTCGGGGGGAGGGAAGCGGAAGAACTCGGGATGGTCGCCGGGCTTCATGTCCGACCAACGTAAGGCGAGAGGTGCGGCGAGGACACGGGATCCACTGCGGAATCACGGACGCTTGACGCCTCGTCGATGCGGCCTATAAGAGCCTTCAAAAGATTTTGAAACTTCCGAGCCCCCAAGAACCGCAAGGAAAAGCGTCATGTACGACGGCCTGAGCGCCTTCGTGGCCACCCTCGAGCGCGAGGGTGAGCTCGTGCGGATCCAGAGAGAAGTCGATCCCCATCTGGAGATCGCCGAAATCGCAGACCGGACGATGAAGGCCGGTGGGCCCGCCCTTCTCTTCGAGCGGCCGAAGGGGTCGCGGTTTCCGCTCCTCATCAACGCCTACGGGTCGCGGAGGCGCATGTCCCTCGCGCTCGGCGTGAAGGACCTCGAGGAGCACGCGAGAGCGATCGCGGAGCTCGTCCACACGAAGGCGCCCGGCAGCGCCCGCGAGCTCGCGGAGATGGCGAAGAAGCTCCCCGCGTTGAGCCACGCCGTGCCGCGGAAGGCCTCGCGAGCGCCGTGTCAGGAGGTCGTGCTCGAGGGCGACGCCGTCGATCTCGATGCGCTTCCGGTGATGACGACGTGGCCGAAGGACGGCGGCCCCTTCTTCACGCTGCCGAACGTGATCACGCGCGATCCGGACACCGGCGCGCGCAACATCGGCATGTACCGCATGCAGCGCATCGACCGGCGCACGACGGCGATGCACTGGCAGATCCACAAGACCGGAGCGCGTCACTTCCGTCGCGCGAAGGAGCTCGGCAAGCGCCTCGAGGTCGCGGTCGCCTTCGGCGGCGATCCCGCGCTGACGTACGCCGCGACCGCGCCGCTCCCCGACGGGATCGACGAGTGGATGTTCGCCGGCTTCCTCCGCGGTCGATCGGTCGAGCACGTGCGCTGCAAGACGGTGGACCTCGAGGTGCCCGCCTGCGCGGACTTCGTGCTCGAGGGCTACGTCGATCCGAGCGAGCCCCTCTTCGACGAGGGACCGTTCGGCGATCACACCGGCTACTACACGCCGGTCGAGGGCTTCCCGCGCTTCCACGTCACGTGCGTCACGCATCGGAAGAACGCCGTCTACCCGTCTACCCTCGTCGGCCCGCCGCCGATGGAGGACGCGTGGCTCGGCAAGGCCACCGAGCGCCTCTTCCTTCCGCTCCTCCGGATGATGTTCCCGGAGGTCGTGGACATGAACCTCCCGATCGAAGGCGCGTTCCACAACCTCGCGATCATCTCGATCAAGAAGCAGTACCCGCACCACGCGACGCGCATCGCCCACGGCCTCTGGGGCGCGGGGCAGATGTCCTTCACGAAGGTCATCTGCGTCGTCGATGACGACGTCAACGTGCAGGACACGGGCGAGGTCGCCTGGCGCCTCCTCGCCAACCTCGATCCGAAGCGCGACATCTCGATGGTCGACGGCCCCGTCGATCAGCTCGACCACGGCGCGAGCCAGGCGCTCTGGGGCGGGAAGATGGCGATCGACGGCACGAAGAAGTGGCCCGAGGAGGGCTACAAGCGTGACTGGCCGGACGTCTGCGTCCAGAGCGAGGTCGTCAAGGCACGCGTCGACGCGATGTGGTCTGAGCTCGGGATCCCGCTCGGCAGGCAGGCGAGCGGCGCGCAGACGCCGCGAGTGGAGGCCGACCTCTCTCGTCGCGCAGCCGCGCCCGTCGAGCACGCCGACGGGAACCGGGAGATGTTCGACCGGATCGCGCCGAACTACGATCGCCTGAACCGAGTGATGTCGCTCGGGATCGATCGCCGCTGGCGCGCGCGTACGCTCGAGATGATCCGGCCCACGCTCGAGTCGCGCTCGCGCCCGCGTGTGCTCGATCTCTGCGCCGGCACCCTCGACTTCGCCGCTCTCATCGAAGAGGCGTTCCCCCAGGCGCACATCATTGCGTGCGATGCGTCCGAGAAGATGCTCGCGCTCGGCCGCCCGAAGGTGCGGAACGTCGAGTGCGTCGTCGGCGACGCGCTCGAGCTTCCGTTCGAGGACGGCTCCTTCGATGCGGTCGTCTGCGGGTTCGGCGTCCGCAACCTCGCCGATCTCCGGCGTGGCATGCGCGAGGTGCGGCGTGTGCTCGCTCCGGGCGGGGTGTTCGCGACCCTCGAGCTGTTCCGCCCGCGCGGCGCCGTCTCGCGCCTCGTTCACGGCGCAGGGCTTCGCTATGCGCTGCCGGTCCTCGGTGCGACGATCGCGAAGGATCGCGAGGCGTACGAGTACCTCGCCGAGAGCATGGAGGGCTTCGTCACGCGCGAGGCGTACGAACGCCTGCTCGAGGAGGAGGGCTTCGGCCCGGTCGACGCCGTCGACCTCACGCTCGGCATGTTGGCGATCGTGCGCGGGGGCGCGGGTGCACGGGAGGAGGCCGCGCAATGAGCCGGAAGAAGCGAAAGATCGTCGTCGGGATCACCGGCGCGAGCGGAGCTCCTTATGCGCGCCGGCTGCTCTCCTTCCTGTCGGACCGCGTCCGCTCGGTGGGGGACGTCGAGGTCGGCGTCTGTCTTTCGGCCACCGCACCGGAGGTCTGGGCGCTCGAGTGTGGCGGCGATCTCCGCGAGGCGATCGACTTCCCGATCTACGGGATGCGTGACTACAAGGCGCCGTTCGCCAGCGGCAGCGCCGGCTGGGATGCGATGGCGATCGTCCCGTGCTCGATGGGCACCTGCGCTCGCGTCGCTCACGGTATCTCGGACACCCTGCTCACGCGCGCGGCGGACGTCATGATCAAGGAGCGCCGTACGCTCGTCATCGTGCCGCGCGAGACGCCGCTGTCGGTGATCCACCTCGAGAACCTGACCGCGCTCGCGCGCGTCGGAGCGACGATCATGCCGGCGATGCCGTCCTTCTACGGGAAGCCGGAGGGCGTCGACGGGCTGCTCGACACGGTCGTCGGGCGCGTCCTCGATCATCTCGGGCTCGAGCACGATCTGATCTCGCGATGGGGAACGAAGAACGAGAAGGAAGGTCGATCATGACACGCTTCGTCGAGCAGGCGATCGCACGCGCCGGCCTCGCACCGATCCTACCTGCGCGAGAGCGCGGCGACCTCGACGCGGTTCGCTCGCTCATCGCGTCCCTCGGGGAGATCGACCTCCTCGCGCTCGGTGCGGTCGCCGACGCGGTCCGCACGCGCGAGGGCGGCGAGGTCGTGCGGGTGCACCCCACGGCATCGAGCGACGTCCTCTGGGTCCGCGATGCGGTGAACGAGCTCGAGCTCCTTCGCGCCGTCGCCATCGCACGCATCACCGGACCTACCGCTGCCCGCATCGGCGTCGACTGGGGCGAGAAGGGCTTCGAGCTCGCGCAGGTCGCGCTCGGCTTCGGAGCGACCGATCTGACCGGACCGATCACGCGCAAGAGCGGCCTCCTCATCTCCGAAGACGAGCTGAAGAAGGTGAAGGGGCAGGGGATGGTCGCCGCGAGCGCGCTCAGGCGCCGCGAGATCGCCGCCCTGATCCGCAACGCGGGGCGGTCGTGCGAGTTCGTCGACGAGGCTGGCGCCGGCACGTCGATCTCTTCCAGTGAAGCCGAGGCCGTTCATGCTTGATTCGATTCGCCAGAAGGTTCGCCAGGGCGAGCGCCTGTCGTTCGACGACGGCCTCGCGCTCTTCCACGAGCCCGACCTCCTCGCCGTCGGGCAGCTCGCGAACGAGGTCCGCGAGAAGCGCCATGGCGACCGCACGTACTTCAACCGCAACATGCGCGTCGAGGTCACGAACGTCTGCGTCGCGTCCTGCCTCTTCTGCTCCTTCGCGAAGCTCGAGGCGCACATGCCGGGCGCGCACACGATGTCGCTCGAGGAGGCGTGGAAGCACCTCGAGGATCGCAAGGACGACCCGCCCACCGAGGTGCACGTCGTCAACGGCCTGCATCCGGGGCTTCCGTTCTCGTACTACGAGGAGCTGCTGAAGGGCTTCAAGCGGATCGACTCGAACGTGCACCTCAAGTGCTTCACCGGGGTCGAGATCCACTTCTTCGCGCAGCACTACAAGATGACCGTCCGCGAGGTGCTCGAGCGCCTCCGAGCGGCGGGGCTCGACAGCCTGCCCGGCGGCGGCGCCGAGATCTTCGATGAGGACGTCCGCAAGCGCATCTCGCACGACAAGGCGAACGCCGACGAGTACCTCGAGGTCCACCGCGTCGCCCACTCGATGGGGATGCGCTCGAACGTGACGATGCTCTATGGGCACATCGAGACGTTCGCCCATCGCGTCGACCACATCCTTCGTGTCCGCGCGCTGCGGGACGAGACGAAGGGCTTCCAGGCCTTCATCCCGCTCGCGTTCCACCCGGACGGCAACGGGATGAAGAACCTCCCCGCGCCCACGGCGGTCGACGACCTCCGGACGCTCGCGGTGAGCCGCCTCTTGCTCGACAACGTCGAGCACATCAAGGCGTACTGGGTCAGTCTCACCCCCGACGTCGCGCAGATCGCGCTCCGCTTCGGAGCGGACGACATCGACGGAACGATCGTGCACGAGACGATCTACAAGGCAGCCGGCACTCGATCGCCCGGCGCGCTCGGGTACGACGAGCTCGTGCGCCTCATCCGCGAAGCCGGTCGGACGCCGATCGAGCGTGACACGCTCTACAACGTGGTGCGCGAGCACCCGAAGGCTGCCGCCCCGGAGGCGTCGATGAAGGTCCGCGATCGCAAGCGCGCGCTGCAGGTGGTGTCGTGAGCACGCTCCGTGTCATCGGGGTCGAGTACCTCAACGCGCGTCCGCTCTGGGAGGCCTTCCGCGGCGACGCGGCGGCCGAGCGCGGACTGGGCGCGGGGATCGTCGATCTGCGCCTCGCTCCTCCGAGCGAGCTCGCGCGAGCACTGGCGGAGGACGAGGCCGACGTCGGCCTGTTGCCCGTCGCTGCCGCCGCCGCGATGGGCGAGCTCCGCCTGCTTCGCAACATGGCGATCGGCGCGCGCGGCAAGGTGCGGAGTGTCGCGATCGTCGCCGAGCGTCCGATCCACGAGCTCGACTCGATCGCGCTCGACCTCTCGTCGCGTACGAGCGTCGTCCTCACGCGGCTGCTCCTCGCGCGGCGCAAGCTGGCGCCGAAGCTGTTCGGCGCGCTGCCTCCGCAGGCCATCGCATCGATCGGCGATCGGACGGGCGCGTTGATCATCGGCGACCCGGCGCTCGATCTCGAGGACCGCTATCCCTACCGCCTCGATCTCGCCGAGGACTGGTTCGACTGGACGGGGCTGCCGTTCGTCTTCGCGGCGTGGTTCGCCCGCCCCGGCGCGGTCTCGCGCGATCAGGAGGACCTCTTCCGCATCGCGAAGCAGAAAGGCCTCGCCCGCACCGACCAGATCGCGGCCGAGCACTCGGCGCGCTCCGGCCTCTCGGAGGAGTCGCTCCGCTCGTACCTCACCGAGTCGATTCGCTACGACCTCGGAGACGAGGAGCTCGCGGGGCTTCAGCGCTTCTGGTCGGAGGGCGCGAAGGCGGGGCTCCTCCCCGCGGCGACGCCGACCTTCGAGGAGCCGCGCACCTCGGTGTCGCGTCCGTCGCTCGACTCGATCCTCTTGCGCGCCGCCGACGGCGAGCGCCTCTCGGCCTCCGACGGAGTGCGTCTCCTCCGTGAGGGCAGCTTCTTCGAGCTCGGCCTCGCGGCGGACGCCGTGCGCCGGCGCAAGCATCCGAAGGGCGTCGTCACGTACATCGTCGATCGCAACGTCAACTACACCAACGTCTGCACGACGAGCTGCCGCTTCTGCGCGTTCTATCGCCCGGTGGGACACCCCGAGGGCTACGTCCTCTCGCGCGAGGTGCTCGGTCAGAAGCTCCAGGAGGTGAAGGACGCCGGCGGTGTCCAGATCCTGCTCCAGGGTGGGCTCAACCCCGATCTTCGCATCGAGTGGTACGAGGACCTCTTCCGCTGGGTGAAGAAGGCGTACGGCCTCGGTCTCCACGCGCTCTCGCCGGAGGAGATCATCCATCTCTCGCAGCTCGAGGAGATCAGCGTGCGTCGGGTGCTCGAGCGTCTCCACGCTGCGGGCCTCGACTCCGTCCCGGGCGGCGGCGCGGAGATCCTCGTCGATCGCGTCCGCCGGAAGATCGCGAAGGCGAAGTGCACGAGCGCGGAGTGGCTCGACGTGATGCGCGTCGCGCATCACATGGGCCTGCGCTCGAGCGCCACGATGATGTACGGGACCGTCGACACTCCGGAGGAGCGCATCCAGCATCTGATGAAGATCCGCGACCTCCAGGACGAGACCGGCGGCTTCACTGCCTTCTTCTGCTGGGACTTCCAGCACGAGAGCGGAACGCACATCGCGCCGGGGGACAACGGCACGCACCTCTACCTGCGCACGCAGGCGGTCGCGCGGCTCATGCTCGACAACGTCGACCACGTCGGTGCCTCGTGGGTCACGCAGGGCCCGGCGGTGGGCCAGGTCGCGCTTCGCTTCGGCGCGGGCGACTTCGGCAGCGTGATGGTCGAGGAGGACGTCGTGTCGAGCGCAGGGACGACGTTCCGCATCG
>Ga0066256_1004446_pt1 | contig 10416 bp, 3 predicted proteins | sample ThiBio_1000_biof_FD_87107 | JGI IMG/M metagenome (GOLD analysis project Ga0066256, IMG submission 87107) | Wastewater bioreactor microbial communities from Cape Town, South Africa - Thiocy_expt_1000_biof (version 2) | ecosystem: Engineered > Bioreactor > Thiocyanate-remediating >... | reverse complement strand
GTCTTGCTTGTGCCAGCCTGTGCATGCGCGCGCGTGTGTGTGTTTGTGTGTGTGCATGTGTGTGTGCGTGTGCATATTCGTGTGCGTGCGCGCGCGCGTGTGCCGCGTGTCTCTGTTGCCCGCGCTTCATGATCGTGGCGCTGCGCCACCCTTCCTCCATCTTTGGCCCCCCGTGTGCCCCCTGTGACATGCCTACATTCCCGCCTGTTGCTCGCTTGGCTGTCACTCTTCATGTCTGCCTGCGCATTCCCCTCGTCGTCTCGGCAGCTACCCCGCTTCTTGCATTGCGCCACCGTTTGGAGCGTGGCACACTTGGCTGTGCCTGCAACGAGTGAACTTGACCTCACAGGCACCCCAACATTTCAACTTTGACCACTCTGCGGTCGTATTCAATCCTCTGCCTCGCCGCCGCCGTCGCCACCGCCGGCGCCGCCGACACGGGCATGCAGGCGCTCCATGCGCGCCGCAATGCTCTCGTCGGCATACTCGGACGGCTGCACCCAGGCGCACTCCTCCAGGTACGCACACGCCGATGCATCGCCAGTGCCGCCAGCGCCACCCGCCGCCGTCGCCGGTGCCGCCGCCACCGCCAAAGCCGGTGGTGCGCATGACCGCGTGCAGGTGTACACCGCCACCACACCAAAGTCTAGCGTGGCGTCGTCCTTGGCGGTGCTGCCCGCGCCCGCTGGCAGCAGGTAGGACAGCGCCTGCGGCATGATCTGAAACTCAAACGCACGCGGCGCGCCGCACCGGCCGCACGGCGGCACGTCGGGGGCAGCGGCAGGCCGGTGGCTGCTTGCAATCCACAACGGCGCGCCGATGGGTTCGTCGCCCTCCTCCTCACCCAAGTCGATGTCATCGCCGCCGCCGCCGGCGCCGCCCTCCCCATCATCATCGTCCTCCTCCTCCTCGTCGTCCTCGTTGGTGGGCCGCTCGCCCGCGCCACCAACCGCAACCGGTGCGGCTGCGGCTGCTGGTTCTGCAGCAGCTGGGGCCGCATCAGCTGGTACGTCTGCAGCAGCTGCGTCCGCAACAGCTGCAGCTGGCGGCGGCGGCGGCGCGGGCGGATAGTGAACGCGGGTGGGCCACCGGCAGTAGCGCACCACCTGGCTGGGTTCGCACGCCACCCGGCGCTGGAAGTAGGTGAGGTAGGGGTCGTCAAACAGGGCGGCACCCGTGATGCTTGCCAGCTTGCGCTGCGTCAGCGTGGCAATGGACAGCTCGCCCTCCTCCCCGTCAGCGGCGCTGCCGTCTGCAGCGGCGCCAGTGGAAGCGGATGCTGACGCAGCAGTAGCAGCAGCAGCGGCGGCGCGGCGCACGGCAGCGGGCAATGCTGCCGCCTCTGCCGCGGCACGTGCGGCGGCGGGCGGCTCCTCCTCCACATCCACCACCCACTCGCGCAGCAGCGCGTTGGCAACCACGCCCACCGCCGGCGGCATGCGTGACGGCGCGCCGCCGGCGGCGCCGCACTCAACCTTGTGCCCCACGCTCCAGTGCAGCAGCTGGTGCTGCCGGCCGCAGTAGTGCGCGCCCTTGCACCGCGCGGCGCGGGTGGGCGCTCCGCCGCGGCGGGGGTGGCGGGCGGGGTCGGCGGGCGGGAGCGTCTGGCCGGCGCCGGCGGCGGGTGCGGCCTGGGTGCCCGCTGGCCGTGGGTTGTGGCGCGGCGGCGGGGCGCGCAGCACAATGACGGCGGGTGCGCCGGGCCGCGCGGGCAGGGCCGACCCGCCACGGTTCACGCACCGGCCGTCCATGCAGGCAAACACGTACAGCATGCGGTGGAAGGCGGCGCCGTGCCCCACGTCAGCGGCGTCCAGGGGCGAGTACAGCTGCGCCAGCAGCACGCTGGGCTTGCCGCAGGAGCGGCACGCCAGCGCCGCGGGCGGCGGCACGCCACGTGGCACCAGCCACCACGGACACCCGCCCAGCTTCCCGCCATCCCACTCCCGCCAGTTACACTGCGCCAGCGCCGGCAGCCGCCCTGCGCCGCCCGCCGCCACCTCCACCTCCACCGCCAGCCCCAGTTGCACCACCTCTTCCTCCGTGTCCTCCTCCGCGTTCTCCTCTTCCTCCTTGTCGGCGGTAGGTGCAGGCGCCGGCGCAGCGGTTGATGCTGCTGCGGCGGCAGCAACCTCTGCGGCGGCCGCCATGGTGGGCACCGATTTCTTCTTTCTCCCTTGTGTCAACTCGCTCACTCGTCCACTCCTTTACTCGTCTACTCGTTTCCTAGCTCCACTACCTTCTCGTCCCTCCCCCCTCGCTCCACTCGTATGCCGCTGCTCTCCTCCCCTCTCGTTCCCCTCCTCCCCTTGCACTCTCTCACCGCCCTCTCACCACCACACTACCCTCACCACCCTCTCTCTCACCACCCTCCCCAACCCTCCTTCTCACGGTCTCACCACCTGTCGATGCCTGGCCGCCTCCACTCACTGACGCGGACACAAAATTCGGCACGGCAACGACACACTACAACAAAATAAGAGTATGGTCGCTCCCCACTCATCGATACACGCGGTTCCCTGCTAAATTTGCGTCTGCGCACCACGCGGTTGCTTATTTCACTATATCATTTTCACTCATTTTTCAGTTACCGGTAGGAGGAGAGGAGGAGAGAGGAGAGACAGTAGTGAGGCGTTGGTACTGGAGTGGATAGGGGTAGCAGTGAGTGCAAGGGGGCAAAGCAAGGGGGGGGAGTTTATTGGGTGGCGAGGGTCGCGTGTTGTATGGGAGGACAGAGTAGGCGGTGTTGCTTCTTCCGCTGCGTTGCGTGTTGACAACCGCCGCCGCCGTTAGTAGTAGGGCCACCTCCTCCAACCACCAACGACAACTGACGACAACAGGCGACAACAGGAGGACGAGGAAGAGGAGGAGGACGATAGAAGGCACCATTGCCACCACTACTGCTGCTGCTGCTACTACTACTGTTGCTGCCGGTGCCGGTACTACTGGCGGCACTCCTGCCACTGGAACCAAAACAACAACTACTACTACTGCAGCTGGTGCAACCAGCATGCTGCCGTCGTCAGCGCCTCGAAGCGCGGTGGCGGCCGCGTTTGAGGCGGCGGTGGCGGAAGCCGCACGCGAGTCGGCAACGAGAGCCAGCGCACCGGCAGCAGCAGCAGCAGCGGCGGTGACAGCAGACGAGGGGGCGCGGCTGCCGAGGGGTGGGGCAGGTGGGTGGTACCGACGTGGCACGTCACACTGGCATGAAGGTGGTGCCAGGGGTGGCGGCAGTGGGCGGCCAGGTAGTGGTCGTGGCGGGGGTAGCTGGCGTGGCGGGGGTAGCTGGCGTGGTGGCGGTGGTGGCAGCAGCAGGGGATGGGGAAGCCCAGCCGCCGCCGCCGCCGGAGGGTCGTCGTGGGAGGCGGTACTGCCGGTACCCCTGCTGCCATTGCCGCCGTCGCCAGTGGCAGCAGTTGCAGCAGCAGCAGCGGCAGCCCGCCCGCCACTGCCGCCCGGAATAACCACCGTGTATGTGGACCTGGATGGCGTGCTGGCTGACTTTGATGCCGCAGTGCTGGCCATTACTGGGCGGCGCCCCACCGAGCAGCGCGCACGTGACATGTGGCCACGCCTCGCCGCTGTGCCACCGCCCGGCTTCTTTGGCTCCTTGCACCCGCTGCCCGACGCGCGCGACCTGTGGGCAGTCGTAGCGCCGTACCGACCCACCATCCTGACGGGCTTGCCTATGGGGTCGTGGGCGGCGCCGCAGAAGGTGGCGTGGGTGGCGGCGGCGCTGGGGCGGCATGTGGACATCATCACCTGCATGGCAGCCGACAAGGTGCGCTACGCCCGCCCTGGCGCGCTGCTCATAGACGATGCGCGCGACCGCCAGCGCCCGTGGCTGGATGCCGGTGGCAAATTCATCCTGCATACCTCTGCCGCCGACACGGTGGCCCAGCTGCAGCGCCTTGGCTTTGATGTGCCGCCGTCGTCCGCCGCCGCTGGCGCTGGCGGCGCCGACAAGTAGGGCTAGGCATCGCGCTGTTCAATAATAAGAAAGTGTAATAATTAACACACCACATAAAAACACTATGATAACAAGTTACAAAGCAAAGCGGGCGTGCCAGGCCGCCGGGTCAATCCCCGCAGCCACGTCTGCCTCGTCGCTGATGCGCTGCAGGTCCACCAGGCGGTCATCCACGTTGAAGGAGTCAATGAGGTGCTGCAGGGAGGGGCCGCGCACGGCGGCGGCAGTGGTGGCCAGGCCGGCGGCACCGGGCACCAGCATGGCAGCAATGGCGGAGGCGGCGGCGGACAGCGGCGGCCGCTGCATGCCACCCAGCACTAGGATGCCGTCGTCCGCCAGCCCCTCCACAGGGGACACGCCAGGGTCACTCGCCTCCCCGCCGTCTGGCAACGCAATGGCCATGCGGGGGCGGTCACGGTGTGACCGCCCCGTTGTGTCCCCCAGCACTACGGACTCGTCGTCACCCCCGCCGCCCGCCGTGCGCCGCGTGTGCATCCCGCCTGACGCGCTGTCCAGCCGCGCCGCGTCGCTATCGTCATCGACGCTGCTGCCGCGCGGTGCGCGGGTGCCCGTCGCAGGACCCGCACCCACACCCGCCGCCACCGCCGCCGATAAACTGGCCGCCGCGCCGCCAAAGAACCCGGTGCGGCGGCCAGCAGGCGGCCCCACCTTGCTGCCCACCACCGCGTTGATGCGGTCCCAGTGCGCCGGACCGTAATTGGGGTTGGCAAAGATGCGGATGAGCGGGTACGCGCGCGTCACAAAACCCGCCAGCCGCACCTCCACCGCCTTGGCGATGCTGAACAGGAGGGCGTCGTAGTGCAGCAGGCCGTCGCTGATCCAGAACCGCGACGCCACTTTCTCCTTCAACGCCGTCAGCACCGCGGCATCCACGTCGCTCAGGCTGTCCACCGCGGCCGGCCGGAAGTCGACAACGGCGGGGGCAGCAGCAGCAGCGGCAGCCGCCTCAGCTTGCGCGGCCGCTGCCGCGCCTGCCGCCGCCGTGGGCGTACCGGTACTCGCGGCGGTCGGCGACGAGGCGGGCGGCGGCGGCAGTGCGGCGGCGGGAATGTCGCCACGGCGCGCCAGGCGCAGGAACTCGGCGAGGGTAGGCACGGGGCGCGCAAAGAACTCGACGCACCGGCGCAGCTGCGCCGCCATGTCTGACACGCGGCTGCCCAGCTCGTCGCGGTCCAGCGAGAACACGGGCACCGTGAGCCAGCGGTCGATGCGCGTGGCCACATCGCGCGCTGCGCACCACAGCGTGCTCACCGGCTCCAGCGCCGCCAGGCACACCTCTACCACCAACCCCTCCCGGTGCGTGGTGGCAACGTCAATGGGCGCGCCCCATGGCGTGCCTACTGACACCCGGTTGGAGGACCCCATCTTGACGAGGTACCCCTGCAGTGCCGCGGCGTCGTTGGTGCTGCGGTACACGCGCAGCGTCGCCTCGTCGCTCGCCACGCTCACCAGGTCTGCCCGCGCGCGCTCCAGTGCGTCCACCAGCGGCAGCATCTCGTCCACGATGGGCTTCACGGACAACTGCACCGACCGCAGCGCGGTGGCGTGCAGGAAAGCATGCGCAATGTACGCGTCACCCGCACCGCGCAGGCGATCGATTACGGTCACCGCCGACGCTACCAGCGCCTCCGCTGCCACCCGCTTCTCGCGTGTCTCCGTCTCCATGCGTGTGCGCGCGTCCATGTGCATGCGGGACACCTGCGTCAGGATCTCGGGCAGTGCGCGCTGCCACTGCCGCGCCGTCGCCGCCGCCTCCAGCGTCTCCACCGACGCGCCGCCAATGCGGTCCGTCATGTTCAGTCCAGCCGGCAGCGCCGCCGCCGCCGGCTCCAACCCGCCACCAGCCGCCGCCTCACCACCACCACCTTCGCCGCCATCCTCGCCACCCTCGCCGTCTCCCACGATACCCGTGATGTCCCCTACCAACGCCGCCGGTGGCGGCGGCGGCGGCGGTGACGCAGCGGGACTGCCACCACCACCTGGTGCAGCGTCCACCGTGCTCACGGTGCGGCGCGCCAGGTGCGGCAGCTCCACGCGAATGAGGAAGTTAAGCTCCTCCGCCGCACCATCAATGATGGCAAGCAGGATGGGCGCCACCTTGCCCGCTGCGCGGTCAAACGTCACGTCAGCCTCCACCAGCTCGGCGGGCGAGGTGGGCGTCTGCCGCACCGCGTGCACCAGCGCCGTGAAGCGGTACGACACCGCCTTGTACAGCTTGAGGCAGCGCTCATCCATGTAGGCGGCGATGCGGGCGGCGCAGGCGTGCGCAATACCCGACAGCTGCGTGATGATGCCGGAGCAGTCGAGGCGGAATAGGTCCATGGCGATGGAGCGCGGCAGGACCAGCAGGGAGGACTCCAGCTCCCGCGTCACAAACCCCTCGCTGCGCCGGCGCGACATGATGCGCGACCCCGCAGCCGCCGCCACCGACGCGCCGCCCGTGGGGCTGACGGGGCTGGCCGGGCTGGCAGGACTGCCTGGCGTGTGCGGCAGCAGGTCGTTCAGCGTGACGTCGGGCAGCGCGCGGTCCAGTGCATACAACGACGCGTTGTACTGCCGCAGCAGCGCGCCCAGGTGCTCCACGGGTGCCAGCGGCGGCGGTACGCCGGTTACCGGCACCCCGTCATCCGAGCTGGCGGAGACGCCTGCCCACGACCCGCTCTCCACCGCAAACCGGTCAAACCCGGCCTCCAGCATGGCAAAGTGCGCCGGCGCGCCACCCAGTAGCACGTCCAGGCGCGCGGGCTCCAGCAGCAGGTACGAGAACGGCTCAAAAATGTCGACAAAGCGCTGCGCGTCGGCCATGTTCTCCTCCACGATGCGTGTTGCCACCTCCATCGCAAACTCCACGATACCCTCCTCCTCGCTCACCGCCGGCACAAACTGGTGCGCGGGCGTCCACGCCGCCTGCGACCGCCCCGTAATGAGCCACCCCGCCACCGGCGTGTCGTATGCATCATGCTCGCTCGCCAGCGGCGACGGCGTGAAGAGGGGCCCGGCAGCGGGCGCACTTGCGGCCGCTGCTGCTGTAGGGCTACCCGCGGCGCCACCGCCGCCGCCGCCGCCGCCTGCACCGCTCACGACGGATGCCGCTGCTTCCGCCGCCGTCGCTGCCTCCGCCTGGATCTTGCGCCACGCCGCGCTCTTGCGGAACGCGAGCGTTGGCACGCATGCCGACGCCTTGGTCAGCGTGCCCACCAGCTTGTGCACCGCGTCCGCGATGGCGTCAGCGCCCGGCGTGATGATGAACGGCAGGGTGGCGTCGGCGCCGGCGGCGTCCACTGCATGCAGGTCGCAGCCGGGCGGCAGCGGGACGGCGGGGAAGGCAGCGCGGGCGGCAACGAGGGCGTGCCAGTCGGAGGGCGCGAGGGAGGTGCGTGTGGTGCCGCTAGCGCGCGCGCGCAGGCGGCGCAGGGTGTTGGCATGCAGCAGCGGGCTGTGCAGCTCCAGCGGGTTGAGGTGCAGGCGCGTCCCGGTGCCAGCGCCAGGCAGCGCCACGTAGGTGTGCGGCGTGGCGTGCGCCTCCATAAACCCGGGGTTCACCTCCAGCGAGATGGTAAACGCCGGCTCCAGCGCCGCCCCCACCGCCAGCGGCGGCAAGCAGGTGTCAGTGAACGTGTCACTGGGCGCCGGCCAGCCGCCTGCTGCCAGCCCCTCTGCAACCAGCCCTGCCACATGCAGACCCAACCCCTCTTGTAGCTCCGTCATGGTCAGCCGCGGCGCCGCCAGGAACACGCCGCCGCCACCCGTCACTGACAACCGCCGCCTGCCGCCACCGCCGTCACTGCCACCGCTACCGCGGGCGCCACCGCGGCTGCCACCACGGCCGCCGCTCCGTGCGCCGCCGCCCACCACCACCACGGTGCCTTCCCCATCCGCAGAGGCGTGCGCGCCGGCGCCGGTTGCCGCTGCTGCCGCCGCTGCAGGCGCTCCGCCACCACCCGCCAACCGCGCCGTCACCAGGCTACTGCTGCCGTCCTCACCGCCGCCGCCCGTGTGCGCGTCCTCCAGCGCGCCGCGCTGCAAGAAGCGCTTGGAGCGCATGCGGCTCTCAAATTCGCGCTTGCGAGCCTCCACGTCCGCGCGCGCCGCCTCGGACGCCGCCACCTCCGCCGCCGCGGCTGCCTCACGCACGGCGGCGGAGGCGTGCGCCGCGCTGCGCGCCTGCACCGCCGTCACCTCCCGCGCCGCGTAGTCCGCCGCCAGGCGGTCCACCACGAGGCGGTTGCGGCGCGGCGCGTAGCGCACAAAGAACGCCACCAGTGCCGCCAGCGACCGCAGCGTCATGTCACGCAGCTGCGCGCCCAGCAGCGCCGTGGTGGAGCGGTGCAGCAGCACTTTCGTGGCGGGTGGCAGGGCGGGCGGCATGGAGTCAATGGCGGTCTCCAGCGCCAGCAGACCAAAGTCGCGCGGCGAGCGGCGCAGAGTATGCTCCGCCGCCAGCCGGCTGCGTGTGGAGGTGAGCAGGCTGGCATCGGCACGCGGCGGTGCGCGGCCCGGCGGCGGTGCGGGGCACAGCGTCGCGGGAGCAGACGCAGCGGTGGCAGCGGCAGCTTCTGCCATCAACCGAGCACGCGGCGACTGGAAGCGCGACCCCGCGCCAGGCGTGGCAAACGGCGTAATGGGACGCATAGACCCCGCGCCGGCCACCTCTTCCAGCGGCGACATCGGCAGTGTTGCCAGCGCGGAATCAGCGCCGCCGGTGGTGGTGCCCGCCGCCCACCCGCTCACGTCACCACCCGCATCTGCGGCGCTTGGCGTGGGTGGCACGGACGGCGCCGCCAGCAGCGTTTCCAGTGGGATGCCTGCCACCAGGGCATCCCGCACGGAGGCAAACCGAGCGCGCGCCAGCAGCGCAGTGACACGGCTCGAGGCGGCTGCGGAGCCATCTTCCACCACGCCGTCGCCACCACCACCCTCGACGCCTGAAAACGCCGAGCTGTCTATGGCTAGGGGCGCGGCACCGCCACCACGGCGGCGCGGCAGCTCATCACCGCCACCGCCACCACCTCCACCACCACCGATGTTGCTGCTGCTGAACTCGCCGTCACCCACCAGGTGTGACAGGCGCCACAGGTCACGCGCCTGCGCTGCCGTCAGCACCGCTGGCATGAATGCCAGGCCCAAGTGGCGTGCCAGCGCGATGGCTTGGCGCGGGTACAGAGGGAATACGGGCGACATGGGGTCCGGCGGGTCGTAGTAGGGCCGCTCCACGGCAGCGTCGTCGGCGGAGCCGGTGGCGCCAGCGCGCACCGTGGTAGCCACGCTTGGCTGGCCTTTGTGCCGCTGCATAAACTCAGCGTACTCCTGCAGCGTGCGCCGCAGCTGCGTCTGCAGCCGCGCGTCGCCGTCCAGCTGCGATCGGATGGAGGGCGGTACGGCAAACGGGCCATCGCCGTCCGCCACCGCGGCAAGGTCAGGCTCACCCACGCCGGTCGCCGCCGCGCGTACGGTGGCGCTAGTGAGCGCGGGGCTGCCGCCGGCACCGCCGCCGCCGCCACCGCCAGGTAGAGCGTACTTGGGCAAGATGGGGGCGGCAGCCGCTACCACCGCCGTGTACGAGCGTGAAAAAGCATCCAGCGCGTCGCTGGCGGCGACGTGCCAGCTGGCAAGCAAGGCGGCACGCACGCGGTCTGTGTGCGCTGCCTGCGTGACGGCAAAGGTGGAGACATCGACCGTGCGCCACGGCGCGCAGCCGACGCCCATGGCAGACGCGTGCGAGGCGGGCAGCGCCACCAGCAGCGTGTGCAGGCGGACGATCTCGTACCACGAGTACGCCAGGTGGCGGAGGAGGGAGGTGGTGGCACCCAACTGCGACTGCAGCATGGCGCCGCCTGCCCGGCAGGCGCCACGCACCGCCTCGGGCGTGCCGGCTGGCGACAGCCGGTCTTGCAGCGGCACGGGGAGGGTGCGCTCCGCCCCCAGCGCCTCCCTCTCCGAACGCCACGTGGGTGAGAACAGCAGTGCGCGCGCGCCCTCTGGCGCGTCACCAAACATGGCGTCATCACTGCCAGCGGGGGCGGGCAGCGGCACCAGCACGCCAGCGTGGCGGGCATACGACAGCGCGCCGCTGCCGTCAGCGTACGACGGCGGCGTGCAGCTGGCGGACAGCCCCGTGTCTGTGGCCGCATACGTCCACGGCAGCACACCAGCGGCGGCCAGCAGCGTGGGCAGCGTGGTGTGCGGCGGCAGCGGTGGGTAGGTACGACCCTGCCGCCTGCTACGACTGCCACCACTGCTGCTGCTACTGCTACGCCCGTCTGGCAGGAAGCGCAGGCGGGCGCGTGCCCGCTCGCCGGGGAGCACGGAGGCGGCCAAGCCGCCCCCCCCCGCCGCCGCACAGCCGGCGGCCCCCCCCTCCCCCCCCCCCCCCCGCGGGCCCGCCCCCCGCGCCCGGCGCCACGGCCCCGGTGGGGGCGGCCGCCCCC
>Ga0066256_1005522_pt1 | contig 10417 bp, 3 predicted proteins | sample ThiBio_1000_biof_FD_87107 | JGI IMG/M metagenome (GOLD analysis project Ga0066256, IMG submission 87107) | Wastewater bioreactor microbial communities from Cape Town, South Africa - Thiocy_expt_1000_biof (version 2) | ecosystem: Engineered > Bioreactor > Thiocyanate-remediating >... | reverse complement strand
GTTCACTTCTTCATAGCCGTTCGCGCCGGTCTGCCGATCCAACATGAACTGCGCGATGGCGCGGTGGAGGCGGGCCATGCCGCCGCGCAGCGCGGCGAAGCGGGCGCCGGACATGGCGGCGGCCGCCCCGAAATCCAGCCCCCGCACGGGGCCGAAATCTTCATGGTCCTGCGGCGGGAAATCGAAGGGGCGCGGGGTGCCCCCGCGATGCTCCTCGACATTGGCGGGCTCCGCCCCCCCCTCCCGGCCCCCCGCGGGGGGGGGGGTGGGGGGGGCGCGCGGGGGGGGGGGCGGGTCCCAAATGAGTGCGCACCACTCTCACGAGGTTAAAACCCCCTTCCCAAACAAGTGATTAAAACCCCGGATCCAATTATTTGCGCATGCGCACCTATTAGGAGCTAGACGTTGGCCCGGATTGGGCCGCGCCCGCCGCGCGTCTTTTTAAAGCCAGCGGCCAGCAGCAGCCTGATGAATCACAACGCACCCTATGATGCCAATGGCAGACACACACGCCAACTCAATTTCTAGAGCGCTACACAACCAGTTTTGTGCATAGTACAAGAGTTTGGTACACCTGAGCCGACTTGCCGCCTTTATTGTGTTGTCTCGCCACTCGCATTGACATGCAACATTTGTTTCAAACTGGCACCCCTCAGTGACCCCTGGCCGCCCTCTGCCCAGCCTGATACACACCACCTAGGTGCAGCTACGCAACCACCTCATTGTGGGTGCACCAGTGCTGATAGCCGCAGCTGCGGTGCCCGGTGGCAGTAGTAACAGGGGTGGTGGGGCTGGTTGCTGTTGGAGGAGCGGCGGCGGCAGCCCCGCGCGACCCTGCCGCCATGTCGCCACCCACACGGCGAGGGGCGCGCGCCGCCCTCTCAGCACTCTGCCTCGCAGCCGCCGCTGCTGCTGCTGTTGCTGCTGCTACAACCTCAGTGGCAGCGGCGGCAGGAGGAGCAGTCGATATAGCTGCGGCTGCCCCACGTACAGAAGGTGCGCACCTCTACGAGCGAGTTCAGCGCACCCACTACCGGTATCACACACCCACACACACACATGATCCCCACCCACCCACTCTCCCAAAGCAGGCCTGTCGGCGCTGCGGTTTGTGGCCGACCTGCTGGAGGAGGATGACGATCGCCGGCAACGAGACCACGAGCGGGCGCTGGCAGCGGCCGCCGCCGCCATCCCGCGTGCCGACGTTGTTGCTACGCTGCCGCGCTTTGCACAGGCCGCCGCCCCAAGTGGCGGCGACGCGGGTGGCGCCGACGACCCGTCTGCGCCAGCTGCCAGCGCAGCGGGTGGCGACGCAGCGAGCGAAGGAGTGCCAACAGCTGTCGGTGCGGGCGCCGTGGGTGACGACAACCCGCAGGCGCCGACAAGCAAAGACGCGGATGGGGGCGAGCCGCCCGCGGCCACCCCCAGCGACGCCGCCGAGCCCGCCGAGCCGGGCGGCGACGCGCCAAGCGCCGCCCACGACGAGGGCAAGGAGGGGCCAGGCAGGCCGGGCGGCGAGGAGCCTGTCGTGACAGCACCGGCGCCCACAGACGCCGACGAGGCGGCGCCAGTTTCCACCGACCCCGCCACCCTGCCACCCGGCTCGCCGCCACCCACCGCCCCGGCGACGGAGCACCCGGTGGATGCGGGTCTGGAGGCGGCAGTCGCAGGCGCTGGTGGGGCCGGCACTGGAACAGGAGCGGGCGCAAGCACGGGCACGGATGCGGTGCTGGCAAAGTTGACGGAGCAGCAGGGGCAGATCCTGTCCATATTGTCTAAGCTGTCTGGCGCTGCTGCCGCGCATGCACCTGCACCTGCGCCTGCCGCACCTGCTGCGGAATCCGAGGGTGGCGCCGCTGCTGCACCGCCGGTGCAGCCGCCATCGACCGGCGGCGGGGACGCGGGCGCCGCGACAGCAAAAGCCATGGCAGCGGCGGAAGCAGAGGAGCGCGCTCCCCCGCCCGCGGCAGGCAACGGCAGCAACACCAGCAGCAGCAACAACAACGCGGAAGGCAGTATGCCGGCCAGCTTGGAGGATCGGCCACCAAATGCCACCACGCCGCCGCTGCCGTCGGTGGGGCCAGTGCCCAGCATCCCCGCCGTCGCGCCATCCTCCTCGCCCAGCCGACCCCCCTCACCCCTGCCCCGCAGCCTGTCTAATGCCGCCGACGTGTCGTCGCTGGTGGCGCGCGAGGGCCCGCGGCAAGCCGCGGCGGCGCAGCGTGCGGTGGCAGACGCGCTGGCGGCGGCTGCTGCGGAGGCAAACGTGGCGCACGTGTCTGAGAGCCACCCCACGCTGGCGCGCGTGCCGGCGGAGGTGGTGAGCGCGGAGGCAGCGGCAGCCAAGACGTGTGCCGCCGCCGACGAGAAGGCCGCCTTCCTGCGCTTCATGTACGCCAACCAGAAGGAGCTGGCGGCCAAGGCGGCGCAGAAGGCGGTGCACGGCGCGCTGACCAACGCGCGCACCGCGTACGGCCGCGCGGTGAACGCGTCGGCGGCGGCGGAGCAGGAGCGGCTGGCGGAGGCGGGGAAGGCGGAGCTGGAGGCGCGCGGCGTGGCGCGTGCCAAGGAGGACGCCGACCGGCGTGCCGCGTCGGAGCGGCTGGCGCTCATCAAGGAGGCGGTGGAGACGGCGAAGCGCATGGCGGCGGCGCGCAAGGAGACAGACCTGGCGGCGGCGCGCATGGAACTACGCGCGGCGCTGCGCGCCGAGAACGAAGACATGCGGCAGCGCGCAGAGGCGCGCGAGGCGGTGCTGCGGGATGACATTGCGGCGGCGGCGGCGCTGCACGCCAAGGCGGCCACAGCCCACGGCGACCGCGTCAAGACGGTGGATGCCGGCGTGGCCGCGTACTCGGCGCAGCCGGGGGAGGGGGCGGCAGCCACCCACGCCCTCCTCACCTCCCTCCACGACATGGCGGTGCGCAAGACCACTCTGGCCACCGAGATCCACGCCGCCCTCACCGCCGCCACCGCCGAGATCACCCGCCTTGGGCAGGGCAGTGCTGCCGCCGCCCCCGCCGCTGCGTCATCGTCGTCGTCGTCGTCGTCAGCCAAGCCGGCGGCGGGCAAGCCGGCGGCGGCGGCAAGCAAACCGGCGGCAGGCAAGCCGGCGGCAGGCAAGCCGGCGGCAGGCAAGCCGGCGGCAGCCAAGGCCGCCAAGCCCGGCAAGCCAGCAGCAGCCAAGGCGGCGCCACGGTTTGTGGACGACGGAGAGGGTGATTACGACGGCGAGGGCAACAGTGAGGGCAACGGCAATGACGAGGCGGTCACGCTGGCGGCGGCGTTTGTGGAGCTATTTGCGGGTGCGCCACGCGGCGGCGGCGCGCCGGCTGCTGGTGCACGTTCCAAGGCTGGCAAGCCGCCGATGCCCGCTGCCGCTGCACTGGCCACCACAAAGAAGTCCACCAAGCCGGGCCTGGCGGCGGTTGCTTCTGCAGCTGCGGCGGCGGGTGCCGCGAAAATCGACACCTCTGCCGTGCAGGCGGCGCTGGCGGCGAAGGACGTAGATGCGGAGTACGACGACGACCTGCCGGCTGGCGCGCTGGTGGCGGGTGACGCCCGACGCGGGCGTGATGCGGAGGGCAGCGTGGGCGGGGTGGTGACGCGCACACGGGGGACCACGCCGGATGACACCATCCGCATAGCGTCACCGTTCACCCCCATGTCTGACGCCGCCGCGGCCGCTGCCCTGGCAACGCTGTCATCGGGCGGCGCGCTGCCAGCGCCATGGCTGTCTCGCGAGCCGGGTGCCGACGGCCTTGCTGCCGCTGCTGCCGCGCTTGGCGGCCTGCCACTCACCGCCCCCGCCGCGCCCGCCGCTGCACCGGCGGCGGCAGGTGCAGCGGCAGCTGCAAATGCGGCGCTGGCGCCGCTCTCGGCGCTGCCGCCGTTCCCACTGGCGGCTGCCCTGTCGGGCGGCGGTGGCGGCGGCGGCGGCAACGGGGCGGCTGGCCCGCTGGTGCTGCCAGCGTCGCTTGACCCCGTGGTGGCGGCTACCAGCTACTTTGGTACGCCGCCTGCGCCGGCGGCGGCGAGCGCGGCGGAGGCAGCGTCCGACCCCACCTCCCTGCTGCGCCCCATTGCCACCCTGCCACCCATGCCACGCACGCCGGTGTCGCCTGGCAAAGTCATCACGGCAATGACGGCGCCCGTCACCGAGACCGCCGCCACCTCGGTGCTGGTGCACCGAGACGACGTGCTGACCAAGGGCGCCACTGCCGCCGCCACCGCACTGCGGGAGCTGGAGGGGTTCCGGCGTGCGGCAGCGGCGGCGGCCGAGCCACTGAAGGCGGCGCTGGCGGCGGCGGTGGCGCGGCGCACGGCGTTGGAGGCGGACCGGGCGACGGTGGCGGGTGTGCAAGCGACGCGGCGGGCGCGGTACGCGGAGGCGGAGGCGGCCGCCAAGGAGGCGCTGGCACGCGAGGAGGAGCTGCGCGTCATTGACCGCGACATGGCGGCGTACCGCGTGCGCTGCGCCGACGGCACGTACGTTAATGACGGCGTGTCATGCACGGGGGGTGTGGCGGCCCGTCGCGGCACCGCCAATGACTTTGCGGACGGCGGCCCCGTGGACACCCGCATCCGGCGGCAGGCGCGTGAGGTGGTGGGCAGCACAGCCGCGGATCGCGCACTGGACGCCAAGCTGGCGGCGCAGGCGGCGGCACTGGCTGCAGCGCATGCCGCGGCGGTCGCGCGCGTGGCGGCGGTGGAGACCATGCAGGCGGCGTACCGGCGCGCGCTGGACGCGGCGGACGTGCGGGCGGCAGAGGTGAGCGCGCTGGGGGAGGCGGAGGGACGGCTGGCGCCCAAGGTGGCGGCGGCACGCGCGGCGCTGGCCAACCAGGAGGCGGTGGTGGCGGTGCGCGTGCGCGACGCCAAGGCGGCGGTGGCGCGCATGGATGCCGGCTTGGCGCGCGTGAGCAGCGCCATGGACGCGCGCAAGGCGGCGGACGACGCGGCGATCCGGGACGCGCGCGGCGCACTGGCGGACGCGTACGCGCTGGCCAACATGACGGGGGTGACAAAAGAGAACAAGCTGTCGGCGGACTACGACGTGCGGCAGAAGCGCGGCGACGTGCATGCGGCGGCGCGCGTGGCGGAGGAGGAGGCGGCGTACGCTGCCACGCTGGCAGCGGCGGCGGAGGCGCGGCGGGCGGCAGAGGCGGCCGCCGCCACGGCACGGCAAGCCGCCTTCGCCGCCGCTGCCGCGCGGCGCATTGCCGACACGAAGGTGGCGGCGGGCCTGCTGGCGGGCGAGACGGCCGCGGCGGTGGAGGCGGAAAAGGCAAAGCTGAAAGATGCGGACGCGGATGCTGCTGCCAACCAGCGCGTGGTGGCGGCGGCAGAGGCGGCGCGCGGCGAGGTGGAGGCAGCAGCCACCGCGTCCCGCCGCGCCGCCGCGCGCACGCTGTACGCCAACTACCTGCTGCTCAAGAAGCTGCAGGACAAGCTGGCGCTGGGGGCGCAGCTGCTGCGCAAGTACGTGAGTGCGGCGCAGTACGCGCAGGCGCAGGCAGTGCGCGTCATCGAGTCGGGCGGCGCGGTGCTGCCCACTGACCCGCTGGCGCACGCCGAAGCGGCAGCTGCACGCGCTGCCGCCGCCAGCGCATCTCCGCCGGCGAGCACCAATGGTGACGGCGCCGACGGTGGCGGCGGGGAGGCGCCGCCGGCACCTGCTGGCGGTGATGGCGTGCCTGCCGTCGCGCTGTTGGAGGTGGCGGTGCGCTCTGCCCATGCGCGGCGTGCCGCCCTGCGCGGCCGTGCGCAAGCGCTGCGCGGCGTGCTGGCTGCGGAGGTGGCGCCAGTGGTGCCCGAGGCACGCCCGTTCAGCGCCGCCGGCGCTGTGGTGCGGCTGCCTGACGGCCGGGCGCTGGAAGACGCCGCTGCGGAGGCGGTGGCGCGTTTCTATGCCGCCATGGCGCCGGCCGCGGCAGACGACACGCCGCAGGACGGCGCCGACGCGCTGTATGACACGAGCGAGGATGACGCACGGTTTGCCGCCGGCCCAGAGCCCGCTGGCGGCGAGCCAGCCGCCGCCGCAGCGCCGTCTGCGTCTGCGGCTGCGCTGCCATCTACGACGCCTGCCGCCGCCGCCACTGCCAAGGCCGAGGCGGCGGACCCGCTGGCGGAGGTACACGCGCCGTCAACTGCGGCAGGCGCGTCCGGGAACGCGTCGGCGCCAGCTGTGGTGGGTAGCAGCAACAGCACCGCCGATGGCGTCGCATCACCTGCAGTGACGCCGACACCAGCGCCTGCTGCAACTGAGGCTGCAACGGCGGCGGCGCCCTCACCTAGCACCTCGGTTGCTGCCAGCGCCACGCCTACGAGTGCTGCCGCCGCCGCTGCCGCCGCTGCTTCGTCGGCCGCTGCTCCGCCGGCGGCGGAGGGTACGCCGGTGGCGGCAGGCACGGCGAATGCAGCGCCCAGCCCCACGTCGCTGCCGTTTGACCCCCTGGAGTTCCCAGAGCGCCTGCCGCGGCCCGAGCTGCCTGAGGACGGCGTACCGCCAGAGGTGGCAGCCCTGCCGTCCGACGCTGGCGCGCAGAAGCGCGTGGACGTGGCGTCGCGGCACTACCTGCGCACCGCTGCCGACTCAGCGGCAGTGGCGCAGGCGCTCATGTCGCACCTGGCCAAGGCGGGCGAGGCGCTGGCGGGGGCAAGGGCGGGGGCCGGGCGCATGCCGGGGCGGTACTTCAAGAGGCGGGCGGCGGCAGCGGGCGCGGCGGGGGCAGCGTGCGCGCGCGGGGGGGCGGTGCTGAAGGACCTGGAGGCGCAGACGGTGAGCGACGCCGACCGGCTGGCGTTTGCGGCCTCCAAGAAGGGCGACCGCGTGTTTACGCTGGGCGAGCTGACGGGGGTGGGGGTGGGCCCGGGTGCCGCAGCGCCGCCGCCGGTGGCGGACGGGCCGCAGCGCACGTTGACCAAGATCAACGACCACGTCATCACGCACGTGCGCGAGTCGTCGCTGGAGGCGGCGCAGGCGACGGCGCACGCGGCGGAGCTGCAGGCAGTGGCGGCGGCCGCCGAGGTGCACGCGGCTGACGAGCGCGCCAAGCTGGCGGCGCAGCGCGTCGCCAACGCTGGCACCACCATGGCGCAATAACGAAGTTAATGATTGCGTACAGGGCAAGTTCAAATAACATGTTACAATAAAAGTACCACAGGGGCCACTACCGGACCCACTTGCCGTCATTTGCGGCGGGCCCGATGGCAGGCTCGCAGGTAAATGGCGGCACGTGGGACTCAGTGGGGCGGCCAGCGGTGTCCCATGCTGCCAGGTCGGTGCACACGCTGCATGCAAACATGTTGCCGCTGGCGTGGCCAGTCTTGGGGCCGTCGCGCTGCGCAATGGGCAGCGCACCGCGCAGCACGTCACGGAAAGCGGCGCCGTAGGTCTCGAAAGGGCGTGTCCGCCACGCGTGGTACGCCTCGTACGCCTCCCGGTTGGTGTCCAGGAAGCGCAGGTGGGCGGCGAGGGCGGCGGGCGTGGCGAAGTCGCGCACGTCAATGTACGAGTCGCGGGCGGGTGCGTGGTCGGCGATGTTGGGTGCGCCCAGAACGATAGGCACCTGGCCGCGCACCAGTGCCAAGTAAAACTTCTCGGTGACGTAGTCGTCGCACCGTGTGTTCTCAAACGCCAGGTAGAACTTGTACGACCGCCACAGCGCCCACTGCTCCGCCCACGACAGCCGCGTGCGGTCGGACGGCGCATTGGCGAGGCAGGGGGCGGTGGACACTGCGCGGGGCTGGGGCCCGAGCGTCGCCCTCGCGTCCCCCTGGGGGCGGGACGGGGGGGGGCGGGGGGGGGGGGCCGGGGGGGGGGTGGCATGGGGGGGGGCGGGGGGGGGGCCCGGGGGCCGGGTGGGGGGGGCCACGCCGCCCCAGCCCCGCGGCTGGTCCGCCGGGGGGGGCGCCCCCGCCCCCGTCACCGCCTCGCCCAGCACCTCCACGCCCACGCGCTCAAACCGCGCCACCGCTTCCAGCGGGTACTGCACCTCCCGCGCAATGGAACGGAGGCGGTAGCTTGCCTCGCCGTGGAAGTTCACCAGCGAGTTGGCGTTCGTGGTGGACGGGAAGTTCTCGGCGGCGTAAAACAGGCGCAGCTTGTGCGCCGTGTCTGGCGACTGCGACAGGGAGTCGCGGCGGTGCACCCACGTCCCAAGATCGCGCGGGTCGCCATGGAACAGGAACACGTCGGCGCGCTCCGTTGGCGCGTCGTGCACCAGGCTGACGCGGCAGCCGCTGGGGCAGGTGCGCTTGCCATTTGCCCAGTGGTGCTGCCCGCCAAACCAGGTGCCCTCAATGCTCACAACAAACTCACGATCCTCCTTGCGCCATGCGGCAGGTGGTGACGCCGATGCCGACGGCCGCGGTGGTGGCGGCGGTGGTGGCGCTTCTGGTGCGGGTGCGGCGCCCTCGGCGCCAATGTAGTTCACTGGCCGCGGCGCCTCCACTTCCGCCTCCGCGCCGTCCTCGTGCGGCCCGACCACTGGTACAATCTTGCCGGTGGCGCCGCTGCGCCGGAAGAACGGCGCACGGTGGCTACCACTGCCGCCGCCGCCGCCACCTCCACCGTTGCCACTGCCGCTTGCTATCCACGCCTCACCCGTCTCGTCGCCGGCTTCACTGCCGCCGTCCTCCAGGCGCCCAAACGCGCTCCCCGTCGCCAGCAGGTGCATGAGCGGCAAGACGCACAGACCCAAGAACAGCGTGATCCCCACCAGCACGCGCACCGGCACGCCGGCAGGCGACGCCGCGCCCGCATGCTGCCACGGCCGCATCCCTGGTGTCACCGACTTAGGTGCTTGCTCAGGGTGTCGCGCTGGCTGTGGCAACGGCCGCAACGCCACGCAGGTTTGATACAAAAATACAACCGTCGGAGCGACCTGCCCAAAAACGATAAGCGACTGGGTCGCTCTCTTTTACCAACTCCCGGGATGTGGAGGTATAAGCATTTGCGGGTATTGCGTGGAACCGTTGCGCCGACTGTAGATAGTTATTGCAGTGTTGGGGTGCGACGTTTTGGCCGCACCTGCAACCGTATCCTGCGATTCAATGATCCGACGGCGGCGGCAGGGCGGGGAAGGCAGCGGCGGCCTCCAGGGCGGCAGCGACGCGCAGCAGGGTGGCGTCGTCGGCATAGCGGCCAATGAGTTGGAGGCCGACGGGGACGGGGGCGGCGGTGGGAGTGGGGCGCGCCACCGCGGTGGGCACCGATATGGCGGGCAGGCGGGCAAGCGAGGCGGGCACAGTCATGATGTCATTCATGTACATCTCCACGGGGTGCTGCGCCGCGGTGGCAGCAGACGGCCACGGCAGCGTGGGCGAGGTGGGTGTAAGCAGCACGTCCACGCCGGTGTCGGCGGCACCGCCGCCGGGTGCGCTGGCGGTGGCCAGAAGTGTATTGAGCGGGGAGGCAGCCAGGGTGGCGGCAGCATGGGAGGACGGCGGCGCCGGGCGGAAGGCGGCCTGAAAGTCAGCGGCAATGGCGCCGCGCATGCGCACGGCGGCGTCATAGTACCGCGCGCGGGAGCCCACCGACAGCACGTGGTTACCCAGCAGGATGCGGCGCTGCACCTCCAGCCCCAGGTGCGCGCTGCGGGTGGCAGCATACTCAGCATGCAGGCCGGCAGCGGGGGCTGACCCGGTGGTCCCGGTGGTGGCGGCGGCGGCAGTGCCGTCTGCTACACGGCTGCCGTACCGGACGCCGTCATAGCGGGCAAGGTTGCTAGCTGCCTCCGCAGTGGCAATTACATAGTACGCCGCCAGCGCGTGCCGCGTGTGCGGCAGCGACACGGCAAAAGCTGGGGCGCCCGGGCCGGCCGCGGCGCCCGCCCCGTCCTGCCCCGCCGACCCAACGGCGGGCGGCACCGCGGCAACCGAGTACTCGGCCGGCATCCCGTCGCGCAGCCCCGCCAGCGGCAGCGAGCCCGGGGCGGCGGCACGCAGTCGCGCTGCCACCACCGCGTCGGGTGACGGCGGCGGCGTTCGCAGTGCGGTGTCGTCGCAGCCGTCGCTGCCGCGTACCAGGTCAAATACCAGCGCGGCATCCTCCACGCGGCGCGCTAGGATGCCTACCGTGTCTAACGACGACGCGTACGCTATGAGCCCCCACCGTGAGATGGCGCCATACGACGGCTTAAACCCTACAACGCCACAAAACGACGCCGGCTGCCGCACCGAGCCGCCCGTGTCACTACCCAGCGCCGCGGCCACCGCACCCGTCGCCACCGCCACCGCGGAGCCGCCCGACGACCCGCCCGGCGTCAGCCCCGCGCCCCACGGGTTCATGCACGCGCCGTGCGCAGAAAACGCAGTGGCTGCCCCCATCCCAAACTCATCCATGTTCGTGACGCCAACAATGTGGCCACCCGCGCTCTGCAGCCGCGCCACCGCCGTGGCGGTGTACGGCGCC
>Ga0066256_1005520_pt1 | contig 10419 bp, 13 predicted proteins | sample ThiBio_1000_biof_FD_87107 | JGI IMG/M metagenome (GOLD analysis project Ga0066256, IMG submission 87107) | Wastewater bioreactor microbial communities from Cape Town, South Africa - Thiocy_expt_1000_biof (version 2) | ecosystem: Engineered > Bioreactor > Thiocyanate-remediating >... | reverse complement strand
AACAACGCGCCCGACCGGGCTGCGCAACCCCGACCAGCTCCACCCGGTCGGGCGCTTACCGTCGTGCCCCAAAAGGGGTCCCGTTTGCACGCCGATCCAGGGTCCCCATTCCGAGCCGATTGACAGCATGAGGGCAGACATCGCGAATGGCGCGCAGCGAGGCCGCGATGGAAACCGGCCACATCCGGCTTTTCCGTGACGACACGTAGAGGCCGACTGCGTCTTTGACGGTAAGTCCTGAAAATGGCGAACGATCGGTGCGGCTCATGGCCCCGGCCCTCCGTAAGAGTTGGGGCGGAAGCGCGATGGTCGCTCACAGCCGGCGGAGCCCGTGGCAGTTACCGCCGATCAGGGCAACGTAGTGCACCGGCGCGCCGCGTCACCCTCAAATGAGGGTCTTCACATGGAGGCGATCGAAGGAGGCGGCGATGCGCCCCGTCACGCGTAGCTATGTCGAGCGCGTCTACGAACTGATCGACCTTCTGGACACGATGGATGGCGACGCGGACTTCGAGGAGCCCGACTTCGCTCCTTCTGGCGAGGCTCAGGCGGCGAAAGGACACGGCCGCGTTGGCCGCGAAGCTGATCGGCAGCTTCAGCTCCTTCGCGGAGGCGGTCGCGGCACCGGAGACGCTGTTGCGGAAGCATGATGTCAGCCGGCAGCTCGCCTGCGACATGAAGCTGCCGCTGGCGGTGCCGCCGCGCATCCTGCGTCGCGAGATCCATTAGCGGAAGGCTTTTGATCGCTGGAAGATGGTGATCGACTACTGCCGCGCCGCCATGGCCTTCGAGCAACGCGCGCAGTTCCGTAGCCTTCTACCTCGACAAGAAGCTTCGGCTCATCGCTGACGAAGTGCACCAGACGGGCACCGTCGACCATGTTCTGGTCTATCCGCGTGAGATCGTGCGCCGCGCGCTGGAGCTTTCGGCGAGCGCGCTCATCCTCGTCCATAACCACCCGTCAGATGACCCACCTCCCTCCCGCGCAGTCATCGACATGACGCGCACGGTCGTCGACGTGGCGGCAACGTTGGGTATTACCGCAGGACCACATCGTCATCGGTCGCCACGGCAACGCCAGCGCACGGCTCGGACCCGTCCCGGATGGCAGTAGCATGGCGGCTCGCCAAGATAGCCTTTGTCGGCGGTGCAGCGCTCGCCGCGCTTCTTGGTGCAGCATAAGTTTGCTGCTCGCGGTCGCAACTGGCAAGCGCGTAGAATGCCGACGCCCCGCCAGCTTCACCGGCGAGGGGTGCCTGCGAATGATCGGCATTTCTTCGTTTCCCTGCTGCACGAGATCACGCAGAACTGCTGGGCATCGCGGCAAACGCCGCTAGTGCGACCCGAGCGAATTGGTCACTATCCTCAACGTAGCCGGCGTGTCCAACGCCCTTCAACTCTGTAACGACCTTGCCTAGGGCAGCCGCATGCTCTGCCACTACCGTAGCAGGAACGATCCGATCGCGATCACCTGACAGGAATTGAAACGGAACGTTGGAGTCTGCGAGCATTTTTCTGAGATCAGCCATCGCATACAAAGAAGACGCAGCGCGCAGACCTTCGGGCGTCAGCCGCGCCATTTCGCGTCTGACTGCTTCGACCGCCTCACGGTTTGCGCCTTCGGCACAGAGACCAGCGGCGCGCTTGCTGGCGTAAAGCTCCGGTCCCTCAGTGATGAGGTCAGAAACGCGCTTCGTCTGAGCCTCGGGCCATGTATCAGGTGCGCCGAGTCCGAAACCCAGCGGCGGCGAACTCAGAACCATGCGCTCGATCCTGTCAGGGTAGGTGCACGCCAGCGCGGCCGCCAGCACGCCGCCGAGCGAATGACCGAGGATGTCGGCGCGCATGACTGCCATCTCATCGAGGAGGTCGCGCAGATGTGTCGCGAACTGCTCGACGGTAGGGAACTGGTCGGCGAGTGCGTCGCTGCCGCCATAGCCCGGCATATTGACGGACACGGGACGGAAACCGTCGGCTTCAAAAGCCGGCATGACCGCCGTGAAGGAATGCGCGCTACCCCCCAGTCCATGGAATAGGAGCAGGGGGCGTCCCGGCCCTTCGGAGTAGGTCAGGACGACTTTTCTGCCGGAGACGCGAACCGTATGATCCTTGAGCAGGCCGGTCGCCTCGACCGACTGTTCGACGAAGTCCGGTACCGTTGCGAAAGAAGCAGCATCTTCGTCGCTTCCGTCCGACCAGGCCAACTCACCCGGATCCTCGCGGAAAGCGAACCGCCGTAGGTGTTCTGCCACCATGTTCTTGAACTGGACGAGTTGCGCACCGTCCGCGAGGCTGAGGCGGATCCGCAGCGCGCCATCTTCAGCATCGAGCTTACAGATCTTGTCCGCACTGAACGGGATCCACCCCTCATAAGGCGTGTAGGTCACCGGAAACCGGTGGTTCCAGTGCTTGCAGAGCTGCTGAAGATATTTCTCGGCATGGGGTGTGACGAAGCTCGTTTGCGCAATAGCCATCTCAGACCTCGTTGGTGTCAGAAAACCGGGTTTTCGAGGGTGCCGATGTTGTCGATCTCAATCCGGACACGGTCACCGGCAACCAGATATTTCGGCGGATTGAAGCCGATACCGACACCAGCTGGCGTTCCCGTCGCGATGATGTCGCCGGGCAGCAACGTTATCCCCGCCGAGATCGTCTCGATGAGAAGAGACACGTCGAAGATCAAAAGGCTCGTATTGGACGATTGACGCAGCTCACCGTTGACGTAGCAGCGGATGCCGGCATTGCCGAGATCAAGCTCGTCGCGCGAGACAGCCCAAGGGCCCATCGGGCAGAACCCGTCCTGCGACTTACCGAGAAGCCACTGGCTGTGCTTGCCTTGCAAGTCCCGCGCGGTCACGTCATTGACGATCGTGTATCCCCAGACATGGTCGAGCGCCGAGGCACGTGAAATCCCTCGGCCACCGCGGCCGATGATGACGGCAAGCTCGGCCTCGTAGTCGATCGCCGTCGAAACCTTCGTGTCGATGCGGATGGGTGCACCGTCCGCAATCACGGTCTCGGGAAGCTTCGAGAAGATAATGGGTGCCTTGGGAACAGCGCCTGCCGCCGCGCTGCTGTCGAAGCCGCTGCCCGCGAATTCGTGAGCATGCTCGAAATAGTTCTTGCCGACGCAGAAGATGTTGCGGCGCGGCCGTGGTATCGGCGCCTTCAGCCTTACTTCGCCCACGGGGACCGCCCCGTCGTGCAAGAGGCGCGGCATCGTGGAAGCGGTGATGAGCGAGAGGATGCCATTGCGCGCATCGGCTTCACCGAGGTCGAACGGAACGACCAATCCGCGATCGAGGTCAACAATGCCGACATGGTACGGAGACGTCTCTCCATCGGAATAGACGCAGTATTTCATTCGCGCTTCTCTTACTGTCTCGGGCAATCAGGAGCGAGCACACTCACCGCGTCTGCGCGGCCGAGCATGCTCGCTGCTCGGTCGAACGCCTATTCGAGGGTGTCGCCCTGAAGCTCATACGGCGTCAGGATTTCATCCATGCGGCCGTTAGCCTTCTCCACCCTCAGGAATTCATTCAGATAGGCGGCAAAGACGAATTCGCCCTGGTTGATCGGCAGTGCGAGGGGGCTCGCCCCATATTCCGAGTTCGGCAGCAGTGCCAGTTCCGGGCGCTTGGCGACGACATCCTTCAGCGTTGAAGTCGAATTCGCCCAGGCGTCGGCCTTGCCGGCAATCACCTGCGCGGCGCTGTCCGTCTGGTTCTTCACCCGAATGATCTCGGCGTTCTTGAACGCGGCCGAGACGAACAGATCGATGTTCGAACCCAGCGTCGTGCTGATCTTGATCCCGGCCTTGTCCATGTCCTGCCAGCTGGCGTATTTGCTGACGTCCTCTGCCCGCACGGCGAGCGACGCGGGCGCTTTCATGAACGCCTTGGAGAAGGTAAGCGCCTGGAGGCGCGGCAGGGTTATCCCGAGCGGGATGGTGATATCGAACTTCTTGGACTGCAATCCCGCCGGCATGGTGGCCACCGCGTCCTCGATGTACTCGACCTTGACGCCTAGGCTCTTGCCGAGGTCATTGAAGAGGTCGATCGACCATCCCTTCACCTCCTTGGTGGCGGGATCGAGGAACGAACTTGGATAGTTCCCCGTCCAGCCGACACGCAACGTGCCGCGGTTGGTGATTTCCGATAGCACGGATCCGCCTTGCTGGGCGCTTGCCGAACCGGCAAGCGCCAACCCGGCAAAGGCCGCAATGGCGACCCGCTTCATCAAACGAACGATCTTGCGCATAGCGCTCTCCCTCTGGACCTAACGATTGAATACATTCTTCAGTTGAATGTCGCAAGTCAAGTGGCTATACCGTTGTCTCAGCGACGGCGCACGGAGAAGGGAATGGGCTATCGGTTCGATTGGAACGTCGTGTTTCAGAACATGCCGATCCTGCTGTCGGGACTGTGGGTGACGCTGACCGTCACCCTCGTCGCGCTGGCGATGGGGCTTGTTATCGGCACGATTTTTGGGGTGATGCGGGTTTCTAGAAATCTCGTTCTGCAGAAAATTGCCGCCGCATATGTGAGCGTATTCAGGAACACGCCCGCGCTTGTTCAATTGATATGGGTTTACTATTGCCTGCCGCTGTTTCTCGGCCTGGACCTGAATTCCATCACATCCTGCACGATCGCGCTGGGATTCGGAGCAGGTGCCTACACCGCCGAGATCATCCGCGGCGGCATTCAGGGCGTGGATCGGGGGCAGTCCGAAGCGGCGGCGACGATTGGACTTTCAAGGTTCGAAACAATGCGTAGGATCATCCTTCCGCAAGCATTGCGAAAGATGATTGCGCCGCTTGTGAACGAGGTTGTCTCGCTTGTTAAATACTCATCGCTTGTATCGATCCTCGGGGTCCAGGATCTGACCTATATTGCCCAGCTTCTGGCTACAACGACGTTCCGCCCAATCGAGCTTTATACATTCCTTGGCATCGAATATTACATAATTTGCACTGCCCTGGCGTTTTTGGCCGATCGTATCGAAGTCGCACTGGCGAAGAGGGATTAGCGTGTCTCCAAAGGTTCAGATCAAAGCCTTGCGGAAGTCTTTCGGCGCCCACACCGTCCTGCATGATGTCGATCTCGACGTCGGCGAGCGCGAAGTGGTGGTCATTATCGGCGCTAGTGGCTCTGGCAAGACCACCCTGCTGCGCTGTATAAATCTTCTGGAGGTGCCGAACTCCGGCTCGATCTATGTCGACGGTGAGCCGATGGGCGAGGAAGTTCGGGGTGCTTTCCGCCCGCTCGGCGATCGCAGGCTGCAGGAGCGTCGCGCACAGATCGGAATGGTCTTTCAGCGCTTCAATCTGTTCCCGCACAAGACGGCGCTGGAGAACGTGACGCTCGGCCCAATCGTGTCACGGAAAATGCCGCGCGCGCAGGCCGAGAAACTCGGCATGAGCCTCCTGGAACGCGTAGGCCTGGCCGAAAAGCGGGACGCCTACCCCGCCCATCTTTCCGGCGGGCAGCAGCAGCGCGTTGCAATCGCGCGCTCTCTTGCCATGGAGCCGCAGTTGATGCTGTTCGACGAGCCTACGTCGGCGTTGGATCCCGAACTGGTGGGCGAAGTACTGGATACGATGCGCCAGTTAGCGACCGACGGCATGACGATGATCATCGTCACCCACGAAATGGCGTTTGCCCGCGAGGTTGCTGACCGAGTGGTGTATATCGACCAGGGCCAGATTTTGGAGCAGGGGCCCCCGAGCGAGATTTTCCAGAATCCGAAGCACGAGCGGACTCAGAGCTTTTTGCGGCGGACGCTGCGAGAAACGGCAAACCTGCTTCCCGGTCCGGTCGCGAAGGCGGCGGCAAGAAACTGATCGAAAGAGATGGGATACAGCGTGACCTCACTGGGCAATATTCTGGAGAAGCACGATGGTCCGGTCAGCGTGCCGGAACATGCTTATACCGTCTTGAAGAACGCCCTGCTTGAGGGACGTCTGTCGCCCGGCGACACGCTGATACAAGAAGAGATCGCGGCGAGCCTGGGCTCAAGCCGCGTGCCGATCAGGGAAGCGCTTAAGCGGCTCGAAGGCGAGGGTCTCGTCGTTCAACGTCCACGTCGGGGGTATGTCGTCGCTTCACTCAATGCGGATGAGGCCGAGGATGTTTTCGATGTCCGCATGCTGCTAGAGGAACGTGCCGGGTTTCTGGCTACGCAGAAGCGGACCCAGGCCGACGTGGATAGCGTGCGCAAAGCAATGGACGAGATGGTCGCCATCTTCGCCCATGGGGTATTGCCAATCGTGCATTCCACGACAGGCTGTTCGCGCCATGCAATCGTCCGCACCTATTGCGCATGTTGAGCCAACAGCGGGATCTCGTGACGCTCTATGTTCGAATAGGCGGTAGCATCGCGCCCGATCCCGAAACGGCAGCCGAGGACCATCTGCGCATCTTTGATGCATATGTTCGCCAAGATGCGGCCGAGGTCGGCCGACTCAGCCGCGAGCATGTCCACCACACCATGACGCGACTTCTAGCCAAGTTGCGCGACCGGGCTTAACGGCGGCGCTGAAGCCCCCGATAACGCCGGAGTCTTGGCGAGCTTTGAATACATTCGACTATACACGCTAAAGAGGTAACTGGGATGACTACACAGCAGCGCATCGCAATCACCGGCGGCACACTCATCGACGGCATCGCCTCGGAAGCGAGACCAAATCCAGGCGTCTACGTGTTTGGAAACGTCATCTCCAAGGTTGGACCGCTCAGCGACGGTGAGAAGCAGGAATGGGCTTCCGCCAAAGTGATCGATGCATCCGGGCAGTATGTGATGCCGGGTCTGATCGATTCTCATTGCCATATGTCGCTGCATCAGGGCGCACTGCCGGGGGTCAAGTTCCCCTCCAGCGCCGAATTTTGCGCGCTGTGGGCAGGCCGCAACGCAACCCAGATCCTGCACGCCGGCGTAACCGGTATCTCGGTCCCCGGCGGCAAATGGTTCGCCGACGTGGCGGTGCGCGATTCAATCAATGGAGGCCTCCTCAAAGGTCCTCGTATGTTCGTGGCCGGTCGTGGGCTCACGCCGTACGGGGGGATATTCGATCAGACGCTCGCATGGACGCCGGAACTGGGCGGGGACACCGGGCCGACCGCCTCGGCTGGCGTAGTGTGCAACACGATCGACCAGTTCGTCACCGAGGTTCGTCGGCAAAGCAGGTTCGCCGTCGACATGATCAAGGTGGCCGATTCCTATTGGGGCGACATCCAGACCGTTTCGCAGGCTGAGCTTCGTGCCGTCGTCGAGGAAGCGCATCGGCGCAACCTCAAGGTCTGCATTCATGCTCGCGGTTCCGGTTCTACGCGCGATTCCGCAAAGGCGGGAGTGGATTGGATCTTCCATTGCGATTGGGCGACCGACGAGGATCTCGACGCGGTTGCCGCGGGTGGCATGCCGATCGTGCCGGCTTTTACCTCGCCACACATCGCCGTCGTCCACGGAGCCCAACTTGGCTTCCCCGAGAAGATGCGCGATCGCCTCAAGCGTCAGCTCGATGTCAATTATCGCGCCATTCAGAAGGCGCGGGAACGCGGTATCCGCATCCTCGCCGGCACCGACAGCGGCAATCTCGCTGCCTACGGACATGGTCGCTGGCACGGTATGGAGCTCGAAATCTTCGTCAAAGAGATCGGTATGTCGCCGATGGAAGCGATCAGGTCCGCGACCAGCCTGAACGCGATGACGATCGGCCTCGAGGGGCGCACCGGAGCGATCCAGGACGGCATGCTGGCGGATATCATCATCTGGGATCGGGACCCGATCGCCGACATCTCCACCCTCTACAAGACCGAGCACCTGAAGCTCGTCATGAAGGATGGCGAGATCGTCGATCGCACCACGGAAGGGTACCTTCCCCTAAAGATCGAACCGCCCCGCGCCTAATCGCTCACCCACCCTGGAACAAGGAGAAGCTGGCCGATGGCTGCGCTGCGTGAATTCGAGCTGCCGTTCGAGGGAACATCCATTCATTGCTGGGAGGGCGGAAGCGGTGTTCCGATCGTTCTTCTGCACGGCTCCGGCGCGGGCGTCGGCATATACTCGAACTTCAAACGGGTGATCGGCCCGCTGGCGGGCAAATATCACGTGCTTGCGGCTGATCTCATCGGCTTCGGCCGCTCCGGCTACAAACCGCAGAAGCCCTATTACGACATGGACATGTGGGTCCGTCAGGCGCGCATGCTCGGCGATAGGGTTGCCCGCCATCCTGTCGTCACCGCCGACCCTTCACTGTCCGGTTCGTCCGTGCTCAAGGCTGCCGCTGGTTTGCCCCCGGCCCGCGCCGTCATACCCCCCGGCACGACTGGAATGCCGAAGGCCGAGGGAAGGGCCGGCCCCCGGTGGCGCTACCCGGAGGGTCGGGATGCGGTCAGGGCTGCCGTCGAGCGAACCTTCTACGATAAGTCCTTCGCAACCGAGGATGAGGTCGACAGCCGCCTCGCCGTCCTGACGGCCTCCGGGTATCGCGAATATTTCGAGAGCATGTTCTCCGAAGACCCAGCTCACTACCTGAAGGTCGCGGCACTCGAAGACGCCGAGTTGTCCGCGATAGCCTGCCCGGTCGTCCTCATGCACGGATTCCAGGACGCCTCGTTTGCTCCCGAAGACACCTCGCTGCCGCTGGCGCGCAAGATCCGCGATTCGAAAGTCATCGTCCTGAACCGCTGCGCGCACAGCGTGGCCGTTGAGCACGCTCCGACCTTCCTCACTGCGATCGACGAGCTCGTCGCGCGGACAGAACCCGTTTCAACCAAGGAGAATTAAGATGATGTTTGCCGAACCGGGCATCTTTTATCGGTATGAGCCCGAGGTTCCGCCGGTCCCGTTGGTCGTCGACGTCTCGCGCAGCGGCCGCGAGTATCCCACCGATATGCGTACCAACGTGTCCTTCAACGCCATACACGACAACGCATCGATGTATGTCGACGAGATCTGGGCCGACGCGCCTCGCTATGGCGGGACGCTGCGCTATGCGTTGTTCCCGCATATGTATATCGACGCCAACCGGCATGAGCTCGACATCGATCCCGAACTGGTCGAGCTGCCATGGCCGGTCCCGCTCGATCCGTTCGTTTCCAAGCGCGGCCTTGGCCTCATCAAGTCGAAGTCGCGCTATGGCGAGCCGGTCCAGGAGCGCAAGCTGACCTATGAGGAAGTGGAGGACAGGCTAAACCGTTACCATCGGCCATATCACCGCGAACTTAAGGCGATCATCGATCGCAACAAATCGGCCTTCAGCAAGGTCTATCATCTCAGCTGTCACTGCATGTCCGCAGTCGGCGCCCCGACACATCCCGACCCGGGGCAGGAGCGCCCCGATTTCTGCGTCGGCAACGATGCCCGTGGCAACCGAACCAGCTCCCCCGACTTCCTCGAGCACGTCGCACAGCTCTTCCGCGATCAGGGTTTCAGCTGCACGGTGAATTTCCCGTATGGCGGTGGCGAGATTAATCGACGTTATGGCGATCCGGAAAATGGCGTCGAAAGCATTCTGGTTGAGATCAACAAAAAGCGATTTATGGATGTAAAGACATTCCGCAAAAACGAGGGATTCGGAGAGATCAAGGATGCAGCGAGCAGGGTGCTAGCTACGCTTTCGTCCGAGTTGCGAGCTAAAGCTTGATGCCTTGGTGATATATTTCCCGTGGCTTGAGGTGAGAGACCCATCACTTTGGCCATCTGACAGTTAAATTTGATCCATGTCGGGTGGGCATAGCCGGCATGGATCGTTTATTTCCAAAATCTACGGCGGACGTTACATGCTCGCTTAACTTGGCCCTCCCCGAATTGAAATCGTATTCAATTCACCGCCAGCACGCGATAGACCTGCATGCGCGAGCAGCCGATGGCCTTGGCAATGGCGGAGGGGGAGGCACCTTCGTCGTGAAGCTGGCGGATTCTGTCGTGGTCGAGACGCGGCTTGCCGCCTCGGTAGGCACCCGCAGACTTCGCCCGCTCGATCCCCTCGCGCTGCCGCTCCTTGATGAACCGCCGCTCCATCTGCGCCACCATGCCCAACACCGTCAGCACCAGATGCCCCATCTCGCCACGGGTCGACACATGCGGGTCGAGCACGGTGACGAACGCACCCTTCTGCTCGCACTCGTGGATCAGGTTGAGCACGTCACGGGTGTCGCGGCCGAGCCGGTCCAACCGCGTCACCACCAGCTCGTCGCCGGATCGCAGGAAGTCGAGGACCGTGGCCAGCTCGGCGCGGCCGTCGCGGCTGGTGTCAATCGGCTCGGAATGGGGACCCTGGATCGGCGTGCAAACGGGACCCCTTTTGGGGCACGACGGTAAGCGCCCGCCCGGGGGGAGCTGGTCGGGGGTGCGCAGCCCGGTCGGGCGCGTTGTTTAGGCTCCCCGGCTTTAGGTTTGAGAGCGGTTCTTGAAGCG
>Ga0066256_1005518_pt1 | contig 10421 bp, 8 predicted proteins | sample ThiBio_1000_biof_FD_87107 | JGI IMG/M metagenome (GOLD analysis project Ga0066256, IMG submission 87107) | Wastewater bioreactor microbial communities from Cape Town, South Africa - Thiocy_expt_1000_biof (version 2) | ecosystem: Engineered > Bioreactor > Thiocyanate-remediating >... | reverse complement strand
TTCGCAGGTGTTGGCGCCTACGTCATCAATCAGGGCACGCCCGCCACCGCGAATTATACGATCACCTATACGGGTGCAGACCTGTCGGTCACGCCGAAGCCGATCACGGTCGTGGCGGATGCCCAAAGCAAGATCTACGGCGAAACCAATCCGTCGCTGACCTATACGGCGACAGGTCTTGTCAATAACGACACGCTCTCCGGCACGCTGTCGACGAGCGCAGGCCAGTTCTCGGGTGTCGGCACCTATGCGATCAACCAGGGCACGCTCGCCAACGCCAATTATGCGATCACCTATACGGGTGCGAATCTCACGGTGAATCCGCGCGACATCATCGTTATCGCGAACTCCGCCAGCCGCACCGCCGGTGCCGCCAATCCGGCTCTCACCTATACGGTTGGTGGGGCAGGCCTGGTCAACGGCGATACATTGTTTGGAAGTCTCGCGACATCGGCGACCAGCTTCAGCGAGCCGGGCGAATATGCGATCGCACAGGGAACGTTGGCTGCATCGGCGAACTATCGCATGAGTTTCATTCCCGGTGTGCTGACCGTGAAAGGATCGCTAAGTCCCGATCCTGGTACATTGGCGGGATCGATCGTCGCCGCGTTCGATGCAGGTCGTTCCGCGCCCATCCAGCCTGTCTTTGCCGAGGGTGGAGAAGGCAACCAGCTTAGCATCGCCGATCCGCGTTTCGATGGAACACTGATCTGTCTCGAGGGCCAGGCCGGGTGGCGCCCACTCCTCTCCCAGGCCAGGCCATAACCATTTCGCCATTCATCGCGCGACGCAGGACCTGTGCGGATGAATTTGCGGAGTTTTGTTGATCCAATGCGCAATGCGCGAATGAAAGAAAGGTGTTCTCATGAGTAAGACGAACCGCGTTCCTGGCCGTTCCATGGCCGCGGCCTTCACGATCGCTGCGGGTGCGATGATCTCCCTGGTGCCGGGCATCGGGGCGGCGCAGGCTCAATCGGGGAGCCAGACCGCGAGCGCGGAGTCCACCCTTCCGGGCGGCGCTTCCTCGCTCAATGAAACTTACAGGGATTGGCGCGTGGCCTGCGCTCAGCAGGGCACGCAGAAACAATGCGTGCTGTCGCAGATCCAGTCGCAGCAGAACGGTCAGCGCGTCTTGGCGATCGAACTGAATGCGCCCAGCAGCAATGCGGTTTCCGGTGCGCTTGTCCTGCCATTCGGGCTTGCGCTTGATTCCGGCGTGACCTTCCAGATCGACGAGAAGCCGGCCATGCAGCCGATACGCTTCCGCACCTGCATGCCCGGCGGCTGTCTTGTTACCGTCAATTTCGATGCGCCGACGCTCGCGGCTCTGCGCGCGGGCTCAGCATTGAAAGTGAAGGCGACGGCCGATGGCGGCGCCATCGCTCCGTTCTCGATCTCACTGCAGGGCTTTGGCACCGCGTTGGATCGGGTGGGCACGTTGTCGCGTTGATCGATACCGGATGGGAGGGGTGAGCCCTTCCCATCCACGAGGCCGAAAACAGATCGCGTGCGAGCTATGCTGAAGGACTATCTGAAGTCTGCCGCCGGATGCCAAGGACAGGCAACGGAGCGCTTGATCCATCTCTGTCAGGCCCATACCGATGCCAAGGCAGGTCTGCTGCACCTGGTTGATCTGTTGGAAAAAGGTTTGATCGACGCCGATGACCCCGACATGCGCGGGCGACTGGCCTGTCTCAAGCTCAAATGGGACGATCTGCGCGGGTGGATCGTCGATTTGCAAAAGCAGATGAGCCCGGCGCGTGACGAGGTGGGAAAAGTACGAGCGTCTTCAAACACTTGATTTTATCGAGACGTATTCCTTGGAATGTATATAAATCATTGAGTTTGCTTTTGTTTTCCCGGTTCGCTACAGGGCTGTTGAAGCCGAGGCGCCAAGGGATTGTGGGCGGTCCTCATTCGGGTTCTCGTTCTGTTTGAGCGTACTGATGTCCGCGATCATCCAAAGTTCCACGGATCTGGACGATCTATTCCGGCGCTATCACCGGGAACTGCATCGCTTTGCCTATGGCAAGCTGCGCGATCGCGAAGTGGCGTCGGATATCGTGCAGGACGCGTTCCTGCGCTATCTTGCCCATGATCAGGGCAACAACGCCGACACCGCGCCGACGACGCCCAAGTTCTTTCTGTGGCGCATCGCCAGCAATCTGATCATCGATTTGGTCCGGCGTGATCGCCGCCGCGGAGTGATCGCGCCAATCGAGAGCATCGCCCAGGACATGGCCGATCCGGCGCCGACCGCCGAGCATCGCCTGGCGGCGCGCCAGGAGTTTTTGCTCCTCAAGGCCGCTCTCGATGAGCTTCCCGCCAAGACAAGAGCCGCACTGCTCCTGAACCGGCTGGAAGGCCTGACCCATGCCGAGATCGCTGCGCGCCTGGGCATCTCCAGCAGCATGGTTTGCAAGCATATCATGCGCGCGCTCTGCCATTGCGCGACCCGGCTGGAAGCGGTGGCCGGCTGAGGCGGCACGAAAAATGATGTTTGTCCCGACCGCAGACTGTCATTCGCCGCTTTTCATACGTCTTCATGGGTAGGACCGTCGCGTCGCTCTACGCGACGAGGGCGTCCGCAGGAGACCGGGCCATCGCAAATCAACCACTCGATCCGCTGACGGAAGAAGCGCTGGCTTGGCTCGTTCGGCTGCATTCGGGCGAGGCGGCCGAGCGCGACTGGTCCGACTATCATGAATGGAAAGCGGCGAGCGAGGCGCAACGCGGCGCGGCGGAGCGCGCCGAGCGTCTGTGGCAACGGTTAGGGCCCGCCCTCAAACCAACGCGTTCCCGCAAAGGCGGGGGGATCGTGGCAGCGCTGATCCTCGTTGTCGGACTGGCGGGCTTGAGCATCGCGACGAACATTTTCGGGCCTCCGCAAGCCTATTTCGCCGACGAGCGCACATCGTTGGGGGAGCGACGTTCGGTCGTACTCAGTGATGGCAGTGTCGTGGAACTCGATTCGGGGACGAGTTTCGATGTGGACTTTACCAGCTCGCGCAGACGTCTCGTGCTCTATACGGGACAGATCTATGTCTCGGTCCGGTCCGATCCCGCACGGCCATTCACCGTCTCGGCGGCGGGCGGCGACACGCGAGCGCTGGGCACGGCGTTCGATGTTCGCCTGATGGATGAGGGTGCGCGCGTGCTTGTCACGGAACACGCGGTGCGGGTCTCCTACAAGGTCGAGGCCGACGAAGCCACGGTGGACCTCCGGGCAGGCGAACAGGTCGCCTATACGTCAGCCGGTTTAGGACCGGTGCAACAGGCTGATGTGCGCAGTGCCACGGCCTGGCGGCGCGGGCAGATGATTTTCGACGGCCTCTCGCTCGGTCATGTTGTTGCTGAAATGGCACGCTACAGGCACGGGCGGATCGTCATCACCGACAACGCGCTCAATGATTTGCCCGTCACGGGTATCTTCAATTCCAACGACGCCGATGCGCTGCTCGACGCGGTAACGCAAAGCCTGCCGGTACGCGTCACCCGATTGCCTTGGCTGACCTTGATCCAAAGAGACCCGAGCCGTCCGATCGAGCCGTTTCAACATAAGAACTAGAACAATTCTTATCTTTCATCCGCCGTTGTCATGTTGCGAACGTCCGTCGTCTTTCCCTGTAAGGCCAAGCGTAGGCTGGCCACTTCAAGGATAAGGCTGGGACTTGCAATGGGTGTGATGGATCGATCTGTGACGATGTCGGCTGGCCGGACGCAGCTGGCCGTCTTGCTGTGTTCAACGGCGCTCTTCGGCCTGCCCCTGAGTAATCCCGTCGCAGCGCAGACGCTGCAGGAAGCGCCGTCCCGCAGATCTGCTGTCGTTGCGTTCAACATCCCTGCCGGGCCGCTTGGTTCGGCGCTCACCCTGTGGGCTGACACGGCAAAGCTGCGCTTGCTGGCGCCGTCAGAGGTGCTTCGCGGTTTGCGCACCGCCGGTGTGTCCGGTTCTTATGCGCCGGAGCAGGCGCTTCGGCAGCTCCTGGCGGGAACGCCCTTGAGCTATCGTTTCGCCAATGCCTCGACTGTATCGATCGTGCGTTCAGGCGCAGCGAGCGCCGCCAATGCCGCGCTGCCCGAGGATGCGATCCGCCTCGACACCATCGACGTGCAAGGGCAGGGGCTCGCCGCGACCTTGCAGAACGACGGCTTGGCGCGCGACGGTTATCGTGTCAGCACACTCTCGTCGGTCGGCCCGCTCGGCTCCATGGCGCTCAAGGACACGCCTTACTCGATCAGCGTGATTCCGCGCGAACTGTTGCAGAACATTCAGGCGCAGGCGCCCGAAGACGTTCTGAAAATCAATCCTACTACGCGATCGGCAACTCCCCAGGGAAGCGGCTGGGCGCCGATGATCAGCATTCGCGGCTTCCAGACCTATGACACCGCCGAGGACGGTCTGCGTCGCGCCAACAGTTTCGCGACCGTTCTGGAAGACAAGGAACGTGTTGAAATTCTCAGCGGCCTCTCCGGCTTTCTCTATGGCGCCGCTTCTCCTGCGGGCATGGTCAATTATGTCTACAAGCGGCCGACTTTCGAACGTCTGAACAGCATCACCATCGGCACCTATGGCGGCGCGCAGAAATATGTTCACGGCGATTTCGGCGGCCGGATCGATGAAGCCGGCCGTATGGGCTACCGCCTCAATGTCGTGAGGCAGTCAGGCAACACTTCGATCGACGATCAGGCGATCGAGCGCGGCCTGATCAGCGGCGCTTTCGACTGGCAGATCACCGATCGCCTGAAGTTGGAATTGAACGCAACTTACAACCGTTATCGTCTGGAGGCGCCATCCGCCTATTGGAGCTATGCGGCTGGCGTGCCGCGCTCGCCTGTGCCGGACGCGAGCAAGAATTGGTCGCAGCCCTGGATTCGCGATCAGTTTGAGAAGACCCGACTTGCCGCTCGCGTGCTCTACGACATCACCGACAATTTCAAATTCCGCGGCGGCTATTCCTTCGAGGACTATCGGCGCCCCACGCAAGATCACACGATGAACAGTGTTCCGGCGCCCGGTGTCTATCGCCAGATCTCCATCCATTCCGGCCCCTCGCGCGCGCGCTATGATGCTGCTCAAGCTTTGTTCGATGCGTCTTTTGATACCGGTGCGATCAAGCACAAGGTCACTTTCGGCTATTACATGCATGCCGACCGCAACTGGACGAGCGACTATAGCCCGAACTCTGGCTGGCTCGGCCCCTTCTCGATGGCCTATCCAGTTCGGCTCCCGGTTCCCAAGGTCCCCGCGAATTTGATGTCGTCCTATTATGGCGGCGGATCGCAGAACCATAATTTTGTCATCGGTGATCAGATCGATTTTACCGACCAATGGTCGGCATTGGTCGGTCTCAACTATAGCCGCATCCTCAGCGAGGACGTCGATTCCACCGGTCTTCTCACGCAACCCAGATATAATGAAGCGCGGGTCTCGCCATCGGCCTCCTTGCTCTATAAGCCGCTCTCCTGGCTGACGCTCTACGGCACCTATGTCGAGGGCCTTGAACAGGGCGGCATCGCTCCAGCCACGGCACTCAACTACGGCACCGTGATGAAGCCGATGGTCAGCAAGCAGAAGGAAGTCGGCGTCAAGGCGCAGGTTGGTGGCGTTCTGCTGACGGGCGCGTTGTTTGAAATCGAAAAGGCCTATGAACTGACCAATGCCGCCAACATCTATGTTCAGGACGGCATTCAGAGACATCGCGGTGTCGAATTCACGGCGACGGGCAAGGTAACGGAAGCTTTGACCGTCATCGGCGGCGTTACCCTGCTCGATACCAAGATCAAGGGCGGTGCCTACGACGGTCTGAATCCGATGAACGTCGCCAAAGTCTTGGCGAAGCTTTATGCGGAATATGAGGTTGGAGCGGTACCCGGCCTGGTCCTTACCGGCGGCGTCTATCACACCGGCCAGCAATGGGCGAACGCGGTCAACAGGGATCGTCTCCCCGCCTACACGACCTTGGATCTCGGCTTGCGCTACACCACCGAGATTTCGGGTAAGCCGTTGACCCTGCGTCTCAACGTCAACAACGTGACCGATAAGAGCTATTTCCAGAACAGCTATTATCTCGGCGCGCCCAGAACCATCGCCTTGTCGGCGCAGATGAAGTTTTGATGTGGCGTGCGAATGAGCTGAGTCGGCGAGCCTTCCTCGCCGCTTCGGCCTGTGTTTGCGGACCAGCGCTGTCGCAACCGCGACCGGCTGGCCGCATTGTCGCCCTCGACTGGGTGAGCGGGCAGAGTCTGCTCGCACTTGGCATCGTGCCGCTCGCTATGCCCGAGCTTGAGCGTTATGCGCGGCTCGTCGTCGAGCCGGCGGCACCTGCGAGCGTGCGCGAGCTTGGCTTGCGCTCGGAACCCAATCTCGAATTCGTCGATCAGCTCGCGCCCGATCTCATTGTGTTGCCGCCACAATTGGAGCCTGTGCGCGCTCAGATCGATCGCATCGCACCGGCGATGGTTTTCGATCCTAATGGATTTGGTGAAACCGATCCGCTGAGCCACGGCGCGCGGGCTTTGCAGGCGCTCGCGGCGCGGCTCGATGCCGTTCAGGCCTATGAAGATTTGGCCCGCCGCCTGGAAATGCGCTTCCGCGAAGCCGCCCAACGGTTGCGCGATTACGATGGGCGCCCTCTCTATCTGGCGACGATCATCGACGGCCGGCGCATGCTCGTCTTCGGTCGTGGCAGCCTCTTCCAGACCGTGCTCGACCGCTTGGGTATCGAAAACGCCTGGACCGGAATGACGTCTCGCTTCGGCCACGTGACGCTGACGGTCGACCGACTGTCACAACGCCCCGAAGCGCGCCTTCTGTGCATTGGCGACAGCAGTCGCGCTTCGATCGCGACGCTGCTCGCTTCGCCCGTCGTCGCGAGCCTGCCTTTCGTCGGCGCGGGACGGATCGCCTTGATCCCCGATGTTCTGTTTTACGGCGGCCTGCCGTCCGCCATCCGTTTCGTTGAACTCGCCTCCGCGGCTTTAGCGCAGAGGGTCGGGTAATGTGGTTCGCCACGCCGCTATGGCCGGTGCTGACGTTGGCCGCCCTTGCTCTGCTGACGATCGCCCGCAACATCGCGACGCTGTTACCCGAGGGCGTCGGCATCGGCACGCTTTTCATGCCAGATCCCTCCCTCCCGTCCCAGATGCTGTTGCACTACACCGTGTTACCGCGCATCGTAGTTGCGCTGATGGCGGGCGCGGCGCTCGGATTGTCCGGCACGATTTTGCAACGGATCCTCCGCAATCCTCTGGCCGACCCCGCTACGCTTGGTATTGCTTCAGGCGCCTATCTCGCCATGGCGATCGCGACGCTGTTCTTCCCCGCCGCATTGGCCTATCGCGACTGGGTCGCCTTCGCTGGCGCGGCTGCGGCATTGGCGGCGATCCTTGCCTTGTCCTGGCGGCGCGGACTTTCGCCTGTCACGGTGATTCTCGCCGGCATGATCGTCAGTCTTTATTGCGGTGCCGTCAGCGCGGTGCTGACGCTGTTCAATCATGATTTTCTCGTCGGACTTTTCCTGTGGGGCGCCGGACATCTTGATCAGCAAGATTGGCGCGAAGCGATCTTTCTCGCGCCGCGTCTGCTCGTCGTCGGGGCCGTGACGCTGCTGATGCTGCGTCCTTTGACATTGCTCGCGCTGGATGACGCACATGCGCGCAGCCTGGGACTGTCGCTGGTTGCCTGGCGGCTCGTCGCTTTGACGGCCGCGGCTGCGCTGGCGGCGATCGTCACCGCCGCGGTCGGCGTGATTGGTTTCATCGGTCTTGCCGCGCCCACCCTGGCACGGGCCTGCGGCGTCAGGCGTTCGGGTGCCCTTCTTCTGTGGTCCGGCGTGCTCGGCGCCTTACTGCTTCTCGCCACCGACCAGTTGGTGCTCGGCCTGCCCACGACCTATCGCGTATTTCCGACCGGTGCCGTGACGGCGCTGCTCGGCGCGCCGTTGCTTTTTCTGCTGATCCGCAGACTGAAACTGCTCGCGCCCCCCCATCTGGCGTCGGCCGCGCCCACCTTCCGGCTATCGCGTCCCGTGACGGCGCTCATTCTATTGGCGCTGCTCGTGCCATTCGCGCTGTGGGTGGTGACCGCGCTTGGCGAAAGTTCGCGCGGCTGGTCCCTCGCGCAGGGAAACGAATACGTCCATCTCTTGAGCTGGCGCTGGCCGCGCGCGATCGCCGCTTTCTCCAGCGGGGCCATGTTGGCGCTGGCCGGTGCGATCATGCAGCGGATGACCGGCAATCCCATGGCGTCTCCCGAAGTGCTTGGCGTTTCTTCGGGTGCGGTCCTGGCCGTCGTTGCGCTGCTCCTGGTCGATCCGGCGCCAACACGTTGGGGCCAGATTCTGGCCGGTTCCGGTGGCGCCATGGCGGTACTGCTCCTGCTGGTCGGCCTCACGCTCACCTCCGGCTCCGGTTTCGTGATGGCCGTGCTGATGGCGGCGCAGGATCCGCGACTGGGGCAGGTGCTGGCCTGGATGTCGGGCTCAACCTATGCGGTGCGCCCGGTCGAAGCCATCAGTGGCGCGCTTCTCGCCGGCATCACTTTGTTGTCGGTGCCCGCATTGCGACGCTGGCTTGATCTCATGCCCTTGGGCGAGCCGGTTGCAAAGGCGGTTGGAGTGCCGGCGGAATTGTCACGGGGCGTTCTCTACGCACTGTCCGCGGTGTTGACGGCGGGAGCGACCATTGTCGTCGGTCCCCTCAGCTTCGCCGGGTTGATGGGTCCGCATCTGGCGCGGCTCGCCGGCTTTGAAAGAGCCAGCATGCATCTGACGGCTTCCGCGCTCTGTGGCGGGCTGGTGCTGCTTGTCGCGGATTGGCTCGGGCGCCATCTGATCTTCCCGTTCCCAGTGCCGGCCCGTCTGTTCGCGACGATCGTCGGCGGGCCGTTTCTACTCGTGCTCCTCGGGGGGGGGCGGTGACGGCGCCCGACCATGGTTTTCGCATGAGGCGCGGTTCCCCGCACACCATCGCCGGCGACGGCGACCCCGTCGACGTGCTGGTGATCACCCCGTTCGCGGTCACGGCGGGCGCGGGGGGGCGCCGCCCCGCGCTGGGGGTGCTGCGCCTGGAGGGCGAGGCGCTGGAGCGTTTCGACACTACCGCCAATCTGCATGTCCGCTTGCATCTGCCGGCTTCACCCGCCACGGCCGCTGTCGTGACGCGCTATTATACGATCCGGCACATCGACACGGCGGCGGGCTGGGTTGATATCGATTTTGTGTTGCATGAGGCACCGGGGCCCGGCGGCGACTTCGCCCGGCTGGCCAAGGTCGGTGATATCTGCGGCATGTCCGGGCCCTGCGGGCTAGGCGCCAAACCGGCGCCGTTCTACCTTCTCGCGGGCGATGAAACCGCGCTGCCCGCCATCGCTCGCATTGCCGAAACGCTCCCCGTGCAGGCACGGGGGAAAATCATTCTCGAAATCGGCGGGCGCGAGGATCAAATCGACTTCCGGCATCCGGCCGGTATCGCGGTGTCTTGGCTCTATCGCGGCGAAACAGCCGTCGAGGAACAGGGGCTTTTCACCAAAAACCTGGCGCAAGCTCTGGCGGAAGTCGAAAGCCGCCGCGATTCCTTCGTTTGGATTGCCGGGGAATACAGCGCGGTCATGCCTTTGCGCACGCCCCTCAAGCGTTCTCACGCCAAACGATCTCTGTGCGTTCCCTACTGGCGGGCCGAGGGGAGATTTTCGCAAACATCATCAGTCAGTTAAGGCGCAGCTCCGAACGGCGCTGGCCTTTTCTTATTAAAAGTTGCGATCCGGGGTCAGATTTTCCGGCCCTCATACGTCTAACAAGTAAGGGGGTGGTTTGCCCCTCAAAGTGTGAGTCAAAGCAACCGTCTATGTTCAGTTTGAAGGTTTTTGCGACACAGGGTTGGTTTCGACACCGTCTCAGGCCGTTTTCGGCCCTTATTGGCGCTTCGGTCGTCATGGGCTTGGTGTCGGGGCTTGGCACCGTCTACCTGTTGTCATTGATCAATCAGGCATTGGTGGGTGAGGCCGGCCTGGCCGGCGGTCTCCTGCTGGCCTTCGCCGGTCTCTGCGCCGTAACGTTGCTCACCCGTGCCGGATCGGATATCGCCACCAATCTCATCGGCCAGAAGCTCGTTGCCGAAGTCCGTACCTGGCTCGGTCGCAAAATCCTCAGCGCGCCGGTCGAGGCGCTGGAGCGCTACAAGGCCCACAAAATCCTGCCGGTGCTGACGCATGATGTCGACATGATCAGCGATGCCGCCTTCATGGCGACGCCGCTCGCCATCTCACTCGTCATCGTGACCGGTTGTTTCGCTTATCTCGCCTGGTTGTCGTGGCCGCTGTTTCTGATCGTGCTCGTGGTTCTGGGCGTGGGCATGTGGGTTCAATATCGTGCCCGGTTGATCGGCATCAAAGGCTTCGAGGCGGCGCGTGGCTGCGAGGA
>Ga0066256_1005517_pt1 | contig 10421 bp, 7 predicted proteins | sample ThiBio_1000_biof_FD_87107 | JGI IMG/M metagenome (GOLD analysis project Ga0066256, IMG submission 87107) | Wastewater bioreactor microbial communities from Cape Town, South Africa - Thiocy_expt_1000_biof (version 2) | ecosystem: Engineered > Bioreactor > Thiocyanate-remediating >... | reverse complement strand
GCGCTGCAGCGGCGTCGGCGGGGGCCTCGTTCACATCCACCGCAATCGCAATCGGGCCGGCCACGGTGTCGTCGTCCTCGGCATCATCCACGGGACCATCGTCGCTGGTGTCTGCGGGGTCGTCCAGGCGCTCGATCACGGTGCCGTGGATGTCCAGCGTGATTTCGTCCACTTCGCCCAGCTTGACCTTCAGGCGCGCGCCGCGCGGCAGGTTCTGCGCGCCCAGCACGGGGAAGACCAGCGGAATGTCGTCCGCGCGGACGAGGAAGCTGCCGCCCGGGCCTTCCTTGAACACGGTGGCGTTCAGCTCGGTGATGCCGTTCTGCTCCACGTACTTCAGCGTCCAGAAGCGTTCCATGCCCGCCTGGTAGCCGTTGTAGGCGCTGTAGGCCGCGTCAAAACTGCTGATGATGGAGAACAGGTCGGCGTCCTTGGGCTTGAAGGGCGCGGCCAGCGCGGCCGTCTTGCCGTGGCGGGCGCAGGCAATGATCTGCCACTGGTTCACCAGGTCGGTGTAGCGGCGCAGGGGCGACGTGGCCCACGAATAGGCTTTGACGCCGATGCCCGCATGCGGCAGCGCCTTGGTGCCCATGCGCACCTTCACGCCCGGCGCCATGCTGGCTTGGCTGCGGTAGATGCCGGGTACGCCCAGCTCGGCCATCCAGCTGCCCCAGGTGCTGTTGGCCACGATCATGGCCTCGGCCACGATCAGATCGAGCGGCGCGCCGCGCTGGCGCACGCTGATCTGCACCTGCTCGTCGCCCGTGGGCTCGGCACCGTTGTTGCCGACCAGGCGGAAGTTGTAGTCCGGCCGGTTGAAGTTTTCGGGCTTGCCGCGCACGACTTCGCGGCGGGCCTTGAGATCCTTGGCGAGGCGGTGCAAAAACGATAGCTGCGGGCGCAATTCGGACAAGCGCTTGGGGTCATTCTGGTGCTCAAACGCCGGGTTGGTGAGCCATTCTTCCGTCACCACGCTGTCGAGCTGGTCGTGGCGCAGGTTGGCGGCCACGTGCACGCGCTCCAGCTTGGTCTCGGAGCCCTTGAACTCCAGCGTGGCTTCGTCGATGGTGACGTACAGCGACACGGCCGGGTTGGCGCGGCCTTCGTCCAGCGTGTAGGTTTGCACCACGTCGTCGGGCAGCATGGTGATCTTGTAGCCCGGCATGTACACGGTGGACAGGCGGGCGCGGCCGAGCTGGTCGATGGCGCTGCCGGGCTGGATGGCCAGGCCCGGCGCGGCGATGTGGATGCCCAGCACCACGGTGCCGGTGCCCAGGCCCTGCACCGACAGCGCGTCGTCGATCTCGGTGGTCTGCGAGTCGTCGATGGAGTAGGCTTGTGCGGGCGACAGTGGCAGCTCGTCCGCAATGACCGGTGCAGTGACTGCCGGAAAGCCCGTGCCCTTGGGGAAGTTCTCGAACAAAAAGCGCTTCCAGTGGAACTGGTAGGCGGAGTCGATGGCTCCCGCCTTTTGCAGCAGGTCCAGCGGCGCGGTGTGCGTGGCACGGCTGGCCTCGACCACGGCCTTGTACTCGGGCGCGTTCTTGTCGGGCTTGAACAGAATCTTGTAAAGCTGGTCGCGGATGGGCTGCGGGCATTCGCCCCGGCCCAGTTGCGCGGCCCACTCCTCGATTTGAGCGAGGATGGCCTTTTTCTTCTCGATGGCGGCCAGCGCCTGCTGCAGGATCTCGGCCGAGGCCTTTTTGAAGCGGCCCTTGCCTGCGCGGCGGAAGTAGTGCGGTGCGTCGTACAGGCGGAACAGCGCACCGGCTTGCTGGGCCAGGGTGGCGTTCTCGGAGAAATAGTCGCGCGCCAGGTCGGCAAAGCCGAATTCGTCTTCGGGAGCGAATTCCCAGGCCAGGTCCAGTTCAATGGTCTCGGCCACGGCCTGGGCCTGGGCGATGAGTTCTGCCGGGGCGGGTTTTTCGAACTTCAGGAGGATGTGGGCGGCCTTGACCTTGACCCGTTTGCCCGAGTCCAGCTCCACTTGGGCGGAGGTATCGGCTTCGGACAGGATACGGCCGGCGAGAAATTTGCCGGCTTCTTCAAACAATGCGTGCATGGCGGCGATTGTCCCATGGGCGCCAGCGGGTACCCGGGCAGCCGCGCATATGATCCACGGCGCGCCCTTTCTGCCCGACCTGCCATCCCATGCCCTTTGCCACCATGGCCACGCCGCTGACACTGCTGGCACTGGCGCTGCCGTTCCTGTTCTGCTTCACGCAGGCCCCCATCAACAACTTCTGGCCCCTGCTGGCGTCCTGGGGCTGCGGCGCGGTGCTGGTGTTGCTGGCCCTGGCTCGCTGCGGCAGTACGCTGGGGCGGGATCAGGAGGGGGAGACCGGGGGGGGGCCCGCCCTGGTGTCGAGCCGGATGCTGGCCACCGGGGTTCTGGTCGCAGCGCTGGCCAGTGCGGTCATCGGGCTGCTGCAGTATTTTGTGGGGGACCCCGGCCTGCCCGGCGTGCAGCCCTCCACCCTGGGGCAGGCCATTGGCAACCTGCGCCAGCGCAACCAGCAGGCAACGTTGCTGAGCCTGGGCGTCTGGGCGCTGCTGTGGGGCCTGGCCCAGATGCAGGCACGTCTGGACCACCCCGGCATTGCCACCACCGTGCAGGGAGGGAGGGCCTGGCCCGGGTGGTTGACGGGGTTGCTGGTGGCCTGGGGGCTGGCGTTGCTGGCGATGTCGAGCGCGGCCACGGCCTCACGCACCGGGGCCGTGCAGTGGCTGTTGATACTGGGGCTGATGTTCTGCTGGCGCGTGTCGTGGGGGCGCCTGATCCTGGGGCTGGGACTGGTGGGGCTGGTGTTGTACGGCGCAGCGGCCTGGCTGCTGCCTCGCTTGCTGCTGGATTGGACCGGGTTTGCATCGGACGGACTGTTTGTGCGCATCCTCGACGAAGAGCCGGGCTGCACCAGCCGCCGTGTGCTGTGGGCCAATGTGCTGCACCTGATCGCGCAAAAGCCCTGGGCGGGCTGGGGCTGGGGGGAGTTGGATTACGCGCACTACGTCACCGTGTTCCCGGGGGAGCGGTTTTGTGTGCTGCTGGACAACGCCCACAACCTGCCCCTGCACCTGGCGGCGGAACTGGGCGCGCCGGAGGCGCTGATCTTTGGCGCCGCCGTGGTGGTGTGGGTGCTTCGCGAAAAGCCCTGGCGCGAGACCGATCCGGCGCGGCAACTGGCCTGGGGAGTGCTGGCGCTGGTGGGGCTGCACAGCCTGCTGGAGTTTCCGCTGTGGTACGGGCCGTTCCAGCTGGTCACGGTGCTGGCCGTTGCGTTGCTGTGGCGCTGGCAGCTGCCCGGCTGGGCAACTTCGCTGGCAGCGCGCCAGGGTGCGGCCGCCATCATCGTGGGCGCGCTGGCAATCGCGGCCTATGTGGGCTGGGATTTTTACCGCGTCAGCCAGCTGTACCGGCCGCTGGCCGACCGGCCACCCTCCCTGCGCCAGGACACCGTTCGCAAGGTGGGCAACACCCCTTTCTTCACCGATCAGGTCGATTTTGCGCTGCTGACCACCATCGAGCTTTCACCCAGCAATGCGGGCCAAGTCTTTGGCGTGGCCAACAAGCTGCTGCACTTCTCGCCCGAGCCCCGGGTGATCGAGCCGCTGATCGAAAGCGCCACGATGTTGGGGCTGGACGACGAGGCGGCGTTTCACCTCAAGCGATACCGTGCTGCGTACCCGGCGGACTATGAGCGCTGGCGCGAGCAGGGGCGGCGGATTTCGTCCCACCTGAAGCCCTGACCGGAGGCGCAACGGATGGCTGCCGCGCGTTCCGTTCAGGCCAGTTGCAGGAACTGGCTCACCAGCGGCAGGTAGTCCCCATAGTCGCCCAGCGCGTGGTCGCCCCCCTCCAGCACTACTTGCTCGGCCTGCGGGTAGCGCCCCACCATCTCGCGCCAGTCCAGCACTTCGTCGCCCTTGGCAATGAGGGCCAGTTCGCGGGCGGCAGCGGGGCGGGCCCGCATGTCCAGGGCCTGCAACTCTTCGATGTACTCCGGCAAAAAATAAAAGCGCTCGCTCGGGTCGTGCCAGCTGGTCTGCTCGCCGATGTAGCGGGCGAGGTCGCGTGCCGGGTCCACAGCGGGGTTGAGTATCACGCTGGGGCAACCCGCGTGCTGCGCCACCCAGCTGGCATAGAAGCCGCCCAGCGACGAGCCAATCACGGCCATCGAATGCCGGGGCCAGCTGGCAATGCCCTGCGCCACCAGCGCCATGGCGGCACGGGGCGATGGCGGCAGCTGCGGGCACCAGAAGGTCACGGAGGGGTGGTGGGCCGCCACGTGGGCCGCAGTCTGGCGCGCCTTGGCCGACGAGGGGGACGAGCGAAAACCGTGCAGGTACAGCAGGTGGGTGGTGGTCATGAGACAGAAAGTGATCGGGGCAGGGGAATCACTGCTTTAACCGGGCTGGCGCAGGCATAAGATGTGTGCACCAGGGCGCCACACCGTGCGGCGCCTGGTTTTGCTACCCGCACCATGACCGATTTTGCCCCGCTTTCCCCTGCCAGACGATGGGCGCTCGGATCAGGCGACAAGCCGCCTGCGTCGCTGGGGCGGTTTGAACTCAAGAAGCAGCTGGGCCGGGGCGCCCAGGCCACCGTGTGGCTGGCGCTGGACCCGCGCCTGCAGCGCGAGGTGGCCATCAAGCTGATGCGCCCCATGCAGGACCAGGACCCCTCCGTGCTGGAGCAGTGGCTGCGCGAGGCCCGCCACGTGGGGCGTCTGGCCCACCCCTACATCGTGCCGGTGTTCGAGGCCGATGTGCAGGGCGCGCAGCCCTACATCGTGTTCGAGTACGTGCCCGGAAGCACGCTGGCCGAGCACCTGGCCCAGCAAGGGCGCTGTACCCCTCATGATGCCGTAGCGCTCATGGTGGATGTGCTCGATGGTTTGCATGCCGCCCACCAGGCGGGTATCGTGCACCGCGATCTCAAGCCGTCCAACATCATGATCGATGCGCACCGGCACGCCCGGGTGATGGACTTTGGCATGGCGGCCCCTGTGCAGGCCGTACCGGATGCGCAACTGGCGAGCGGCACGCCCGCCTACATGGTTCCGCTGGCTTGGTGCTCATCGAGATGCTGACCGGGCGCCCCCTCATCCACCAAAAGGACACCTGGCAGGCGCTGTACCGCATTGTCAACGAAAACCTGGCCCTGCCCGCCGACCTGGGTCCCGGCGTGGACGATGGCCTGCGCGCCATTCTGCAAAGGGCCATGGCGCGCGACCCGGCGCAGCGCTATGCCACGGCGGCGGACTTTCGGGATGCGTTGCGCGCCTGGGCGGCACCGGCCAGTGCGCCATCGGCTGCCAGCAACGCCACGCTGGACTTTTTGCTGCGGCGCATGCGCCACAAGAGCGACTTCCCGGCCTTGTCGGATTCGGTGGCGCGCATCCAGCGGGTGGCCAATTCGGAAGACGACAGCATCAGCGACCTGACCCACGAAATCCTGAAAGACGTGGCGCTCACCAACAAGCTGCTGCGTCTGGTCAACAGCGTGCATTACGCCCACGCCAGCCGGGGCACCATCAGCACCGTGTCGCGCGCGGTGAGTCTGGTGGGCTTCAATGCGGTGCGCAACATGGCGCTGAGCCTGGTGCTGCTGGACCACATGCAGGACAAGGCCCATGCCAGCCAGATGCGCGAGGAATTTTTGCGCGCCATGATGGCGGGCTCGGTCGCGGCCGAACTGTGCAGCACCAGCCAGGCGGCCGAAGAGGCCTTCATCGGCGCGATGTTCCAGAACCTGGGGCGCATGCTGTGCGAGTTCTACTTTCCCGAAGAGGCGCGGCAGGTGCGCAGCCTGGTGGCGTCCGGGCGGCTGGAAGGGGGCGAGGAGGCCGCATCCGTCCAGGTGCTGGGGCTGGGGTTTGAAGACCTGGGTGTGGGCGTGGCGCGCGTCTGGGGCCTGCCCGACAGCCTGCAGCGCTGCATGCGCAAACCCCTGGGCTCGCCCATGCAGCGTGCGCCCGAGCAGGGCGTGGAGCGTTTGCGCTGGGCCGCCATGGCGGCCAACGAGGTCGCCAGTGCCCTGTTGTTCAGCGAGCCCGCCCAGTTGGAGGGACAACTGGGGCAGGTGGGCACACGCTACGCCCGCACGCTGGCGCTGTCGGCCGAGGCCATTGCCGACGCCACGCTGCGCGCGCGACACAAGCTGGTGGCGTTGGCCGAGGCGCTGGACCTGCGCGTGGACCCCGACACGCCGGCGGCCCGCCTGCTCAAGCTGCCCTCGGCCGCTGGTACGCAAGCCGCACCCGACGATGCCCTCGGCGCCCACGAGTTGCGGGTGACGGAAACCCAGCCCCTGCCCGCCGTGCTCGAATCCCAGGCGGGGGGCGCAGTGTCGGTAGCGCAGGTCAATGAAGTGCTGGCGGCAGGCATCCAAGACATCACCAACGCGATGGTCGAGAGTTTTCAGCTCAACGATGTGCTGCGAATGATCCTGGAGACCATGTTCCGCGCCCTGGGTTTTCGGCGCATGGTGTTTTGCCTGCGCGAGGCCCGCACCGACATGCTGACCGGCCGCTTTGGCCTGGGGGAGGGCAGCGAGGGGGCGGTCCGGGCCCTCAAGGTGCCGCTCAAGGCCCAGGGCGACCTGTTTGCCGCCGTGTGCCTGCGCGGCGCCGACACCCTGATCAACGACGCTACCGAGCCCCGCATGCAGGCGCGGCTGCCCGAGTGGTACCGCAAGGGCGTCAATGCGCCGTCGTTCCTGTTGCTGCCGCTGCAGATCAAGGGGCAGCCCTTTGCCCTCATCTATGCCGACCAGGCCACGCCGGGCGGCATTGTGGTGGACGACAAGGCCTTGGGCCTGCTGCGCACCCTGCGCAACCAGGCGGTGATGGCCTTCCGGCAGGCGGGGTAGGGCTGCGGCTCGCGATGTCCCTGCAGGGGCGTGGGCTGCTCTGGTGTGCGGCATCCCCCCGATAATCGGGGGATGGCCGTCGTTTTTGAAAAGCCCACGCTCGTTCAGCGTCTGGCGCCCCTGTTCCGGGGCTTTGACCTCCCCCTCCTGTTGCTGGTGCTGATGCTGGCCAGCGCCGGGTTGCTGGCCATGTATTCGTCGGGCTATGACCACGGCACGCGGTTTGTGGACCATGGGCGCAACATGCTCATCGCCGGGGCCATCCTGTTCATGGTGGCCCAGGTACCCCCCCAGAAAATCATGGCCTGTGCCGTGCCGCTGTACCTCACCGGCGTGGCCCTGCTGGTGGCGGTGGCGCTGTTTGGCATCACCAAAAAGGGGGCGACGCGCTGGATCAACGTGGGCATCGTCATCCAGCCCAGTGAGATCCTCAAGATCGCCATGCCGCTGATGCTGGCCTGGTGGTTCCAGCGCCGCGAGGGACAGCTGCGCCCCCTGGACTTTGCCGCCGCCGGGCTGCTGCTGGCCGTGCCCGTGGGCCTCATCATGAAGCAGCCCGACCTGGGCACGGCCCTGCTGGTGCTGGCCGCCGGGCTGTCGGTCATCTTCTTCGCCGGGCTGTCCTGGCGGCTGGTGCTGCCGCCCGTACTGCTGGGTCTGGCGGGCATTGCGGTGCTGGTGGCCATGGGCGACGCCTGGTGCGCCGACGGCGTGCGCTGGCCCATCCTGCACGACTACCAGCAGCAGCGCATCTGCACGCTGCTCGACCCCACGCGCGATCCGCTGGGCAAGGGCTTTCACATCATCCAGGGCATGATCGCCATCGGCTCGGGCGGCGTGTTCGGCAAGGGGTTCATGGCGGGCACGCAGACGCACCTGGAGTTCATCCCCGAGCGCCCCGCGGACTTCAACTTCGACGCCTATTCCGAACAATTCGGCCTGCTCGGCAACCTGTACCTGATCGTCGGCTTCCTGCTGCTCGTGTGGCGCGGCCTGGCGATCGCCATGCGCTCGAGCCTGCTGTTCGGGCGGCTCATGGCCGGTGCGGTGTCCATGATCTTCTTCACCTACGCCTTCGTGAACATGGGCATGGTCAGCGGCATGCTGCCGGTGGTGGGCGTGCCGCTGCCCTTCATCAGCTACGGGGGCACGGCCATGGTCACGCTGGGGCTGGCGCTGGGCATTCTCATGTCCATTGCGCGCGCGCAGCGCCAGGGCATTCCGGGCAAGCCCGTGGCCGCCTGAAGCAGCCACCTGCGGCGGCGCCTAAAATCCGGCGCATGACTTCCCGCCCCACCTCTGGCGCGCCGCGCAGCGCGCCCACGCTCGACCGCATCGCCATCGCCCGCCAGTGCCTGCTGGAGCCTTTCGGTCTCGACGAGGGCCACCTGGGCCGCGCCCTGGCCGAGATCCGCGCGCACCGCGTGGACGACGCCGACCTCTACTTCCAGACCACGCGCAGCGAAGGCTGGAGCCTGGAGGAGGGCATCGTCAAGACCGGCTCGTTCTCCATCGACCAGGGCGTGGGCGTGCGTGCCGTGTGCGGCGAGAAGACCGCCTTCGCCTACTCCGACGATATTTCCGAGGCCTCGCTGCTGGACGCCGCGCGCACCGTGCGCTCCATCGCCGCGGCGGGGCGCGGCGGGCGCGTGGCGGTGCGCGACGCCAAGGTCGCCAAGAGCCGCAGCCTGTATGCCGGGATGGACCCCATCGCCTCGCTCGACAGCACGGCCAAGGTGGCGCTGCTCGAACAGGTCGAGCGCCGCGCCCGGGCGCGCGACCCGCGCGTGGTGCAGGTCATGGCGGGGCTGGCCAGCGAGTACGACGTGGTGCTGGTCGCGCGCGCCGACGGCACCCTGGCGGCCGACGTGCGCCCGCTGGTGCGCCTGTCGGTCACCGTGATCGCCGAGCAGGGCGGCCGCCGCGAGGTGGGTTCCGCGGGCGGGGGCGGACGCTTCGGCCTGGCGTATTTCGACGACGCGCAGATCGCCCGCTATGTGGACGAAGCGGTGAGCACGGCGCTGGTCAACCTGGACGCGCGCCCGGCGCCGGCCGGGGAGATGACGGTGGTGCTGGGCCCCGGCTGGCCCGGCATCCTGCTGCACGAGGCCGTGGGCCACGGGCTGGAAGGCGACTTCAATCGCAAGGGCTCCTCGGCCTTCAGCGGGCGCATCGGCCAGCAGGTGGCGGCGCGCGGCGTCACCGTGCTCGACGACGGCACCCTGGCCGACCGGCGCGGCTCGCTCAACGTGGACGACGAGGGCCAGGCCAGCGGCTGCAATGTGCTCATCGAGGACGGCATCCTCAAGGGCTATATGCAGGACCGCCTCAACGCCCGCCTCATGGGCGTGGCGCCCACGGGCAACGGCCGGCGCGAGAGCTACGCCCACCTGCCCATGCCACGCATGACCAATACCTACATGCTGGGCGGCGACAAGGACCCGCAGGAGATCCTCGCCAGCATCAAGAAGGGCCTGTACGCCACCAATTTCGGCGGCGGCCAGGTGGACATCACCTCGGGCAAGTTCGTCTTCTCGGCCAGCGAAGCCTACTGGGTGGAGAACGGCAAGGTGCTCTATCCCGTCAAGGGCGCCACCATCGTGGGCAGCGGCCCCGAGTCGCTCAAGCGCGTGCGCATGATCGGCAACGACATGCGCCTGGATTCGGGGGTGGGCACCTGCGGCAAGGAAGGCCAGAGCGTGCCCGTGGGCGTGGGCCAGCCCACGCTGCGCATCGACGGGCTGACGGTGGGCGGCACGGCCTGAACGGCTTGAGATAGGCAGCACGCTCGGCGGCATCTTGCGTGCACGCGCAGGCGCGAGACGGCACAATCGCCGCATGCCCGAATCGCGTTCCCTGCCCGCGTCCCTGCACAGCCTGCAGACGTTTGGCGCCATCAGCCGCTTCCTGCGCGAGGGAGTGGCCGACGAGGACTCGCGCGAGATGCGCGAGGGCGTGGGCGCGCTCGCCCAGGTGATCGACGAAACCGTGAAAGTGCGCCGCGCCGGCGGGGCAGGGCTCCAGGCGCTGGAGCCGCGGAGCTCGCGCGAGGGCGGGGCGTTCGAGCGCCTGGAGCTGCTCGCCTGGCGCACCCTGGGCGAGGGCATGCTGCTCATCGACATGTACGAGCAGGGCAGCGGCGGCATGCTCAGCGCCGTGCCCGAGTCGGCACCGCCCCCCGCGCGCTCGCCCTGGGCGCGCCTGGCTGCCTGGTACCGGCGGTTGCGCGGCTGAGACACTGCGGCGCGCGTTTTATTGCACTGCAGCGTGACTGTGCTACATTCAATCCCATGCATCCGCGCTTTGCCTTTTATTTTTGGTTTTGGTTCTCGGTCCCTGGCGGATGAGAGGCAAGCGCGCAAGCCCCCGAACCCTTAGCACCCCACCGCCGTCGCTCTAGAGCCCGGCGGTTTTTTTTGTCCTTTTTTTTCCACTTTGCACAGAAAGCCTGCGATGACTGCCAAAGCCCTGAGCACCAGCGAGTCCTGGTACCAAAGCGTCGAGAAGACCAGCCTGACCGACGACGAACGTATCAAGGACATCACCGTGC
>Ga0066256_1005511_pt1 | contig 10426 bp, 9 predicted proteins | sample ThiBio_1000_biof_FD_87107 | JGI IMG/M metagenome (GOLD analysis project Ga0066256, IMG submission 87107) | Wastewater bioreactor microbial communities from Cape Town, South Africa - Thiocy_expt_1000_biof (version 2) | ecosystem: Engineered > Bioreactor > Thiocyanate-remediating >... | reverse complement strand
CTCCAGTGTGATTTCCCCGCAGGTAGTCCGAACGTCGGCATGTATTATCTTGTCGATCGACATGTTGCGGATCGAGCCAACGTCATGGGCGCTGCGGATGGTTTCGCCGCGCAAATGGAAACGCCAGGTGGAGAAGGAATAACCGAAGGTCGAACGCAAGAAAAAGGACGACGCGATGACCGCCGCCAGCACCAGCACCGTAATCGGAAAATCGCCGGTCGTCTCCAGCGCCAGGAAGGTCATGGTCAAGGGGCCACCGATGACGGCGACCGCCAGCGAACTCATGCCGACGACCGCGTAGATGACCGGCGTCAGCGTCGCATCGCCGAAATAGGGAGCGCTATAGGCAAAAATCTTGCCGAGCAGCGCCCCCATGAACAGCGAGGCGAAAAACAAGCCGCCGCGGAAGCCCGAGCCGATGGAAATCGCCGAAGCCACGGCCTTGAGCAGCAGAATGGTCACGAGGCCGGAGATCGTCACCTCGGTCGCCAGGTTGAGATGCATCGCGCCGTGCCCGCCCGACAGTACCTGCGGCGAGACGAAAGCCAGCAGCCCGACGGCGATGCCCCCCAGCAGCGGCCGCACGGTCGGCGCGATGGCGCTCTGGCGCGCCACCTCCTCGATGAAGGCGACGCCCTTCATGAGCAGGATGCCCGCGCCGCCGCAGACAAGGCCGAGCGCCAGCGCCGGTATGTAATCCGCCGGCACGACCGCGCCGAAGTGCCCGACATCGATCTCGAAGCTGCTGGCCGAAAACAGCCGTGCGACGAGATTGGCGATCAGCGCCGAGACGACGACCGGCGTCAGCGAGGCGATGGTATAGGCCCCGACGATCAGCTCGAAGGCATAGAATGCGCCGGTCAGCGGCGCATTGAAGGCGGCGGCGATGGCGCCCGACGCGCCGCAGCCGACGAGTATGCGCATGTCCGAACGGCGCAGGTTGAGCTTGACGCCGAGTTTCGAGGCAAGGCCTGCCGCAAGCTGCGTATAGCCGGCCTCCATGCCGACCGACGCCCCGAACCCGTTCGACAGGATGTTCTGCACCGCGACGAGAATGCTGTCGGTCAGCGACAACCGGCCGCCATGCAGGGCATTGGCCTCGATCGGGTCGATCAGCGGCCGCTTGCGCCGGCGCGCCAGGACGAGCAGCAACAGCCCCAGCAACGCCCCGCCGCAGACCGGCGCCGAAAGCAGCACAAGCTTGTCCTCGATCAACGAGGCGCTAAGGCGTTCGGACGGATCGATCTTGAACACCGCCTGGTGCATGGCCGCGGCGATCATGCTCATCGCCGTCACCGTCAGGCCGGCGGCGACGCCGACCAGCATGGCGGCAAGCACGAGTCCCAGTTCGCTGCGCCGCGTCAGCAGCCGGAAGCCGGCCGGCGAAAACAGGCCGCGAAGGGAACGCAACTCGACGGGCAGGACGTTCATTCGCCCGAAAAATTTAGGAAATTGCATATCTGACGCGCCAGAAACTGCAGCAGCCCATCGGGCCTTTAAAACGGCCCGCCACGGATGGCATAGCCCGAATGCAAGCGCAAGCCTAAACCATGTGCCTCGCGCCGATCCGTCCACCCACGCCACCTGCGCCCTTCAAGGCGACGCACGGGGCAGACGGGAGGGGCAGCATGCCCCTCACCCGCTCACGCCGCCTTGACGACGTGGTATTCCTTGATGGCGACCATCTTGATCGCCGGATAGCGCTCCGCTTCATAGCGCAGCGAAAACGCATCCTGCGCCAGGAACACAGGGTCGCCATCGAGATCGCGGGCGATGTCGCCGCGGCGCTGGGTGACGAATTTTTCCAGATCCGCCGGCTGATCGGCGGAAATCCAGCGGCAGACCGAGAAACGCGACATTTCGAAGGAGACCGGCAGGCCGTATTCGGCCATCAGCCGCTCCTTCAACACGTCGAGCTGCAGCGCGCCGACGACGCCGACGATGGCCGGCGAGCCGTCTTCCGGCGAGAAGAGCTGCACGACGCCCTCTTCCGCCATCTGGTGCAGGGCTTCCTTGAGCTTCTTCGCCTTCATCGCATCCTCAAGCCGCACGCGGCGCAGGATTTCCGGCGAGAAGTTCGGCACGCCCTGGAAGACAAGCGCCTCGCCTTCGGTCAGCGTATCGCCGATGCGCAGCGTGCCGTGGTTGGGAATGCCGACGACGTCGCCGGCATAGGCGGTATCGGCCAGCTGGCGCTGCGAGGCGAAGAAGAATTGCGGCGCCGTCAGGCCCATCTGCTTGCCGGTGCGCGCCAGCCGCGCCTTCATGCCGCGCTCCAGCTTGCCGGAGCAGACGCGGGCAAAGGCGATGCGGTCGCGATGGTTCGGGTCCATGTTCGTCTGGATCTTGAAGACGAAGGCGGTCATCTTGTCTTCGGCGGCATGCACGGTGCGGATATCCGCCACCTGGTCACGCGGCGGCGGCGCGAAATCGCCGAGCGCATTGATGAGGTCGCGCACCCCGAAATTGCGCAGCGCCGAGCCGAAGAACACCGGCGTCATATGGCCCTCAAGAAACGTCTTGCGGTTGAACGGGCGGCAGGCCTCGATGGCGAGCGACGTTTCCTCGATGAAATCGGCGCGCTCGTTTTCCGGCAAGCGGTTGGAGGCGCTTTCCGGACCGTTGACCGGCGTGCGCTTCTCCTCGGTGTCCGACCCGCGCACCGAATTGCTGGCGAGGTGATAGGAGCCGCAAAAAGTCTTGGAGCGGCCGATCGGCCAGGTGATCGGCGCGGTGTCCAGCGCCAGCTTTTCCTCGACCTCGTCGAGAATCTCGAAGGGATCGCGGCTTTCGCGGTCCATCTTGTTGATGAAGGTGATGATCGGGATGTCGCGCATGCGGCAGACTTCGAACAGTTTCAGCGTCCGCGGCTCGATGCCCTTGGCGGCGTCGATGACCATGACGGCGGCATCGACCGCCGTCAGCGTGCGATAGGTGTCGTCGGCGAAGTCTTCGTGACCGGGCGTATCGAGGATGTTGAAGACATGGCCGTCATATTCGAAGGTCATCACCGAGGTGACGACCGAGATGCCGCGTTCGCGCTCGATCTTCATCCAGTCCGAGCGGGTCTGCATGCGGTCCTTCTTCGCCTTGACTTCGCCGGCGAGCTGGATGGCGCCACCGAACAGCAGCAGCTTTTCGGTCAGCGTCGTCTTGCCCGCATCCGGTTGGGCGATAATAGCGAAGGTGCGGCGGCGGGAGACCGCCTCGGCAAGGGTTTCGGCCATGGTTTTCCAGGAATTCCTTGATGAGTTGGCGACTATCTAGCGTCTCGGACGCCAATATGCAATTGACCGGGGAGCAACAGGGAGCCATCCATGCAAGAGATCCTCGGGCCGACACTGGCCCTCATCCGCCTTCCCCATGGCGCGGGCATCGCCCTTCCCGCCTATGAAAGCGCCGGCGCCGCCGGCATGGACCTGCGCGCCGCCGTGCCGCAGGATGCACCGCTTTCGTTGGCGCCCGGCGAGCGCACATTGGTGCCGACCGGCTTCATCTTTGAAATCCCTGCCGGTTTCGAAGGCCAGGTGCGGCCGCGCTCCGGCCTTGCCTTCAAGAACGGCATCACCTGCCTCAACACCCCCGGCACCATCGACAGCGATTATCGCGGCGAGGTCAAGGTGCTGCTGGTCAATCTCGGCACCGAGACCTTCGTCATCGAGCGCGGCATGCGCATTGCCCAGATGCTGGTGTCGCCGGTGGTGCAAGCACGGATCATCGAGGCCACAAGCGCCAGCGAGACCGGGCGCGGTGCCGGCGGCTTCGGCTCGACCGGCGTATGAGCGCGCCGCTCGCCTTCCCCGACCTGACCTTCCTGCAGGATTATTTCGACGATCCCGCCGGCTGGAAGGCCATCGGCGATCTGCTGAAGACGGTGTTCGGCGTCGATATCGGCCCGCTCGACGCGCTCGGCGGGCATGATCGCTCCAACATGCCCTCTGCCTATTTCGATGCCGAGGGACGCTGCGTCGCCAATTTCGCCGCCTTCTCCATGCCGCTGGTCATCGATGGCCGCCGGGTGCGGGCCGCCGCCTGGCAATCCGGCGCGGTGCTTCCCGAATTTCGCGGGCGCGGGCTGTTTCGCGAGTTGATCCGCATCACGCTGGAACGCTGCGAACAGGCCGGCTTCGAGGCCATCGTGCTCTATACCGACAAGCCGGCGCTCTACGAGCCCTATGGCTTCGTGACGTTCCGGGAACAATCCTTCACCGGCCCCGCGCCTGCGCCGGGCAACGCCTTCGCGACGGCACGCAGGCTGTCGGTCGAAAACCCAGTCGATCTCGCCCTGCTGCGCGAAACGCTTGCCCGCCGCACGCCGGTTTCGAACCGGATCGCTGTCTGCGACCAGAGCCTGATGTTCCTGCTGAACGCCTATCTGCTGGAGGACGTGACACTGTCTTGGCTGGAGGCCGAGCAGGCGGTCATTGCCTGGCGCCAACCGCAGGCCGACCGTTTCGAGCTGCTGGATATCGTCGCGGCCGACATTCCGGCGCTGGACACCATCATCGCCGGTCTTGGTCTCGCGCCAACAATCGTGACCGTGCAGTTTCCGCCGGATCGTCTCGGCTGGGAGGAGACGGCAAGCGCGGTCGACGGCGATCTGGTGTTCATGATGCGCGGGCCGCAGGCGCTGATGCCGCAGGCGCCGTTCCGGCTGTCGCCAATGGCGGAGTTCTGATCGGGAAAAACCTCCAAAAACCAAAAAGCCTGCCGCGGGAGGGGGTGCGGCAGGCTTTCTGAAAAGAACCGAACAGCAGCTCAAAGGGAGGAGGAGTGCTGCTGTTCCCTGCAGAGCGCCTTTGGGAGGAGGAGGTGGCACCCTGCAAAATCGAAACACGGGGGAGGAGGTCCGTTGCTTCGATGAAAAGAGTTATAGCTGAGCTTTCGCTCACCGGCCAGGCATTTTATTGCATCGCAGCAATGCGTCTTTCGAATAGCTGCATCACACCGCCGTCACGACCGGAATCAACGGGAATCCCGAAAATGCAAAAGCGCCTGGCGATTGCACAGGCGCTTGCAAAAGACCGGATTATCTCCGGTTTAGGGTTCAGCCGGCGATAGCTGCCTTGGCAACCTGACGGATCTGGCCGCGGGAGATGCCGAGATCGTTGAGCTCGCGCGTGGACATACGGTCGAGTTCTGCAACGGTCTGACGATACTTGCGCCAATTGTTGAATGAACGTGCGATATTCATGATAGCCTCTTTCTTCGGACTTTCGAAGCCAGCGGCCGATCAGCGGCGCTTCATTTGCTTCGATGGCTGTCTTATACCCCACGCTACGTCCGATGAGCAGCGCTAAGCTCTCATCTCACCTATACCGCGTTTGCATAGCTATTTAGCAGTCTGCCTCAATGGCGACCACAAATCGCCTTCTTCCTGAGCATTCGCAGCAAGAGCCCGGTTACAGCCCGGGCTTGACCGAGGGGAATACAGTGCTGCCGTCCGGCTGCTCGGAAGGGCTGACAAGACCCAGTTCCTTCAGTGCCCGGTGCCAATGGGATTCGTGTTGGCCTTCCGGCCGGCCGTCCGCCTCCCAGATTTCATAGGCGCGCAGGCGCACCGGCTCCTCGTCAAAGACGGAGGCATCGTCATCGGCGGTCTTGAAGGCATCGCCGAGATCGCGCTTCTGCGGATCGCTATTGCTCTCGCCGACCGCGTCGCGGGCAGTATCGGGATCGTCCTCGGCTGGCAGATAGCCGCGAGGCCGGTTTTCCTGCGGGCCTTCCCAGCGCGGGGATTGTTCCGTGGTACCGGGGGCGCCGGTCTTGGGTGTATCGATCGCCATGATATCTCTCCTCTGTCAAAGAGCTAACCGCCGCCCGACGGGAAAGTTCCGTCAACCACGCCTGTCGACGCTTTGGGCGCGGATCATGTCTATGATCGCCGAAAAATCGCGGTCCGCACCGCCGCTTTCGCTGAACTGCCGATAAAGGCGCAACGCAGCCCGGCCGAGCGGCGTATCCGCACCGCTCACCTCCGCCGCCGCCTGCGACAAGTCGAGATCCTTCAGCATCAGCGCCGCCGCAAAACCCGGCCGGTAGCCGTCGTTGGAGGGCGCGGTAGGTACGGGGCCGGGCACCGGGCAATAGGTGGTCAGCGACCAGCATTGCCCCGACGACACCGAGGCGACATCGAACAGCGCCTGATGCGCAAGCCCCAGCTTTTCCGCCAGCACGAAGGCCTCGCCGACCGCGATCCGCGGAAGTGCGGGGGTCTGTTTGTTTGAGTTTTTTGCCCGTCGCCCCCTGGGCCGCCCCCCCAAAGGGGAGGTGCGCTTTCCCCTTGGCGGCGGGGTGGGGCCGGGTTTTGCAAAACCCCGCCTGCCCCCCGCCACCCAGGAGGGGGGGGCCGCCGCCCGCCGCCCCCGCCGTTCCGCCGGAGACCGGGGCATCCAGCGACGGGCAACTATGGGCGGCCGCCATCGCATGTGCCTGTCGGGCGCTGTCGATATCGATGGTCGAGCAATCGATGAGCAGCGTGCCCTCGGGCACCAGCGACATGAGCTGCGACCAGACGTTCAGCACATGCCGGCCGGCCGGCAGCATGGTCAGCACCGTGTCGCAGCCGGCGACCGCCTCTTCCAGCGTATTCGCGACGCGCAGGCCGTTTTGCCGCGCCTGGTCGCCGGCGGCGGAGACGACATCGAAGCCGGTGACGTCATGCCCCGCTTTGGCGAGATTGGCCACCATGGGACCGCCCATATGGCCGAGGCCGATGAATCCGATGCTCATCTTCGTCTCCTCCTTTAACCGGAAAACAACCTTTCATGCTCGCTCGGAAAGAAGGCGGCGATATCCGCCTCGCTGACCGCGTCCAAAGTCGCGGGCTGCCAGCGCGGGTTGCGATCCTTGTCGATGACAGCCGCGCGCACGCCCTCGTAGAAATCGGGATTGGCGAGCACGGCATCCGTCGCCGCGAATTCCCGCTCAAGGCAATCTTCCAGCCGTGTCGCCCGCCGGCCCAGCCGCAACAGCCGCAGGGTGACATGCAGGCTGCGCGGCGATTTCGTGCTCAGCGTCGCCAGCGTCTTGCCGGCGAAATCGCTGTCATCCGCCTCCAGGGCGGCGACGATCGCCTCGACCTTGTCATAGGCGAACAGCCGGTCGATCGCCGCCATGGAGGGCGCAAGCGTTGCGGCCGGGGCCGGCGCGGTAAGCTGCGCAATCGCCGCCGCGACCTGCGCCGCATCGCCGGCCGCCGCCAGCGCCTCGATCAAGGCTTCGCGCCGGTCGGATGCCATGAAATGGTCGGCGAGGCCGAGGGCCATGACATCGCCGGCGCCGACGATCTCGCCCGTCAGGCCAAGAAACGTGCCGCCCTCGCCCGGCTGGCGCGTGAGGAACCACGAAGCGCCGACATCGGGAAAGAAACCGATACCAGTTTCCGGCATGGCAAACCGCGTCTGCTCGGTGACGATGCGATGGCGGGCATAGACGGAAAGCCCGACGCCGCCGCCCATGACGATGCCGTCCATCAGCGCGACGGTGGGTTTGGGGAAACGGGCGATGCGGGCATCGAGGCGATATTCCTCGCGCCAGAAACGCGTCGCGAGCCCATCGCCGGCCCGGCCGCTGTCATGCATGGCGCGGATATCGCCACCAGCGCAGAAACCGCGCTCGCCCTCGCCGACGAACAGGACGGCGGCAATGCCGGCATCCGCCTCGAACGCATCCAGCGCGGCGTCGATGTCGCGGACCATGCCAAGCGTCAGGCTGTTCAGCGCCTTCGGGCGGTTGAGCCTGACGAGGCCGAGCATGCCGTGGCGCTCGACCAGTGTTTCGGCGGGGGCGGTGTCAGATATGGAGTGCATGGCCAAGCGCCTTGAATGCAGCCTCCTGGAAGGCTTCGCTGCGAGTAGGATGTGCGTGGATCGTACCGGCAATATCCTCCAGCCGCGCGCCCATTTCGATGGAAAGCGCAAACGCCGCCGAGAGTTCCGAGATTTCCGCCCCGACCGCCTGCAGGCCGAGCACCAGATGATTGTCGGCGCGGGCGACGATGCGCACGAAGCCCTCCTCCTCCCCCGTGGTCAAGGCCCGGCCATTGGCGGCGAAGGGGAAACGCGCCACCTTGACGTCGAGCCCCTGCGCCTGTGCCTCGGCCGGCGACAGGCCGGCGCTGACGATCTGCGGATCGGTGAAGCAGACGGCGGGAATGCAGCGTTTGTCCCAGACGCGTTTCGCCCCCGAGACGATTTCGGCCACCATCTCTCCCTGCGCCATGGCGCGATGCGCCAGCATCGGCTCGCCGGTAACGTCGCCGATGGCGAAGACGCCGCGCATCGAGGTGCGGCAGCGGTCGTCGATGCGGATGAAGCGGCCGGCGCGGTCGAGATCCAGTTCCTCGATGCCCCAGCCGTCGATGGACGGCCGGCGGCCGACAGTGACGAGGATACGGTCAGCGGCCAAGGTTTGCTTGTCTTTGTCAGTGCGCACCACAATGCCCGCCCCGTCCGGCGCGAGCCCTTCGGCGCTTGCCCCGAGCATCACGCGGATGCCCAGCCTGTCGAGCCGCGCCATCACCGGCTTCACCAGTTCCTCGTCGTACTGCGGCAGAAGCTGCCGCGTCGCCTCGACCACAGTCACCTCGGTACCCAGCTTGGCGAAGGCGGTGCCGAGTTCGAGGCCGATATAGCCGCCGCCGACCACCACCAGCCGGCGCGGCACCTCGCGCAAGGCCAAGGCCTCGGTCGAGGAAATCACCGGCCCGCCGAAGGGCAGCGACGGCAAGGCGACCGGCTCCGAACCGGTGGCGATGACCACCGCCTCGGCGCGAACCATCTGCATGCCGGTCTCGGTCTCGACCTCGACCGTCTTGCCGTCGCGAAACCGCGCCGTGCCATGCAGGATTTTGACCCGCGCCCGCTGCAACAACCCGGTGACGCCGCCGCTGAGCCGGCCGACGATGCCGTCCTTCCAGTCGATTGCGGCGCCGAGATCGATGTCCGGCGTCTGGACTTTTATGCCGAACATCCCCTTCCCCTCCGCCATTTTTCGCACGGATTGGAAAGATTCGGCGACATGGATCAGCGCCTTCGAGGGAATGCAGCCGACGGTCAGGCAAGTGCCGCCCGGCCGGCGGCGCTCGACGATGACGGTATCGATGCCGAGCTGGCCGGCGCGGATGGCGCAGGCGTAGCCGCCGGGGCCGGCGCCGATGACGAGAAGCTTGCAGGTGATCTCTTTCATGGCCGGCCCTCAGGTGTCGATGAAGATCAGCGCCGGCGTTTCGAGAAGCGCCTTGATCCGCTGGATGAAGGTGGCGGCGTCCCAGCCGTCGATGATGCGATGATCGAAGCTGGAGGACAGGTTCATCATCCGCCGCGGCACGAACTGGCTGCCATCCCAGACCGGACGCATGACGATCTTGTTGACGCCGATGATCGCCACTTCCGGGTGGTTGATCAGCGGCGTCGAGGCGATGCCGCCGAGTGCGCCGAGCGAGCTGATGGTGATGGTCGAGCCGCTGAGTTCATCACGCTGGGCGCTGCCGGTGCGGGCGGCGTCCGCGACGCGGGCAAGCTCGGTGGCGCAATCCCAGATGCCGCGCGCCTCGGCATGGCGCACCACCGGGACCGTCAGCCCCGCCGGGGTCTGCGTGGCGATGCCGATATGCACGGCGCTATAGCGGCTGACGATGCCGGCGGCATCGTCGAAGGTGGCGTTCAGCGCCGGCTGCTCGGCAATAGTGCGCACCAGCGCCCGCATCAGGAAGGGCAGGACGGTCAGCTTCGGCTGGTCCGGCTTGCGCTCCCGGTTCATCGCCGCCCGCAGCTCTTCGAGATCGGTGACATCGACCTCCTCGACATAGGTGATGTGGGGAATGCGCGAGACAGACAGCGCCATCTTGTCGGCGATGCGGCGGCGCAGGCCGGTGACCTTGACCGCCTCGACATGGGTTTTTCGAACCATACCGGCGGCAGGCGTGGCGGAAGACGACCCTTGGGCAAGGAAGAGGTCGAGATCCTCATGGATGATGCGGCCAGCCGGGCCGGTGCCGCGCAGCTGCCGCAGGTCGATACCCGCCTCCTGCGCCCGGCGACGCACGGCCGGCGAGGCCAGCGGTTTTGCCGCCGGCTCCGGTTCCGCCCTCGGCGCAATGGGCCTTTCCACCGGCGCAGGTTTTGCGGCAGCGACTGGAGGCGGCTCGACAAGCGGCTCCCCCTGCTTCGCCTCGGCGGGCGCGGCAGCGGCTTTCCGCTCCCCCCCCCCCCCCCCCCCCGCCCCGCGCAGCGCCCCGCCCGAGCGGCCCCCCCCCCGCGGCGCCGCCGGGCCCCCGCCGGTGCCGGCGGGGGCGCCCCCCCAGCAGGCGGCGCGCCGTCCAGGGCGCCCGGCAGGGGCAGGAACGACTGGCCCGGGCGCGGGTGGCGCCCGCCGCCCGCCGGCGCCGGCTGCCCGGCACGCCCCAGCACCGCATCGAGGTCGT
>Ga0066256_1002525_pt1 | contig 10428 bp, 10 predicted proteins | sample ThiBio_1000_biof_FD_87107 | JGI IMG/M metagenome (GOLD analysis project Ga0066256, IMG submission 87107) | Wastewater bioreactor microbial communities from Cape Town, South Africa - Thiocy_expt_1000_biof (version 2) | ecosystem: Engineered > Bioreactor > Thiocyanate-remediating >... | reverse complement strand
GGCTCGTGCCTTGGACCCTCGTCGGGGCGGTCGACGGCACCGTGCTCGAGTACGAGCCCGCACGGCCCTTCGGAGCTCCCGAGATCCTCATGAGCGGGCAGGTCGTGACGTTCCAGACCGAGGACCTCCTGATCGTACGGAGCCAGGACGCCGCTCACCCGTTCCATGCTTCGGTCTACATGACCGGTAGCCTCGCCTTGAGCGGTGCCACGTTGATGGGCGATCCCGAGTTCGTCTCCGTTGCTCCGTCGGACCAGTTCCTCGATCGCTACGTCTTCTTCGCCGACCACTCGTTTCCGGAGACCAACCTGACTCTGGTGCGCCGGAAGACGAGTACGGGGTTTCGCCCCGTCGAGCTCGAGTGCGCCGGCGAAGTGACCGGCTTTCAGCCTCTCGGAACGGGCGGCGAATACGAATACACGTGGCTTCGGCTCACGACTGGAGCGAAGCCGCAGACCTTCGCGAAAGGCTCCTGCGGCTACGGCAGGCACGAGGCTCGCAGTGACGGCCCGTTCTCCGTCACCGTGTGGGGCATGGGCGACGCTGCGAGCTACGGGTACGTCGGCGGGATGGGAAGCCGACCGATCAACGCCGCAAAGCCGGGGCCGGTCAACTGACGCCACGCGCAACCCCGTCGGTCACCCCACCTGAAACTGCTCGGGTCTCGTCCGACCCGAGCAGGACTTCGCCTCACGAGTCCGAGGTCGTCACGAATCGCCGTCGTCGCAATCGGCGGGCAGCACGTTGACGACCTCGTCGCCGTTCATCGTGAACTCGTAGACCTCGCCGAGCGGCTCGGCGAAGCACGGCGCCAGGAGCAGCTGAAGGACGAGGCTCACGCGGAGCCGTAGGCGCTGATTCTCCGGAACGACGATGAGCGAGAGCTCGCCGTCCTTCACCGTCTCGAGAAGCGCAGAGAACTTTCGCACCGCGGAGCTTCTCTCGAGCCTGTTGGTCTTTTTTGTTCGCACGTTGGTCCCCTCCAACCTGGAGCGTAGCTTAGTCGCGCGCGAGTTCGAGCGGTTCAACGAACGATATTTGTAGATGCATGCGTACCGGAAAACCGAGGGGCCTCGGAAATGCGCATGGTCGTCGCATGTCGTCCGCCACCCACCTCGCGTGAACGCTCTACGCGTGGCGTGCCTCGTCGGTTCGCCGGGATCGACGCCGGAGCACATTTTCGAGCGGGCGCCTGTGAAGCGCTGCTTCCAGCGGAGAACGTCGGAGCCCGCGCGATCGTCCGCGGCCTCGGTCGCCTGAGCTAGTCGTGGCCTGGCCTGGTTGGTCGGCCGGAGCCTCGTGTGCGTCAGCCGCTGTCGACGCCGTGCCAGGTCTGCTTCGCGACCTTGCTCGCGCGGGCGATGTCCTCGTGATCGACGTCGCGCGCGATCTCGACGGCCGTCCCTTCGAGGATGCCTCGCGTCGCGGCCAGCAGACCGGCCTCCAGAGCGACCAGGTCGTACCCGCCTTCGAGCGCGAGGAGCATCCGGCCCTCCGCGGACGTGTCCGCGACCTTGCGGAGCATGCGCGCCATCCAGCCGAATGCATCGGCGGAGAGGGCCATCTCCGCGAGCGGATCGCGGGCGGACGCGTCGAAGCCGGCGCTGATGATGACGAGCTCCGGCCGGTACTCCTCGAGCGCCGGCAGGATGATCCGCTCGAACGTTCCGCGATACAGGCCGTCGCCGCCGCCGGCGGTGAGCGGCACGTTGATGGTGTATCCCTTGCCATCGCGCTCGCCGCTCTCCGGGGCGTCGCCGGTCCCCGGATAGAACGGGAACTGGTGGGTCGACACGTAGAGGACGTGGGGGTCGGCGTAGAACATCTCCTGGGTGCCGTTGCCGTGATGCACGTCCCAGTCGACGATCGCGACGCGGTCGAGTCCGCGCGCGCGCGCGTGCGCCGCCGCGATGGCCGCGTTGTTGAAGAGGCAGAAGCCCATCGCCTGGTTCGGGCGGGCGTGGTGTCCAGGCGGTCTCACGAGAGCGACGCCGCGCTTTACCGGCCCGTCGAGGATGGCGTCCGTGAGCGCGACGGTTCCGCCGGCGGCGAGCTCGGCGACGGCGACGCTCTCGGGGCCCACGTACGTGTCGGCATCGATGTACCCGTCCTTGCCGCGGAGCTCGAACATCGCCTCCAGGAAGCGCGGATCGTGCACGCGACAGAGCTCTTCTTCGGTTGCGGGGCGGGGTTCGACCGGAGCAAACCCGAGGCCAGCCACGCTTCGGGCCCGCTCGATCGCTGCATGCGCTGCGTCGAGGCGTTCGGGGCGTTCCGGGTGGTAGGCGGTCGAGCGATGCTGGAAAAACCGCGGGTCTGAAAGGAGAAGCGCGTCAGTCATGGGTTGCCGCAGTCGCAGGGCGGATGATAGCGTCTCGCGAAGGAACGAGCAGTCTTCAGCTGGGAGGGGGAGCCCTTCGGCTGGGGAAGGACGAGAGGGCAACGGGCCCCCTCGAAACAACACGCTCTGAGGCGGAATGCGAAACAAGATCATCGCAGTCAACGCCGTGATCGTCCTCATCGTGGGGCTTCTCGCCTTCGCGATCGTGAAGACGCAGCTGTCGCTCGCGACGAGCAGCACGGAGCAGCTGAAGCGGAGCGCGCAGCGCGATGCCGTCAGCATCGCCGCCAAGCTCCAGCTCGACGGGCTTCGGGCCGAGCGGTGGCTCTCCGCGAAGGCGGCCGAGCCAGCGACGCGCGCGGCCCTCACGAAGGCGACTCCAGACGCCCGCAGCGATGCTGCAAGGCAGCTCTCCGATCAGATCGCGAACGCGGCGCCCGGCGCCCTGGGCACGAAGCCGTCGATCGTCGCGGTCGTCGACGGGAACGGGAAGATCCTCGGACGGAACGGCTCCGACCTCGGGCGCGGCGACGACGTCTCGGCGACCTATCCCGCGTTCAAGGAGGCCCTCTCGAAGACGGCCCCGGGCTCGGACGTGTGGACCGACACGAAGCGCGCCGACCAGTACATCGCTTCGTACGTTCCCGTCCGCGACGAGAACAACCGCAACATGATGCTCGTCATCGGCGTTGCGCTGAACGACGCGCTCGCGCGGGTGACCGAGGCGTCCGGCGGACGTGGCGTCCTTCTCGTCAACGAGACGGGAGACATCCTCGCCAACACGCAGACGACCGACGATGTGAAGAAGGCCGTCAAGGACGGCGCGAACGACGTCAAGAGCGCCGTCACGACCGGCACCGTCATCGGCGGTGGCAAGGACGACGTCCTCTTCGCGGCGGCGCCGCTCGACGGCTTCGGCGAGAAGAAGACCGCGGTCGTCGCGGTCGCTCCGACGTCGCTCCTCGAAGGCGCGAACGGCGCCGCGCTCTCGATCCTCGGCGCGATGGCGCTTGGTCTGATCCTCGTCGTGGCTGGTGGGTGGTTCCTCGGCAGCTACATCTCGCGCCCGATCGCCGCGCTCGAGGAGGGCCTCCTCGCGATCCTCAATGGCCAGAACGACAAGCGCTTCGAGCTCGATCACGCCGAGCTCGGCGGCCTCGCGTTCCGTATCGATCAGCTCCTCAACCAGCTCATGGGGGTCGAGGAGGACAACACCGACGAGCAGGGCCGCATCTCGAAGGCGCCGACGGCTGCGAGCTTGGGAGATGCTTACTCCGTCGATCGCGGCGGTCAGGCTGCGGGTGCTGCGCCTGCGCTCGCGCTCGCGCACGAGCCGGCAGAGCAGTATTACGGGCGGCTCTATCAGGAGTACATTGCCGCCAAGCGCTCGCTCGGCGAGCAGGTCGACCACATCACCGATGCAGCTTTCCGGAGCCGCATCCAGGGGATGGAGCAGGAGGCGGCGAGCAAGCACGGCCGCCCTGTGCGCTATCAGGTACAGGTGAACGGTCGCGAGGTCGTGCTCCTCGCGGTGCCGCTCTGAGCACCTCTGCGAGTGGTGGTGGGGGCACCACTGCGGGTCGTTGGGGCGCAGCCCTAAAGTTCGTTTCGGTTGGTTGAAACACGCAGCATTAGCCTTAGGTTAGATTCCTCACGATGGGCCTATTCGACTTCTTCAAGAGCAACGGCAAGAGCAGCGGCGACGAGGGCAAGAAGAAGTCGGGCGCTGCAGGGAGATGGGCGGAAGTGGTCGGGAGCAAGCGCGCTCAGGCCTACGACCGCCAGGACGGCATTCACCAGCTGTCGAAGCTCGGGACCGCTGACGCGGCCGAGGCCCTCCTGAAGCGTTTCACCTTCGCGGCCGAGCCGTCGATCACGGATCAGGAAGAGAAGGAGCTCGCGTTCGAGGGCATCCTCAAGGCCGGCAAGGACGCGATCGAGCCCGTGCGGGCCTTCGCCGCCAAAGCCGAGAGCCTCCGATGGCCGATGCGCATCCTCAAGGAGGTCCTCGACGAGGAGGAGCTCGTGGATGAGCTCATCATCTGGCTCTCGCGCTGGGATACCGAGTACGCGAAGTTCACCGATCCGAAGCTTCAGATCCTGGAGGAGCTCGGCGACCACGTGAACCCGAAGATCCGTGAGGCGGTCGAGCCGTTCCTCGAGGACGTGAACGAGCCGGCGCGCTTCAACGCGGTGATCGCGACGCTCGCGCAGAAGGATCCCGAGTCGATCGACCCGCTCATCACGCTCATCCTCGACGAGGAGAGCGTCCGTGTCCGCGCGAAGGTCGCCGATGGCCTCGCCGCGCTGAGCTGGGCGGTCCCCGAGGACCAGCGCGATGCCGTGCGCAAGGTGCTGCCGCCGCAGTTCGGCGTCGACGGCTCCGGTCACGTCACGAAGCGCTGACGCACGGCCCCGCGAGATCCGTCCGCGGGGCGCCCACCGGTGCCGCGTCGGTGCCGGACAGTAGCGTCGCGTCGAGCCGTGCCTTGCGACGAAGGATCCGCTGGAGCTTGCGCAGCACCACCGGGCGTGCTCATCCATCTTGGATGCTTCGATCGAGGTTCGCCGCCGTCCTGCTCGCCGTTCCGGCGCTCGTCGTCGCGTGCACGAGCGGTCCCGCCGAGCGCGACGGTGAGGGCGGGGGAGCCCTCACCGAGCTCTGCCCTGCTTCCGCGTGTGCGGAGCAGGCACGGCCGTCTCACGAGTGCGTGGGGGGCGTGCCCTCGCTGCGCTGCAATCCACGCGAGAGCGGGGCCTGCCGCTGGCAGGTCGACTGCGTGCCTCCCGATCCGAATGCGCCGCCGGATCTTCGAGGCGTCTCTCAATGCGCGGAGGGCGCGTGCGGAGCGGAGCCGACGTGGGATCCGGACCAATGCGTCCATGGCTTCGTCGGCAAGCAGGGATCGTGTGAGTCGATCGATCGTGGGCCGTGCGAGTGGCGCCGGAGCTGCCTTCCGAAGCCCTGCTCGGTGGAGGACGGAACCTGCAACACGCTCGACCGGTCGCGCCTCGGCGCTCCATGCGGCGCGGAAGGGGCTTCCTGCCCCGACGGATCGACGTGCGGCTCGATCGCGGTCAACATCGGCGAGCGCATCGAGCCGGTCTGCATCTCGGGAGATCCCTGCAGCGCGCTCCAGTGTGCGGCCGGACGCTCGTGTTCCGTCCTCGAGAGCTACCCGGTGCAGGTCGTCTGCTCCTCCAACTGAGGGCGGCGAGCAAGCGATCAGCCGCGGAACGTCTCGGGATCGAGCCCGAACCGCTTCATCCAGCGGTGGATTTGCATCCGCGTCTTGCCCATCGTGCGCGCGATCTCGCTCACGTTGCCGCGCGTGCGTGTGAGGGCCTCGGTCAGCTCCTCTTTCAGCTTCAGCTCGTCATCTGTCAGCGGTCGCTGCGCCGAACGGGCAGGGGTGCTCGCGGGGAGCGGCTCGCGGCGTGAGTCGCGTTGCTCGGGCGCGTTCGACGTGCGCTCGCGGCGGAGCGCATCGCCGACGCTCTCGAGGCGGAGCAGATCTTCGGTCGACGTCACGAGCGCGACGGAGAGGATGTGCTCGAGCTCGCGAACGTTGAGCGGGAACGTGTGCGAGACGAGGGCGGTCGCGAGGTCCGGCGCGAAGCGGACGTTCTGCGCGCGCTCGGCGGATACGCGCGGGAGAAGGTCGGCGACCATCAGGCCGATGTCGCCCCGTCGCTCGCGGAGCGGCGTGAGCCGATGCACGAACGCCGAGATACGCGCGTAGAGGTCGGCGCGGAAGGTCGGGGTCTCGTCGATCGGCTTGAGCGTCGCCGCGACGACGCGGAGGTCGACCGGGATGGGCCTCGTGCCGCCGACCGGCAGGACCTCTTTCTCCTGGAGGACTCGGAGGAGCGTCGCTTGCGCGTTCGGAGGTAGCTCGCCGATCTCGTCGAGGAACAGCGTCCCACCCGAAGCAGTCCGGATGAGGCCGGGCTCGTCACGCGTCGCTCCCGAGAAGGCGCCCTTCAGGTGGCCGAAGAGCTGGCTCTCGACCAGCGTCGGCGCGAGCGCACCGCAGTTGATCGCGACGAATGGCCCCTGGCGTCCGGAGAGCTGGTGAACCGTCCGCGCGAGCACCTCCTTGCCGGCGCCGCTCTCGCCGAGCAGCAGCACCGACAGCTTCGACATCGCGACGCGAACCAGTCGCGGCATCGCGTGCTCGACGGTAGGGACGAGCGTAGCCGTGCCGCGCGGGCGTGCCTTCAGGGACGTCGCATCGACGACGTCCGCCTTGACCCCTCCAGGCACCGCCTCCTCGGGATCGAACAGGAGGCATGTCGCGCCCAGCGTGATGACGGTGGGCATGTCGAGGAGCGCCTGCGTGGTGCGCTTCCCGAACGCGAAAGAGCCGTTTGTCGAGCCGAGGTCCTCGAGGATCCATCCGCGGCCGCCGTCGTCCGTCGCCGAGCCCTCGCGCACGAGTCGAGCGTGCTTGCTCGACATGCGAGGGTCGGGGATCTCGAGCGTCGCCTTGCCGCCGCCCTCGATGCGGAACGATCGCGTGGAGCCGCGGCCGATCCGCACCTCGTCGATGCCATCGAGCGGCGCACGCAGTCCACCGGACAGCGCGCGCTCGCCTTCGAGCACCACGTAGACTGCCGGCTGAACGAGCGTCGCCTCTTCCTTGGAGGAGAGGTCTTCGCGCCGGGTCTGCGAGAGCGTCTGGGACATAGACGAAGGCGCCGCGAGCAAGCTCGCGACGCCCTACACGTTAGAGGCACACGACCGGTGCCTCAACAGCCCAATGTCCGTGGAGGCGCGCGCCTTACAACGCGCTGGTTCTACTCGCTGATCTTCGGCGATGTCGGCAGATGGAAGCCGACTCCCACGAACATCATCTGGTTGAACTTGAAGGTCCGGTCCTCGGAGTCGATCTTGTTGTCCGGGAACGACGCGTCGGGACCGCTGCCTCGCGAGTCGAAGCCACCGCGGTTGTACGAGAACGGGAACGCGCGGTACTCGAAGTTGATGCTCACGAAGTTCGACGGGTAGAGCGTGAGCCCGAGGCCGAACGACGGAGCAACCGCGACGCGATCGGCGGTCTTGAAGCCCGCCGCCGTGTTGCACGCCGGCTGACCCCCGCCCCCGCCGCAATCACCGCGCTCCTTGACGCCCACGAAGGCAACGCCGCCGTGAACGTAGAGGTCGGTGTCGACGAAGAGCTTCTGGAAGAGAGCGAGCTTGCCGCGGAAGGGGCTGAACGTGACCTGCGGGGTCGCCATCCATCCCATCTTTCCGGTCTGCTCCTCGAACTTCGGCCCGCCCGTGCCGGGGAGGTTGACGGCCGTGCGGCTGTTACGCGGCGCGGTCGAATCAATCTTCTCCGTGAGGTCGGTGGGGAGGCTTGCCGGAGAGAATCCACCGAACACGCCAACGCCGAGCCAGTCGAAGATGTTGTACTGGAGGCGGCCGGAAATGAAGGGCGTGCGCTGGTACTCGTCGAGGAGCGTGAAGCCACCACCAACGGCAAGCTCGGCGCGACCTTCGCGGTAGAGACGGAGCTTGCGCACCGCCGGTGCGCCGGCGAGCGGGCCCGTGATCTGGATCTCCTGCGCGTTCGCAGTCTGCGGAGCGGCGACGACGCCGGTCGCGAGTGCAGCTGCCGCCAGAGCGAGCTTGAAGCCTTGCTTCATGGTTCGTCCTTGGTGCCGGTTCGAGGAGATCACTTGGGCAACCTGTATTCCCAGCTGAACGGCAAGAACATGCTGATGCCGATCTGGGCCTGGACGTTGTTGGTGAGGGGCTTCTCGCCAAACCACGTGTTGCGGTCCTGCTGCCCGGCCTGCGTAGCAGCCACCTGCGTGTTCTCGAGCTGCTCGATGTAGATGTAGTCGCGGATCTCGCCGATGACCGAGAACCAGCGGTTCAGGAAGATGCGGAGACCGAAGCCGACGTTGAAGGCGATTCGGTGCTCGAAGTCGAACTTGCGGTTGTCGGGATCGATGACCGCAATCGGGCGGGTAAAGAGACCACCGACGCCGCCGACGAGGTACCCGTCGTAGTGGAAGATGAAGTTGCCGAAGCCGGAGAACTTGCCGTACATCGGGACGTACGTGAAGTTCACCGCGTAGCCGCCGAGGTACTCGTTGAGCGGCACCGCGAGGCGCGTCGCGCGACGGTTCTCGAAGTTGAAGTCTGCGTCAGAGTTGAACGGCTGGTAGTAGGTGCCGTTCACGCCGACCGCGAGGACGTTCGTCAGGTAGTAGTTGACCGCGAGGCCCGGGCCCGGGTGACCAACGAACTGATCGTTGAGGCTCTGGCTCCAGTACGGGTTGATCTCGAAGCGACCACGGCGCAGAGCGTAGATCTGCTGCACCGCGTAGACGTCCGCCGCGACTTGGCGATCCGCCAGCTTCTTGATGTCACCCTGCTTGGGGCAGGCAGACGGATCGATTTCGCAGATGCCACCACCGCCCGCGCCAGTCTCCTCGGTGGGAGTTGGCGCAGGCTCCGCCGGCTGCTCCTCGTGCGCGGGCGCGTTCGGATCGTCGATCTCGATATCGCCGCCAGCTGCGGGAGCAGTGGGAGGAGGTTTGTTGCCTCCAGCGGGCTTCTTCGGCTGCGCCAAGGCAGCCTGTGGCAGCAGCCACAGGGCTGCCACCAGGAGGAGCCAGCGTCGAGCGTGCTTCATCAAGAACCCCTTCCACATCCTGGCCGCTTGGACATTCGGGCCTGCAACACGTGAGAAAAATTGGGGAATCAGGGGTACTGCAGAGTTGCGCGGCACGATAACACGGATCTTTTTAGCCGAGCAATCCAAATTGGGGGGGACCCCAACAACAACCCTGATCGAGTTCAGGTGGCCGCCATCGGATGCCGATTGTCGGTCGACACCACTCAGACGGCGGTTTCGTAGGGAAGTCAAATAAGAACGCGAGGTGTCAGCTTCGCGGCGACGTTGTGCATTCTGCACGTTCCGCGATCAGGCCGCTGCGGCCTCGTCATCATCTTTGCCAAACAGTGCTTCCACGAAGTCGGCGGCGACGAACTCGCGGAGGTCCTCCGCGCGCTCCCCGAGGCCGATGTAGCGGACGGGCACCTTCAGCTCGTCGCAAACACCGAGGACTACGCCGCCCTTGGCGGTCCCGTCCAGCTTCGTCAAGATCAACCCGGTCAGCTCGAGGGCCTCTTTGAAGAGGGCCGCCTGCGTGAGCGCGTTCTGGCCGGTGGTGGCATCGAGCACGAGAAGCGTCTCGTGCGGCGCGCCGTCGAGCGCCTTGCCGATGGTGCGCTTCACCTTCTTGATTTCGTCCATCAGGTTCACCTTCGTGTGAAGGCGTCCTGCGGTGTCGACGAGCAGGATGTCGGCCTGGCCGTCAACGGAGGCCTTCGTCGCCTCGAAGGCAACGGCGCCCGGATCCGCGCCCTCCTTGCCCTTCACGACGTCGGCGCCTACGCGCTTGCCCCAGACCTCGAGCTGCTGGACCGCGGCTGCACGGAACGTGTCGCCGGCGCCGAGCATGACCTTCTTGCCCTCGGCGTTCCACTTGGTGGCGAGCTTGCCGATGGTCGTCGTCTTGCCCACGCCGTTCACGCCGACCATGAGGACGACGAGCGGCTTGGGGGACCCCTTTCCGCCGAGGGTCGGCGCGGGAAGCGAGAGGATGCGCGTGGCCTCGGCGCGGAGCGCGGCCCAGACGGCATCCGTGTCGGCGAGCTCGCTCCGGTTCATCTTCTCGCGCAGGCGATCCTCGAGCGCCTGCGTGGTCTTCACGCCGACGTCGCTCGTGAGCATGACCTCCTCCAGTTGCTCGAGGATGGCCGGATCGATCTCTTTCTTGCCCGTGATGAGGGCTTTGAGACGCGCCATGAAGCCGCCGCGGGTCGCCGCGAGGCCCTTGCGGAGCCCTGCGACGTCCTTCTTCGAAACGACCGGAGGCGGCTCGGCCGAGGGGGCGACTATCGGGGGAGCCAGCTCTTCGGCTTCGGCCGGAGCGACCTCGACGGCGGCCTTCGCCTCTGCCGGCGGTGCCGCGACCGCAGCCTCGGGGGCGCGGGCGGGGAGCTCTTCTTTCGGCGGGGCCTTGGCCTTCGGCGGAGGTGCCGGCGTCGGGGCCGCTACCGGCTC
>Ga0066256_1005510_pt1 | contig 10432 bp, 1 predicted proteins | sample ThiBio_1000_biof_FD_87107 | JGI IMG/M metagenome (GOLD analysis project Ga0066256, IMG submission 87107) | Wastewater bioreactor microbial communities from Cape Town, South Africa - Thiocy_expt_1000_biof (version 2) | ecosystem: Engineered > Bioreactor > Thiocyanate-remediating >... | reverse complement strand
GCGGGTCTGGGCCTCAACCGGGGTGGAAATGCCGCGTGCCGCGGCACCGCCGCTGCTGCTAGCGCTGGCAGACGTCGCAAGTGTGACATTGGCCAGCGCCCCCGGCGCGCCGGCAACCAGCGTGTCGCCGTACACCGCCACCGAGGTGCCAAGCGCTGCGGACACCACGGCTGGTGGCGGAGCAAGCACCGTGCTTGCTGACAGGCGGGCTTCCACTTGCAGGCCACCCCCGCCGTCGCTGTCAGCATTATACATCCACACGGTGCCACTGCCACCGCTGCCGCCTGGTGCGCCCACCACCAACGTCGAATCATGCACCGCCACTGCTGCGCCAAACCGTGCATTGCCGCTGCCAATGTCGTCCGCGTCAGCCAGCGCCACACCCACAGGGCGCCAGGGGCAGGCGGCACAGCCGGCGGGGCCGCTTGCCGGTGCGCTACTACTGGCTGCCCATACATGAACGCTGCCGGCAGAAGGGTATGTGGTGGCAGTGGTGCTGCCGCCCGTGACGGTGGTGACGGCGACCGGCGTGCCCGGCGCACCAACTGCCACCAGGCCACCGCCCGCCCGCCCTAACGTCACCCCAGCCTGGCCAGGCGGCGCCCATGGTGGCATGGCGGCGCCTGGCACCGCTGTGTACAACCCCGCTACCGCCGGGAAGGGGGTGGCATCTGCGACGTACCGTGTCCCGCGGTCCACCGCTACGGCAGCTCCAAACGCGGCGACGCTTGTGTTTGCCTCTGCAGCGATGATGGTGGCGATGCTGTCGCCCTGGATGGTGCATGCCGCGCCGCCGAGCGACGCAATCCCCGCACCGGCGCCGCATGTGAGAGGTGCACGCCAATCAGGCACCAGCTGCCAGCCGCACTTGGCGCGCGAGAGGCGCACGGGCTGGCAGGACGCGCAGGCGGGCGAGGCGCTGGCCTGGTCGGCGCCGCATGGCGTCATGGGCGTGCGTTGCGGTGCACCACTGCCGCTGCCGCGGACACCCACCGCCACCAGCATGCACTGGGTGGTGACATTACCCACCAGCGGCGTGCCAGTTGGGCACAACGACGCAAGTGCAATCGCTGCGCCGCCGCCGGCGGCGCTGACTGGTAGCGCAGTGATGGGCACAAACGGCGCCACCTCTTGGCCCACGCTGCTGCCGTCTCCCATAGCCACGGGTGCCGCCGCCACGCCGTCCCACGTGCACAATGCGCCGTTCGATGCACAGGGAAGCACAATGCGGGGCGTGCCGTCCCCGACGCCGGTGCCGCCCAGTAGCGCCATCCCCACACCCACAGCCACGCCAGCCGGTCGACCTGCGGTGTGGCGCGCAACGTTGCCATTGAGGCGCAGGCGGCCGGTGGCAGCGTCAAGCGCCAGTGGGAGGGATACAAGCGCGCCGTCACCCATAAGTGCAAACAGCGCCTGCCGGAACGGTGTGAGCGCCGCAGGTTGTGTCAGGGCAAACCCAGACGCCAGGCCGGGCGCCACATCTGCTAGCAGGTACACACTGCCCCCGCCGCTCGCCCAGGTGTCATACACCCACACCTCCCGCCCAACGCCGCCGCCCGCGGCACCGCCGTCGTCAGCGGTGAACACCGTCCGCCCAGCCACGCAGGCCGCGTCCGCTGGCCATGACGAGCCCGGGCCGGGCGCGATGTCGGATACCACACGTGCCGCGCCGCTGGCGCTATCTAGCACAAACAGCTCCTGCCCCAGGTACGCCGCCGACGCGTTGCCAGACCAGCCGGTGGCGGTGGCGGCAAAGGTGAGGGTGGCGGTGACGCCGTCTGCTGCCGCGGCGCGTGCTGCGGCCAGCGCAGCTTGCGCGAGCGGCGGCAGCAGCGCATCCCGACTGTCGTCCCCCGCCACCATCGAGCGCACGCGCACCACGGTGCGCGAGGCGGAATCTACCACCACCCGTGCCGCCAAGGCGGCGGCAGCGGGCGGGGGGTAGTGCGCAAGTACAGGTGCGAATGCGCCGGCAGGCCAACCGGCGGTAACATCGCATGACGCCAACCCTGCCACGCCGCCATACGCTGCAAATCGGCCACCGGGCTGCGCGGACTGCAGGTCGCTTGACAAGCCAGCTGCAAGCGCTGCCGACGCATCCACAAGCGTCGCTGCCGCGGCAGTCGTCGGCGCGGACGTCCGACCCGCCCGGCGCGGGCAGTGGCGCCACAGCGTGCGATCCGCCGCGGGCAACTGGGTGGCAACAAAGTAGATGCAAGCGCCGTGGCGTGTCAGGAAGGTGGGATCCACCAGGCCGGCCGCTGACGGCACGGGCGCAGGAATGCCGGCTGCGTCGCCGCCCCGCGATGGCGGCGGTAGGATGGCGGCAGCAGCGGCGGTGGCGGCCAGACCATGCAACACATGCACGCCGTCGTGCCGCCGCGCAGACATGAAGATCATGCCGTCCAGCGCTGTCAGCCAAGCGGCGTCGTCATCCTGGCCGCCGTCCAGCAACGCATCCTCGCCGCCCGCACCTGCCACCGCATGCGGCGTTAGTTGAGCGGCGCTTGCACTCGCACCTGCGTCGTCGGCGGTCGTCGGCAGGGGCATGGACCACAGCAGCGCGCGCGGCAAGCCGGCAACGGCGCTGACACCTGCGTCCACCACACGGCCCGGGAACCACACGCGGCCGCCCGCCACCGCCGCGCGTGCACGTGCCGCTGCGGCAGCACCTGACAGCCCCGCGGTGGCAGCAGGCAGCCATGCAGCAGCTGCAACGCGTGCGCGCGCCAAGCGCGGCGCCGCCGCACGTTTATGCGCCGCGTCGCATGCCTGCGCGCAGGCGGCCAGCGGCAGGTCGTCACACACGCCACCCGCGCTGGCGCCGACTGAGCCGTTCACACAGGCAGCAAGACAAACATCCAGTGCCTGCGGCGGCGGCGTAAGCGCCCAGGCGGCTGCCGGCACGGCGGCAGCCAAGGCGGTGGCAAACTCGGCAGTGTTGCCGTCATAGCAGGCAGCGGCGACGGCAAGCGCGTCAGGAACCGTGAGGTTGTCAGGTGCAACCGTGGCGTTTAGGCACAGCCACATGGCAGACGCATTGCATGCGGTGGGAGCCAGGGTGGTGGGAGCTGCAGTGGCACACAGCGCAGCGGCGTCACCCAGCGCATCAAACGCACACTCGGCAGCTGCCGGTTGTGCACCTGACAGCGTGGGTGCCAACATCGCCAGGCGGCTGGCATGCGCACCGGTTGCGGCGCCCTCTACCCGACTGGCGGTGGAGATAGTGGCGGTGGCGGCAGTACGACGCGCGCTGTCATCCGGCAGCGCCGGCAGCCAACCGGTGGCAACTAGGATGGGGAGGCGGGTAAGTGCTGCGCAAACGCGACCACTTGTGCGGTCCAGCGCCGTGGTGGGCAGCACCTCACCGCTTTCAGCGCCGGCGGCCAGGTCCCAGCTCGGGCCCACACGCGACGTGTCGCCATCGCGCCACCCCGCGTCAAACACGGCGCTTGCCAGGTCGGCGGCGACGCGTGGGTGGAACCCTACCAGCACTGGCGTGACGTTGGTGACGGCGTCACCGACATACACGCAGACCTGCGCGCCGCCGCCGCCGGGTGGCAACACTGCAGCGGGCGCGGCAACCGCAACCAGCGGGGCGGTAGCGGGCAGCGTAGGGTACAAACCAGCGCTGCTGCCAAGCAACGGCGGCAGGGCAGTGGTTAGCGACCGTGGCCAGGCGCGGGACGCGGCCCACAGCATGGTGCCGTTGCCGCCGGTGGCAACCGACACGCCGCATGGCGGCAGCTGGATGTACGCCACACCTGCTGCGCTGCCTGCCAGCGACGTCGCACCGTTGGATTCATCGCGTGTGACACCCGCCGCCGTCACCGCGCCTGCCACACCGCCGGCGGCGCAGGCAAGCGCCAGGGACGGTGGGCAGGCAGCAAGGAGCGTCACAGCGGGTGCCGCCCGTGCGTCGCATGCGCTACCGCCGCTGCGGCTGTCAATGTCGGCGCCAACCACCGAGTTGGCAACCAGGGCAGCAGCAGCGGCTGAATGCGGCGGCACTGCTGCCAGGCGCCGAGGCGGGAAGTTGCAAGTGGGTGCCGGCAAGGAGGCGTGCGGGTTGTAGTTGCCTGCCGGGTTTGCCGCCGCGCTGGCGTTGCCTTGCGCACAAGCCCACCCGGCGTCGCCTGTGGGCACCAACACGCAGGCGTTGTCGCACCCGCCGCCTCCGCTGCTGTCCACACAGACGTTGTCGCAGGCGTCGATGCGCCCGCGCGTGAGGTCTGCCACCGCCTCGGCATCCGGCACCACGCTGCCATTGCGCCAGCACGGCACGTAGGCGGCAGCGGGGTCAGTGCAGCCCTCCACCTCCAGTACCAGCCGTGCATCCAGTACCCAGCTGCGCAACTCAGTGTTGTCGCCGGCCGCGCTGGCGGCCGCGCTAGCGGCAGCCGCTGCCAGCATGTCGGGCGTCACCACCACAGCGCTACCGTTGGCCAAGGGTCGTGATGTTGCATAGAGCGGGAAGGGGTTGGACGCGGCCTCGAATAGCAGCCAACCGGCAATGGACGCGGGGGCAGGCGCGTCAAAGGACGGCGAGGTGACGCGTAGGTTTGCGGCAGCCGGCTGGCGTGGTGTCCCCGACAGGCACATTACCGGGTCGCTGCGATGCCGCCGCGCGTCGCGACGTGCGGTTGGTGGCGCCGGCGCCCACGTCAGAGGCGCTGTCGGGTCAAACAGCGCTGCCGTGGCGGCCGCTGATGGCAGCCACGCTGCCAGTGTGGCATTTGACGCCGCCTCCGCCTCCGCCCACGCAGTAAAGTTGGCATCCTTTGCGACGGCGTCAGGCGCGGACACGACCGCGGCAGCAACGTCGTCACTGGCCAGCCACCGCCACTCGCTGTGCAGCTGCGCAGCCGCCAGCGTGGCATTGGTGTCGTCATCAGTGGTGTACCGCCACCACCCCGTAAAGTCGTAGCACAGTGTCGTGGGGCGGCCACGTGGTGCGCTCCACCACGGCAGGGCGGCGGCAGCAGGGGCGGCGCGGCGGAAGTGCGTTGGCGCGGCAGCCACACGCACCAGCAACAGCCGTGTGAGAGTGACGGCCGCGGTGCCACCGTCAAACGACACATTGGCAGTCACTGTCACGTTGCAGACGGTGGGCGGTGCGTAGATACTAATGTTGCCGCCCAGTGACAGCACGCCCGTGACGGCGTCAAGCAACAGCACCGCGTCGCCGCAGGACGTGACGTCCGCAGGTACAATGGCCGGCACAATCGTCGTGACATTCACCTCCATGGTGGTGGTGATATTGACGGTGCTGTTGTCTGTACCGGTACTGTTGTACCATCCCGTGATCGTCGCGTTGCCGGTGGCATTGGCGGTGGCATTCCAGCCCTCCTCCACCGTCGTCACATTGACAAGCACGGTGGTGTTGACAAGGGTGTCCACCTGCACCAGGAAGGCGTAGGTAACGGTGACCGTGGGACCAGGGGCCGGCAACACGGCTAGCACGCCACCAGGGATGGCTCGCCCGCCGGCGTCACCGGCCACCACTGTGAGAGCACCGTCCGGTGCAAACGGCGCCGCCAGCACAAGCGCGCCGTCAGTGCCGTTTTCCAGTGATGCTCGCTCCACCGTAATGGTGGCTGCGGGTGACAGGACGGTGCATGCGCGGGTGTCGGGGCGCTGCAGCCGCGACCGGGAGTCACACACCGTGAGGGCCAGTACCCGGGTGCCGGGCGTGCGGTCGCGTGGCGCGGCACGGTTGGTGTACGTCACAGTGCGCAGGGCGGCGGCATAGTCTGCTAGCGACGCGACGCCAGCCAGCGTCAGGGACGCGGTGGTAGCATTCCACCTCACCGCCACGCGCCCGCCTGTAAAGGTTGCCGGTACCCCCGGCACCCGCGCCAGCGTCAGCGCATCCTCGCCACCCACCCCAGAGCCACCCACAATGGTCACCACCGCCTCTTCCACCGTGTCGTCATCGGCGTCTGACAGCGACACATTCACAAACGGCGCCACGCTGCCCCAATCGGCGCCATCTGCCGCCAGCACCATGGTATCGGCCACACCACCGCCGCCGGCATCCACCACCGGCGCGTCATTGACCGCGCGCACGCGCACCCACCCCGCTACCACCGTGTTGGAGGCCGCCGGCAGTCCGCCCGCGCCTGCCGACACCGCGGCATCCAACACCACCGCGTCCACCCGCCGGACGACACCTGGCGCGGGGTCGGCGGTGTTGGTGTTGTTGTACCGCAGCCCCGCCAGCAGGGCGCCCAACACACCGAGTGGCACACTACTGTTGCGGTCGGGGGTACGCAGCGTCAAGCGGCACGATGCAGGTTCATATATTGGCGGGGCAAAGCTGGCAGCCAGGGCGGCAGCGGTGGCGGTAGGGTCGCCGGCAGGTGCAGAAATCACTGCGGCAGCAGCCGCATCCCAGTCCAGGAACAGTACATCTTCGCCCGGTGCACACCCAGCGGCAATGGTTGCATTAAACCCAACCCCCGCCAGGTCATCCACGTCAGTCACCGTCATGTTGCTGCACGCCACCGCCACCGGTGGCCCGCGCTCCACAAACACCACCTCGGTACACCCGCCGCCGCCGGCGGTGTCGGCGTTGGTGGCCAGGCTGGGCGCGTCATTCACGCCGTGCATCCACACCACCGTGGTAAGCGCAGCGGTAGTCGGCGGGTTGCCACTGCCAGCATCCTGCGCCGCCACGTGCAACACCACGCTACGATTGAAGGCGCGCCCATAGTCGGTAGGGTTGCGCGACGGCGTGGTGAATGCCGCCAGCGCCAGTGCTTCGCGCACCGGCCCCGCGCTGTACCAGTCTGAGTGTGGCAACCAGGTCAGGGCCCATGATGCCGCCGCACCACTACCAGCGGTTGTCGACTCAATGTGCAACAGCGTGCCGGCGTCATGCGTGCCAACTACTGTGTCGCCTGCCACCCACCCGCCGCTGCTAATGTCCACGCCAGCTGTGCCGACTGCAAACAGCTGCCGGCGCGAGCCGCCGTCAGCAGCCAGCTGCAACCCAGGGCACAGAGCCACTGGTGTCAGCGACCCCTCTACAAACGTCACGCCGCCGGGTGGGCACCCACTGAGTGCCAGCGGGATGCCGCCACCGCCCTGTCCCGTCACGAGGGCCACACGGGTGGCTGCCAGCAGTACCGCGACAGCAAGGGCCAGGCCCAGACCGCTACCGCGCAGCTGCCGCCGTCTCATCTCATTCACGCGTCGCTGGCGGCAGGGCTTGTGACGTCCGGCATGCCAGGTGGGGCTACCAACGCAGCGACGAGCAGCAGCGAGCAGCAGGGCGCTGCTAACGACAACGTTGAATGACAGTCATGCGAATTGAAGCATTTGAGCCGTATTACCCACAATTGGCACCGCAAACCTCCATTATCATTACTAAATTGTCAGCACCAGGTTGCCAGCCTTCTCCCACCATTGCCATCCTTACCTTGCCAACTTGCCAATTGCCGGCGCTGAAACGAGCGTTGGCACGAGACCAACACAGCAGGGGCAGGTTCTTGAAACCGGTCGGTGGGGGGCAAGAAGCTAACATACTGCGCGCAAATTCATCGGCAAAAGTGGTATATTACACGGCACTCAAACAGCAAAGATGGCAACGGTAAGTGGAACGAGCGATTTCCTGAACAATCCGACCCGGCGGCGGTGCGACCGTCGCGTTTATGCCTGCCGAGTCGCGCCACTCCCGGAGTACTATGGCGCCACGGCACCACGACGACAGCAGGTTCAGACGCCAGGGGTGGCACGCTGGCACACAAACACACGCACACATATAGCACACACAGCTGCACGGGCAGGCTGGTATGGGTAGGCAGTGGCGGACGGGCATGGTCCGGGGTGTAGAATGAGCAGCAATCCGATTGCGCGCGCTGCTGCCTGCGACTGTGTCGCGGTGGCAAACAGCGTGGTGGCCACCGACTGTGACGGTGGCCGAAAAATGGCAGACCGGGGACACCTTTCCCCCGCGGACCACTCGCACACCATGGCACACACCACGGGGTTGCGGAATGCTGTGTTGATGCGTCGCTGCAGCCAGCGTGTCGTGTGCTAGCCGCTGCGGGAACGGTTCGGGAACCCGTGCGAACCACCCTGCCATCCACTTCACTTATGTGTCGCCACGCATGTTGGCGTCTCGTGGCGGCGCAGCCATTGCGTCCGCTACCAGCACTGCAGCCAGTAGCCAGTAGCTAGCAGCACCTCAGCGCGTGCCATTGCCCCCATCCCCCGCCATCTCCTCCCTCGTGCAGACGGACGTCAAGCTGAAGGTGGGCATGGTGTGCGACGGCTGCTCCAACGCCGTGAAGCGCATCCTGGGCAAGATGCCGGGCGTGGTGAGCGTGGACACCAACCTGGAGACCAAGCTGGTGGTGGCCAAGTCCACCGGTGAGACGGCGCCGGCGGAGATGGTAGCGGCGCTGAAGCGGTGGGCAGACGCGAGCGGCAAGACGGTGGAGCTGGCGGACGAGTGAGCTGCACTGAGCGCAGCTGTGCCATCATCACACACAGACACACATTCGAATCACACTGGTGTTTTACTTGAATGGCTGGTTTGCCCCACCGCAACACGTTCGTTATTAAGTTACTCGGCGTCGCTGGAGGTGTCGCTCGCGTCGCTGCTGTCGCTCTCCGTGACGGCAGCAGCGGCGGCGGCGGAGGCGCGGGGACGTGCTGCGGCACGGCGCGGCGCGGCGCGCGTGGGCGCGGCAGCTGGCGCGCGGGTGGCGGCAGCAGCAGGGGCTGGCGGCGCGGTGGCAGCAAAGAGGGCACGCAGGGAGGTGGCGGTGGCATCCAGTGTGGACGCGCCAGCAGCGGGCGTCTCCAGCGGCACGCCCAGCCGCGTGGCCAGGCGGCGGAGAGCGCGCTCCAGGGTGGCGGAGCGTGAGGCGGTGGTGACGGCGCTCTTCACGGCGTCTGCCAGCAGGGAGCGCACGGCAGCAGCAGCGGGTGCAGACAGGCCAGCAGCCGCAATGCCGGGTGCCGCGGCTGCCAGCACGCTTTGCACGCCGGCGGCCAGCGCACCACGTCCGCGGCCTACCTCCACGGCCAGCGACGCCGCGCCAGCCACCGTCACATACTCGCTGCCACTGATGGCGCCGTCTGCAGGTACCGGCACGCTGGCGCCAGCCAGCCCCATTGCCATCCGCCACCCGTGTGCCAGCACTTGCGTGCCGCCTCCGCACGCGGCGGCTGCGGACGCCGCCGCCGCGGTGGCTGCCGCACCACGGCCACCGCCTGCCATTGCAGTGGTAGCCACTGAAGCGGCACCATCGTCGTCAGCACCGCCGCCGTCCTCCTCCTCCTCACCACCGCCACCCGCGCCACCACCTGCCGTCAGCGACACGCCGCCGGCAGGGCCAGCCAGGCCTGCCGTCCAGACGGGTGCCGCCGCCAGGGCGGTAACTGCACCGCGCAGGACTGCCGCGTTGGCAGCCGGGCAGGCGGCAGCGTACGCCGCAAAGAACACTGCCAGCGTGGCGCTGGTGTCAGCCAGCGCTGCCACTGTCGCGGGTTCAATGCCACCCTCATCGCTGGCGCCGCCGCTCGCCGGCGTCATGCCCACCGCGCCCGCTAGCGCCGCACACATGACGCCGTACAGCTGAGCGAGGGCGGCCGGGGTGTGCGGCGACTCCAACGGCAGCGCGCCGGTGAGCAGAGCGCGCGCCACACCAATGGCAGCGCCACGCACGGCAGCCACGCTGGCGGGCGTGCCGCCCAGCAGGTGAGCCGGCGACAGGGTTGGTAGCAGGGACGCGACGGTGGCAGCCGCGTCGTCTGGCGGCAGGACCAGGATGGCATCCGTCAGGGCGGCCATGCCGGCATGGCTGGCAGCCGAGTCACCATCCGCGCCGGACGCCAGCGCCGCGGCAACGGGCGCAGCGACAGCAAATGCGGCAGCGGCGGCGGCAGGCGTGGTGGCAACCGGCGCGACCGGGGCCGCGGCGGCCCGGGGAGCGGCGGGCGCGGCGGGCGGGGGGCGGGTCGGGGCGGGGTGCACCGGCGCGGCCACCGGGGTGCCACTGCCGCCGCCCCACGCGGGGCGCGCCTCCACGGCGCCCGCCTCCACATTTGCCAGCACGGTTCCAAAGTGGTGTGCCACCTCAGCAGCGCCCGCGCCGGGCAGGAAGCCAGCCAGCAGGTCCAACGCCCGCAGCCAGTACATGCCAGCAACCTCTGCCGCGCTCACGGACACACCACCAACCACATCCAGCGCCGTTGCACCTGCAACGTGCGCCTCCGTGCCGCTGCTGCCGCTGCCGCCACCCTCCACCTCCAGCGTCTCCAGCTCGGCGCGCAGTGCCGTCACAGCGGCGCCGTCATCGCGGTCGTACGCTTCATCAAGCGCAGCGCGTACCTCCTCTGCCCGCGCCCGCGCCGCCGCCGCCGCACCGCGTGCGTCACCCAGCGCGGCGGCCGGGGCGGCAGCAGTGGCAAGCGTGAC
>Ga0066256_1005509_pt1 | contig 10432 bp, 3 predicted proteins | sample ThiBio_1000_biof_FD_87107 | JGI IMG/M metagenome (GOLD analysis project Ga0066256, IMG submission 87107) | Wastewater bioreactor microbial communities from Cape Town, South Africa - Thiocy_expt_1000_biof (version 2) | ecosystem: Engineered > Bioreactor > Thiocyanate-remediating >... | reverse complement strand
GCCCCGGCCGGGGCGCCGGCGGCCCCCCCCCTCTCCCCCGCCCCGCCGCGTTTCTGGGGTTTCTTCTTCTTCTCGCCTGCCTCCTCGCTCTCGCTGTCGCTGCCGCTGCCGCTGTCGTCCCTATCGCTGCCGTCTGCAAACTTCCCCCCCTTCTTTGCGCTCCCCTCCCCCGCGCCCGCGCCCGCCGCCGCCGCCGGTGCCGCTGCAGCTGCGCCACCCTCCGCCACCGCCAGCGCCGCCACACCTGCTGCTGCTGCCTCCACCGTCGCTGCATCCGCCGGCGCGCCTGCGTCGCCGCCACTGCTACCACCGCCAGCCGCCGCTGCCGCCGCTGTTGCTGCAGCGCCAGCGGACGCGGTGGCAGCGGCGCCGCCGCCCGGCAGCAGGTGCGGGAAGTTGGCTGCCAGCCACGGCTTGCACTTGGTCGCAAAGTGCACGCTGTACTGGCAGAACTCTGGTGGCATGCTGCAGTCTGCGGTGTGGGTGTGTGTTGGGGGGCGGCATTGAGTATTGTGAATGGAGCGGCGCCCCCTCCAACTCTTGCCCTCACCTCACCCTCTCTCCCACCTCCCACTCTCCCGCCTCCTCCCGGCTCCCATCCACTTTCCCACCTCCCCGCCGCCCGCCGCCCGCCGCCCGCCGCGCCTGCACGTACGAGGGCAGTATGTGACCTCCAGTGGGTACGTCGCCTCCGCCATCCTCCACTACCACACTGCTGCAACACTAGGTGCAGGGACAAAGGCGCAACAACAAAGCAAAGGGCACCGCACGCGGTATTGCCGTCTTGCGAATTGCTGGCGGCGGCGTTTGCCGTTTCAGAACGTGAGGAAGCGCAACTCCATTCTCACTTGTGTGCGTTTACCACCGGTATGTGGCAGCAGTGCCGTCCCTCGTCTCCCTCCTGCTCGGATACGGCGGCGGCGGTTCATTAGCAAATTACTCATGCAATCGGCACATTCACATCGCCCGGCATGGTATTCCCACGCCCGATGTTATCTTTCATGTGTCAGCGCGCTGGCGTGGCTCAAGTTTTCCCGGTTAATTAGTTAGAATAACATGGCACAATGCTGGGGTTGTCAAAGATACCGTACGAGTCAAGACTCAGGACACAAGAAAAAGAGCGAAATCGAGAGAGGGGTGGAAAACACACAATTTGACACAGAGAGAAATTACGATAAACGCGCCGGTGCGGCACCGCGCGGCGGTGCAAAATGCAGCGGATGCGACGCTGCGACGGGGGGTTGAGTAAGGTGTCGCAACCCTGTGCCGTGCGTGAAAACGCGCGTTGGATATCGCGGGATTCATAGTAGTAGGGTCCATGCGCGGCCGCGGAGTCACTCCACCATCGATCGAAATCACAGCTTTTCCACGCCGGCGGCGCGCGAGGTCAACCGGCACCATGGCAGCCGTCAGCAGTGAGGGGAGTAAAACGAGCTTGCGTGGCGTGGAGCTGCGTGAGAGCGGGGAGGAGGATGGTGAGGGCGGGGTGGCGGCGCCGGTGAGCCCGCGCGGGCAGGCGCGCAAGGGTGAGTATGGCGCGCTGGCGACCAACCCCGCGACGGCGGCGGGGAACAACTACCTGCGCATGGACGTGACGCAGAGCGGCATTGGGCTGAGCCGGCGCACCATCCTGATGGTGACGGGCGTCGTGGTCGTGCTGGCGGTGGTGTTGGGGGTGGCGCTGGGCTTGGGGCTGGCGCAGTCGGGCAGCGACGCGGAGGACGGGTGCACGTACACGGACTACCAGCTGCGGCCGGCGGCATCACCGACGTCGTACAACGTGTACTGGAAGCCACAGTTCACGTCGCCGTACGCGGTGAACGGGTTCAGCGAGATCGTGATGACGATGACCGCCAGCGGGCAGAACTGCGTGCAGGTGCACGCGGCCAACATGCTCATCGTGTCGGCGGAGGTGGCGATGGGGGCGACGGGCGCGTACGAGTCGGTGGGGTGGACGCTAAACGTGCCGTCCACGCAGCGCATCATCGTGCGTCTGCCGCGCACCGCCAACGAGGGCGAGACGGTGACCATGCTGCTGACGTTCGAAACGACGCTGGCGGAGAACAACGTGGGCCTGTACCGCTCGTCATACACCGACGATGGTGGGTCGCAGGTGAATATCGCCGTCACCCATTTTGAGGCGACGTTTGCACGCAATGCGTTCCCGTGTTTTGACGAGCCGGTGTACAAGGCGCAGTTCAACGTGACGATGGACGGCGTGCCGTCGACGCACACGGCGCTGTCCAACATGCCGGTGGCGGCGCGCAAGCTGAACCCGCTGGACGGCACGTACCACTACACGTTCCAGCCGTCGCCGCTGATGTCGACGTACCTGGTGGCGGCGGTGGTGTCGCCGCTGGTGTCGGTGTCCACGGTGGCGGGCGCCAACAACGTGAACGTGTCGGTGCACGCGGTGGCGCGCGGCGACAACGGTCCGCGGCTGCAGTACGCGCTGGCGGCGGCCGCGACGGTGCTGGAGTACTACGAGTCGGTGTTTGAGGTGCCGTTCCCGCTGCCGAAGCTGGACATGATGGCGTGTCCCGACTTTGCCGCCGGCGCCATGGAGAGTGCGTTGGATGCAGGACTGGTGACGACACGCAAGCCCATACACACATAACAACCACACCTTCGCACACACGCACTGCGCAGACTGGGGTCTGATCACGTATCGCGAGACTTCGCTGCTGGCCAATGCGTCCACGTCGTCGAGCTCGGAGCTGCAGCGCGTGGTGGTGGTGATTGCGCACGAGTTGGCGCACCAGTGGTTTGGCAACCTGGTGACGATGGAGTGGTGGAACTCGCTGTTCCTCAACGAGGGTGACGCGCGGTTGTGGGAGTACTTCGTGCGTAGTTGTGCGCGTGTGCATGGCCCTCTACCTACGTACCAACGTCACACACCACACCATGTCACCCCTCTTTCCCACCGACAGGGCACACAAGCAGCGCATCCTGAGTTCGAGGTTATCCGCCAGTTCGTGTCGACGGAAATGTACCCCGCCATGGCAGCCACCTGGTACGGCAACAGCCGGCAGCTGGTGTCCAGCGTTACGTCGACCGCCAGCATTGAGGCGCAGTTTGACAGCGTGTCGTACTCCTTCGGCGCCTCCATCCTGTACCAGCTCATGGAGTACCTGAACGGCGTGGCGCCCGGCAGCTACCTGGCGGGCATGAAGTCGTACCTGCTGAACAATGCGTACGGCAACGCGGAGCCGGCGGTGTTCTGGGACGCGCTGGCGGCGGCCGCCAACATGTCGGCGCTGCCCGCGTACATGAACTCGTACACGTCGCAGACGGGGTACGCGGTGGTGTCGGTGACGTGGGAGAACGCGGACGGGCCGGTGACGGGCGTGGGCACGCTGGCGGTGTCGCAGGCGCGCCACTTTTTGTCGCCATATGCGGCGGCGCAGGCGCCCGCCGTGACGGTGCCACCCACGTGGTGGGTGCCGCTGACGCTGTACAGCGAGCACCCTGGCGCGGGGTCGGGCGTGCCGGCGGCGGTGGCGGCGGCGGCAAGCACGCCGTTCACGGGTGCGGTGTGGCCGGTGACGATCGGGAGTGCGGCGGCGGGCACGAGCTACAGCATTGCGCGCGACGGGTACCTGAAGCTGAACGCGAACTCCACGGGCTACTACCGGGTGGCGTACCCCGCCAACATGTGGGCAGCGTTTGCGTCCGGCATCGCGACGCAGCTGGCGGCGAGCGTGTCTGGCCCTGCCAGCGCCGCTGACCGCGGCAACCTGCTGAACGACCTGTTCACGTTTGCGTATGGTCGCATCTACGCGGAGCAGGGCATCAACATGACGACGTACCTGTCGTTCGCGACGTGGCTGGCGGCGGACGCGGCGTACGAGGCGTGGATGCCGGCACTGTCAGCGTTTGGGCGCCTGCGCCAGCTGCTGTATGTGGACTCGGTGGGCGACGCGGTGCCGGGCTGCACCGCGGCGCTGGATGCGTATGCCAACAACGCGCTATCGCATGTGTTCGCGACGCTGAACTTCACGGGCGACAACGCGCCGCTGATGGTGGCGCTGCGGTCGTCCGTGATCAGTGCGGGGTCGGCGCACAACAACACCGCCATCGTGGCAGGCTGCAACGCGCTGTACGCGGGCGGCGTGGCATCCATCCCCGTCAACCTACAGGTGGTAGTGCTGTCATCGGTGGTGCGGTGGGCGCCCACCAAGGACGTGTTCCGCGATCTGTGGGACTTGTACCTGGTGTCCAACGACGCCAATGTGAAGCGGCGCTACATCACGGCGATGGCGGCGACGCGCGACCCGGAGCTGCTGGCGCAACTGCTGGATTACGCGGGGGACCCCAATGTGGTGCGCACGCAGGACGTCGTGAACATCATCGTGACGGTGGCGGCCAACCCGCTGGGCCGTGCTCTGGCATGGTCGTTCGTGAAGTCGCACTGGGACTGGCTCATGATCCGCTTCGGGCAGGGCGGGTTCGCGCTGTCCGACCTTGTGTTTGGCTCCGCCACGTACTTCAACACGCCTGCCATGCTGGCCGCTGTGCAGGGCTGGTACGCTGACTCTGCTCACGCTGTGGAGGGCGCCACCTTGGACTACCTGCAGGCGCAGGAGATGATTGGCACGAGTGCGGCGTGGGTGACCACCGACTTGCCCGCCACCTGCGCCTGGCTGGCATCGTACGCCGCCACCCTGCCGTAATTGTCGCACCTCCTTGGCTCCTTCCCCATTACTTGAAATTTCTTGCGCCTTGCTCCCATTTATGCGTCCCCAGCCTTTCGCTGGCCCTTTCAGACAAACCAGCGTCGCCTCGCTGCGCCCCAGCAGCGCACGCTGAACGCTACAGGCGCCTGGCCGCCGCGATTCGACTGATCATCATTCGAGTCGACATTCGACAGTCCAACTACTCTCTAATTCAGCATATTCACAAGCCCCCGCGTGGCCCACCCATACCCTGTACTACGTATCATACGCCTGTGCGCTGGCATGCTTTGATTGCTCCTCAATCCATGCAATTCCGACTTGCAATTCTCTTCTCAACAAAGATACAAAGATACGCAGCAAGAACAGCATGGGAAGAGAGAGGGAAGAACGCATGCGCATGCGGAGCTGGTGTGGGTGGTGCCATGGCACGCACACAAGTACACAATGAACGACGCCACGGCACGGCCCCGCACGACTGTGCAATATGCAGGGGGTGTAGCACTGTGACATGGTGGCAATGTAGAGTGCCACGGCAGTGTGCCACACCCAATAGCACGCGACGGATACACCACACCACCAGCCAACCACCAGTACCCTCTGGTTGGCGGCAGCTGCTGCACCACAACCAGCAGCACTGCTGCAGCAGCATCAGAACTAGCAGCAGCACCAGAACCACCAGTACCAGCACCAGGCAGGTAGAAGGCAGTAGCGCGCAGGGCACGGGCACAACACCATGGCGGCCTTTGGTGGCGGGGAGAGCGGTGTGAGCCTTCGGGGCATGGAGCTACGTGATGAGGATGGCGAGGGCGGGGTGGCGGCGCCGGTGAGCCCGCGCGGGCAGGCGCGCAAGGGTGAGTATGGCGCGCTGGCGACCAACCCCGCGACGGCGGCGGGGAACAACTACCTGCGCATGGACGTGACGCAGAGTGGCATTGGGCTGAGCCGGCGCACCATCCTGATGGTGACGGGTGTCGTGGTCGTGCTGGCGGTGGTGTTGGGAGTGGCGCTGGGCTTGGGGCTGGCGCCGTCGGGCAGCGACGCGGAGGACGGGTGCACGTACACGGACTACCAGCTGCGGCCGGCGGCGTCGCCGACGTCGTACAACGTGTACTGGAAGCCGCATTTCACGTCGCCGTATGCGGTGAACGGGTTCAGCGAGATCGTGATGACGATGACCGCCAGCGGGCAGAACTGCGTGCAGGTGCACGCGGCCAACATGCTCATCGTGTCGGCGGAGGTGGCGATGGGGGCGACGGGCGCGTACGAGTCGGTGGGGTGGACGCTAAACGTGCCGTCCACGCAGCGCATCATCGTGCGTCTGCCGCGCACCGCCAACGAGGGCGAGACGGTGACCATGCTGCTGACGTTCGAAACGACGCTGGCGGAGAACAACGTGGGCCTGTACCGCTCGTCATACACCGACGATGGTGGGTCGCAGGTGAATATCGCCGTCACCCATTTTGAGGCGACGTTTGCACGCAATGCGTTCCCGTGTTTTGACGAGCCGGTGTACAAGGCGCAGTTCAACGTGACGATGGACGGCGTGCCGTCGACGCACACGGCGCTGTCCAACATGCCGGTGGCGGCGCGCAAGCTGAACCCGCTGGACGGCACGTACCACTACACGTTCCAGCCGTCGCCGCTGATGTCGACGTACCTGGTGGCGGCGGTGGTGTCGCCGCTGGTGTCGGTGTCCACGGTGGCGGGCGCCAACAACGTGAACGTGTCGGTGCACGCGGTGGCGCGCGGCGACAACGGTCCGCGGCTGCAGTACGCGCTGGCGGCGGCCGCGACGGTGCTGGAGTACTACGAGTCGGTGTTTGAGGTGCCGTTCCCGCTGCCGAAGCTGGACATGATGGCGTGTCCCGACTTTGCCGCCGGCGCCATGGAGAGTGCGTTGGATGCAGGACTGGTGACGACACGCAAGCCCATACACACATAACAACCACACCTTCGCACACACGCACTGCGCAGACTGGGGTCTGATCACGTATCGCGAGACTTCGCTGCTGGCCAATGCGTCCACGTCGTCGAGCTCGGAGCTGCAGCGCGTGGTGGTGGTGATTGCGCACGAGTTGGCGCACCAGTGGTTTGGCAACCTGGTGACGATGGAGTGGTGGAACTCGCTGTTCCTCAACGAGGGTGACGCGCGGTTGTGGGAGTACTTCGTGCGTAGTTGTGCGCGTGTGCATGGCCCTCTACCTACGTACCAACGTCACACACCACACCATGTCACCCCTCTTTCCCACCGACAGGGCACACAAGCAGCGCATCCTGAGTTCGAGGTTATCCGCCAGTTCGTGTCGACGGAAATGTACCCCGCCATGGCAGCCACCTGGTACGGCAACAGCCGGCAGCTGGTGTCCAGCGTTACGTCGACCGCCAGCATTGAGGCGCAGTTTGACAGCGTGTCGTACTCCTTCGGCGCCTCCATCCTGTACCAGCTCATGGAGTACCTGAACGGCGTGGCGCCCGGCAGCTACCTGGCGGGCATGAAGTCGTACCTGCTGAACAATGCGTACGGCAACGCGGAGCCGGCGGTGTTCTGGGACGCGCTGGCGGCGGCCGCCAACATGTCGGCGCTGCCCGCGTACATGAACTCGTACACGTCGCAGACGGGGTACGCGGTGGTGTCGGTGACGTGGGAGAACGCGGACGGGCCGGTGACGGGCGTGGGCACGCTGGCGGTGTCGCAGGCGCGCCACTTTTTGTCGCCATATGCGGCGGCGCAGGCGCCCGCCGTGACGGTGCCACCCACGTGGTGGGTGCCGCTGACGCTGTACAGCGAGCACCCTGGCGCGGGGTCGGGCGTGCCGGCGGCGGTGGCGGCGGCGGCAAGCACGCCGTTCACGGGTGCGGTGTGGCCGGTGACGATCGGGAGTGCGGCGGCGGGCACGAGCTACAGCATTGCGCGCGACGGGTACCTGAAGCTGAACGCGAACTCCACGGGCTACTACCGGGTGGCGTACCCCGCCAACATGTGGGCAGCGTTTGCGTCCGGCATCGCGACGCAGCTGGCGGCGAGCGTGTCTGGCCCTGCCAGCGCCGCTGACCGCGGCAACCTGCTGAACGACCTGTTCACGTTTGCGTATGGTCGCATCTACGCGGAGCAGGGCATCAACATGACGACGTACCTGTCGTTCGCGACGTGGCTGGCGGCGGACGCGGCGTACGAGGCGTGGATGCCGGCACTGTCAGCGTTTGGGCGCCTGCGCCAGCTGCTGTATGTGGACTCGGTGGGCGACGCGGTGCCGGGCTGCACCGCGGCGCTGGATGCGTATGCCAACAACGCGCTATCGCATGTGTTCGCGACGCTGAACTTCACGGGCGACAACGCGCCGCTGATGGTGGCGCTGCGGTCGTCCGTGATCAGTGCGGGGTCGGCGCACAACAACACCGCCATCGTGGCAGGCTGCAACGCGCTGTACGCGGGCGGCGTGGCATCCATCCCCGTCAATCTGCAGCTGGCGGTGCTGTCATCGGTGGTGCGGTGGGCGCCCACCGAGGACGTATTTCACAACCTGTGGGACTTGTACCTGGTGTCCAACGACGCCAATGTGAAGCGGCGCTACATCACGGCGATGGCGGCGACGCGCGACTCGAAGCTGCTGGCGCAACTGCTGGATTACGCCATCGACACCAACGTGGTGCGCACGCAGGACGCCGTGAGTGTCATTGTATCGGTGGCGGCCAACCCGCTGGGCCGCACCCTTGCGTGGTCGTTTGTGCAGGTGCACTGGATCTATCTTATGAAGCAGTTTGGGCAGGGCGGGTTCGCGTTGTCTAACCTCCTGTTCGGCACCGCCGCCTACTTCAACACGGAAGACATGCTGACCGCCGTGCAGGGCTGGTACGCGGAGCATGTGTTGCCGGGTGCTGCCCTGAACTATCTGCAGGCACAGGAGATGATTGGCACGAGTGCGGCGTGGGTGAAGGCCGACTTGCCCGCCACCTGCGCCTGGCTGGCATCGTACGCCGCCACCCTGCCATGAGACCGCCCTGTCCCTCTCCTTTCAGTTACCTGTGCCCCCTTCCCTCCTTTCTGTGTCACTGACTCACTGTGCACGCCCAAGTTGAAGTAGCTGAGCTTGTGCCCACACAGCAAACCGTAACCTCGACACATTGAAGCGAGTGGGGTGGCCCGTGACACCAAGGATAACAACGTAACTGCCCTCCCGGCAGCGGCTACTGTGCAGTAATCGCGTCAGTCGTAGTCGCCGAAGATGAGCGGCCAGTGCCACTCCAGGTTGACGCCCTTGAAATGATGCGAGTCGCTGACAGAGTGAAACACAAAGTCCAGCAGGTCGCAGTACAGCTGGCGCGGGCGGCGGCGCACACGGGCGGCGGAGACAAAGAACTCAGCGCAGCAGCCCTGCTGGTCCGTGTACTCGCCATACTGCGACTCGTGCTCCTTTTTGAAGTAGCGTTGCAGCACAGCGTACCACAGGTGGTCCATACGCTTCCATACGTCGCCGTCGGGTTTGCCCCGTGTGCCCATCAAGTTGCCGGAGAAGCTGGCGTAGCCGGGCCAGTCAGCGCGTTGAAATGCCAAGATGCGATCCACAAAGTCGGACGGCCGGTGGTGGGAGGTGGCGTGACCGTGGAAGAAGAACATGTAGCGCGGTAGGTCGTCGTAGTAGGTGCACAGGAAGTGCAGAATGCGGCCCGCCTCCGAGGTGTGGTGGTCGTTTAGCCATCCGTGCACCGACTCGCTGTACACCATCAGCGGGTACGGCAGCGCGTTGGCCCACGTTTGCCCGGGGTCCTTCCACGAGGTCACCACCACCATCGTACTGCGGCCGCCCGCCTCGGGCGTCGCGGCGTCTGCACTCGCTGGCGGCACCGGCGTCCGCATCGCCCCCATGGGGGACGGGTAATGCGCCGGGGAGGCGGATGGCGACGGCTCTAGTGACGGAGCTGCGCCATCGATGTCTTCCTCATCACGTTGTTGCGCTGCTGCATCATCAGCGCTGGTTGTTGCGTCGCTAGGACTGCCAGCTGCCGGTGCCGCCGCGCATGCAAGCAGCGCGTCGCGGCGGCCCAGTGCTCGCCGCGCGTGGGAGCCTGCCCGATTGGTACCAATGCTTGGCCAGCTCCACTGGAGGGCACCCACAAAGGCCGCCACAGCGACCAGCACGACGGCAGCGACAAGCCATGACCACCAGTGTCGCCGTGCCGCCTGTAGCAGCGGCGGCTGCGGCAGTACGAGTACGCCGCGTTGGCGGGAACGACTCCCCGCCTCCATACTTTCTGTGCGCTGCCAACTCAGCGGCTGCGGGAGGGGATGCGGCGGCAGCGGCGCGCTACGCACTGCGCGCCCCGGCTAATAATGTGGACACCGCTGCAGCAAACTACGCCGCGCTTACTCCATATTATCATATATTGGCATCCCTGCTGCCATTTGATAATTGCTACATTGCGTGGGCCTTTGTGTGTATGTTGACGCAATGGTTGCAGAGCGAGCCGTTGGCAGCGCCCTACAAATCGCCTGGCAGCAGCGCTCGGCTCTGCCAGCCGTCGAATCCCACTAGTAGGACCCACTACGGTACTACTTGGGGCCTGGCCACGGCCCAACAAGGAGCCGTGCATGCCACAAATGGTGGTACTAGCTATTCAATCACAAGCGCAGGCAACAGGTCACATCTCGCCGCACTCGTCAACTACAATCTCAAGGCTAGGCTTGTTGGCGGTGCCGATGGTGGGCACGTTCTGAATCTTGCGCACCACCAGCATGCTGTCAGCATCCAACACGCGCC
>Ga0066256_1004285_pt1 | contig 10433 bp, 9 predicted proteins | sample ThiBio_1000_biof_FD_87107 | JGI IMG/M metagenome (GOLD analysis project Ga0066256, IMG submission 87107) | Wastewater bioreactor microbial communities from Cape Town, South Africa - Thiocy_expt_1000_biof (version 2) | ecosystem: Engineered > Bioreactor > Thiocyanate-remediating >... | reverse complement strand
TGGATGCCGGCCGTGACAGCCGCGTTGCAGTCCTGACCCTTCACGGCGCGGCCGCCGGGTTTCGGCGGCACATCGGCCCTTCGAGGCCGAAATAGGACAGCAGCCCTGTCCTATTTCACGGGTTCTATGCCAGAAAGATCCCCCCGCCGCAAGAGCCGAGCCTGAGATTCTTCGCCTCTGAAGCAGGAAGATTGCCGGTTATTTAAGCGTAAAGCAATAATATTACACTATATGGAGAATTTTTTGAAGATAATTGCCGAGACGATTTTTCGGCCCAAAGGCTCAACCCGGCGGTTGAATCGGCGCGGCAATTTCGTAAGGTCGCCGCAGCAAACCCGTTTCCATCATCAGACCGAAAGCCGTCGATCATGTTTTTCGCTTCCGACAACTGGGCGGGCGCCCATCCCGCGATTTCCGAGCGGCTGTTCCAGGAATCCGGTCGCTTCGCCTCCGCCTATGGCACCAGCGACATCGACAAGAAGGTCGAGGAAGCCTTCTGCGAACTGTTCCAGCGCGAGGTGGCGGTGTTTTTCGTCGCCACCGGCACGGCGGCCAATTCGCTGGCGCTCGCAAGCCTTGCCCGGCCGGGCGGCGTCGCCTTCTGCCACAACGAGGCGCATGTGACGAACGACGAATGCGGCGCCCCGGAATTCCTCTCCGGCGGCTTGCGGCTGGTGACCGTCAACGGCGCAAACGGCAAGATCGACCCGGCCGACCTCAAGGCCCGGATCGGCCGCTTCCCGCCCGGCGCCGTGCATCAGGGCCAGCCGACTGCCGTCACCATCACCCAGGCAAGCGAGATCGGCACCGTCTATTCGCTGGACGAGATCGAGGCCATCGCCAACGTGACCCGCGCGCGAAAACTGGCGCTGCACATGGACGGCGCCCGTTTCGCCAATGCGCTGGTGACGCTGGACGGGGCGACCGCCGCCGACATGACCTGGAAACGCGGCGTCGACATCCTCTCCTTCGGCGGCACCAAGAACGGCTGCTGGTGCGCCGAGGCGCTCATCTATTTCGATCCCGACATGGCGCGCGAGCTGCCCTTCCTGCGCAAGCGCTCCGCCCAGCTCTTCTCGAAATCGCGCTTCATCGCCGCCCAGTTCGATGCCTATCTCAAGGGCGGGCTTTGGCTGGAGCTTGCCCGCCACGCCAATGCCATGGCCGACAGTTTGCGCGCCGGCTTGAGCGCCTCCAACCGCGCCCGGCTGGCCTGGGATACGGTCTCCAACGAGGTCTTCGCCATCGTCGCCAGGGATGCCGCGCGCGTTGCGGAGGAAAAGGGCGCCCGCTTCTACGAATGGCCGGTGCCGGCGGAAACGCCCGACCTGCTGGACGAGAGCGAGATGCTGATCCGCCTCGTCACCAGCTTCGCCACCGAAAAACAGGATGTCGACAACCTGCTGGAATGCCTGGCAGGGTGATCAGCCCCGGCTTTCGCCAAGCCGCAGGCTACGGATACGCCGGAGGATATCCTCGGAGACGGCGGTAACAAGCGCCTTGTCGGCATCCTTGCGTGGCACCAGCACGAATTCCACGTCCTCCAGCTTCGGCAGGGCGCCGGCCTCGATTTCCCGCAAGCCCGCCGGCGCCATGCTGCGCGGCTGCACCAGCACGCCCATGCCGGCGCGCGCCGCCGCCGTCAGCCCGCTGAGGCTGCCGCAGGTGCAGACGATCCGCCACGCCACCCCATGTCGCCCCAGCGCCTCCAGCGCGATGGCCCGCGTCAGGCTCGGCGGCGGAAAGGCGATCAGCGGCAGCGGCCTTGTCGCCAGCGCCTGCTCGGGATCGCGCGCCAGCCAGACCAGCGGCTCGCGATAGATCAGCGTGCCCAGATCGTTGCCGAGCCGCCGCTTGGCAAGCACAAGGTCGAGATCCCCACTATCCTGCATTTCATAGAGCACGCCCGACAGCGCCACCGTCAGTTCCAGGTCGACGGAGGGGTGCGAGCGCACGAAGGCCTCCAGCACCGCCGGCAGCTGGCTGCCGACAAAATCCTCGGATACGCCGAGCCGGATGCGACCGCGCAAGCCGGTATCGGAAAACAGCGCCTGCACCTGACCCTCGACCGCCAGCAGCGTCCGGGCATGGGTCAGCAGAGCCTCGCCATCGGCGGTCAGCACGACCCGGTGCGTATCGCGGGCCAGCAGCCGCCGGCCGAGCGACGCCTCCAGCCGCTGCACATGCTGGCTGACCGTCGATTGCCCCAGCCCCAACCGCTCGGCGGCGGCGGTGAAACTGCCGGCCTGCTCGACGGCGACGAAACTGCGCAACTGGGTGAGGTCGAGCATGGCCTATCCTGTTTCGTGATGACTGTTATTCCTTGCATCCCCAATCATAATAGCACAGGTTCAATCCACAAAGCCGTCATTGCGAGACTATGCCATGCGCCGTTTCCTGCCCGATACATTTACCCTGCTGCTCGTCTGCACCGTCATCCTCGCCTCGCTGCTGCCGGCGCAAGGCGCGTTTGCCAGCTATTTCGGCGTGGCGACCAAGCTGGCGATCGCGCTTCTGTTCTTCCTGCATGGCGCGCGCCTGCCGCGCGACGTGGTGATGGCCGGCCTCTTGCACTGGCGCCTGCACATCACCATCCTCGCCGCCACGTTCGTGCTGTTTCCGCTGCTTGGCCTCGCGGTCGGCCTGCTGGTGCCGAGCGTGCTGCCGCCGACGCTTTATACCGGCATCCTCTTCCTCTGCGTGTTGCCTTCGACGGTGCAGTCCTCCATCGCCTTCACCTCGATGGCCGGCGGCAATGTCCCGGCCGCGATCTGCGCCGCCTCGGCCTCGAATATTTTCGGGATGTTCCTGACGCCGCTGCTGGTCGGGTTGTTGTTTTCGCTCGGCGGCCATGGCGGTTTTTCCATGGATGCGCTGGAGCAGATCCTGCTGCAACTGCTCGCCCCCTTCATCGCCGGCCAGTTGCTGCAGCCCTGGATCGGCAACTGGATCCGCGCCCGCAAAAAAATCCTGACCCCCGTCGATCGCGGCTCGATCCTGATGGTCGTCTATCTCGCCTTCAGCGACGCCGTGGTCGAAGGCATCTGGCACACCTTTACGGCCGCCGAACTCGGCGCCGTCGTCGTGGTCGATATCGTGCTGCTGGCGGTGGTGCTGATCGTGACCATGTTCGGCAGCCGGCTGCTCGGCTTCTCCAAGGAAGACGAGATCGCCATCACCTTCTGCGGCTCGAAGAAAAGCCTCGCCAGCGGCGTGCCGATGGCCAGCGCCATCTTCGCCGGTCAGCCCATCGGCGCCATCGTCCTGCCGCTGATGCTGTTCCACCAGATCCAGCTCATGGCCTGCGCCGTCATCGCCCAGCGCTATGCGACGCAGCGCCAGCGCAGCGAGGCCGTCGCGGCCAAGGCCTGAAACGAAAAAGGCGGCGCCCGCAGGCGCCGCCCTCGTTTCATTCGAGAGGAGAGAGAATGAAGCTTAGTTGACCGAAGCCGGTTCGGTCTCGGTGACCTTGGCTTCGATGGTCTTCGGCGTGGCGACCGCTTCGGCGGCAATCGCGATGCGGCGCGGCTTCATGGCTTCGGGAATGTTGCGCAGAAGCTCGATATGCAGGAGACCGTTCTTCAGCGACGCGGCCTGCACCTCGACATGGTCGGCAAGCTGGAAGCGGCGCTCGAAGGCGCGCTTGGCGATGCCGCGATAGAGGTATTCGCTGTCGCCGGCGGCTTCGTCGGCCTTCTCGCCCTTGACGGTGAGCACATGGGCGCGGGCCTCGATGCTGAGTTCGGTTTCATCGAAGCCGGCCACCGCCATGGTGATGCGGTAAGTATTTTCGCCAGTGCGTTCAATATTGTAGGGCGGGTAGGTCTGGGCCTGTTCCGGCTGACCGAGGCTGTCCAGCATGGTGAACAGGCGGTCGAAACCGACGGTGGAACGGTAAAGCGGGGAAAAATCGACGTGACGCATGGTGTCCTCCTGTGAAGCGACGTTGTGCGGGTTGAGGCTCCCACATCCCGCGTTTGGCGATGAAGGAGCCGGATTGCGGACCCGTCTGGCATCCGCCCGAAACAGATGGGAAGAGGTCTTTGCGCCTTCAAGCCCCGGCCGCACTTTTTCGCATGAACGGCGGCTGAACGGGCAATTCCGCTGCCGTTCATCGACGGCCTGCTATTTCTCGCACATCGAACGACACCCATCGTTCGTGGCCGGGTTTCATGTCCCCCCTCGGCCTTATCTTCAAGGGCCGGATGCGCTGTCTCCCCTCCCCCTGTTCGCGCGCTCCGGCCCCTTTTCTCCTGTTGCGAAACGGCTTAACGTCGATCTCATCTCACCGGAAAGAGGACAGTCGTCGCCGAATGGAGGCCACCTTGCATGAAACGCCGGCCAATCCGGCGCCCGCAAACCACACAGTCGGCTTTTTCACCGCCCATGACGGCGTGAAACTGCGCTATGCGGTTTTTCGCTCGGAAATTTCGCCGGCGCGCGGCACCGTGGTCCTGCTGCATGGCCGCAATGAATGCATCGAGAAATATTTCGAGACGATTCGCGACCTCAACGCCATGGGCATGTGGGTCGCGACCTACGACATGCGCGGCCAGGGCGGCTCGCAACGGCTGGTGCGCAACGGCCTGAAGGGCCATGTGCGCCGCTTTGCCGATTACGAGCGCGATCTCTTCACATTTCTCGATGCCGTCGTTCTGCCGGATACGCGCCTGCCCTTCTTCCTGCTCGCCCATTCCACGGGCGCGCTGGTGGCGCTCTCGGCCGCACCGCGGCTCGAAAGCCGTATCGAGCGCATGGTGTTGAGCGCGCCGCTGGTCGGCATTGCCAGGGTAAAGATGTCGATCGGCACCATGCGACGGCTGTCGAAGCTGTTCTGCCTGGTCGGCCTCGGCGGCCTCCAGGTCGGGCGCGGCACGATCAAGTTCGGCTTCGAAGACAATCCGCTGACGGCGGACGCCAAGCGTTTCGCCCGCAACGAAAGCCTGCTGGAGGATTTTCCGCATCTGATGGTCGGCCTGCCGACGGCGCGCTGGCTGCGCGAATCGCTGTGCGCCATCCGTCGCTGCCTCGATCCCGATCATCTCGCCTCGATCCGCATTCCGACGCTGATTCTGGCGCCGATGCGCGACGGCGTCATCCCCTATATCGACCAGGAAAACCTGTCGCGCCATTTTCGCGCCGCCCAACTCATCCCGGTTCCGGGCGCGCGCCACGAGCTGTTTCAGGAAAAGGATGTCCATCGCGTGCAGGCGCTGGCCGCCATCGCTGCCTTCATTCCCGGCAGCGATGCCGAAAAGGCCGAAGTCGCGCTGACGATGGAATAAGCTTTGAAGCATGTCGCGCAAAAGCGTGCCGCGATTTTTCGACAACGACATGCGAAAAATCGATGATCCAAAGCGCAGAAGCGAATCTGAAAGATCGCGACGCGCTTTAGCGCGCGAGAAGCTCCAGCGCCTCGCGGTGCAGCGCGGCGCTGCCGGCCGCGATCACATTGCCGCCCGCCTCGGCGCGGCCGCCCTGCCAGTCGGTCATGACGCCGCCGGCCTGCTCGACCAGCGGGATCATCGCCCCGACGTCATAGGGCTTCAGCCCGGTCTCGATGACGAGGTCGACATGCCCGGCCGCCAGCAGCGCATAGGCATAGCAATCGATACCGTAGCGGAACAGGCGCGCCCGGCTTTCGACGTCGCGGTAGCGGCGCGCATCTTCGCCGGCAAACATATGCGGCGATGTGGTGAACAGGATGGCGTTTGCAAGCCCGCCGCAATCGCGGCTGCGGATCTGGCGCTCGCCGTCGGGGCCGGCATACCAGGCGGCCTTGCCGTCCGCGAAATAACGCTCGCCGGTGAAGGGCTGGTCCATCATGCCCATGATCGACCGGCCATCCTCCTGGAAGCCAATCAGCGTGCCCCAGACCGGCACGCCGGAAATGAAGGCGCGGGTGCCGTCGATGGGGTCGATCACCCAGATATGCCTGCGGTCGAGACCGACATTGTCATGCTCCTCGCCGAGAATGCCATGCTCGGGAAACTGTGCGCCGATCACGGCGCGGATGGCGGCTTCCGCCGCGCGGTCGCCCTCGGTCACCGGATCGAAACCGCCATCCTGCTTGTTGACGACATCGACACCGGTGCGGAAACGCGGCAGGGTCTCGGCCTTGGCCGCATCGGCCAGCCGGTTGAAGAAAGCGCGATCAGGAAGCATGGGAGATCCACCGGAAAAGGACTTTGGTTTCTCTTTTAGTAGAGGAAAACCCCTTGAAAGCAAACCGCTTTCATGGCCCCGCGCCGCTTTCGGCATCGCAGCAATCGCGACCGAATTCCGGCTTGACATTTGTGCGATGCACACATAACTTTTCCCTACAGTCTTTCGACTGTAAATACCCTCCTTGGGTGTTTCCTCCCTAGATTTGACCGCGCCGCAAAGCGCGGTTTTTTTTGGAAAATCTATTCCGCCGCCAATGCCGCGTCGGCGGCATAGAGCGCCACGTAATCGGCCATCTGGCGCATGAAGGACGAGATGGCGGCGGCGACCGCCTCGAATTCCGGCCGCTTCTGCAGCGACGTCTCGTCGACATACAGCGCGCGGCTGACCTCCACCTGCAGCGCATGCAGGCCCCGCGCCGGGCGGCCATAATGTTCCGTTATGAAACCGCCGGCATAGGGCTTGTTGCGCACGGCGGTAAAGCCGAGATTTTCGAGGATGTCGATCGCGGCGCGGCTGAGATCGGTCGAGGCGCTGGTGCCGTAGCGGTCGCCGATGATGAAATCCGGCCTCAAGTTGGAGCCGGCGACACGGATATTGCCGGGCATCGAATGGCAATCGATCAGCACGCCGAAACCGAAGCGCACATGGGTGCGGGCGATCAGCCGGCGCAGGCAGGCATGATAAGGCTTGTAGATCGTCTCGACCCGTTCCAGCCCCTCCTCCACCGGCAGGCGGTGGGCATAGATCTCCATGTTTTCGGCGACGATGCGCGGAATGGTGCCGAGCCCGCCGGCAACCCGCACCGAGCCGATATTGGCGAATGGCGGCAGCGCGCCGTCGAACATGCGCGGATCGAGCTCGTAGGGCTCGCGATTGACGTCGATGAAGGCGCGCGGGAAATGCGCCATCAACAGCGGCGCGCCAAGCTCGATGGCCGCGCCGAAGAGCTCGTCGACGTAATGGTCTTCCGAGCGGCGCAGCGAGGACGGATCGAGGCGCGAGCGCTCCACGAAGGAGACGGGATAGCGGCGACCGCTATGCGGCGAGTTGAAAACGAACGGAATGCGCTGGATTTCCGGTTCCCGGACCTCGAAAAGGTCGGATTCGTTCTGCCTTCCGTGCATTTGGCCTCTTTTTGCCTTTACCATGCCACAAACTTGGTGCTTCGCAGATGTTGCCAGTTGCCTGTCGGCAAGTCCATAGTGCCGCCCCGACGAAAACGCATCCGCCAATATCCCGATTCACGGGATGTTTACCCCGTCGCACTAGGGTGCAAGGCGGACAATCCTGTACAAGCAGCAGTCAATGAATAACGGTCCCATTTTCATGAGTCAGAAAATTCTTCTTGCCGAAGACGATAACGATATGCGCCGCTTCCTGGTCAAAGCGCTGGAAAAGGCAGGCTACAAGGTGTCGTCCTTCGACAACGGCGCCAGCGCCTATGACAGGCTGCGCGAGGAGCCTTTCTCGCTTTTGCTGACCGACATCGTCATGCCGGAGATGGACGGCATCGAACTGGCGCGGCGGGCAACCGAACTCGATCCCGACCTCAAGGTGATGTTCATCACCGGCTTCGCCGCCGTCGCCCTGAACCCCGATTCCAAGGCGCCGAAGGATGCGAAGGTGCTTTCCAAGCCGTTTCACCTGCGCGACCTCGTCGACGAGGTCAACAAACTCCTGGCGGCCTGAGCCAGGAACTGAAGCGTTGCGCATGTTTTCCGCGCGAAACTGCGGAAAACAAAGGGTTTTGTAAAAACCTTTCACAAAGCGGAAAAAACCAGTTGACTGGCAAAGCGCTTTTGTGGTGTATGCGCCTCATCGGATGGGCGTGTAGCTCAGCGGGAGAGCACTACGTTGACATCGTAGGGGTCACAGGTTCAATCCCTGTCACGCCCACCATCCTAATTCGCTGAAAAGCAAGGGCTTTCTGGAAACGGAAAGCCCTTTTTGCATTGTGGCCATAGGCTCGGTGAACCTATCAATTGGGCGACAACCTTCCCGTCTCCCGTGCACGACCGCACCGTACGCCCCTCTTTGCACTTCAGTTCCTGGGCATGTCAGCTCCTTGGCATTGGGGCGAAAAATCGAAATGCTCACGCGAAGCTTCAAACATCCCCTTACAGTTCGCACGCATCGGTCGCTTACCGATGAAGCCGACGCTCCGACCGCCGCCGTAAAGTCTGCCATATGACGATTGCATACCGTCGACCTAAATTCCCCGGCCCCGATTTTCTGCGTTTGCCAAGATTTAATAATATAGACCAATAATCGCATACGTCACATTCAAATACATTTAAGAGGTCAAATAATGTCGAGCATTCCTGCGCCGGAAGTATTGTCCGATTTGGTGAAACATCTGGAACCTCATCAAAACACACTGCGAACGAAAAGCGAAAAATACATGGTGGTCCTTGCGACGCTCGCCAAGACAGCGCTGGCAAGCGGCCGCAAAACTGCCATACAAACGGGTCTGACCACTGCCGTCGCCGCAGCCGGGCTCAAAACAGGCGTGGCCATCGGTGTTGCCGGCGCCAGCGTTACGTTCGCCCCCATCGGCGCCGCATTGGCGCCCTGGTTTGTTCTGGCTGAAGCTGGCCGGGTCTCAACACGCGTCAACGGCTTCATCGACCTTCGCGATGACGCCAACAGGAGCGGGCTGAATTCCAACTCCGAAATGCAGTATGTTTGCAAATGCGGGAAATGCGGTAAAAATATCGGATATATAGTCGATAAGGAGCATGCACGATTTGCGCGCAAAGCGGTCTATGCAACACTTATCGGCCTTGTGGTTCTGCCGTTCAAGATTGCCCACTCAGTCGGCAAGAGCTTTGAGGCGGAAAGACCCAAGGAGATGACCAGTCGCGCCTTGGTGCAATCGGCGCTGACAGGATGCACGGTCGCTATCGCGACGATCTTCCAGCTTGTCGGCGACGGCACCGAAGAAGAGAACAAGGCAAAGGTCGTCGCGATCATCACAAGCAGCGACGGCTGGGCGGAAGTAAAAAGGCTGATATAAACGGGAGATCATCGCGTCCCCCGCATTTTCCGCGTCGCGCCCAAGCTGACGACAATCACCCGACCACGTCGCATGCATCCGAATGGGCTTCAGCCCGGTCGCCGCGCGCAGCCCATGCGCCGATTGATAAAGCCCGCAAGCTCCGAACAAGTCCGCCCTGCTATCGCTTGCCGTTACAGCCGCGTCCTGCGGCAGGAAACACGGGCAGACACTATCGCGGCGCGAGGCGAGATGATCGTAGAGGCATTTCTTGAATGGGCGATGCAGGCGGGCGCCAGGGAGCGCATCCGCGCCGCCGCCGCCATCGGCCGGGCATTTCTCAAATCCCGCGTCCCCCCCTGGGAGCGCGCCGCCGCCGGGCAGGCGTTGCAGGCGCTGGCGGCGGACCGGTCGCCGGCGGTGCGCCAGTCGCTGGCCTATGCCATCGCCGACAGCCCGCAGGCGCCGCACGACGTCATCCTGACACTGGCCGCCGACGAACCCGATATAGCCGCCGTCGTCATCCTGCGCTCGCCCGTCCTGACCGACATCGACCTCATCGACATCCTGGCGACGCGGCCGCTGGTGGCTCGCGCCCTGGTCGCCGCGCGGCCGAAACTTTCCGACGTCGTCGCTGCGACCATCGCCGAGACCGGCAGCGAATCGGAGCTGACCATTCTGCTCGAAAACACCGACGCGGCGATCTCGAGCGTCGCGCTGCGCCGCATCGCCGAACGCATGCGCCAGGACGAGAATATCCGCACGCTACTCGCCGCCCGGCCCGATCTCGACATGGAAACCCGCGCCGGCCTCATCCTCGGCGACCGCTGGTCAACCACCGAAGTCCCCGCAACGCTGGACCGCGCCATCGAAACCATGAACGAGACGGAGAGCGAATGGAAGCTCTTCGCGCCGCAGACCGCAGCCGCGCGCTCCGAGGCAGCCCCGGCCGCCGCCGGCGACCTCGCGGGCGCGATCCTCGAGAATCGCAACCTCGCTCCCGCCCTGCTGCTCGACGCCATCTGCCGGCTACGCGTGGAAGAGGCTGCCGCCGCCATCTCGGCGCTGTCCGGCATGAGCGCCACCGGGGTCATGGCCATCCTGGAGCGCGGGCGTTTCCCGACGGTGCGCGCCCTGTTCGAATCGGCCGGGCTCGGCCGGGCGACCAGCACGTTGCTGGTCGAAGCGGCCCTGTTGTGGCGCGAGGCGGTGGATGTGCCGGAAGGAGACGCTGTCACCGATATCGCCGCTGCCTTGCGCGAAAAACTGG
>Ga0066256_1005173_pt2 | contig 10434 bp, 2 predicted proteins | sample ThiBio_1000_biof_FD_87107 | JGI IMG/M metagenome (GOLD analysis project Ga0066256, IMG submission 87107) | Wastewater bioreactor microbial communities from Cape Town, South Africa - Thiocy_expt_1000_biof (version 2) | ecosystem: Engineered > Bioreactor > Thiocyanate-remediating >... | reverse complement strand
GCTCCGGCCGCCACATCGACCAGCAGGAATCCTAGTGCTGGTGGGCTGCGCGTGCACCCATTGTACTTCGCGCGGCATCGAAAAGCCAACCCACCAGCCGGCGGAGGCGGACGAGCAGGAGGAGGCAGAGGCGGACGCGGAGAATGAGCGGCGCCTGCGCCGCCAAAAGCACCGGGAGCGGCAACCGCCCGTGCGACATCATGTGGTGCCGCGGCGCCCGCGGCCAGCCTCCACGAGGGGCGCACAGCAGGAGACAGCGGGGCCGGCGGCGCAGCAGGCGACGGGGCCGGTGGCGCAGCAGGCGACGGGGCCGATGGCGCAGCCGGCGACGGAGCCACACGCGCGGCGGCGGCGGCAGCAGCGGCGGCACCCGCACCAGCACTCTCCATCCCCGGTGGGCGCCCAGGCGCAGTGTCGATGCTGGCGCCAGGTGCGCTCTCCTCGCGGTGAGGTGGCCGCAAATGACGGACGCGCGAGCCTGCCGGCACAAGAGGCAGGTAGTCTCGGAGCGACAACCGCTCTAGCGGGCTGTTGGTAGCGGGATCGCGGTCTGCTTGCACCCACACCGCGTAGACGCCAGCGTGGCCACGGGCGCACACCGCGTCGACGTACCCCACCGCGGTATGACCGCACTGCGGCAAGCGGGGGCCTAGCACACGCTCCTCCTCCTGGCTGACGCGGAAGTACAGGGGCACACCGCATCCACTCAACTGCAGCACCCCCTCCCACGGCTGCGCTGGGTTGCCGCGGACCCGCTGGAACAGGAGCACCGTGCCATGCACCCGCAGTGAAGGCATGCCAAGCTCGGATTCCTGCTCCGCCTCTCGCTCCCGGCTGAAACGGTGGCGCAACAGAACCTGGAACTGGCCGGGCAGAGGACGCACGCGGGATGCCATAAGCCGGTACGCCGGAATGAACGCCTCGTCGTGGTGGTGGGATTCCTTCCACACCTTCTCGCTGCCGTGCACCTGAATGACGCCGTTCAGCTCCTCAAAGGTGCGCAATTCGCCCGCGTCCCGCCCGGTACCGGCGGCAATCAGCTTGCAAAACAAGACCGCGAGGAACAGCAGGCGGCCGGCCGCGGGTACAGGATTGCCTTCGGACGCGGCCGGCACGTGTCGCGCCACCTGGCGCGCGGCATCCAGACATTTCAGCGTGGCGTCGGAATACTCGCCCGAAGGGCCAACCACAGAGGTCAGCTCAACCAGCAGGTCCAGCGCAGCGTCTGGGTAGCCCATGGCCTCCACATGTTTCAGCAGCACCTCCTTGAACACGTACGACGCGCGGGCGGTGTCACGTATCATGCTCTTGTAGCGGTCCAATGAGTCGCGGTACGGCCCATTCGCGTCGGACGGGGTAGCCCAGCTCCACACCGCATCAGCTGCACGCACAACTGAGCGAGCGGCGGCGCCCAGCAGTGCAGCGGCACCCCGGCTAGTCAGCGCTTCCAATCGCAGCTCCTCAAACCGCACGAAGTGCTCATCGTAGGCGCGCCGTGGGTTGCCATGGTTCAGAACATTCACAAAACGTTGAAACACCGTCGCTTGCCGCGCAATGGTGTCGTCCTGCCGCGCCGTGCCGTCTGTGGCTGACTCCGCATCCTGCCACAACAGCAGCTGCAGATGCCGCAAGAGGTCGTCGGCCATCTCAGCTGCGGCCGCGAGTGAGTACACCCATTGCACCTCCGGGTAGATGGGCACGCCGCCGTGGGCTGCCGACACATTGCGTAGCACCACGCTAGAATGCACTGCGCGGTGAGTGGCGTCTTCCAAGCTGGGCTCGTCAGCCAAGGGCGCTCGACCCGCGCCGGCGCGCGCCACTGCCACGCCCGCGTGCTGAAGCGCTTCGTACATCGCCTGCGCGCCCTCGAGCACGTCGACCCACAGCTCCGCCTCATCCACCACGACTGCGCTGCGCTGCGGCCGCTCCGACACGGGCCCGAGCGACGCTGCGTACCACCGCCGCGCCACATTTGCGGTCACCAGCACGTCCGACAGCTCCATGAAGGCGACCTCGCGGGCCGACGGAGGCGCTGTGGGGGCGGCAGCTGCTGGAGCGGCGGCGGCCGCAGCCCCTCCACCTTCCCCCAAAGACAGCGGCGCGCCTCCGGCGCCGCGCACGCGCTGCAGCCGTGCGGCCCATGTGGCAGCCAGTAGGTGTCGCTCGGCGTTGCCGCGCATGTCGTAGGTGCCGGACAGGCGCATACGGTCGAACTCTCCCACCTGCGAGTAGCAACGGGTCAGGTACCCCACTGCAGTGGCGTGCAAGGCTGCGGCGCTGACCAACGGACCGAAAGCAGCAACTGCCTCCCCAGCGTCGTAGGTGGTGCTGCTCCTGGCGTCCCGCAGCATGTCAATAAAGTAGAACAGCAAGCGGGCGGCGCCGGATGTCACGTGCCACTGCTTACTCCACACCGCCGTGGCAGCCACCACGAGGCGACACGCGTGCGTTGAAAACGCGGTCGCGGCGTCCACCACTACACCACCCACAGCACGCCCTTGCGCGCGCTGCAACACGTAGTTGATTGCAGGCGAAATGTCACGCCGTTTAAGCAGGGGCGCGCCGCCAGCACTCCCCCCGCCACCACCAGTTTGACGCCGCCGAAACACCGCCTGCGCCTCCCACACCAGCGTGCCCTGCAGCTCGCTGTCGCTGCTGCGACGGTTGTCCAACCGGGACAGGGCCGCCAGGGCATCAGCATCGTGCAGCAAGGCGTGAAGAAGGCATATGGAGAGTGCAAATACGCCCACAGCCGCCGGGCTGCTGGCAGCCTCGTCGCTACTCCCCGCGGGGGGCAACCCCGCCGTACCACCTGCCAACGTGGATGCCGCCGGCGCGCACTCCTCCGCCTCCAGCGCCAGGCAGGCAGTGAGAACCAGCGCCGCCGTCTCGCGCGAAATGAACGCCATGAAGCCGCCGGGGCGCACGCTCATCATCTCCACCCAAATTTCCTCGCTGCCAGTGGCGGGGTCGGACACCGCGTCGCGCACCGCCGCTGCAATGGCATCAGCGATGGGGAGGCCCGGAGGCAGGTGTAGAGCTGCCACAGTGGGCGGCACCAGCGTCGCCCCAACCGCTGACACAGCTGACGCTGCAGCATTGCGCAGGAAGACACTCAACCCAACGTCCAACGCGGGTGGGGTAGTGACGCTCGCCGCGGTAGCGCGCTGCACCGCTGCCGGTGCAAACGGCATTACCAGCGCCGCCTCATCGTCCACAGTAGCTGTCCCGGACCGCGCATGCAGGTGGGCCAGCACCAGTTCCTGCGCCGCCCCCAAAGTCGCCGCCTCCGCTTCTGGCGCCAGCTCGAACAGCAACCGCCGCGAGCACGGTGCGTGCACGGCGGCAGCAAGAGAGGCAAACGACACGGCGCCACCGTCACACCACGCCACGAGGGCAGCAAACAAGAAGGCGCGCACCGCGGCGCGTACGGCTGGCGCACTGCGTGCGCGTGTGTACACGCGGCGGAATGCATCAGAGGCCCACTGGCGCATGGCGGCCTGCGCGAGCCGCGCCACCACCTCGCCGGCCGGGTTCAGCCGCGCAAAGGTGAGCATGCCGTGCAACCGCCGGAACACGCGGTTAGTCGAGCCGCCGGCAGCGTGCCCGTCAAGCGCCCGCTGCAGTTCAGCACGCGGGTGCCGGGGGAACAACACCTGCGCCACATTTAGCTGGCACATGCGCACGCGATCCCACTCCTCGTCGCTCGGTGCGCCCAAGCGCACGCGAGCCTCCAAATGCGGAAAAACCGCAGCGCCTGGGAGGCCAGCAGCGCCACCTCCTGCTGCCGCAGCGGGTGCTACGAGACGTGTTCGCAGCAACACCACCCGCAGGCGCTCGCCTTCCACCAGCTGCTTTACCACTTGGTTCATGACTGCCTCCTCCGGCATGCGGCGGTCGACGAGGAGGACAACGACGGGAGCGGTCGCGCCTGGGCCGACGGCGCGGGCGTCCGCCACCGACACGCCACTGGCAATGCACGCTGCCAGATGCGCGGCGGCTGCCGCCTTGCGCGCCGTCCGCACATCAGTCATGCGAGTTGGCGCGTCGTCCTCTACCCGCAGCACCGCCACGTTGTGCTCCGCGTAGCACCGCCACGCAAACTGCGCTGCAGCAACACTGCCGCCCGTCCGCTCCTCATGCTCCAGCGTGAGCTTGAATATCGACACGGCGCGCGCGAGCACGCGCGCTTGGAGCGCGTCGCTGAGTGCCTTCAGTGCAGCTACCCTGCGCGCAACAACAGCGCAGCCAACGGCCTTGGCGCCGTCGTCGTTGCCTACCAGTGGCCACAGCATCGCGTCCGGCAGGCCACCTATAGCAAAATGTAGGGCGGCGACTGCGCCCATGCCTCTCGTTCCAATTGCCCCCGCATCCCCCTCGTCGTCGCTGGCGAGCTGCGCCAGCGCAGTGGCAAACACCGGTGCTGCCGCCATGCTCTCCAGCACAGCTTCCGGCAGGTTCTCAAAAAGCAGTTGCAAGCCTGCGTTGCGCAGCGCCGCCAAGTTGGTCGCCGCCTCGTTCCAAGCACTTGCTAGCGGCGGCGCAGAGGCAGCCACAGCTGCAGCGGCTGCCGCTGCCGCACCAGCACCAGCACCACCACCGCCGGTAGCCATGGCTGCGCCGACCTCCTCCGCACCTGCGTGCGGCAGCCGGCCGCCGCCAGCGGATGCGTGCACGAAAGGTACCAGGCTGCCGCCGGGCTGACGGAGGTGCACGCCACTTGAGGGCGCAACGACGGGCGTCAAACGGCGCAAGTGGTGGTACTCAAACACAGCCTCCAGCACCAGGACAGTCAGCGCGTCAGCTCCATTCATGATGGATGGCAGCCACAAGTGTGCCGGCTGAGCAGCCACCTCGCCGTCGTCGGTGAGCACCAAGACGCGCACGGTGGTGGTGCAACCAACGACGAGCGCCTGGAGGAAGGCGTCCGCAAGCGCAGGAAACATGACGTCGTGCGAGTGGTCGGGACGCACAAAGGCAACCCTACCAGTGCTATCTCGTTGCGCGTGCGCGTACGTGCCCCACCGGGGCAACAGCACGGTGATTGGGCGGCGCTTGGCTTTGGCCGTGTCACACAACAGTAATGCCACCTGGCGGACAATTGCGACAGCGGCTTTCAGCACTTCAGATTCGGCGAGGAGGCCGCCCCCTGCCACCTGCACTGCTGGCTGCGCCCACGGCAAGCCCACTGTTGACGAACGCAGCGCAGCACTAAACTCTGCTGACGGCAGTGCTGCCATCACCTGCACCAAGTTCGGCGCCAAAGTCACCTGCGAGGCACACCGCGCTGCGGCGTCCTGGAACGCCGCCCACAGCGGACTGTGGGGCACGGCTGTGCCTTCAACACCGCCATCCGGCGGTGGGAGTCCCGCCGCCGCCACGCACGCGGCAGCAGCCTCCACTGCCCCCGGGGCCGACGGGCAAAACGTGTCTACCACGAGCGACAGCGGCAACAAGGCAAACGCCCCATACGCCTCTGGTGGCGCCACGACTGCCAGCAAGGGGCCAGTGTCGCTGTCGTCCAGCCCCAGGAAGGCGTCCGCATCGTCAAGGGTGGGGTGGGGGGCAGCGGCGTGTGCTGGGTGCGGCGGCATGGCAAGCGTGGTCGCGATTGGTAGCAGCGCAGCAAGCGAGGCGGAACACGCAAGTTTCAGCTCCGCCGACGCCGCGGTGCGCGGCAGGGCCTGCTGATCCAGCGTATGGCACAGCTCGACCGCTCGCATCACGATACGGAACGCGACTGCGCGGGTAACAGCACCCCATGTCTCGCCATCCTTCGGGTGCGAAACCCTGTTGCGCTCATCTAAGAGGCACCTGGCACCGCGGTCGACAAATCCTGGCGTCACGGGTTTCAGCTGCCGGCCGGCATGACCAGCCTTCACGGGTTCCAGCCGCCGGCCGGCATGATCAGGCTTCACGGGTTCCAGCCGCCGGCCGGCATGACCAACGACGGTACTGTCGAGTCCCGTAAACTCGCGCGGCAGGGACGCTACCATCGACGTCAGGCCAGCAGTGCGCGCAAGCCGCGCGAGTGCGTTCAGCCACAACGTGATCTCCCAGGTCGTCATGCGTGCGAGGTCGAGGGGATACTTGCCATCTGTCCAGCGGTGTTCTGACTCGGTGGAGCGTGACGTCGTCACCGTCAAGCGAGCAATGGCAACCAGTGCACCTGCATCCGCCTCAGGCGGCACCACGCCCAAGCCGTCACACACCACCAACGCCTCATACTCCCACCGCGGCGCCGCGAAGTCGCGCAACCCGCTGCAGGACAGCAGCATTTCACGCAGTGGCTGCCAGTGGTTCTCGAGCTTACCATCTGGCGCGGTCGCCGCCATTGCCGCTTCCACCGCGGCATTCGCCGCTGCATGGCGCTTAGCCTCGCGTTCGCGCACCGCCGCCAAGCACGCACGGCCCGCAGATGCCAGACTGGCAGCGTTGTTGAGAGTGGCATGAACCACCTTCACCGCCGCCACGAGGGCGGGAGTGGCGGCTTGCAGCGCGTCGCCCACACAGTGTGCAAACGTAGGACCACTCGCTGCCACAACCGGGGCTGGGCTGGGGGCCACATCTAGGGGCACTGCAGGGGCTGCCGCCGGCACGGGTACCACGTGCACCAGCGGTGCTGCGATGGGCGCCGCTGCCAGCGCGCCACTGGCATCAAGCACGGCACTGCAGTTAGCTGCCGCCCATCGCCGCGCTTCTTTCGCGGTGCGCACCGCGATCATGCCGCCGCCCAACCGCCGAACCAACTCGCTTTCCACCACCGCGACTGTGGGAGCGCCCGCGCGCAAGCAGAGGCAAAGCGCCAGGGCCAATGGGCGGACAACGGGGGACAGCGCAGCACCTGCAGCAGCAGCGGCGGCGGCGGCGGCGGAGTACGCAGCAGACAAAAGCGGCCCTGGGTCATCGTGGGCCACCCACTCGGTAGGCATGGCGGCTAGCGACGCACCAACGAGGGCCTCGTCGGCAGTCGCGCTCCACTCGGCTGCCGCTGCTGCGGTGTCCATGGCAGCCCCTGCCGCCGCCGGGCTTGCTGCTGCAGCTGCTGCCGCAGCTGCCGCTGGCGCCCTCGCCGCCGCATCTGCAAGGGCGATATGGACGAGCACCAGATCCTCCACCGTCACGCCGGCGGGCGTGCCGCGACCCGCCAGCACTGCTACCCACGCCCGCACGCGATGCACGTCCGTCGCACCAAGTGCCACCAGCAAGCGGTCCACCTCGTCCACCCCCGCCGCCGCCGCTGCCATGGCGCTAGAATAGCTAGAGCTAGAAGATGACCGGGCGGGGCGGATGACCTCGCAGCCCCAACTCACAACAAACGCTCCAGAAGCAGGTAGCTCGTGACTGTGCGCGGTGCACCCTAGTTTTCCGTGGCGTTGCGCCGTTAAGGTTATGGAGGTAGGATGCAAAGACTCGCGAAACCAGGGGGAGTGAGGAGTGGACTGTGGAAAACTGTGGTAACACCCCAAGTCCTACTGCTAATTACCTTCACCCTCGCACCAATGTGATCAGTCCACACGGCACACTGCTTTACGACAACTGCGCACTCACGTGAACCCGGCCTGTGGAATGGTGGGTGCGCGAGTTGGGCACGGTTGACATGGAAGCAGTGTCCGGGTGTTGTCCCGTGCCTCAGAAACTTCCATCTACCCTATCCTACGGCTTTGACTTGCCGGGACGCGTCACGCGGCGTCAGCGCGGCGCCCTGCCAGGCCCAGTGCCAGACTGTACCAGGGACGACGATGCCAGCGCCCCGCCGGGGACAACGATGTCAGCGCCCTACCGGGGTACCGGGGCGTCGCGGAAGAGCGCAACATGCAACAACGTGCAACGTGTCAGCGCCCTGCCGGGGACGACGATGTCAGCGCCCGGCGCCCGGCCGGGACGTCACCCGGGGACGTGTCAGTGTGTCACGGTGCCAGCGCCCACCCTACCACCACTTCAAGGGCTACCGGTACCGGTAATGGTATTGCAACAACAACTGCACCGCCGCCACCCACACCGTGGATGCGGCAGGAAAGGGCAACAGGAAGTTTGTCCACATGCGCAACGGGAAAAAGGGAAGAGGGAGCGCGCACGACATGCACGGGCAGACGCAAACGTCGCACGTCGCTACCGGTGTGCCGCGCCAACGCGCTCATGACCGGCACGGGTTCGGGTGTGCCGGCTCTGTGCCGTCGGTACCGTACCGGTAAACGGTGGCAGCGCCGCTACACTGCCGCGCCGCGCGCGGTGCGGGAGTCCTTGGTGGAAGGTGGCTGGCTGCTGACGACACCCGCGCCGGCGCGGCGGCAGCAGCAAGCGTTGCGGCGGCATAGGCAGCAGACGAGGGCGGCAATGAAGGCCGCCGCCAGCAGGCCCAGCGACAACGCGATAGCAAACAGGTCCAGCGCGGTGACGCTGGTGGGGCAGCCCGCGCGCCAGGTGCTGGCCGGGTTGCCCGTCTCGTGTACGTTGGCTGCACTCAGCAGCGGCTGCTGAGCGGCACTGAAGGCGGCGCAGTGGATGGCGGTCAGGTTGGGGTTGTTGCCGATGTACAGGTTGACAAGGTGCGCCGCGCCGTCAAAGTCGTGCTGCCCGATGGACGTGATGTTGTTGGTGGTGAGGTCCAGCGACGAGATGCCGGCGACCTTAAACAGGTCGGAGGTCGCCAGCGCCGACAGATCGCCGGACGTGGCGGACGACCGCAGACCCATGCCAGAGAAGTTGGCCAGCCCTGGCGTGACGTCGCAGTTGATGCAGGTGAGCGCGCCCAGGCCGGCGAAGCTGTGAGTGGCGATGGTCAACACACCCGAGCTTGTAACCGTCAGCGTCTCCAGCGCCGGCAGGGCGAGGGCGTAGGGTGGCAGGGTCGTGGTATTCAGGGTGAGGGCGTGCAGACCGCGGCGTGCGGAGGTAGAGAACGCGCCACTGGTATTGGCAATAATTGACTCGGCAAGCTCGATGTTACCCAGCAACAGGGTGTGGGTGGTGGGGTTCATGCCGGCAGTGTTGGCGGCACTCAGCGGCCCGGCAAACGATAGCTCACGGGCAACGATGACGGCGGCCAGGACGCGCCACGGCGCAAACTGGACACTCACGCCGACGGGCAACGGCGGCAGCGGCGTGGTGCCAATGGCCAGTGGGGCGGGCAGTGCGTTGGTCGTGATGGTCACGCGACGCACCTTGTTACTGTTGCTATCGGCGACAAACATGGCATCTCCCCCCGGCGTCATGCGCAAGCCCCACACAATTCCCACAAGAGCGTTGGTGCCGATGCCATCGACATCCCCAGAAGGTATGCCGCCCACAATGGTGGCGACGGCACCTGTGGACGAGACTTTACGGATGGCAGTGTTGGATGTGTCAGTGGCGTACAGGTTGCCCGCCACATCGCGCTCCAAGCCCGCAATGGCACCGAAACGTGCCACTGAAGCGGGCCCGTCAGCAAACCCCCCAATTGCGGGGTGGCCCGAAAACAGCTGGTACGCGCCGTCGTACGACACGGTAAACATATTTATTGTCGTGCCAACGTAGATGATGCGCTGCGTGGTGTCAAGGGCAAGCGAAGTAGGGCCGCAGCATCCGATGTCTGCAATGATACCCGCAGTCTCGTTGGGATACACTGCGAGCACGAGGTTATTATCAAAGTACGTGAGGTACAAAATGCTGCTGGTGCTGTCGTACCGCATGCCATATACGGTGCCAAGGTTGGCAACCGTGGTGACGGCGCCCGCCGACGAAATTTTGCGCAAGTTGGACGCATACACGTACAGGTTGCCGGAAGCGTCGTACTCCAGGGTGCTCGGGTTCGCAAAAGTGGCATTGAAAGGGTCAGTGCCGTCGACGCCCGTAGGAACACCCGGCTGTCCAGCAAAAGTGGTGACGGCGGCGGTGGCCAGGTCAACGCGCCGAATCACTTGGTTTTGAGAGTCGGCCACCAGCAACGCGCCGTCGCGCATGGCCAACCCAGACGGATAGCGGAACTTGGCGTTTGTACCAATGCCGTCACTGAAGCTAGACGCACCGCTGCCGGCGAATTGTGTGGTATTGTAGGTGTGCGAGATGGGCACGGCTGACATGGAAGCAGCAGCAAACGAGGTCTTGGCGGCGCCGCCGCCAGCGTCCTCCGACACGACGCAGCCCCAGCGGGCGCACGCCACCTCGTACGCGCTCGTAGCGGTCCAAGTGCCGGCGGCCTCGCCCCAGCACTCCAGCAGCCCCGGTACGCCGCCCGAGATGGTGCATGTCGACTTGCCGCCGGCGGACACCCACCACACTGCTGAGTTGGAGTTCACGTTTGCAGGCACAGTTGCCTGCCCAGCGGCATTGTCGCCCCAGCAGGCCAGCCCGCCAGTCGTGGTGACGTAGCAGCCGTGACGCTCGCCCACGGACACATGTTCAGCATTGGTGATGGCGGGCAGGGCCGCAATGACGGGGTCCGCCGCCTCGCCC
>Ga0066256_1005506_pt1 | contig 10435 bp, 7 predicted proteins | sample ThiBio_1000_biof_FD_87107 | JGI IMG/M metagenome (GOLD analysis project Ga0066256, IMG submission 87107) | Wastewater bioreactor microbial communities from Cape Town, South Africa - Thiocy_expt_1000_biof (version 2) | ecosystem: Engineered > Bioreactor > Thiocyanate-remediating >... | reverse complement strand
GGGCACAGGGGCGGGCGCCTGAGGGGGCCCCCCTCGGGCCCCGGGGAGGGCCGAAACAGGGCGGAACCCGCGCAAAAATGGGGCGGCGAGCGGGTGCCCGCGGGGCGCCGCAGCCACGCCCCCCCCCCGCCCGCCCTCGCCGCCCGGGCCCCGCGCGGCGGGCGCGGCGACCGCCGCTACGCCGCGCTGGAGCCGGCCCAGGTGCCGCTGACCGAGTGCCTCAAGGACACGGTGGCGCGCGTGCTGCCCTTCTGGAACGACACCATGGCGCCCGCCATCCGCTCGGGCCAGCGCGTGCTGGTGGCCGCGCACGGCAATTCCATCCGCGCGCTGGTGAAGTACCTGGACGGCATCTCCGACGGCGACATCGTGGGCCTGAACATCCCCAACGGCATTCCGCTGGTGTACGAGCTGGACGAAAACCTCAAGCCCATCCGCCATTACTACCTGGGCGACGCCGAGGCCGCGGCCCGGGCTGCGGCCGCCGTGGCCACCCAGGGCAAGGCCTGAGCCCCCACGGCGCCGCAAACCCTGCCAAAATGTGAGCGGGCCGCGCGGGAACCCGGGCGGCCCGGGCCCTTCCAAGGTGTATATTGAGTTGGCTAAAGGTATTCGTATGGGCCAGAAACTGAAAATCGCGGGCTGGATTTCCGTGGGCGCACTCGCCGGCGCGCTCACCACGGTCTCGCTCCAGACCATGGCACGCGGCGCCATGGCCCCCCTGCCGCTGGAGGAGATCCAGCAGCTCGCCGCCGTGTTCGGGCTCGTCAAGACGGACTACGTCGAGCCGGTGGACGACAAAAAGCTCATCACCGACGCCATCTCGGGCATGGTCGCCAGCCTGGACCCGCATTCGCAGTATTTCGACAAGAAGTCCTTCGCCGAATTCCGCGAGGGCACCTCGGGCAAGTTCGTCGGCGTGGGCATCGAAATCACGCAGGAAGACGGCCTGATCAAGGTCGTCTCGCCCATCGAAGGCTCCCCCGCCTTCCGCGCCGGCCTCAAGACGGGCGACCTGATCACCAAGATCGACGACACGGCCGTCAAGGGCCTGTCGCTCAACGACGCCGTCAAGCGCATGCGCGGCGAGCCCAACACCAAGGTGCAGCTGACCATCCTGCGCAAGGATGAAAGCCGCAGCTTCCCCGTGACCATCACGCGCGAAGAAATCAAGACGCAGTCCGTCAAGGGCAAGGTGATCGAGCCCGGCTACGGCTGGATCCGCCTGAGCCAGTTCCAGGAACGCACGGTGGACGACTTCGTGCGCAAGGTCGAGGAGCTGTACAAGCAGGACCCCAAGCTCAAGGGCCTGGTGCTGGACCTGCGCAACGACCCCGGCGGCCTGCTCGACGCGGCCGTGGCCATCTCGGCGGCCTTCCTGCCGCCCGACGTGCCCGTGGTCTCCACCAACGGCCAGTTGGCCGAGAGCAAGGCCACCTTCAAGGCCTCGCCCAACTTCTACGCCCGGCGCGGCAGCGGCGACCCGCTCAAGCGCCTGCCCGCGGCCCTCAAGACCGTGCCGCTGGTGGTGCTGGTCAACGAGGGTTCGGCCTCGGCCAGCGAGATCGTCGCCGGCGCCCTGCAGGACCACAAGCGCGCCACCATCATGGGCAGCCAGACCTTTGGCAAGGGCTCGGTGCAGACGGTGCGCCCCCTGGGCCCGGACACCGGCATCAAGCTCACCACGGCGCGCTACTACACGCCCAGCGGCAAGTCCATCCAGGCGCGCGGCATCGTGCCCGACGTGATGGTGGACGAAACCGCCGAGGGCAGCCCCTTTGCCGCCCTGCGCATGCGCGAGGCCGACCTGGAGAAGCACCTGGGCAACGGCCAGAGTGAGGAAAAGCCCGACCCCGAGCGCGAAAAGGCCCGCGAGGAAGCCCGCAAGCGCCTCGAGGAAGAGGCCAAGAAGCCCGTGAGCGAGCGCAAGCTGCCCGAATTCGGCACCGACAAGGACTTCCAGCTCGCCCAGGCGCTCAACCAGTTGCGCGGCAAGCCCGTGCTGGTGAGCACGACCAGCACGGGGCGAAAGAAGGAGAAAAAGAGCAAGAAGAAGCCTCCCCCCCCCCCCCCCCCCCCCGCGGGGCCCGGCCCCCCCCCGCCCCTTTTTTTCCTCCCCCCCCCCATGCCCGACGCCCACCTCCTGCTTTATTCCCGCCACATCCTGCTCGACGAGGTGGGCATTGAGGGACAGGAGCGCATCCTGGCCGCGCACGCCGTGGTCATCGGCGCCGGCGGGCTGGGCTCGCCCGCGGCGCTGTTCCTGGGTTCGGCCGGCGTGGGGCGCATCACGCTGGTCGACCACGACACCGTCGACCTGACCAACCTGCAGCGCCAGATCGCCCTCACCACGGCGCGCGTCGGCCAGGCCAAGGTGCTGTCCGCCGCCCAGGCGGTGCAGGCCATCAACCCGGAAGTGCAGGTGCATGCCCTGCAGGAGCGCGTGGACGGCGCGCGCCTGGAGCTGCTGGTGCAAGGCGCCACCGTGGTGCTCGACTGCAGCGACAACTACGCCACGCGCCAGGCTGTGAACGCCGCCTGCGTGCGCCAGGGCGTGCCGCTGGTGGCGGGCGCCGTGATCCGCTTTGACGCGCAGATCACCGTCATCGACCCGCGCGAGCCCGGCTGTCCCTGCTACGCCTGCCTGTTCGACCCCCAGGCGCAGTTCGAGGAGGTGGCCTGCTCCACCATGGGCGTGTTTGCGCCCCTGGTGGGCGTGGTCGGCAGTCTGCAGGCCACAGAGGCGCTCAAGCTGATCGCAGGGGTGGGCCGCTCGCTGGCCGGGCGCCTGCTGATGCTCGACGGCCGCAACCTGGAGTGGAGCAGCCTGCGCACGGCGCGCAACCCGGCCTGCCCGGTCTGCGGCAGCGCCCCGGCGCCTACGCCCTAGCGCTGCGGCCCAGTTTTGCCATCAGGCGCCCGTGCACCACGGGCGAGACGAACTGCGCCACGTCGCCGCCCAGCGTGGCGATCTCGCGCACCAGCGTGCTGCTGATGGACTGGTAGCGCGCATCGGGCGTGAGGAACACGGTCTCCACCTGCGGCATGAGCGCGTGGTTCATGCCCGCGAGCTGGAATTCGTAGTCGAAATCCGTGCCCGAGCGCAGGCCGCGCACCATGGCCACGGCGCCCTGCGCCGCCGCAAAGGTGGTGACCAGGCCGTCGAACGGCAGGACCTGCACCTGCGGGCAGTCGCCCAGGGCGGCGCGCGCCATGTCCATGCGCTCGTCCAGCGAGAACAGCGTCTTCTTGTGGTGCGCCATGGCCACGGCGACGATCACGCGATCGAACAGGCGCGCCGTGCGGCGCAGCAGGTCCTCATGGCCCAGGGTGATGGGGTCGAAGGTTCCGGGGTAGACGGCGAGGCGGCTCAAGGACATGGCGAGGGAATGTGCGGTCAGTGGGAGTCAGGCGCGATTATGCAGTGCACCGCTCCACGCCACAATACAAGCAAAAATGGCATCCGCGGCTTATGCAGCAAGCGCCAGCAGCTATCAATCCAATAGCATCTAGGCCCCACGCCCGAGCAGATGCGCATGCACCATGCCCGCGCGCAGGTGGCGCAGCACGGTCAGGCCCAGCGGCGCCAGCGCCGCGTCGTCCCAGGCCTGGGGGGCTTCCAGGTAGATGCGGCCCTGGGGGGCCAGGGCCTGGGCGGCCGCCTGCAGCGCGCTCTGGAACAGCGTACTGCCAAAGGGCGGATCGATGAACACCAGGTCCAGGCTGGCGGCGGGGCATTGGCGCAGTTGGGCCAGGCCATCACCGCGGCGCACCTGCACGGCCTGGGCCTGCAGGCGCTGCACATGCTGCTGCAGGCGCGCGGCCAGGGCGGCGTCCTGCTCCACCAGCAGCACGCTGGCGGCGCCGCGCGAGGCCGCCTCCAGGCCCAGGGCGCCGGTGCCGGCAAAGGTGTCGAAGCAGCGCCAGCCCGTGAGGTCCTGGCCCAGCCAGTTGAACAGCGTCTCGCGCACCCGGTCGGGCGTGGGGCGCAGCCCCGGGAGCAGGGGCACGGCCAGGCGCGTGCGCTTCCATTGCCCGCCGATGATGCGCACCTCGCCCGCACCGCGCGCCGCGCCCTGGTTCGCTGCCGGTGCGGCCCCCGGGGCGTTGCGCGGGGCTGCGGCGGCCCGCCCGGCGGGCGCCGCGGCTGCGGCGCGCAGGGCGCGCTGCACCTGGGCGGGGCTCAGGCGGCTGGTCATGGCTGCGCGCCCACCACCACGGTGAGCATGCGCGCGGGCTGGAGCTTGCGCGCCATGGCGGCGCGCACCTCGGCCAGAGTGAGCGCCTCCACGCGCTGGGTCCAGCCGTCCAGGTAGTCCAGCGGCAGGCCATAGGTGGCGATGTTCACCACATTGGCGAGCAGCTTGCGGTTGCTGTCGATGCGCAGCGCAAAGCCGCCCACGAGGTTGTCCTTGGCGGCGCGCAGCTCCTCCTCGGTGGGGCCCTCGGCGACGAAGCGCTCGAGCACCTCGCGCGCCACCTGCAGGGCCTGCGCGGCCTGGTCGGGGCGCGTCTGCAGGCCGATGGTGAAGGCCCCCGCATGCAGCCCCGGGGCAAAGGCGCTGTACACGCTGTAGGAGAGGCCGCGCTTCTCGCGCACCTCCTCGGTCAGGCGCGAGACGAAGCCGCCGCCGCCCAGGATGTGGTTGCCCACGAGCAGGGCGAGGAAGTCCGGGTCCTTGCGCGCAAAGCCCGGCTGGCCGATGAGCACATGCGCCTGCGCCGAGGCGAAGGGGATGGCGCGCTCGGCCGCGGCCTGCAGCGGCGCCACCTCGGGCACGGCGGGCAGCGCCCCGCCGGGGCTGGGCGCCCGCCGGCGCGAGAGCAGCGCGGCCACCAGCAGGCGCGCCTGGGCGCGCTCGCCCGCCCCGACGATGTGCACGCGCGCGCGGCAGGCGTCGAGGTAGCGCGCCTGAAAGCGCTGCAGGTCCTGCACCTGGATGCGCGCCAGCGTCTCGGGCGTCGTCTGCTGGCCATAGGGGTGGCTGCCGAACACGCCCGCGGCAAAGGCCTTGGCGGCGACCACGCCCGGGCGCGTGTCGGCCTCCTTGAGCGCCGCGCTCCAGCGTGCGCGCTCGCGCTCCCACACCGCGGGCGGAAAGGTGGGCTCGGCCATGACGCGCGCGGCCAGGTACACGGCCTGGTCCAGCAGCCTGGGCTCGGTGAGCGAGCGCAGCGAGTAGCTCAGCGCATCGCGCCCCGCGCTCACGTCGAACTGCGCGCCCAGGTCGGCCCAGGCCTCGCCCAGGCCGTTCTCGTCCAGGGCGGCAAAGCCGCGCCCGGCGCGCACGCCCTTGGTGGCCATGCCGGCCACGGCCTGCGCCAGGCCCGCCTGCTCGGACGGGTCACGGCGGCTGCCGGCGTCGAAGTCGATCTGCACGTCCACCATGGGAATGGCCGGGCTCTGCACCAGCCAGACCTGCGCGCCGCTGGGCTCCTGCCAGTGCTGTATGGGCAGCAGCGCCCACGCAGGATTTTGAAGAAAAAGGGCTGTAGCGCTTACCAATAAAGCGCGAACAGCTATGTTTTTAACAGCAATCATGGACAGGCCTCGCAAAGGGTGCCGGGCGCTCAATGGCGGTGGGGGGCCGCGCCCTGCGCGGCGGCGGGGCGCTGCGCGCCGGGGGGCAGGGGCTGGGGCAGCAGCGTGGCCACGGTGAGCTGGTCGTCGCCGAACCAGCGCTGCGCCACGGCCTGCACCTGCTGCGGCGTGACGGCGCGCAACTGCGCCAGCAGCCGCTCCTCGGCATCCAGCGGCCAGCCCTGCACCCAGTGCTGGGCGAGCAGCATGGCCTGGCGGAACAGGGAATCGCGCTCGTACACCTTGGCGGCGATCCACTGCGTCTTGACGCGCTCGAGCTCGGCGCTGTTCACACCCTCGCGCGCGATGCGCGCGAGCTCGGCGCGCAGGGCGTCCTCGACCTGGCGCGGCGTCTTGCCCTGGGCGGGCACGGCCGTGAGCAGGAACTGCCCCGGCCCGCGGCCCATGACCGAGGCGCTGCTGTCGGCGCTGTCGGCCACGCGCTGCGGCCCCTGGGTGAGCGCACGCTCCAGGCGCGCGCCGTCGTAGCCGCTGAGCACCGCCGAGAGCACCACCAGCGCCAGCGCATCGCGGTCCTCGTCGCTGGCCGCGTCCACGGAGGCCAGGCGCGGTGCGCGGAAGGCCAGCGCCACATAGGCCTGCTCGGCCGGCGCCTTGACCTCGATGCGGCGCAGGCCGGGCTGCGCCGGCTCGGGGCGCGGCTTGCGCTCGGGCAGCGGGCGCGCGGCGATGCCGCCGTAGTGGCGCCGCGCCAGCGCCAGCACGGCCTGCGGCTCGACGTCGCCCACCACCACCACGGCGGCGTTGCCGGGCACGTACCAGCGACGGTAGAAGGCGCGCGCGTCGTCGGCCGTCATGGCCTGCAGATCGCCCATCCAGCCAACCACCGGGCGCCGGTAGGGCGAGGCGACGAAGGTGGCGGCGCGCTGCTGCTCGAACAGCAGCGCGCGCGGGTTGTCCTCGGTGCGCAGGCGGCGCTCTTCCTTGACGACTTCCAGCTCCTTGGCGAATTCCTCGTCGCTGTAGCGGTTGTGGGCAAAGCGGTCGGCCTCCAGCGCCATCACGTCGGCCAGCTTGTCGGCCGGCACCTGCTGGTAGTAGCCGGTGTAGTCCAGGCTGGTGAAGGCGTTCTCGCGCCCGCCCAGCGCGGCCACGCGGCGCGAGAACTCACCCGGCGCCAGCCGCTCGGTGCCCTTGAACAGCATGTGCTCCAGCACGTGCGCCACGCCGCTGGTGCCGTCGACCTCGTCCATGGCGCCCACGCGCAGCCACAGCATGTGCACCGCCGTCGGCGCCCGGCGGTCGGGCTTGACGATCACGGTCAGGCCGTTGTCGAGGGTGAAGCGCTGCACCGCGGCGGCAGCGACGGCAGGCTCGGTGGTGGCGGCGGCGGGTGCGACCGGGGGCGGGGGGCGGGGGGGCACTAGGAAGGCCCCCGGCCGCGGGGGCGGGGAGGAGGGCAGGGATGGGGTGATGGCGGCAGGCCAGGGGGGGGGGGGGGCCCGCCGGTTCCCCCCCGGGCGGCCGGGGGGGGGGTTGTTCCCCGCGGCCCTTTTGCCCCAAGGGGGGGCCAAGAACCCCCCCCCCCCCCCCCGCCACGCCCACCGCCGAGCCACGCCTGACCTCCCTGTCGCACGGCGGCGGCTGCGGCTGCAAGATCGCCCCCGGCGTGCTGTCGGCGATCCTGAAGGACACCCTGGCCATGCCCATGCCGCCCGAGCTGCTGGTGGGCATCCAGACCGCCGACGACGCCGCCGTCTACCAGCTCAACGACGAGCAGGCGCTGGTGGCCACCACCGACTTTTTCATGCCCATCGTCGACGACCCGTTCGACTTCGGCCGCATCGCCGCCGCCAACGCGCTGTCCGACGTCTACGCCATGGGCGGCACGCCCATCATGGCGCTGGCGCTGGTGGGCATGCCGATCAACGTGCTGTCGCTGGCCACCATCGGCCGTATCCTGGAAGGCGGCGCCAGCGTGTGCCGCGACGCCGGCATCGTGGTCGCCGGCGGCCACACCATCGATTCGGTCGAGCCGATCTACGGCCTGGTCGCGCTGGGCCTGGTGCACCCCAGCCGCGTCAAGAAGAACAGCGGCGCCCGGGTGGGTGACCTGCTGGTGCTGGGCATGCCGATCGGCGTCGGCGTGCAGTCGGCCGCGCTGAAGAAAGGCGCGCTGCCGCCCGAAGGCTACGCCGCCATGATCGCCAGCACGACCCAGCTGAACACCGCCGGCCCCGAGCTGGCGCGCCTGCCGGGCGTGCACGCCATCACCGACGTCACCGGCTTCGCCCTGGCCGGCCACGCGCTGGAACTGGCGCGCGGCGCCGGCCTGACGCTGCGCATCGACTGGCCGCGCGTGCCCCTGCTGCCGGGCGTGCGCGAACTGGCGGCGCAGGGCCTGGTCACCGGCGCCTCGGGGCGCAACTGGGCCGCCTACGGCCATGAGATCAGCCTGCCGGCCGGCTTTGCCGACGCCGAGCGCGCCCTGCTGACCGACCCGCCGACCAGCGGCGGCCTGCGGGGGGCCGGGGCGCCGCCCGGGGCGGAGGCGGGGCGGGCGCCCTCCCGCCGGGGGGGCTCGGGGCGGGGGGGGGGGACGGGCGGGGTGGAGCCCGCGGCCGCGGCGCCGTGGGTGGTGGATGCCGCCTCCTAGAACCCCCCCGATGTTCAGTTTTTCCCGCCGCAAGAAGCCCGCCGAACCGGCGCCCGAGACCGCCGCACCTGCTGCTGCCCCCGAGGTCCAGGCGCCGATCACCGCCGACGAGCTGGAGGCGCAGGCGCTGGCCGCGGCACCCGAGGACGCGGGCGCCCCATCCACCCCGGCCGCTATCGAAACAGAAGCTGCCGGCGCTGATCCCGCAAGCGCCGAAGCCGTATTTACCCAGGAGCCCGAGCACACCCCCGAGCCCGCCGCGCGCAGCGGCTGGCTCGACCGCCTGAAAAGCGGTCTGAAGAAGACCGGCAGCAGCATCACCACCGTCTTCACCGGCACGCGCATCGACGAGGCGCTGTACGAGGACCTGGAAACCGCCCTGCTGATGGCCGACGCCGGCGTGCCCGCCACCGAAACCCTGCTGGCCGACCTGAGGCGCCGCGTCAAGGACGCGCGCGCCACCGAGCCAGCCCAGGTCAAGGCGCTGCTGCAGGACGCCATCGCCGACCTGCTGGCGCCGCTGGAAAAGACGCTGGTGGTGGGCGAGTACCACCCGACGGTGATCATGGTGGCGGGCGTCAACGGCGCCGGCAAGACCACCAGCATCGGCAAGCTCACGCGCCACCTGGCCGATGCCGGCGCCAGCGTGCTGCTGGCCGCGGCCGACACCTTCCGCGCCGCCGCGCGCGAGCAGCTGGCGGTGTGGGCCGACCGCAACCAGGTCGAGATCATCAGCCAGCAGGACGCCGACCCCTCGGCCGTGGCCTTCGACGCCGTGGCCGCCGGGCGCGCGCGCGGCCGCGACGTGGTGCTGGTCGACACCGCCGGCCGCCTGCCGACGCAAAAGCACCTGATGGAGGAGCTGGCCAAGATCCGCCGCGTGGTGACCAAGGCCGACGTCACCGCCCCGCACGAGGTGCTGCTGGTGATCGACGGCAACACCGGCCAGAACGCGCTGGCGCAGGTCAAGGCCTTCGACGAGGCCGCGCAGCTCACGGGCCTGATCGTCACCAAGCTGGACGGCACGGCCAAGGGCGGCGTGCTGTGCGCCATCGCGCGCGAAAAACCGGTGCCGGTCTACTTCATCGGCGTGGGCGAAAAGCTGGAGGACCTGCAAACCTTCAAGGCGCGCGAATTCGCCCAGGCGCTGGTGGGCTGAGCAACGCGCTGCAACCGTTTGAAAGCACCCGCGTGGCGCTGCGCCCTGTCGATACACTCGGACGCATGAGCGTGAACCCCTCCCGCAAACACCTGGTGCTGCTGGGCGCCGGTCGGGCCCACATGCAGGTACTGGGCTCGCTGGCACGCCAGGGCAGCGGCAACCTGGCCATCACGCTGGTGGCCCCGCACCCCTACTACATCGAAAGCGCCATGCTCGCCGCCTACGTGGCCGGCGACTGCGCGCTGGACGAGCTGCGCCTGCCCATCGACCGCCTGGTCGAGCGCAGCGGCGCCGCCTTCGTGCCGGCGCACGTCATCGCGCTCGACCCCGACGGCCGCCGCGTGCAGCTGTCCAGCGGCGACGCCCTGCCCTACGACGTGCTGTCGATCAACCTGGAGCCGGCGGTGGAGCGCGAGCGCATCGAGCAGGCCATGCCCGGCGCGCGCGCCAATGCGCTGTTCACCCACCCGCTGGAGGCCTTCGTGCAGCTGTGGCCGCAGCTGCGGGCCCTGGCCGCCCAACGCGCCCTGCAGGTGGCCGTGGTGGGCGACGACGTGTCGGCGGTCGAGCTGGCCATGGCCGCGGCGCACGCGGTGGCAGCGCCGCACGGCAGCCGCGTCACGCTGGTGGCGGGCGAGGCGCCGCTGCTGGCCGAGCCCCCCAGCGCGCTGCAGCGGCGCCTGCTGGGGCGCCTGCAGGGCCTGAACGTGCCCGTGCTGCACGACCGCGGCGCCGGCATCGACGCCGGCGTGATGCGGCGGGCCAGCGGCGCCACGCGGGCCTGCGACGCGCCGTTGCTGGCCACCGGCGGCGGCACGCCCGGCTGGCTGGCCCAGGCCGGACTGCTGGCCGACGAGGCGGGCGCACCGCTGGTCAACGAGCGGCTGCAAAGCGACAGCCACCGCCAGATCTTCATCGTGCCGACCGACGCCCCGGCCGAGGTCGGCCCGGTGCTGGACGCCAACCTGCGCACCGCGGTGGCCGGCGGCAACTTCCGCAAGGCACCCACCGAGCCGCCACGCCTGCGCCTGCTGAGCTGCGGCGGCGGCCACGCCATCGCGGCCCGGGGGCCGCC
>Ga0066256_1005503_pt1 | contig 10438 bp, 8 predicted proteins | sample ThiBio_1000_biof_FD_87107 | JGI IMG/M metagenome (GOLD analysis project Ga0066256, IMG submission 87107) | Wastewater bioreactor microbial communities from Cape Town, South Africa - Thiocy_expt_1000_biof (version 2) | ecosystem: Engineered > Bioreactor > Thiocyanate-remediating >... | reverse complement strand
ATTCATAGGCCGGCGCCACAGGCGTTCTCCTCAGGTCAGGACGGAAAAAGAATGCCGGCCGCCTGCGGACAGACGGCCGGAGATCGTGGGTCAGGCGCTGGCCAGATTCACAGCCGATTCCGTGCCGTTACGGCCGGTTTCGACTTCATAGGACACGCGCTGGTCCTTGTTCAGAGTGGCCATGCCGGCAGCCTGAACGGCGGAAATGTGGACGAAGCTGTCCTTGCCGCCATCGTCGGGCTGAATAAAGCCAAAACCCTTGGCTGCATTGAACCACTTTACAGTACCTGTGCTCATAACGATGACCTTTCAATCACTCATACAGAGATCCCGATCCAGACTGCGCCTGGACGGAAGTAGACCGATTTTGGGAGGGAAGTTCGTCGGTGTCGCGCAGAGTGCGTCGAGGCAAAGCTCAGTCACAAATATCGATAGGATATTTCTATCCGATAGGCGCATCATCCACAAGTAGAAGCAGCTAAAATATCAAAAACGTTCGGTAGTTCGCCGGAAAATCTCATGGGTGGCATCGTTTGTGGCACAGTTTATGGCTGAATCTCAACAGCAGCCTTTTGCCGTTGTCCCCGCTACTTCTGCATGCAATCTCGGAATTCTATCGCATTTTCCGAGCTCTTCCACGACAGGCCGTGATTAATGCCTTGCAAGGGCGGTCGATCAGCTTAGGCTAGTTACAACCGACACCGTTGTCAGCCCATGGAGGCCTAAATGACGCCAGCGAACAAAGACAGCCTGTTTGGTTCCAAGAGGCAGGCGCCGTCGGCCAAGGCCAGCCAATTCGATTCCACGGTCAAGGAAATTCTCGCCAGCGAGCAGGCCATCCGCGAGCGGAAAACCACCCGCCTGCGCGAGCTTCGTCTCGAGAGAGAAGCGTCGCTGCCAGAGCCGGAACCAAAAACAAAATCCAAGCGAAAAGCTCCCAAGACATCCGGAACGGGTGAAACCGGATCAGATGAATAGAGCATGCAACAAATGACGTTACGCTTTTGGTGAACACTGCCTTCACGGACGGCGCATTGCGTTGAACAATGCCCATGACCTAAATAGCGATCAGAACGAAGTAACAGTCTGGAGCATCCCATGGTCGCCGGCATCCATCACATCACGCTGATCACTCGCAAGGTTCAGGCGAATGTCGATTTCTACGTCGGTTTCCTGGGTCTACGTCTCGTCAAGCGCACGGGCGGGTTCGAGGACGCCACGCAGCTTCATCTCATCTATGGCGACGCCACGGGCTCGCCCGGCTCGCTTGTTACGTTTCTCGTGTGGGAGGACGGTTCGCCCGGCCGCGCCGGCGTCGGCCAGGTGGGAGAAATTTCGCTCGCCATCGATCCCGCAAGCATCGGCTTTTGGCTGACGCGCGCCTTAAGCGCCGGCCTCAAGCCGGAAGGGCCGTCCGAGGAGTTCGGTGAGCCGGTTTTACGGCTGAAGGACCCGGACGGCGTCATCGTCAAGCTCGTGGGAACCACGACTCTGCGCGCAACGGCCCCGTGGACGAGCGATACCATTCCACAGGAGCACGCCATTGCCCGCATCCGCGGCGCGACGCTGTTCACCGAAACGCCCGAGGAAACGCAGGCGATCCTCAACGATCACTTCGGCTACCGGCCGCTCGCCACCAGCGGAGCGATCAATCGGCTCGTCTCGGAGACTGGCGATATCCTTGACATCCGCGATGCGCGCGGCTTCTGGGCAAGCGCGCCGGGCACAGGCACGGTCGATCATGTCGCCTTCCGCGCCAAGGACGATGCCGAACTGCAGTCGGTCCGCACCGCGCTACAGGCAATCAATTCCGGGCCGACGGCGATGCATGACCGCAAATATTTCCGCTCGCTCTACGTCCGCGAACCCGGCCAGATCCTGCTCGAACTTGCGACGGATGCACCCGGCATGTTGATCGACGAGGACGAGGCAACGCTTGGCACGCGCCTCTTTGCACCCGGCGACAGTCCGAGGCTTTTGGCGGAACTGAACGTGATCCTGCCGCAATTCTCCATGCCCGGCGAACCACGCTTCATCTATCGCGACCTGCCCTTCATCCATCGCTTCTTCACGCCGGAGCAAGCGAACGGCAATGTCTTCGTTCTGCTGCATGGCTCCGGCGCCAACGAAACGACGATGCTGCCGCTCGGCCACAAGATCGATGCCGACGCGACACTGCTGACGGTTCGAGGCCGCGCGCTCGAAGAAGGTGCGCCGCGCTGGTTCCGCCGCAACGGACCGATGACCTTCGATCAGGCCGATATCGCCAGCGAAGCCGAAGCCTTCGCCGCCTTCATCGATGGCGCGGTCCATGCCTATGGCCTCGATCCGGACCGCATCGTCTATATCGGCTATTCGAACGGCGCCAACCTTCTGAACGCCATGCTGTCGTTGCAGCCGCATCTCATCCGCCGCGCAGTGTTGTTGCGCTCCATGGCCGTGCTCGAAAATCCGCCTGCAGCGGATATGTCGGATGCCGATGTGCTGGTGGTCGCGGGCGAAAAGGATTTGTACGGGCCCTACGCTCAACCTCTCGCCGAACGGCTGCGGGATGGCGGCGCAAAAGTCGATCTGGCAACCATTCCCGGCGGTCACGAATTTGACGATGCCGACGTGCCGGTCATTCAGGCATGGTTGAAGCGCTCGCCTTGAGCGCTTCAACGGTAGCAGCTTCCATAATCAAAGCGCATCCGTCGCTTTGCACCAGCACGTCGCGTCCTTTCACGGACCGACGCCTTGCAGCATGGGCTAAGATCATTTCGACAGCTGCGATACAAAGAAATCGATAACACCCCGCTGAGCCGCCGTCGCTTGCGCACCCGGCTTCAGAAAGAAGTCGTGCGCACCGCCCTTGTGAACGTCGAGGCTGACAGATCCATCCAAGCCTTGGGCCATCTGGCGCAACGTTTGCGCCGTCGAGATGGGAAAGGTGCGGTCAGCGCCGCCCCAGACAATAAGCAGAGGCGGCAAGGAACTCACTGGCTTCGAGTAGCCCTCGGGGAAGGCGCCGTCGACAAGGACGAGTGCGCCGATATCGGTGGCGCCTGCTGAAGCGGCAGCGGCGGTTTGCGCTCCAAGCGATATGCCGAGCACGCCGATCCGCCGGATATGGTCCGGTTCGCTGTTGAGATGAGAAATCACCTTATGAACCGTCGCGATCCAGGCCGGCCGACGCGTCGCATAATAGGCGATACGGGCGCGGGCGCTGCCCGCATGGGCGATAGCCTGCTCATCAACGGGTGAAAGCAGATGAACGAAATAGGCGTCAAGACCGGCTGCATCGAGACTGCGCCCAAAATCATCATATGCGGGCGAAGCAAACCCCTTGCTGCCGCTCAGAATAATGACGGCAGGACGCGAAGGACTTGCGCTATCCGTAGAACCCTCAACCAGAACATTGCCGCCAGCCGTCGCAACAGTGAACCGCTCTCGGTCGCCGGCTTCGGCGTTTCCAAATGCGAGGAGCGATACAACCGTCAGGACAAGAGCAAAGGTGACTTGCATGGACTTCTCCCTGGCAAAAACGCGCAAATATTGCACAGCTTCTGCCAGGGAATAAAGCGGTCGATGTAGACTTCGGATCAACCCTTGAACGTGTATTCCTTAATCGATTCCGGCTTCATCTCGATCGAGAAGCCCGGCCTCTCGGGAGGCATATAGGCTGCCGAACGGATCACGCAGGGATCGATGAAATGCTCGTGCAGATGATCGACATATTCGATCACGCGGCCATCGCGCGTGCCGGCGAAGCAGAGATAGTCGATCATCGCCAGATGCTGGACATATTCGCACAGGCCGACGCCGCCCGCATGCGGCCATACGGGCAAGTCGTACTTCGCGGCCATCAGGAGGACGGCCAGGACTTCATTGACACCGCCCAGGCGACAGGCGTCGATCTGCACCACGTCGATGGCGTAGCTCATGATGAACTGCTTGAAGAGAATGCGATTCTGGCACATCTCGCCCGTCGCGACCTTGATGGGCGCGATGCCGGCACGAATATGGACGTGCCCCAGCACATCGTCGGGGCTGGTCGGCTCCTCGATGAACAGGGGCTTGGCAAAGGCCAGGGCATTGACCCAGTCGATCGCCTGCTCGACTTCCCAGACCTGATTGGCGTCGATCATCAGCACGCCCTCGGGCCCCAGAACGTCGCGCGCGATCGCGACGCGCCGCACATCGTCCGCCTGGTCGACGCCGACCTTCAGCTTGATGTGGCGGAAGCCCGCGTCGACGGCCTCCTGCGCCAGGCGGCGCAGCTTCTCGTCGTCATAGCCCAGCCAGCCGGCGGATGTGGTGTAGCAGGGATAGCCCTCGGCCCGGAGCAGCCCGATGCGCTTCTCCTTGTCGGCGGCGCGGGCTTCGAGGAGGGCGAGTGCCTCTTCCGGCGTGATGCAATCGGTTATGTATCGGAAGTCGATCGCCCGGACGAGCTCGGCCGGCGACATGTCCGCGACCAGGCGCCATACCGGCTTGCCTTCCGCCTTGGCCCAGAGATCCCAGACCGCGTTCACGATCGCGCCCGTCGCGAGATGGATGGCGCCCTTGTCGGGGCCGATCCACCGCAGCTGGCTGTCCCCGGTGATGTGCCGCCAGAAAGCCGCAGGGTCGGCGCGGATCGCATCGAGCGACTGGCCGACCACCAGGGGGCGCAGCGCTTCGATTGCCGCGACGCAAATCTCGTTGCCGCGGCCGATAGTGAAGGTGAGGCCCTGCCCGGAGAGGTCCGGCACGTCCGTTTCCAGGATCACATAGGCCGCGGAATAGTCGGGATCCGGATTCATCGCATCCGAGCCGTCCAGGGAAAGGCTGGTAGGAAATCTGATGTCCAGCACGCGCAGGCCGGTGATCACGGTCATTGGTTGGCTTTCTCCGTGACAGGGGAGATCATATGTCGAGCACGAAGCCTTTCATATTGGGCCACGGTAATTTTGTATATGGAAATATGATTTCTAGATAAAATTACGCCGCTTAAGGCCTTGATACCCGGGCTGGCGGGGCATCGCGGGTGCTGCTCGATATGGGTATTCCGTGTTCGCGCAGCTGCTCGGGGGCATGCCGGCGAGGACGCGCGCGCCCGCAGCGCGTGGCGATGTTCGAGCCACGCGCGGGAACGGAATCCGGAAATGCCCGGCGATGCGCGGCCTCGCGCCGCGCCGGCCTAGCTGGCCTTGCGGGTCCTGCGCGGGCGCTTTGGTTCGGGTACGGAAAGGCTCGGTACCACGGGCGCCTCCTGCCGGTCGTACCAGCCCAGGACAGTCGATATGTCGAGCGCGGTGGCCTTCAGGAGCGCCAGCGTCTCCTCGATCGACAGATGCGGGGCATCGTCGATCGCCGCCAGGAACGGAATGGTGAGCGCCGCGACCACCTGGCCGCTGAACCCGAAGATCGGGCAGGAAAGGTCGGAGACGGCGGCCAGCCGCGAGCTGGCGATGGATTCATGTCCCTGCGCGCGCACGGCGGCCAGCCGCTTGGCGAGCTTGCGCGACGGCGCTTCGCCAAGCACGTCCGGCCAGCTCGCCTCGTCCATGAACGCCAGCAGCACATGGCCCGAACAGCTGGTCTCCAGCGCGATATCGGTGCCGAGGCGAACCGCGAATCCGGTCGGCCCCGGGCTTTCCTGGCGTGCGACGATCAATCCGCGGCCGCCATTGACGACCACGAGATGGCAGGACTGCATCGTTGCCGCGGCAAGCGCGCGCATCCGGGATGCGGCCACATAAGTGAGCTCCTGCGCGGGCGTGGCGCGGTGCGCCAGCTCGAGCAGCTTGTAGGTGACGCGATATCGATCGCTCGCGGCCTCCTTGTGCAGCCATCCCCGGCGGTCCAGGGCGACGACCACGCGGAACAGCTCGCTCACCGAACGGCCCAGCCGCTGGGATATCTCGGTGATGGTCAGCCCGAACGGCTCGTCGCCGAGCAGCTCGATCACGTCGATGCCCTTCTCCAGCGCAGGCGCGCTATAGTTGGGCGTGGCGGCCTCTCCGTCCGACTTGGTCCTCTTGGCGACGGGCTTGATCTGCGATGCGGGCTTCGGCGGCATCGGCCTAGGCTAGCGCAGCGCGGACGGCTTGTCATGTCCCGCGCAAGGGAGATTCTCCCATGGGGGTGCCTTCGTCACGCCGGGTCGACGACGAGAAGATGGAAGGTCCTTGCCGCGGGCATGATCACGGCGCGTGCGTTGGCGGCCAGCGCATCTCGATCGACGATCCCGGGATCCTGCACGACGACGCGAATCCGACCGGGCCGACGCGATGCATCGACCAGATTGGCCGCGCCTCCCAAGGCCGCGGCGATGGCGGCGGGAAGCGGAATCCCTGCCTCCGCGCCTGGCTGGAGAGGTGCTGCCGGCGCCGGACGCCCGACGAGATCGCGCATCTCCATCGCCAGCGTGTCTGCGATCCCGCCCACCACGACCTGGAGATTGTTGTCCGCCAGCTTCAGGATCCCGCGCGCCCCGAGCGCGCGCAAGCCCGGCTCGTCCAGCGCCGCCATATCCTCGACACGCAGGCGCAAGCGCGTGGTGCAGGCGTCGATGGTGCGCAGGTTGCCGGCGCCTCCCAGCGCGGCGACGATCGCGCCGGCCCTGTCGCCTGCCGGCGCCGCCATCGGTGCGGCCCCTTCCTCGGCAGGCTCCCGGCCTGGCGTCTTCAGGTCGAATTTCAGGATCGCCCAGCGGAAGAGCCCATAATAGATCGCCGCATAGGCCAGGCCCACGGGAAGGAGGAGCAGCGGATGGGTGGCGCGGCCATAGTTCAGCACATAGTCGAACAGGCCCGCGGAAAACCCATAGCCCAGCTTCACGCCGAGCAGGTGCATCACGACATGGGCGAGACCAGTGAGCACCGCGTGCACCACGTAGAGCGCCGGTGCCAGCAACATGAAGCTGAACTCGATCGGCTCGGTCACCCCGGTGAGGAACGAGGTGAGGGCAAGGCTGAGCAGCATCCCGCCGACGGCCTTGCGCCGTCCCGGCGCGGCGGTGTGGTACATGGCCAGGCAGGCGGCGGGCAGGCCGAACATCATGACCGGAAAGAAGCCGCTCATGAAGGCGCCGGCGCTGGGGTCGCCTGCGAAGAACCGCGTCAGGTCACCGGTCTTCCCGGCATATTCGCCGACGACGAAATAGGCGATGTTGTTGAGAATATGATGCAGGCCGGTGACGATCAGCAGCCTGTTGAGCACGCCGAAGGCAAACAGGCCCCAGCCGCCCGCGGCGACCACGCCGCGGCTCAGCCCGTCAATCCCTCCGCTGATCCAGTCATAGGCCGGGCCGAGCAGCGCCCCGATCGCCAGGCCGGCGACGCCGGCGACGATCGGCACCAGGCGCCGGCCGCCGAAGAATGCGAGATAGTCGGGCAGTCTGGTGGTCGAGAAGCGATTGTAGCAAGCGCCGCCGACCAGCCCGGCGATGATGCCGACCGGAACCTGCAGCTTGTCGATCGTCGCGGCCTTCCAGGCAGCGGAGAGCGCGGCGGCGATCGCCTCGTCGGTGCCGGGCGGGATCGTTGCCGGCGGTACCGCCAGGAACACCTTGGCGGCATTGCCGATCACCAGATAGCAGACCACGCCCGCCATGGCCGCCGCACCCTTGCCGGCGCGCGCAAAGCCCGTCGCCACCCCGACGGCGAAGAGCAGGCCGATATGCGCGAAGATGGCATCGCCCGCCGCACTCATGAAGGGGAGGTCGAGCAGGTCGGCCTGGCCGAGCCGGAGCAGGAGCCCGGCGATCGGCAGCACTGCGATCGGCAGCATGAGCGCGCGGCCGAGCGGCTGGAGAAGGGTGAGGGGGGACTTCATGCGGAAAGCTCCTCGGCGAACCGACGCGTCAGCGCCCGGACTTCGGCTGCGGATGCGCAGGCCAGCGCCTGCCGGGCATGGCTGGCGGCCGCCGTGACGGTAAGGGTGGTGACCAGCGCCTTGGTGAGCGCCACCTGTGCCGGGGTGACGGAGAGTGTGCGCACCCCCAATCCGATCAGGATGGGCGCCGCCATTGGATCGGCGGCGAGCCCGCCGCACACGCTGACCGGTGTCGAACCGGCGCGGGTGCACGTTTCCGCGATCAGGCGCAGAACCCCGGGATGAAGGCCATCAAGCATTGCGGCGACCGCGGCATTGCCGCGATCCGCGGCCAGCGCATATTGGGTGAGGTCGTTGCTGCCGATCGACAGGAAATCCGCCTCGGCGGCGATGAGATCCGCGCCGATCGCGGCGGCGGGCGTCTCGACCATCGCGCCCAGGGCCACCGCCGTGTCGCCGCGCAACCGATCGAGCACCGCGCGCACCGCGGCCATCTCATGGGCGCTGGCAACCATCGGGACCATGATGCGCAAGGGCCCCGGAACCGGCAGGCCGAGAATGGCCGACAATTGGGCTTCCAGGATCTCGGGGCGAGACAGCGCGACACGGATTCCGCGAAGCCCCAGCGCCGGATTCTCCTCGGCCGGAAGGCTGAGATAGGGGGCGGGCTTGTCGCCGCCCACATCCAGGAGCCGCACCGTGATCGGCCGTTCCGGCAGCGCCTCGAAAATGGCGCGGTATGTCGCGCGCTGTTCGCCGATATCGGGGGCAGCTGCCCGCCCGAGGAACAGAAACTCGGTTCGCAGCAGCCCGCAGCCGTCGGCGCCGGCCGCCATCGCTGCCTGCGCATCGGCGACGGAGCCGCAATTCGCCTGCACCGAAACCGATATGCCGTCGGCAGTATGCACCGCCGCGGCGCCGATCGTCCGCGCGCGGGCTTCTACGGCGGCGCGGCGGGCCCTGGCGGCCGCCAATCCTTCGCGTGCGTGCGCATCCGGGTCGACACGCACGAAGCCCGAATCGCAATCGATCAGCAGGCTGGCGCCTTCGGCCACGGCTTCGAGCGGCGTGCCGAGCGCAACGATCATCGGCAGGCCGATACCGGCCGCGAGAATGGCGACGTGCGCGGTGGGGCCGCCCCGGGCAAGCGCGATGCCGGCTATCCGATCGGTGTCGAGTGCCGCGAACTGCGATGGCAGCAGATCGTCGGCAAGCAGGATCGCGCCTTCCGGCGGCGTGATCATGTTCGCCCTGGTCCCGAGTATCGCATGGGCGATCCGCTCGCCGACATCGACGAGATCGGCGCCTCGTTCCGCGATGCGGGCGTCGCCCGAAGCACGCAGGATGCCGGCCTGGGCTTCCGCTGCGGACAGGATCGCGAATGCCGCGCTTTCGCCCGAGTCGATCCGCGCCAATGCCGCATCGATGAGGCTGGGGTCCTCCAGGATCGCCCGATGTGCGGTGAATACGTCCGCCGCCTGCCCTTCGCCCTGGGACTCCGCCTCGAGCTCGGCCCATACCATGCCGATCCCCTGCACGAGGTTGCTCCGCTCGGTCATGACGCCCGCGCCCAGGCGGGTTGGGGCGGGTCGATTGGTGCGCAGCCCGCAGGCGGGGGGGATCGCAGGGCCGGGTGCCGCGCGGACGCCGCCGATAGCGCCTTCGGGCACGATGCTCCGCGATGGCGCGACAGTGGCCGCGGGGACGTCGGTATCGTGTTGCAGCACCGCCAGAGCGCGGGTGATCGCCTCGCCGGCATCTGCGCCGTGCGCCACGATGGTTACCGGGGCGCCATGTCGCAGGCCCAGCCCGAGCATCGCGATCGAACTCGCGGCGGAAGCCCGCTGGTCGCCGCTCTCCAGGAAGACTTCCGCCCGCAATTCGCGAAGCGCAGTGGCGATCCGCGCGGCGGGACGGGCGTGCAGGCCGTGCGCGAGCGCGACGACGGCTTCGTGACGTCTCGCTTCGCCGGCTGCCGCCTGTGGGCGGGCGATGCCGTTGGCCGCCGCGCGCGCGCCGATCCGGAGCACCGTTTCGCCGACCGCCACCATGCCGCCGGTATGCCGCGCCAGGATATCGACGCCCGGGCCGGTCACGATGATCGGCGTGGCGGCGGCGCTCGCCCGCAGAGCCAGCTGATCGAGATCGAAGCGGACCAGCGGATCGCCGGCGGCAACCCTGGCGCCGGGCGATACCAGGGCTTCGAACCCCCGGCCCGCCATGCCGACGCTGTCGATCCCGATGTGCATCAGCAGTTCCACGCCTTCGGCAAGGGCGAGCGTCACGGCATGGCGGGCGGCATGAACGGGCGAGAGCGTCCCCGCGCCACGGGGGGGCCCGCGGGGGCTTTCTTTTTCGGCGGACGCTGTCCGCTCAATCGAGCGGCGGAAGCGCAGTAAGATAAGCGAGGCTGTTCTCCGCCGCTTCGGGCGGAAAAATATCGACCGCCTCAAGCGCCCGGCGCATTTGCGCGATACCTTTCGCGCGGGAATGGTTACGGACGACCAGTGCCTGCGCCTCGGTCGCCATTGTGTTCCAGCGCGCCTCGTCCGTGTGGAGCGACAGGATCGCGTCCGCCCATTCCCGCGCCGTCTCGGCGCCGAGAAAATGCGTGCCGGCGGCCGCGCCGAGCCCTTCG
>Ga0066256_1005502_pt1 | contig 10439 bp, 10 predicted proteins | sample ThiBio_1000_biof_FD_87107 | JGI IMG/M metagenome (GOLD analysis project Ga0066256, IMG submission 87107) | Wastewater bioreactor microbial communities from Cape Town, South Africa - Thiocy_expt_1000_biof (version 2) | ecosystem: Engineered > Bioreactor > Thiocyanate-remediating >... | reverse complement strand
GGTCGCGCGCGGTCAGACCCTGCTGCTCCATCCGGAACTTGATGGCCTCGACGGGGTCGGCCGGGCCGAAGTCATAGTGCTTGTTCTCATAGGCCTCGACGAGCGTCACGAGCACGTCCCGCTCGTCCGCCTCCGGGGTCTGCTCCTCGGCCTGGAAGATGGATTCGAGCCGGCGGAACACCGCCTTCAGGTCGTCGTCGTTTCGGATCGGTTTAATAGTCATTTACATTCTCCACATCGATGCGGTCGTACTGGGCATGTGTACCGACGAACTTTACCCAGACGATGCCCGCCCGGTACTGCATTTCGACCACCAGGCGGTACTTGTTGCCGCCCACGTTGAACACCACGCGGTTGTTGCCGCAGATGCTGGCACTGGCGTACTGGTCCTTGACATCCTGTGGTGATTTCCAGGTCGCCTTGACTGCCTCGTCGTACCAACTGTGAAGCGGGCCACGCGCATCACCGCAGCCGGGCCTGCCCCAAAAGTTCTTTAGACTGCTCTTTGCGATGACCCTCATTAACACCAATATCTCCCATTTTGGGAGACACGTCAACCGCCTGCACGTAGTCTGTGCAAGCATCATGTTTCAGAGGTTGTTTGAGGGAGCATTAGCTCAACCGTCACTACGGGCCAGGTGCTGACGATCACGGTTCGCTGAAATTACCAAAACGAGCGGCAGCAGCGCCACAGATTGCGGACCTTGAAAATATCGCCATCAATGAGCGCTCCTCGGCCTTATGTAGCGCTCCACATAAGGCCGATTATGTAGACTGCACGATTATGTGGAATTGAGTCTGCGGATACGCGCTAACTGCAGATGGGCCGCGGCTGACGCGTATTTTGCGCTCCACATAATCACAGCGTCTTCAGGAAATCGAGTAAAGAGTCAGGCGCACGGTAGCGTTGAATCTTCACGTCGGGTTCGTGAAGTTTGGCCAAGGCCCTCTCCTTCATGGTCAGGTCGGCCTCGACGTAATGATGCGTGGTGACCGGACTCTCATGGCCAAGCCATAGGGCGATGACGCTGATATCAACACCGGCCTGCAACAGATGCATTGCGGTGGTGTGGCGAATCGTATGTGGCGAGACGCGCTGTTTCGTCAGGCGGGGATATTGCGTTGCAGCCGTTCGTGCCGCCAGCATCAGCCGCTTGGTCACGTTCGAGCGCGTCATCGCATTCCCGTTGCGATTTGGCAGCAACGCTGACGCCGCATCGAATTGCGAATTCAGCCTCAACCAGGCACGCACGGCCTTCACTGTCGAACGCCACAACGGTACGCTACGCTGCTTGCGGCCCTTACCGTGCAGGTGGACACAGGCAGCATTGTCGTCGAGGACCACATCGCTGACCTTCACCCCGATGATCTCCGACACACGCGCCCCGGTGTTGTACATCAGCAGGAACAGAACGTGATCCCGCTGGCTCAGCCAGGAATCATCCGGCGCGCCGATCACCGCCAGCATCTCCTCGCGTGACAGATAGCCGAACAACGGGCGCTCGAAGCGCTTGACCGGAACACCCAATGCACGTTCGATCACCTGTAGCGATGCCACATCCCGGTGGGCAGCAAACTTCAGGAACGACCGCAGCGCCGCCAGGCGCGCATTGCGACTGCGCACGGAATTGTGCCGCTGGCGTTCCAGATGGTCGAGGAAGGCCATGATGAGTTCCGGCGTAACGTCGGCCAAGGCCATTGTGGCCGGCGACTTGCCCAGGCGCGATTCGGCAAAGGCGAGGAAGAGCACGAAGCCATCGCGATAGGCGGCGATGGTCTGCGCGCTGAGCGCCCGCTGCTGGGTCAGATACTCGGCGAAGTAGGCTTGCACGAGTGCGGCGAATGAGGGGGGTGCCTTGGGTTGCTTACTCATCGCCACCTCCCATGAGATCGGCGAAGCGCTCGAACTTGCCACCGGCCAGGGCCATCAACTCAGGAACGGCGGTGAGATACCAGTAGGTGTAGAAGATCTCGGCGTGGCCCATGTAGGTCGACAGTGCCAGCATCATCTGGTCGATGTCGGTGCCATCGGCATGCCAGAGCATCATGCGCCGGACGGCAAAGGTGTGGCGCAGATCATGCAGCCGTGGCGCCGCATGTGCGCCGCGATTCACCCAGCCCAGGCTGTCACGCAGCATGTTGAAGACACGGTGGGCCTGCCGATTCCCGAGCGGCTGCCCCAGTCGCCGGCCACGACTGCTGATGAGGAATGGCATGTCGGTGCTTGTGGCAACATGCCGCGCACGCTGTCGCCGGTAGTGTGCCAACGCGACGACCGTGCTCGGATGGATAGGCAACTGCCGTGACTTGGCGAACTTGGTCTGCCGAATGGTCAGCATCCCGTGCTTGAGATCGGCATCGGCATCGCGCAGGTGAATGGCCTCCGAGACCCGCAGGCCGGCCGAGGCCATCAAACCAAACAAGGTCTCGAAGGTGGCAGGCCGCAGACTGCCGGGCGGCCCGAGCTTGCGGGCTGCCGCCAGCAGTTCGACAATTTCCTCTTCATGGAAGATGTGCGGGGCGACACGTCCCGACTCAGGGCCGAAGACCAATTCTTCCGGCACTTCGGTATCCGGTTCGAACTGCTTCAGGTAGCGTGCGAAATGGCGAACCTTCGCCAGACGGGCGGCCCAGGTGGATGGCGTTGCGCGATGCCTTTTGTCCTGCCGTGCCCAATTCACCATGAGATCAGCCGTCAGCGGCCCACGGTGATGCCGGTCGGCAACATAACGGGCGAAGCTAGCCAGCAGCGTATCCCGCGAGCGCAACGCGAATCCGAGGCGTCGCCGTTCGGCAAGATAGTCGTCGATCCTTGCCTGCAGGCTGATGCGCGCACTCATGATGCACTCCCGGGCCACGGCAGCGCGACGGCCGACAGCTTCAGCGTGTCGAGCTTGGCGTAGATCAGGGTGGTGTTCAACGAGCTGTGGCGCAGCAGGTCGGCTACTTCCTTGAGCGAACTGCCGTTCTCGACAAGGCGACAGGCAAAGGCGTGGCGTAATGCATGTGAGCGTGTATGCGTCAGGCCGATGCGCCGATACGCCCACCGGATCACGCCCCGGACAGCGGCGGCAGTCATCGGTCGATCATGATCGCCGAGGTGCAGAACGAAGACCGAAGGGCTGACGCTACGCGGCCGCTCGTTCTGAAGGTAGTCGGCCAGTGCCTGCCCGGTTTCCATCGGCAAGGGCAGGATGTCCTGCCGAAGCGACTTCGTGCCTCTCAGTGTCACCGTGCCGGTGCGCCAGTCGATGTCGCCGATCTTGAGATTGGCGACTTCACATGACCGCAGCCCCATGTCCAGGGCACAACGAACGATGGCATAGCCGCGCTTCGGCCAGCGGCACTCTGCCGTGAACGAATTCAGCAAGCGCTCGATCTCGTCTGGCTTGAGTGCGCGGGGCAATGAAGCCAGCTTCCAGTGGACCGGATTCAGGATGACGGCGGTCAGCTTGCCTGTCTGATCGCCGCAGGTGGTCCGATAGCGTAGGTAGCTCCGCAGTGCCGCCGTCAGCCGCGATGCATTGGAAGCCGTTCTGTGCGCATCCAACTGGCTGGCAAGGAATTGGCGAACGTCATCAGGCCGCAACCGCGATATATCGATACCGCGTCCTTTGAACTTCTGCTGCAGTAGCCGGCCCGCAACAAGACACCTGTCTTTGCGCGTGGTTGCCACCAACCCTCGTACATCGCGCAGATGTTCGTCGTAACGACGCAGTTCGTCAGTGATGTACGCCGGGAATGATGCGGATTTCCGAGCCTTCGGCGTGGCCCGATGCAAAGCGGTGGCTGTCATAACGATCTCCTGAAGTGGGATTACCACTTCAGACGACCGCTGAAATTATGTCGAGCGTGTCGCTACATCAATCGCTGCAAAACCAAGCCAGGCAAGGCATCTGAAAAATAGCCCTTCGGTAGTCCACATAATCGTGCAGTCTACATAATCGGCCAAAGGCGACACCGGCCTTTCGATTTACCGCGTCCGCTGTGCTCTCAGGACCGGTCCTTGGCTCTGTTTTCCAGACCGAACGGCAGCTTTCGTTAGTTGGGATGGCCGAAGGTTCGTTACGGTCCATCTTGAGAGCGGATGAGGATGGACCCATCAGGCTCAGAGCGACCGTGACGAATGAAACTCTCGGCTTTTGCTTCAATAGCACCGCGATTAGCCCGAAAGCAGTCCAGAGGTGCAACATCGTTCCCATCGAAGTTGTCCTGTAGCGCCTCCCATGAGATCGCGCAGTGAACACGCTTGCCATTGTCGTCGGCAGGGAAGGCAACAACGCCCCTATTTGCGTCCCATGCTTCGACGGAGGGAAAAGCAATCGTCATTTCACGGCCTCCATTACTGCACAAGTTTGGGTTATTCACACCAGACTTCGCATTTGTCCTTGGTGCGAAGGTTTAGCAGGGTTGCGGTAGCACAGGCACCGAGTGCACTCCCATCCAAGAAGATTACGCGGTCGCCTTCTTCCATGTTAAAGCAGTACGTCTTGGCCTCAAATTTCTCACCATTGATGATGAAGAGTTCGTCATTGTGTGAGACTTCAATTTCGTACGTGGGCCTTGAAGTTCCACCGGAGCTTCCGCCGCGCTGTCGTTCAATGGCCTTGTGAACCGCCAAAGCCTCTTGCAGTTCTTCGTGGCTGAGTTGCTCGATCTTCTTGCGGCCAGCCATGATCTCCTGGTAGTTGCGTATGCCTCGCTGAAGGTCGGCGGTAGCAGGAACTGTGAAGGACGCCAGGACTACGACTGCAATGACCTGAAGTAATGTGCGTACGGTCATTGGGGCGACCTGTTTGGCAGCAATGCACCTTTAATGCGATGCATCGCGTGCAGTCCACTGGAGCGCCGCTTCGATGCGGCGACGGTATGCAGTATCAATTTGCCTCGGTGCAAAACGAACATAGCGTTCGGCAACCTCGCGTTTGGCGCCTGTGAGTGTGCTGAGGTACTGCACAACCTCTTCGGCGGAAGGTGTTGATTCGTCGGTGCCATTGAACTTTGGCGGTAGATTTGTCCAGACGACGTGGGTTACGCCGTGAGCAACAGCCCACTCGGCAAGTCCGGGAATTAGCGCGGGAGGTGGCTGACCAGTTGACCAAGCGCCGATATGTCTTTCTTCGTTCTTTTCCGGAATTCCCTCGCGCTTGCGAAGATCCATCTTCGCGGAGGCTAGGTCCGTAGCATCCATCACCGCCCACAAGGAGCGGACTGGGTTTTCGGTGTGGGCCAGAACAAGCGTAATTCGTCCATCTTGTGACAGCCTCGTAAACTCAACATGAATGAACGGGCCGTCATCGAACCAGCGTTGCTGAATTGGGAGTTCTCTCGGGTCCCAGACGAGGGAGCCCCAACCAAGGCAGGCGATAGTAGTCAATGCGTTTCCTTTGGTGCCAAACAGTTATTCAAGAGACCCATGGGTGCGGATATTAAGACGGCTGTCATGGCGATCTATCGTGCTGATTCTTAGCGATCCTTTCAATGACCTTTCCCTATATGCGTTATAAAAAAGGGACTGGGGGCAGAAGGATTATGCCCCAGTTTTGGCTGGTCAACGGAGCACCTGAACTTATGGCCGTGCGCTGCTGAATGCCCGCTTCGGCTTGCTGAAGGGTCGTAAGGAAAATTGGCAGTGACGGGCTGCTCTAGCCGAGAGTACGCGTCCATTATGTCTCCCTGAAAAGCGCCTTCCGCGACTCGGCAACACAATCAGACTCCCCTCAACCACGAAGGAGTCTGCATGGAAGCCAATCAATCTCGGGAACCTTGGAACAAAGGCAAGCTGGTCGGCCAAAAACCACCACTCAAGCCCAAGGACATCTGGGCCATCCGAATTCACCTCCAAAACGAACATCACGTTCGCGACCTGGCCATGTTCAACCTGGCGATCGACAGCAAGTTGCGTGGCTGCGATCTGGTGAATCTGCACGTTCGGGACGTGACGCACGGCAACCAGATATTGCCCCGGGCGATGGTTGTGCAGCGAAAGACCCACCGCCCGGTGCAGTTCGAACTGACCGAGCCGACCAGGTCTGCTGTATTGGCCTGGATCGAGTTGGCGAAGTTAAGACCGGAGCACTATCTGTTCCCTAGTCGGCAGGCGAAATCGCCTCATGTTTCTACCCGCCAGTACGCGCGCATTGTGCATCAGTGGGTTGCCGCCATCGGACTCGATTCGACGGTCTATGGCACGCATACCATGCGACGGACCAAGGCGACACTGATCTACAAGCGAACCAAGAACCTAAGGGCCGTCCAACTGTTGCTTGGTCATACCAAGCTGGAAAGCACCGTTCGATACCTTGGAATCGAGGTGGATGACGCACTGGAGATCTCGGAGCAGACCGAGATCTAGCGGTGGGAACGCCGGCCGCACGCTAGACACCTTGAAGGGCTTCGTACGGCCGCTTTCAGTGGTTCAGTCACGTCGACAGCAATCCGGCAATCCAACCCATTCGCAAAATAGTTATTGACACTGGTTGTGTCGTTATCTACAGTCGCTATAAGCACAAACGCTGTTTGATACGACCGCCATGAACGAAGAAGTGCGCCATTCCATCGATGACCTATGCCGGCTCACGGGATTAACCCGTCGTACGGTGCGCTTCTACGTCCAGAAAGGTCTATTGGATCGGCCAGAGGGCGAAAAGCGTGGCGCCTGGTACACCCCCCATCACGTCGAGCAGTTATTGCTGATTCGCAAATGGACGGGGGCCGGACTGAGTCTGGAAGCCATCGGAGAACTTCTGGCGGGCAAGAACAGCAATTTGCCGCCCGTGAAGCCGCTCCTGCCCGGCACGGTGGAGGTTCGAAGCCACCTCGTGGTGGCTGATGGCATTGAGGTGGTGGTCAGCCCCGAACGGGCACACATGAGTCCTGAGGCCCTGCGGGAATTCTTGCGCCGGGTTGGGGAGATGTACCGAGTGATACAAGAGGAGAACAACGATGGGCAATGAACTCGCGATCTTGAAGACCCTGGCCGGAGAAAAAATGCCCCTGTTGGGTGTGACGGCCCGGGGTGTTATTTCAGGCGAGCTGTTTGAGCTGGAAGTGGAACAGCGCTACCGCAATGAAGAAGACAAGAACATCGAAGCGATCTACACGTTCCCTCTTGCCGCTCGCGCCGTTCTGCTGGATATCGAGTTCGAACTCGGCGGGAAAAAACTCTCCGGCATCGCAGTGGAGAAGAAAGAGGCCGAGAAGGAATACGAAAAGGCCATCGAGGATGGCAACACTGCAATCCTGCTGGAGAAATCCAGCGAGGACCTATACACCGTAAACCTTGGCAATCTCATGGCCGGTGAGGAAGCCGTGGTTCGATACCGCTATGCTGAACCCCTGGTCCGTGAGCAGGGACAACTAAGGCTGGTCATCCCAACTGCCATCGCGCCGCGTTACGGAAACCCGGAGTCCGCTGGCTTGAAGCCCCACCAGATTCCAGGTGTCGACATTGGCGCGAACTATCCATTCACCCTTACTATCGATGTGCTGGGCGAACTGGCGAAGGGCGATATGGCTTCGCCTTCCCATAACTTGACCATGGCAGCCATCGAACATGGCATCCGCCTCAATCTAAAGAAGGGCTGGCTCGATCGAGACTTCATTCTCGTGATGGATGGAGCCGGCTATTCAAACATTTCCTGTGTACGGGACGATGAACAATGGGTCGCCATGGCCACCTTTTGCCCCGCTATTCCAGATGTCTACACCGATCGCCCACTGTCCTTGCGTTTGGTAATTGACTGCTCCGGTTCAATGGAAGGAGACAGCATCACCCAGGCACGGCAGGCGGCAATTAAGGTAATCGAGACCCTGAAGGCCGATGACGAATTTGACGTCACCCTTTTTGGATCAAATTATCGTTTGCTCTTTGGGCACATGAAGCCCTCCGACGACTTCCATAAAGGTCGAGCAACCCAAGAACTGATAGGGCTCGAGGCAGACATGGGGGGGACCGAGATGGAGGGCGCGTTGAGTGCGACTACATCTCGCCCTTCTGAGCGGGATGGTGGAGACGTCCTCCTGATTACGGACGGCGAAATTTGGCAGATAGAATCGCTGATCGTTATGGCGCAGAAAAGCCATCTCAGATACTTCATCGTAGGAGTGGGTAGCAGCCCGTCCCATGCCACCCTACGTACGCTGGCTGAAGATACCAAGGGCGCGTACGAAGCAGTGTCCCCCAACGAGGATATCGAATCCGTTGTACTACGGCAGTTCGCCCGCATGCGACAGCCTTGCGCGATGCGTCTGCAAGTGGTCTGGCCTGTTCCCCCTCTTTGGACGACTCTGTTACCCAAGGCAATATTTCACGATGGAACGTTTCATATTTATGCGGCATTCAGTCAGCCACTTGCGGGCAATATAAAGCTTGCCTACTCACTGGATGCGGGGCGCCGTGTTCAAGAGGTAGTACAGGTTTTACCTTGGGAAGGAAAACCGGCGAGCCTGACGCGTATTGCAATTGCAAAGCGGATACAGGAAATGGGGCGCCCCATGCGAATGACAAATGAACAACTTGCAAAACTGGCAGTGCAGTACAACCTGGCGACCGAATACACCCATTACCTGATCGTGCACGAACGGGCCGATGGGGAAAAAGCTGTCGACTTGCCAGAAATCAGGCAAGTGAAACAGATGCTGGCGGCAGGTTGGGGGGGGAGTGGCGTCGTGCGCACGCAACCATGCATGGCAGTACTTCATGCTGAGGATATGTCACTGGATTTTTGTGATCACGAAGGTGGCGACTTGCCTAATGTGATGACATCGCGCCGTGCACGTACCACTCGACCCATGGGGCAATTGGGCGCACCAACGCCCAGAAAGAAGCGTGGCAGCAAGAAAATGGCCATAACGCACGGCTCTCCCCACTTGATCGCCTTGCTGAATAATTTGATGGAAATTGTTAACCAAGAGTTGATTCGTCCGGACGATTTCCCGAATATCGTCAGAAAAATCGAGAAGATGCCGGAGTTGAACCAACTGCATGACTTCATCCGCGACATTGATAAGCAAGGCATGCACACCGATGAGGTATGGGTGGCATTTATCAGTTGGGCGACTCAACAGGTTGGCTCAGAATGCCAGCTGACCCGTCATGCAGCCAGGTCGATTCACTCTCTGTCTGGGGCTATTGCACCTGATCGCCTTGCGGGATTGATGGTGAAGTTCAATGGCATTACGCTGGTATAAATTCCATACTGTAGGAAGATGAAAAACGGAATATCCTCAAACCGTAGGGAAACAAAAGCACATTATGAATCCCATTTACACAGTTGCATTCCTGACACCCGCTCTTGCTCCTTTGATACACCAAGGAGTTTCCACTTGGTTTGAGAATCCACAATTGGCTCCACCCGGTTTATTCAAAATGGGCGTGATTGGGCAACTGTATAAGCTGCTCATTGTGTTCATTTCTCTAGCCGCATGGTTTTCATTATTAGGTTTGTTATTCACTGGGACTTTCTCGTTATTGTTTGCGATCGGCACGTTTATTTTTGGATTCATTGTCGGCGTGCTATTTCTTTCACTGCATAGAAATGTCGGATTTTTCAATCTTCTAATTGAAAATCTAATCACGCCTGGAGTTCTCGCTGCGAGTCTATTCACGGCCCACTGGTCTGCATGGGTAATCTTTAGTGCCGTACCGTGAGTTTCCACGCTTCATAGGCATTACCGGATATGGCTGATACGTTCTTCGAAACCTACGAACAAGCAGCATCCTATGCAAAGCAGTGCGCTCAAAAATCAGGGCAGCCTATAAAGCTTGAACGAAGAAATGAAGAGTGGGTTGTCTATGCCCCACCGTTTTCGCAGCAACCCGATAGTGATAGTAAACCGCTGCCAAATCCGCCGCCTTGGTTTAATGATTCTTTTGGGCAGGAGTCCTCCACACAGACTACAAGTGTCTCTGGCGGTAAAAATGTGCATTATGAGCTGTCCGCAATTGCACCGCAAAAAGCAAAAAGGAAGAAAAATATCTTGGGGCTTTCCGCTGCCGCCGCGAAACGTACTTCGTCAAAAAAAGGTAAAAGAATTTTTGATCCACGCTCAATATTCATTACAGAGGATATTGAGCCGAAGGAAATAAGTGGCGGCTTGCCATCACTTGGTAAGCGCAAATGAAAAGGCCATCACACCAAAGGTCGGTACTGCTAAGGCTGCCTTAACTTAAAATGCAACGGATTGCCTTCAGCGTGACTAACTGGCAAGCGACCGCTCAGGAGCCGTGAGCGGCCACACCGGTCTGACTGGGCGGTAGTCGGCTATGGCCGAGGACGCGACGGTCGTCAACCAAGCCATGGCAGGCAGGTCATTGGCCAGAGCGGTCAGCCAATATTCCCCGTAGCGGACATTTCAGTCAGCCTTTCAGTGCTTGAAATCAGTCCACCGCCTGCGTGATGACTTTTTCATCCCAGACCGATTCATTCTCGATTACC
>Ga0066256_1005501_pt1 | contig 10441 bp, 3 predicted proteins | sample ThiBio_1000_biof_FD_87107 | JGI IMG/M metagenome (GOLD analysis project Ga0066256, IMG submission 87107) | Wastewater bioreactor microbial communities from Cape Town, South Africa - Thiocy_expt_1000_biof (version 2) | ecosystem: Engineered > Bioreactor > Thiocyanate-remediating >... | reverse complement strand
CGGGGACGGCTGCGGGGTCGGCGGCCACGGGGATGGGGGGTGGGAGGCAATAAGGGGGTCGGGTGCCTCCGACGGCGGCTGGAGTGCCAGTGGGGCGGCAGTGGGGCGCAGCGGTGGCGGGGCAAACGCCGGCCCCCACCCCTCGCAGCTCACTTGCACGTAAGCTGTCGCCCCCGGTGGCGCCTGTAGCGTGACGTTCCCGTCAGCAGACACTGCCGTTCCCGCCGGCGCGCATGCATCCACGCTCATTTCCCACGCGTCTGCCACGATGCTGACACCACGTGCTGTGGCGTTCAACAGCGCCGTGTCACAACGCGCGTCAGCTGCCGTGGCACCTGTGGGGTTGCTGGCTGGCGCCGCCAGCGTAGCCACCATGCGCAGCGGCACCACGCTGTACCCCAGCACACTGGGCAGTTGTACCTCCCACGACGCGGACAGTGGCAGCGTGGCGGTCGCCAAAGTCGGCAGCCGCACCCGTTCACCCGACGGCGCCCAGATACACTCGGCCACCACGGTTAGCGACGTGGACAGTGGACAGGCGGCTGTCGACAGCGGCGGCAGCATTACAACAATGCTGGCGTTGCCAGCACCCCTGGATGCAGTAGTGGTGATCACCGACGAGTAGGCCCTATGGGGGCGCCGCCGCCAACATCGTGGCCAGCGGCGTGCCTAGTGGCAGTGCCATGGAGGCACGCACCAGCGCCGCCACACACGTTACCAACGAACTCACATCAGTATTGGGCGGCAGTGGCACGGCAGGCGTGCTGGCCAGCGTAAGTGTCAGCGATGGCAGCGCCTGTGTCGGCACCACAACGGACGGCATGCTGGCTACAGTCCCGCCGCTCCACACCGCACTCAACGCCGCCACTGACACGTTGATTGCAGCACCCAGCGTCGCGCTGCGGCCCACGCCGTCGCGGCACGTCAACACCAGCGAGGCGTTGGTGCCACCGGGCGCGCGCAACCCCACGTACGGCAGCGACGCGTTGGCGCGCGTGGCTGACGTCGTCAGCAGCACCGACACGGACGGCTCGCCAACAAGCTGCACAGCCGTGTCGGCCAGCCCCAGGCCGACGCCGGGTATGTGTGTTGCCGGCGGCAGCGTCACGCCCGTCACCTCCACACCGCATGTCAGCACTCCGCGCGCTGGCGCTGCCACATCAACAGACGCTGCCCACGGCAGCACTGACTGCACACCTGACGGCCACACTGCGCGCGACGTCCCCAAACCACCGCGCAGCACTACGACGTAGTCGCGTGTTGTGAGCGCCAGCTGCGCCGACGCAATGGTGTTGGCACCCCACACGCTGCATGCCAGCTGCAACGTCATGGTACCACCCGGTGGGCCCTCCAGCGTCAGCGCCAGCGGTGCGCCAGCGGCGCTAACCACGCTGCCGTCGGACGCCACTACCCATGTGGTGGCGGAGGTGGCGGCAGACAGCACAAGGGAGGGCAGGCTGGTGGCCGTCACACGCCACGTGCAGGTACCATTGGCGCCACCAAAGGTCGCCACGCCAGACGGCAACAGCGACGCGACGGCGACAACAACAACAGGCTCGTATGCCTCCACCAGCACCGCCGCCGGCGTAGTTATTGCCAGGGCAGCTGACGCCACGTCAACCGGGATGGACGGCAGGCGCACCCGCTCACCGGACGGCGTCCAGGCGCACTCTGCAACAATGACCAGCGCCTGGCCCAGCCGCGCAGCTGCTGCCGACAGTCCATCAAAGCGCACCGCCACGGACGTGGCATTGAGCACGCCCAGGCTGCCAGACACGCTGGAAAGCACGTCGCGCACCGATACGCGCTCCAGGGGTGTGCCCAGCGGTGGTGCGGTCACGCTTGCAGGCAGCAGGAGGGCAAGGCATGCCAGGGCGGCCGGCGCTGCCGCGCCCAGGTCAACAGCAGCAGCACCACCAGATGGAAACAACACCGTGACGGCCGCGTCAAATGCCGGCAGAGCCTCTGGCACCACGGCGGAAAGCACCACCGACGACGTCCAGCCCGCGTGCCACGACGCAAACGTAAGACTCGGGCTGGGCTGCCCCGCCGTGGTGGCTGTCAAGCCCACGTCGTCAATGCAGGACGCCACTAGGGTGCCAGTACACGCCGACGCGCCGCTTGCGACCAGCGCCGTGAGGTTGAGAATGTTGGTGACGGCGTCTGCCGTGCCACTGGCGCCCACAACCAAACTGGACGGCGGCGCGGTGATCGTCATGCCCGCGGGGCGCGACGCCAGCGCGGCAGCATTGTAGTTGGCGCACGCTGACGCGTTGATGGACAGGGTGCAGGTGGCGGCGTCGCGGGACAGCACTGACAGCGCCGGCGGTGGCGCCAGCGTGCCGCCAGGCAGCGCCACCACCGCCGGCGTAGCCGCCCACGACACCGCAAAGCTCACCGGGTACGACACGGTCATGACCTCAGTGGATGCCGCGCCAGCGGCGTTGACCACCACAACGCGCACAGCCGGGAAGCCGGGTGCCGACGCCAGAAGCACCGGTGCGGTGCACTGCACCACCTGCGGCCCCAGTAGTACTACCGCGCCGCACACCTCGCCGCCCATCAACACCGTCGGCAGCACCGCCGCGCCGCCGCCCATGAAGCCGGCGCCACTGACCACGATGGGCACGCCCGCCGCCGCTATGGTGGTCGGTGTGACGGTTGTTAACACGGGCCGGGTGGCAACCGTCACGCAGCCGGCACAGGCCACCGGTGTCGTCACCCACAACGCCGTCACGTTCAGTGTCAGCGTGGTGGCGGACGCCAGCGGTACCCCGCCAGCTGCCGCTGCAGTAGCATTCCAACCAACACACGTTGCCGCCCCGCCTGTGCACACCAGCCCGCCAGCACACGGCACGCCGCTCACCGCCACGGACGTCAACCGCGGCAAACTGCCAGCGCACAACCCAGTGCCGGCAAGCGTTATGTTGACGGCGCCTGCGGGCGCGGCGGACAGCGGCGGTAGCAACTGCACGGTGGTGGAAGGCGCCAGCACCGGTGGGCTGTACAACGATGTCAGCAGGCCGGTGACGTTGAAGGCGCGAGACAGCTGCACAATGACCGACGTGTCAGCGCCATCCAACGCCGGCACAGCGCACGACAACGTGGTGGTGGACTCCCACACCGGCGCGGTGCACAACGCGCCACCCAGCCACACCGTCACGTCGTTGATCTGTGCTACCGGTGGGCGTGGCAGGAAGCTTGCATCCCAGTCGGCTGCCGTCAGCCGTGCCGCTGGCAGGCGCAGCACCACCCGGCCGCCTGCGACCCGAGGCGCAATGTTGGTACCACCGCCGCTGGCAACTGTCACGGGCGCTGGCGACATGACTGCCACGCTGACGTTCAGCCGCTGCGTCACCCCACCTATTGCTACCCACAACTGCGCCGCATATGGCGCTGGCGCGGTGGCAGCGACTGCGGCCGGCAGGAACGCCAGCGTGCAGGTGACTGCGGACTGCGACAGGATCGTCAGCGAACCGCATGACACGTTGCCGTCACTCGGCCGGCTGGCTGCCGCCGACACCACCAGGATGCTGGCGTTTGGCCCCCAGCCGCCGGCGCCCTCCGCCACCACCGTCAGCGTGTCGCGCCACGATGCTGTGGCATTGCAGCTGGGCGCGCCGGTTGTCGCGGCGCACGGGGTGCAGCGTAGGGAGGTGGACAATGTGGCAGTGCCCGGCGTGCACGCCGTGCATGCCGCCGCGCCCGCCAGAGCATAGGAAGTGGCGGGACACGGCACGGAAGGGCGTCCACCGGGTTGGCACGCCGTACGCCCTGGCGTGCACGTGGTGCCGCCTGGGCACGCGTACCCTGGCGTGCACGGCGAGCAAGAGGCAATGCTGCCGCCTGCAAGCAGTCCCGTCATAGCACGATACACCCCAGTCACGCGGCAACCCATGTTATCAAGCAGCGGGTTGCCATCATCCACAATGGTGGCGAGCGCCGCGTGCTTGGTGTCGCTGAACGCCGCGTCGTGAATGAATGAGATGTTGTTGACTGCCAGCGACAGCCAGCGCAAGCCCGGCACGCCATCAAAGTCGTGCTCCGCCACAGCATTCAGGCCATTGCCACGGAGGTCGAGGTACGTCAGTGACGGGAAGGCAAATGGCCCAGCGCTGATGGCGTTGCGCGCCAGCGACAGCCAGGTCAGGTATGGTGCGCCGTTCAGCTGCTGGGCGGCGGCAGTGGTGAGTGTGCCGCCGCTGAGGTCCAGGCTGGTGATTGCCGGCAGCGTCAGCAGGGGCGCGATGGCCAGCGGCACGGCAGATCCGCCACCTATAGCGCCCGTTAGGTTGACGAGTCCAGACACCCCGCCACAGTTGATGCACGTTACCGCAGGCAACCCTGCAAAGCTGCGCGCGGCCAGTACAAGTGGTTGACCAGGCAGCGGCGGCGGCGACACGGTCAGCGACGCCAGTACGGGGAGGGCCAGCGAGTCGGCAGGGATGGATTGCGTCTGCAGTACAAGGACGGACAGCCCGCGTTGTGCGGAGGTTGAAAACGTGGCATTCGTGTTGGTGGTAGTGCCAGCGAGCGACGCATTGCGCGCTGCCAGCGTAACACTGCCAAGCAGCAAGGTGGCAATTGCGGGGTTCATGCCGGCAGTATTTGCGGCGACCAGCGGCGCTGCAAAGGACACGCCGGTTGCATCAACGCACGCCAGCGGCGGCATGACGGCAGCATTGCGCACCACGGCAAGCAGGGCGCGCCACGCCGTTAGCTGGTCGCCGGCTGCCAGAGGCGAGGGCGGCAACGGGGCGGGCAGCGCGGCCGCCACGGCGGGAGGCCGCACCTGAACCTGCCGAATGGCGTGGTTGTTGCGATCGGCCACGTACAGCATGCCGCTGGCGCTTATTGTAATGCCATATGGGTAGAGGAACCGCGCCGCCGTGCCCGTGCCGTCCAACAGGCCGGCGGTACTGGAGCCGGCCACCGTAGTGACAACACCGGCGACTGTCACCCGCCGAATGCGGTTGTTGTTGCTGTCAGCAACGTACACGACGTTGGCGTCGGGATCAAGCACCATACCATACGCGGGGTTAAACAATGCAGCCGTTTTAGTGCCGTCTGCATATCCGCTGTTGTAGCTGTGGCCTGCCAGCACACTGGAGGCGCCAGTGTACGTGTACGTCCGAATGGTAGTGTCCAGCTTCACAAACATGGCACGCCCGGTGGCGTTGAGCGCCAAGGCGGTAATGCTGCCGCTCATTGTAGTGAAGGTGGTCACCGCCCGCGATGCAGTCACGATGGCACGCACACTCGTATCGGTCCACGAGGTTGTAGTTGAGCTGCCATAAGTAGTGTAGGAAATAGGCGAGTCAAGGACGTACAGCATGCCAGCCACGGGGTCCGCCTTAACAACCACGGGGCTGTAGAACGTGGCGCTAGTGCCCACGCCGGAACCCACACCATAAGCGCCCGTGGTGCTGCCTGCCACCCACGCACCAGAAAGCAGGCGGATGGCGTGGTTGCCGGTGTCCGCCACGTACACGTTGCCGGCGGCGTCTACCTCCACACCTTGCGGCAAACGGAACATAGACATCGTTGGCACCCAGCCAACAGACCGGCCCGCCGTGCCAGTGCCTGCAATGGTGGTCACCGCCTTGCTCCACGGCTCCACGCGGCGGATGGCATGGTTGTTTGTATCTGCCACGTAGATGCTGCCGTCCAGCGCCACGGCCACGCCGTAAGGGGTGTTGAAGCGTGCGACGCTGCCGACCGCATCCACCCACCCAGCTATTTGTGCCCGCCACCCGCGTCACAATGCCACTGGGGTAGCCTGGCGATCCGACAACTTGGGGCAAGGCGGTGCCGCCGGTAGAAGCAAACAGGGTGGCCCACTGGCCGCCGGCGCCGTCTGGCACCGCCGCCACGCACCCCCACCGGGAACACGCCGCCTGGTACGCCGCCGGCGCCACGGTGCCAGACAACGCGCCCCAGCACGTCATGGGGGCTGGAATACTTGACCCCGACATGGCACACGTCACGCTGCGCCCCGCGGCCAGCCACCACACGCTGCCTTCAGTTGCCAGCGGCGCCGGCGGCGTTGCCTGCCCCGCGCTGTTGGAGCCCCAACATCCCACACTGCCGTTCACTCGCACGTAGCATGCATGGTCAGCGCCCGTCGCCACGTGCTCCGCGTCAGTAATGGCCTGCCACGTTGCTGCCGCCGCCACGACCGGGTTAGAAACATCGCCCCAGCACAGCACGCTGTGGTTGCGCGCCACGCCGCAGGTGTAGTTTGTGCCCGCCGTCACACCCTGAAAGACAACGCCGGACGGAACATTGATAGCCCCGCGCGACGTCGCGTCGCCGTAACAGAGTACAGCGCCGCTGGGTCGCAATCCGCACACATGGCGCGGCCCGGCGGACGCGTCAATGAAGAAGGTGGCCGGCGGCGGCCGTTGTGACACACCGCCCGGCAGCGCGCCCCAGCAGATGAGACTGCCGTTCACCGCCAGCCCGCAGCTGAAGTCGTCACCCGCTGTTACAGCATGATACGCCACATTGGCCGGCGGGCTCAGCTTGCCGGTGACCAACGTCTCCGTCCCATAACACACCGCCCTGCTGTCGCCCTGCACCGTGCACATATGCCCAAGACCCGCCGCCACCTGCCGTTCGCCAGCAACGCGCCGCGGCACTGCCGCCAGCAGCGCTAAAGTAGCAACAAATACCTGTACGGCAGCCACCAGCACCCGCGTCTTGTGCGCGCTGCCGCCTCCTTGTGCTGGCATTGTTGTTTATTTTGATGCTGGCGCCGGGTGTCACAATGCCCACTCACACACACACACACCGATGTTAAAGTGATGTGGTTGGCATCTACCGTTGCAGCGGCGCCCCCATCTTTGCAAGTAGTTAAGCAGTCCCGCACGCAGGGAGCAGACGACATGTACTGTGTACTGTGTGCACGGGTCTGATCACTTTTGCCGACCAGCGCCCGGATAACAATCAGATGGTCACGTGCAGCACTTCAGTCATCGATCTACAAACTGCAGTGGCCGCATGGCGCACCGTACCGCGATATTGTGTTAGGACCACTCAGTTATCAATAGCATGTTAATTCTGTTAAATAGTTGGTGCTGACGGAAAACTGTTTTACCCCTGTGCGTGGAGCCTCGACCGTTTGGTTGACAGTTGGTTGACAGTGACACCGTCATCACCGGACTTCAACAAAAAGCAGCCCCCAGCAGCGCCCGGCGGCGGCGGCAGCGGATCAGCGGCGGCATCGCGCGCGTACCGTGCGGTGTGTGTGACCAGCAGCAAGCAGAAAAGGGGAACAACGATTGCGGGCGAGCGCGGCGGGTGTGGGTCGCGGCAGCAAGCCACCACTACCCCACACCGGCGGCACCCACCCAGTGTTCTGGCACACGCTCCACACGCAACAGCTACGCGACTACGCGGCGGCGGCTACCGCGGCGGCGGCGACAAAGCCACGCCATCATGCAACCACACACACCCTACACCTTGTGCTCCTCCTCCGCGTCGCCGCGCACGTGCACCGCCGCCGCCACACCGGTCACACCCAGCGCCGCCGCCGCCGCCACGGGCTTCACGGCAGGGACAACCGCGGCAGCAGGCGTGCCAAAGGTGGCAGGCACAGCCGCCATGGCGGGCAGGACGGCCTTGCCGGCCGCCGCCACGCGGTGCTCCAGCAGCATGTGGTTCTCCGGCGGCAGGCCGACGCAGGCGCGGAAGACGTTCACCATCGCCTCGCGCTGCTTGAACAGCGCGTTGATGACGGGCGTGCCGGCGGGCACGAGGGGCGCCTTGAGCATGTAGGAGAGGAGGGAGAGGACGGAGTGGAAGGTGGTGGCGTCGGCGGGCGCCTCGTCGGCGCGGCGCATGGTGATGCGCTCGCACAGCTCCGCGATGACGACGAGGTCGATCATGAGCGGCGCCGCCAGCAGCGAGTCCTCGCACGTGTTGTGCATGGCGATCGTGTTGTGGCCGCCCATGAAGATGCGGGAGGTGTACTCGTCCAGCGCGCGCTTGGAGTCGCCCACGTACGGCACGTACTTGATGACGACCACGTGGTCCGGGTGCTCGCCCTCCGCGTACAGGATGCGGTTGGACTCCACCATGTCGTCCACCACGTTGGACTTGGAGATCTCCTTGGAGCGGAACTGCTGCGGCGCGCTCAGGTTCTTGCCGTCGTTGTTGCCCAGGTGGTTGTACGACACGATGGAGGTGGGCTTGATGCCGGCGGACACCAGGAAGTCCACCATGACGGACTTCATCTTGGTCTGCCCCGACTTGAAGTCGTCGCCGCCGATGAACACGCCCTTCGCCGCCGCCAGCTCCAGCACGCCGGGCACGAAGGTGTTCTGCGGCGAGCCGTTGATGTAGGTGCAGCCCTCCAGGATGGAGGCGACGGCAAACACGGTGGAGGGAGCCACCTCCGCCTCACCGCGCGCGATGGCCGCCAGCAGCGCCTCCGCCGTGTCGTTCACGCCCGCCACCACCTCCGCAAACCGCTCCGTGTTGGCGCTCCACAGCACGATCACCTTGTCCAGGCCGTTGGCCGCCTTGAAGTCGCGGATGTGGCCGCGCAGCACCTCCAGCTGCTCCGCCTTGGTGCCGGGGATGAGGTTGTCGGCGCGGTCCGACTGGTTGGCGGCGATGAAGTCGGGGTAGTAGATGGAGGGCAGCGGCTTGAGGCCGGACATGGTGCCGTACAGCTGCCGCTGCAGGTCGTAGTCCAGCACCTCCGCGCGCCGCATGGCGTCGCCCAGGTTCATGGACGAGATGTCCCACCCGCCCAGCACCAGGTCGTTGGGCGCCACCATGGGCAGCAGCGACTTGAACGGCACGTACACGTCGCGCCCGCCCGCCGACCCCAGCCGCACGGTGGACGACTGCGTCATGGAGCCGATGTAGTCGGGCGTCTGCACCCCGCTCTTGGTGGTCCAGCTCACGCCCAGCTTGTTGGCCAGGATGCCCGCCGTCACCGTGGTGCCGTTGTTGCCGCCCCAGCCCACGATCATGACGCCCACGCGCGGCACCACGCGCGCCGTCTTGAACACAAACGACTCCGCCACCGGCTTCGCCACCACGCGCCCCGTCGCCGCGTCCACGCTCACCGCCGTCGTCTCGTACTTGTACTCCGCCGTGATGGACTCCGCCGTGTACACCACCGCGGGCGAGTCCACCTCAATGGCGCCCGCCGCAAACACGGACGCCGTCTCCTTCACCGGCGCGACCGCCGCCGCCGCCGCCGCCGCCACTGCTGCCGCTGCCGCCATGTTGATTGGTGGTTGGGGGTTGGGTGATTGGCTGCTGATGCTGGTTACAGTCTTGTCAGTTCGTCTTCGTCGTCAATCGTTGCGTCTTGTTGGGAGGGAAGTTGGCACAGTCGGCGGTGGGCGTGGCGGGTGCGTTGATGTGGTGTGGTTGCACGTTGCCCAGCGCCGGCGCTACTGTCAGAGGGTGTGATCCTGGACACCCGTCTCGTACACCCGCGTCATCTGGGGTGCACTAGCCTGCGCGATGGCGGTGGCGGTGGCACAGAAACAGTGGGTGGGTGGGCGATAACTAAAAATATTGATCAAACAGCGGGGCACGGAAGCAAACAGGTATGGTGTATGTGTGCGTCTGGTCAAACGATGGAACAATTGCGCGTCGGGATCATGACTTGGCCGGGTGGTGTCCGTGTGCGTTCGTGATGGGCGGCAGAATGCTTCCGCAGCGGCCGGCGGACCCAACTACCATTCGTGTGCGGCGGACCTGCGGCGCGGAAGCCAGCAGTGCCACTCGTTGTGTTCGCCTGCCAACACTAATGAGAGCTGGCACCGGTAGCGGAATGGCTGGCTGCTGCCACCGCCTGCAGCCCGCTGCTACTAAGTGTGACTAACATCCAACAGCACCGTAGCCCCACCACCACCACATCGGAGCCGTGCGAAACCCCTTGGCCGCTGCGTCATCACTCCTTCCAACCCGTCCCACGCCCGCACCCGGTCCCCTTGGCGGCGCCAAGCGGTGGCAGAGTGGGCACGTGAGTAGTGTGGTGGGTGCCACAGTGATGGTTTGGCGAGTGGTGATGTGCTGGTGTGGTACCAGTGCAGCTGGTCGCAATGGGTGGTGGTAGTAGTAGGAGAAGAGAGGGAGGGCACCTTCAGTTACGCCATTCGCGCAGGTGCACACGTCGACACACACGCTGCCTCACCTCTCACGCCACGCCACACCACTCATCAGGTATACCGTATCGCATACCTGCCCTCTGTAGTGTCGTAGTGGTGCTGGGCACCCCATGATACCCCTCAACTGTGCGTGGGGTACTGTGTAGCCTCTCTCTTCTCTCACCCTCTACTACCCTCTCGTGTACCCTCGCCTGCTCGCCCCTCCAAGCTCTCAAACTCTCTGCTTCCCCTCTTGGGAGCCGTCACTCTCCCTCTACCTCACTCCACTGCCTCCCTCCAGGACCTCCACATGTCACAATCTCCCT
>Ga0066256_1005500_pt1 | contig 10443 bp, 10 predicted proteins | sample ThiBio_1000_biof_FD_87107 | JGI IMG/M metagenome (GOLD analysis project Ga0066256, IMG submission 87107) | Wastewater bioreactor microbial communities from Cape Town, South Africa - Thiocy_expt_1000_biof (version 2) | ecosystem: Engineered > Bioreactor > Thiocyanate-remediating >... | reverse complement strand
TCGATGCCGATGGTTCTCATCGGCATCGCGATTGCGCTGCGCGCCCGGCGGGCCTGACAAGGGGAGCATGACGGCGTGACGACACAGCTCGGCGACACCATCAAGGCCCTGATCCGCGCGCATGGACCGATCAGCGTGACGGATTACTTCGCGCTTTGCCTCGCCCACCCCGAACACGGCTATTACCGCAGTCGCCAGCCCTTCGGACAGGGCGGCGATTTCATCACCGCGCCGGAAATCAGCCAGCTCTTCGGCGAGATGATCGGCGTGTTCATGGTCCATGCCTGGCAGCGGCATGGGACGCCGGGCGATATCCGCCTTGTCGAGATCGGGCCGGGACGCGGCACGATGATGGCCGACATGCTGCGCGTCGTCGCCCGCCTTGCCCCCGATCTCTATGCCGGAATGAGCGTGCATATGGTCGAGACCAGCCCGAAGCTGCGCGACCTCCAGCGCCAGACGCTGGCCGCACATATCGGGAAGATCGACTGGCACGATTCCTTCGACGAGGTGCCGCGCGGCTTCATCCTGCTCGCCGCCAACGAGCTGTTCGACGCTATTCCCTTCCGCCAGTTCGTCAAGACACCGACCGGGTTTCGCGAGCGCATGGTCAGTCTCGATGCCGATGACGAGCTGACCTTCTCGCTCGGCGTCGCCGGCATCGATCCGGCGCTTCTGCCGGCCGCACCCGCCGGCCTGCCGGACGGCACGATTTTCGAGATCGCGCCGGCCCGTGAGGCGGTGATGGGCACGATCTGCGCCCGGCTGCAGGAAATCGGCGGCTCCGCCGTGATTATTGACTACGGCTATACCGTCACCGCCTATGGCGACACGTTGCAGGCCGTGCGCCACCATGAATTCGACCCGCCGCTTGCCCATCCGGGCGAGGCCGATCTCACCAGCCATGTGGATTTCGACCGGCTGAGCCGTACCGCCGCCGCCAGCGGCGTCGATGTCAACGGCCTGATGCACCAGGGGGATTTCCTGCGCGGCCTCGGCATCGTCGAGCGGGCGCAGGCGCTCGGCCGCAACAAGGACCCGGCGACGCAAAACGAAATCCGCCTCGCGGTGGAGCGCTTGGCCGGCGAAGGCGCCGGCAAGATGGGCGAGTTGTTCAAGGTCTTGCTGCTCTCCCATCCGCGCATCGACCTGCGGCGGGTGCGCCCCGCCGGCGCAAGTTGAGGCCCGATTGACAGCCGGGCGGGCCTTGGGCCAAGCTGCCGCCACCCGTGGGGTGGTGATTTGCCCCGAACGCTCCATCCCGGGACACCGGCGCCGGGAACTATCAGAGGCAGCAGAATGCAGCATGAAACAGGGCCGCGCCCGATCGTCAGCGAGGCGCTGTCGGATACCGGCCGCATCCGCCACGGGTATTTCACCCGCCAAGGCGGCGTCTCCGAGGGCCTCTATCGCGGCCTGAACGTCGGCATCGGCTCGGCCGACAGCCGTGAACATGTCGGGGAAAACCGCGCCCGCGTCGCCGGCTGGTTCGGGGCGCCCGCCGAAAATCTGGTGACGCTCTACCAGGTGCATTCCCCCGATGTCGTCACGCTCGATGGCATCGAGGACTGGCGCCGTTACGGCGAGCGCCCCAAGGCCGACGCACTGGTGACCAAACGGCCGGGCCTGGTGCTTGGCGTGCTCAGTGCGGATTGCGGGCCGATCCTCTTCGCGGACCGGCAGGCCGGCGTCGTCGGCGCCGCCCATGCCGGCTGGAAGGGAGCGCTGACAGGCGTTCTCGAAAATACCGTCGAGGCCATGGTAGGGCTCGGCGCCGAACGCGAGCGCATCGTCGCCGTGCTCGGCCCCTCCATCGGCCGCGACAGTTACGAGGTCGGGCCGGAATTCGTCGAGCGTTTCCTGGCGCATGATCCGTCCTACGAGGCCTATTTCTCGCCCTCGCCGAAAGACGGGCATGCGATGTTCGACCTGCCGGGACTGACCGTGCGCCGGCTGCAACAGGCCGGCGTGCAGGCCGGCCAGCTCGGCCTCTGCACCTATGCGGATGCCGACCGCTTCTTCTCCTATCGCCGCACCACCCATGCGCGCGAACCCGACTACGGCCGCCAGATCTCGGCCATTGCCATCATGGAGGACTGACATGGCATTGCATTTCGAACGCGACGAATACGCCGCGCGGCTGGAGCGCCTGACCGCCGGCATGCGCGAGGAAAAACTCGACGCCATGCTGCTCTTCGCCCAGGAAAGCATGTACTGGCTGACCGGCTACGACACCTTCGGCTACTGCTTCTTCCAGTGCCTGGTGGTGAAGGCGGACGGCACGATGGCGCTGCTGACCCGCTCCGCCGACCTGCGCCAGGCCCGCCAGACCTCGGTCATCGACAATGTCGTCATCTGGGTCGACCGGGTGAACGCCGACCCGACCTCGGATCTGAAAAACCTGCTCTCGGACATGGACCTGCTCGGCGCGAAAATCGGCGTCGAATACGACACGCACGGCATGACCGGCCGTATCGCCCGCCTGCTCGACCAGCAATTGACCGCCTTCGGCACGATCGTCGACGCCTCCTATCTCGTCAGCCGGCTGCGGCTGGTGAAAAGCCCGGCCGAGATCGCCTATGTCGAGCGCGCGGCGGCACTGGCCGACGATGCGCTCGATGCCGCCCTGCCGCTGATCGGCCCCGGCGCCGACGAGGCCGATATCCTGGCGGCCATGCAAGGCGCGGTGTTTGCCGGCGGCGGCGACTATCCCGCCAATGAATTCATCATCGGCTCGGGGGCCGACGCCCTGCTCTGCCGTTACAAGGCCGGCCGTCGCCGGCTCGATGCGCAGGACCAGCTCACCCTCGAATGGGCCGGCGTCAGCGCCCATTACCATGCCGCGATGATGCGCACCGTCGTCATCGGCACGCCGACCCACCGTCATCAGGAGCTGTTCAGCGCCTGCGTCGAAAACATCCAGGCGATCGAGGCGGTGCTGCGCCCCGGCCACATCTTCGGCGATGTCTTCGACACCCATGCCCGCATCATGGACGAGCGCGGCCTGACGCGGCACCGGCTGAATGCCTGCGGCTATTCGCTGGGCGCCCGCTTCTCGCCCTCCTGGATGGAGCACCAGATGTTCCATGCCGGCAATGTCGAGGAGATCAAGCCCGGCATGTCGCTGTTCGTCCACATGATCATCATGGATTCCGACAGCGGTACGGCGATGACGCTCGGCCAGACATACCTGACGACCGACGACGCCCCGCGCGCGCTTTCCCGCCACGGGCTGGATTTCCTCAACCGGTAGACGCGGCACGAAAAGCATTGGCGGGGGAATTCCCCCGCCCGGAATTGACAGGCGGGGCATCGAGCGCCCATAAATCCGCCAGTGAACGGAAAACGCATCAATCCAAGGGAGGCGTCATCGGTGCACGGATCGAAAAAGGCTGTCGCCGCCCTTTGCTTTGCTTTCGGGCTTTCCGCCTGCAATACGACCGATGCGCTGACACCCCAGGCGGATATCCCCAATGCCGGCACCGCTCGCGCCGGCTCCGGGCCGGTGACCCAGGCCGACGCCGAACGGCTGGCCTCCGACAGCGCGCCGGACGCCGCCCCTGCCCGCCCGCCACGCCGCCAGGGCGCGCGCGGCGCCCAGAACACGCTGCAGGCTCAGGCCGAGGCGCTGCAGGGCGGCAATGCCGAGCAACCTGCCTCCGCCCCGGCGCAAACACCGCCCGCCCAGCCGGCCGAGACGGCGGCCGCCGCAAACGGTGAGGCCAGCATCCGCTTCCTGCCGATCATCGGCGCGCCGGTACAGGCGGTGACGCCGCTGTCGCGCCAGCTCGGCACCGATGCCCGCGCCAACGGCCTCGCCATCAAGGCGTCGGGCGATTCCAGCAGCCAGCATATCCTCAAGGGCTATTTCTCCGCCTTTTCGGACGGATCGCAGACGACGGTCGTCTATGTCTGGGACGTTCTCGACGGCAACGGCGCGCGCCTGCACCGCATCCAGGGGCAGGACAGCGTGCCCGGCGGCGGGCCCGATCCCTGGGCAAACGTGCCCGCCTCGGCCATGCAATCCATAGCGACGAAAACCATCCAGGAGTATATGCGCTGGCGCAGCCAACATGCCGGCTGACGCGAGTCATGAAAATTGTCGCGATGTTTTACAGAAGAAAACAACGACGGGCGTTTCTAGCCCCTTGCATTCGCAAATCGGGGCGTTAATAAGCGCCCAACAGCACGGACACACGAGGCGGGCCAAAATGAAGGTTTTCGCAGGCAATTCGAACCGGCATCTTGCCGAAGCGATCTGCAAACATCTTAATGTTCCCCTGGGCAAGGCCAGCGTCAGACGGTTCGCCGATCAGGAAATCTTCGTCGAAATCCAGGAAAACGTGCGCGGCGAGGACGTTTTCGTCGTCCAGTCGACCTCGTTCCCGACGAACGACCACCTGATGGAACTGTTGATCATGATCGACGCGTTCCGTCGTTCGTCGGCGCGCCGCATCACTGCCGTGATTCCCTATTTCGGCTATGCCCGCCAGGACCGCAAGCCCGGCCCGCGCACGCCGATCTCGGCCAAGCTGGTCGCCAACCTGATCACCGAGGCCGGCGCCGACCGCGTCCTGACGCTCGATCTTCACGCCGGCCAGATCCAGGGCTTCTTCGATATCCCGACCGACAACCTCTATGCCGCGCCGATCCTCGCCCGCGACGTCAAGGAACATTACGACCTGAAGAACCTGATGGTCGTCTCGCCGGATGTCGGCGGCGTGGTCCGCGCCCGCGCGCTCGCCAAGCGTCTCGACTGTCTGCTGGCCATCGTCGACAAGCGCCGCGACCGTCCGGGCGAGTCGGAAGTGATGAACATCATCGGCGAGGTTCACGGCAAGGACTGCATCCTGATCGACGACATCGTCGATTCCGGCGGCACGCTCTGCAACGCGGCCGAGGCCCTGCTGAAGAACGGCGCCACCAGCGTTACCGCCTATATCACCCATGGCGTACTTTCGGGCGGTGCGGTCAACCGCGTCACCTCCTCGAAGCTGCGCGAACTCGTCATCACCGATTCGATCCAGCCAACCACCGCCGTGCAATCCGCGCCGAACATCCGCGTGATCTCGACGGCGAGCCTGCTTGGCGAAGCGATCAACCGCACCAGCCACGAAGCCTCGGTATCGAGCCTGTTCGACTGAGAATTTCTCCGTTTCCAAAGGAAAAGGCGCGTCCTCACGGGCGCGCCTTTTTCGATTCTCTCCGGGAGTGGAATGACCGCCGCTCCCCATCTGGCCAGACGGTACCCTCCCCCGCGTTTAAGGGAGAGGATCAGGCAAAAGGACGAAGGCGCCGGGCAACCGGCGTCATTCCGGCTGCTGCTGCTCCGTCTCCGGCTGCGCGTCGGTCGCCGGCTCGTCCGAATCCTCCGGCGTGCCCAGCGCATCCGGTTCTTCCGTGCCGAGCGCTTCCGGCTCCTCATCGAGGGTATCCGGCCCCTTGACCTGCTGGCCGTTGATATCGACGGAACCGTCCTCGCGCACTTCGACCTCCCAGCGCTGCTTGCCGCCGCCGTCGTCCTTGGCAAAGCCCTTGGCCATCATCAGGCCGAAGGAGACCTGGTTGAGCTGCGGATCGGCCTTGGCGGCTTCCTGGATGGCGGCGATGGTGGCGTCGAAATTGCGTGCGATCACGGTCGCGGTCATCGATACCTGCTTGGTGTTTTCCAGCGCCGATGTGAGCTTGCCGGTCATCTCGACGTCATAGGTCGGCGCGCGCGCCGCGATCCGGTCGAAGGTCATGGCCACCTTGCCGTCCGGGAAGATTAGCTTGACCAGTTCGGCGCCCTCGGCATCGCTAATCGGCTCCTTCTTGTTGAAATCCGCCTTTTCCAGGAATTTCCGCAAAAATTCGCCGATCTTCATGTCGGCCATGCTGAAGGAGACCTCGGTCTGCTGCGGCACCAGGCTGGCGTAAACAGGCGGAACCAAGCCTGCCGGCAGGATCGGATCGGCAGCCTTCATCGATACCCCGAAACGCATCGCGTCGCCGGCCCCCGAAAGATTGAGGCCGTAATCGAAGGTCTTGACGCCGAAGCGCGCCTGCGCGGTCGCGACGTTGAGGTTGTTGAGGCGAATGTTCTCGTCGATGGACGAGGCGAAAGGCAACGCGGCGAGAGCCTTCGCCTTCAGTTCCTGCTGCTGTGCGTCGGTCAGGTCCTTGTGCTTCATGTTGTCGAGCACGAAGAAGACGAGATCGCGGATTTCGCGCAACATCGCGCCTTTCACCGTCGCGTCGAAGGCGATGGAATCGGCGGAGATTTCCACCGGCGGCGTATTCGGCGAGACCACCTTCTCGTAAAAATCCGAAAGGGTACCGCTGCCGGTGAAATCGAGCGCGCCGCCGGCCGCATCGGTGCTGGAGACGACATAATTCATGCCGCCGAAGCGGGCGTCGATCTGCTCGGAGCCGCCGGTGGTCGAAAGCTTGAGACCGGAGGCGGTAAACGTGCCGTTGCGCATATAGGCGATAGCCGGGTCGAACAGGCCGGTATAGCTGTAGTTCGAGATGATGTAGCGCATGGTCGCCGGTGCGTCGGCGATCTTGTAGCCGGCGGTGACGTCGAAATTGCCGTCGCCTTCGACCTTCCACAGATCCTTCTCGGCCGGCGTTGCGAACACCGTGAAGGGTTTCAGGCCGGTCACCGTCGTTTCCGGCGGCAGCTTGCCGGCGAGAAGCTTCATGATATCGGTGACGATCTCGTAGCGGCCGGTGGCCGGCTTGACCGACAGAAAGCCGGTATCGAGCAGATCCTTGGGCAGGTAGTGCGTCAGGCTGGCTTTGAGCTTGTCGGCGCCGGCCTGGTCGATATCGGCCGCCTGCGTCGTGCCGCAGGCGAAAAGCGCGCCCGCCAGGCACATTGCGGCCGAAGTCTTACGCTGCATGATGCTTCTCCTTGTTGCAATCAGCGGTATTGTGCGAAGGAGGAGGGAGGGCTGTCAACGCGAAAGCGTCCGGAACAACAGGCAAAACGGCACGGATCGGCAAAACCCGCGCAAGGCTTGCCTTATCGGGCATTGTGTATTATAGCCCGCCCGTCCGCGCAGACACCCTTGGAGGCACCGCGGATGAGAAGGTTTTCGGACCGTCTCCGGTCCAGCGGAACACAGGCATCTTGCCACCGCCGGGCTCTCCAAACAACCTCGAAAGGATATGCCATGAGCCACGCATCTTACGAGCTCAAGGCCGAGGCGCGCGAACGGGTCGGTAAGGGGTCCTCCCGTGAACTTCGCCGCAACGGTTTCATTCCCGCTGTCATCTATGGTGACAAGCAGGCCCCGATTTCCATCGCGCTGTCGACCAACGAAGTCACCAAGCGCATCCATGGCGGTGGTTTCATGACCACGGTTGCCGTCATCGACGTCAACGGCGAGAAGATCCGCGTCCTGCCGAAGGACTATCAGCTGGATCCGGTGCGCGACTTCACCATGCATGTCGACTTCCTGCGCGTCTCCGCCGACAGCCAGGTCACGGTTCAGGTTCCGGTTCACTTCGTCAACGAAGAGAAGTCGGCCATCAAGACCGGCGCCGTGCTGAACGTCGTTCGTCACGAAGTCGAGCTGCACGTTCCGGCCAACGACATCCCGGAATTCATCACCGTCGACCTGTCAGGCTTCAAGGTCGGCGATGCCGTTCACATCTCGCATGTGAAGCTGCCAGCCAACGCCTCGCCCGTCATCGGCGACCGCGACTTCACGATCGCAACGATCGTTGCCCCGGCCGGCGGCATGGCGGAAGAAGCCAGCGAGTAATCGCCGCTTCCGTTTGAACGCCTATAAGGCGTCCTGCCCCGGCAGGGCGCCTTTTTGCTTTGTCGCATTTCCGGAGGGAAAACCGCTTTACACTTTTCCTGGAAATGCTCCGGAACTCAAAGAGGAGTCCGTTCATGCTCGTCATCGCCGGCCTCGGCAATCCCGGCAGTCAATATGCCGGCAATCGTCACAATATCGGTTTCATGGCGCTCGATGCCATCCAGCGCCGCCATTCCTTTTCGCCCTGGTCGAGAAAGTTCAAGGGCGAGATCTCGGAAGGCGAACTGGGCGGCGAGAAGGTGCTGCTGATCCGGCCGCTGACCTATATGAACCTGTCGGGCGAGGCCGTCGGCGAGGCGATGCGCTTCTACAAGCTGACGCCGAAGGATCTGGTCGCCATCTACGACGAGCTCGACCTGCCGGCCGGCAAGGCGCGTATCAAGACCGGTGGCGGCCATGGCGGCCATAACGGCATCAAGTCGCTGGACGCCCATTGCGGCAAGGACTATCGCCGCCTCCGCCTCGGAATCGGCCATCCCGGCATCAAGGAAGCCGTGGTCGGCCATGTCCTCGGCGATTTCGCCAAGGCCGACGCCGCCTGGCTGGAGCCGCTGCTCGACGCTGTCGCCGACAATGCCGCCATGCTGGTCAAGGGCGAGGATTCGCAATTCATGAACCGCATCACCTTGGCGACCGGTGGCAAGCCCGATGAGGCCAAGCCGGCGCCCTCCCCGAAGAAGCCGGCGGGACAGTCGCATATCCGCCAGGCGCGGCCGAATGCGGCGACAAAGCCCCTGCCCGCCTCCGGCCCGATGGCGGATATGCTCAAGCGGATGTTTTCCAAGAAGGGTGAGGATTAGGCCCTATTCTTCCGGCTCCGCCGTGAACAGCAGCGGAAAGCCCGCCTCCTTGCCGAGATCGGTCGCTTCCTTCGCCTTGGTCTCGGCGACATCGCGCGGGCAGACGGTGACGACGCAGGAGCCTTTCTGATGGGCGGTGATCATGATGCGCCGCCCCGCTTCCTCGCCAGTGCGGAAAACCGCTTTCAGCACCATGGTGACGAAATCGCGCGGCGTATAATCGTCGTTGAGCAGGATGACCTTGTAGAGCTTGGGGCGTTCGACCCTGGGTCTGGTCGCCAGCTTCGGTTTCAACTGGGTGCTGCTGCCGGCCATGAGCTTCCCCTACGTCGAAAAATGGACCTGTTTCGACGATATTGCCCCGCCCGGCGTCCTCGGGCAAGGTTTTCGGCCGCAAGGCTTGACCTTCCCCCGGCCATTCCGCAAAAGGCAGCACAGACAGTTTTCCAGAAACGGGTTTCAAGACCATGGGCTTCAAATGCGGTATCGTCGGCCTGCCGAATGTCGGCAAGTCGACCCTCTTCAATGCACTGACCAAGACGGCGGCCGCGCAGGCCGCCAATTATCCCTTCTGCACCATCGAGCCGAACACCGGCGAAGTCGCCGTGCCCGATCCGCGCATGAAGGCGCTGGCGACGGTCGCCGGCTCCAAGGAGATCATCCCGACCCGCATCTCCTTCGTCGATATCGCCGGCCTGGTGCGCGGCGCATCCAAGGGTGAAGGCCTCGGCAACAAGTTCCTCGCCAATATCCGCGAAGTCGATGCCGTGGTGCATGTGCTGCGCTGCTTCGAGGACGACGACATCACCCATGTCGAGGGCCGCATCAACCCGGTGGGTGATGCCGATACGATCGAGACCGAGTTGATGCTCGCCGACCTCGAAAGCCTGGAGCGCCGCGTCGAGCAGACCCGCAAGCGCGCCACCGGCAAGGACAAGGAGTCCATCGCCCAGCTTCCGATCATGGAAGCCGTGGTCAAGCTTTTGAACGAGGGCAAGCCGGCCCGCCTTCTCCTGAAGACGCTGGCGCCGGAAGAGATCGAGATCCTCAAAGGCCTCAACCTGCTGACCTCGCATCCGGTTCTCTACGTCTGCAACGTCGCCGAGGCGGACGCCGCGACCGGCAATGCCCACACCGCAGCCGTCGCCGCCATGGCCAGGGAACAGGGCGCCGAATGCGTCGTCATCTCGGCCGCCATCGAATCCGAGGTCGCCCAGCTTCCGGAAGAAGAGTCCGCCGAATTCCTCTCCGCCCTCGGCCTTGAGGAAGCGGGCCTCGACCGGCTGATCCGCGCCGGCTATCACCTGCTCGACCTCATCACCTATTTCACCGTCGGCCCCAAGGAAACCCGCGCCTGGACCATCGTGCGCGGCACCAAGGCCCCGCAGGCGGCCGGCGTCATCCACACCGATTTCGAACGCGGCTTCATCCGCGCCTTCACCATCGCCTATGACGATTACATCGCCTACAAGGGCGAAGTCGGCGCCAAGGAAGCCGGCAAGGGCCGCGACGAAGGCAAGGAATATGTGGTGCAGGACGGCGACGTCATCCACTTCCGCTTCAACACCTGAGTCGAAGCCTCACCTGCCTTAAGATCGCTGCCGCCCTTCACCGAAGAGGCGGCAGTTTTTCTTTAAAGATCAGCGGTAGCGGCGTGACCGCAAAGCGACGAAAATGCGGCCAGCCGACGCCGATGGTCAGCACTACCAGTCCGACGATCAGCAGCGTCGCGAAGACATAGGTTTCCGGCGCGGCCGCCGTCTTCTGCAAGAGGCTTGCGGTCGCCAGCCCCAGCGATACCAGCCCCGATGTGACGAAGGCACGCCGGT
>Ga0066256_1005499_pt1 | contig 10444 bp, 6 predicted proteins | sample ThiBio_1000_biof_FD_87107 | JGI IMG/M metagenome (GOLD analysis project Ga0066256, IMG submission 87107) | Wastewater bioreactor microbial communities from Cape Town, South Africa - Thiocy_expt_1000_biof (version 2) | ecosystem: Engineered > Bioreactor > Thiocyanate-remediating >... | reverse complement strand
TCGCGTGCGCGGCTGGGTTGCCGGCCGTTACGTCCAGGCCGTCTACCGCCAGAACCGCGTCTATGTCGAACCGGAATATTACCGTCCGCTCGGCATCCCGACGATCACCTTCGACATCGACACCTATTGGGACCGGAACTATCGCCGGCGCGATTTTTATCGCGAGCGCGACCGTTGGCGGGACGAGCGGCCGTCGATCACAAGGCCCTGGGAGAACGATAACCGGCGCTGGGACCGTCGTCGCGACAACGACTGGGACAACAACAACCGGTGGGACCGGCGGCGTAACAACGAGGTGCTCGACAACGAGCGCAACGATCGCGATCGCAACAGGGACCGTGACCGCGAGAGAAACCGCGATCGCGACAGAAATCGCAATGCCGACAATGGTGGCGTGCGCATCGAGGACGGGCAGCAGAACAACACCTCGCGCAACCCCGATCGCGTCCGCAATTATGATGACGGCAATCTCGGTGATCCGATGGGCGGGCGCGAAGCCCGGCCGCGGGTGAGGATAGAAGGAAATTGCCTGCCCGGCCAGGATGGCTGCAACTGAGGCAGCTGCTGGCTCGAAATTTTACCAACAGACGCAAAGGGCGGGGCAGGGTACCCGCCCTTTGTTTATGTCGGCTTGCCGTTCTCGTCGACCAGGCCGTACTGGCGATAAAGCGCCATCTCGTCGCCGGCAATGAAGGCGAAGATCTTCGCGCCGTCCGTGCGGCGCTGCGTCAGGTAGACCACCGAAAAGGGGATGGACAATTGCCTGCCGCCGGGCCGGCGGTATTCGGCCGTGTAAAAAACCTCGATCCGGTCGTGGTCTTCGTGCAGGGGCTGGGCGATCACCTTTTCGACACGCATCGCCGTCGTGCCGATCGCCTTGTAGAAGGCATATCCCTCGTCCAGCATCCGTCCGAAATTCTCGTCGTTGGTGCCGGCCTCCACCGTGCCCTCGAAGGAGAGGCCGAGGAAGTGTTCGGCAAAGAACGAGCGCAGGGTGGGGATGTGTGACGGATCGGCCAGCGATTGCTCGAAAGCCTTCGCATAGCGTCGGAAAAAATCGGCATAATCGAAACTCTGGGCCGGGCGATCCTTTGTCCTGAACTGACTGACAGGCATCTTGCGTCCTCCGTTTTGTCCACCATAACACGGATCGCCCCTCTTTGGTTTCCGGGAGTACCGCTTTGCCCGGCTTGCCCATTGCACGCCTGCCGGCTTTTCGCTAAGAGACGCCGCATTATGCCGCTCAGGGGGACCGGGCGGTCTCTTCGGCCGGGCGCCAGCAAGCGCCGTCACGCATCTGGAATGATCGAATGGCACGCATCGTGATGAAATTCGGCGGCACGTCCGTCGCGGATCTTGACCGTATTCACAACGTTGCCCGCCATGTGAAACGTGAAGTCGATGCCGGCCACGAGGTTGCCGTGGTGGTCTCCGCCATGTCGGGCAAGACCAACGAACTGGTCGCCTGGGTGCAGAACATGCCGAAGGTTTCGGGGGGAAATGCCCCCTTCTACGATGCGCGCGAATACGACGCCATCGTCGCTTCCGGCGAGCAGGTGACGTCCGGCCTGCTGGCGATCGCGCTGCAGTCGATCGGCATCAATGCCCGCTCCTGGCAGGGCTGGCAGATCCCGATCCGTACCGACAACGCCCACGGTGCCGCCCGCATCCTCGAAATCGAGGGCGAGGAGATCGTCCGCCGCATGGGTGAAGGCCAGGTTGCCGTCATCGCCGGCTTCCAGGGGCTCGGCCCGGACAACCGTATCGCCACGCTCGGCCGCGGCGGTTCCGACACCTCGGCCGTGGCGATCGCCGCCGCCGTCAAGGCGGATCGTTGCGACATCTATACCGATGTCGACGGCGTCTACACCACCGATCCGCGCATCGAGCCGAAGGCGCGGCGGATGAAGAAGATCGCCTTCGAGGAAATGCTCGAAATGGCGTCGCTCGGCGCCAAGGTGCTGCAGGTCCGCTCCGTCGAGCTTGCCATGGTGTTCAAGGTCCGCACCTTCGTGCGCTCCAGTTTCGTAGACCCCGATGCGCCGGGCATGGGTGATTTCGACAATCCGCCCGGTACGCTGATTTGTGACGAGGAAGAGATCGTGGAACAGGAAGTTGTCACCGGCATCGCCTATGCCAAGGATGAGGCCCAGATTTCGCTCCGGCGCCTTGCCGACCGGCCGGGTGTTTCCGCCGCGATTTTCGGCCCGCTGGCCGAAAACCACATCAACGTCGACATGATCGTGCAGAACATTTCCGAAGACGGTTCGCGCACCGACATGACGTTCACGGTGCCTTCGGGCGACCTCGAAAAGGCGGGCAAGGTTCTCTCCGAAAACAAGGAGAAGATCGGCTACGACGTCATCCAGAGCGAATCAGGACTGGTGAAGGTTTCGGTCATCGGCATCGGCATGCGTTCGCACGCCGGCGTTGCGGCGACCGCTTTCCGCGCACTTGCCGAAAAAGGCATCAACATCAAGGCGATCACCACGTCGGAAATCAAGATTTCCATCCTTATCGACGGCGCCTATGCCGAACTTGCTGTTCGGACTTTGCATTCCTGCTACGGTCTCGATAAGAGTTGATCGTAAGCCTGTTTTGACATCCTGCGGCGCTTTTTGCGCCGCGGTCGCCATGGACGGGTTGGAAGCATAGTTTTCGGGAGCATGCACGCGATGAGAGACCTGTCCGCAGGTCCGCGCGTCCTCCTCAAGCGGTTGCGCGAGTTGATGGCGGAACCGCTTGGGCCTCAGGAGCGTCTGGACCAGATTGTTCGCCATATTGCGCAGAACATGGTTGCGGAAGTGTGCTCCGTCTATGTGCTGCGTGCCGACGGCGTTCTCGAACTCTATGCCACCGAAGGTCTCAACAAGGATGCCGTGCACCTGGCGCAATTGAAGATGGGGCAGGGCCTCGTCGGCACGATTGCCGCCAGCGCCCAGCCGCTCAATCTTTCCGATGCCCAGGCGCATCCCGCCTTCCGCTACCTGCCCGAAACCGGCGAAGAAATCTATCATTCCTTCCTCGGCGTGCCGATTTTGCGCGCCGGCCGCACTCTTGGCGTTCTCGTCGTCCAGAACAAGGCGCAGCGGAACTACCGGGAGGAAGAAGCAGAGGCGATGGAAACCACCGCCATGCTGCTGGCGGAAATGATTGCAACCGGCGAACTGAAGAAGATCACCCGACCGGGGCTGGAGCTTGATCTCACCCGGCCGGTGACGATCGAAGGCGACAGCTATAGCGAAGGCATCGGGCTCGGTTACGTCGTGCTGCACGAACCGCGCATCGTCGTCACCAACCTGCTCAACGACGACACCGAAAAGGAAATCAACCGGCTCGCCGAGGCGCTCGGCTCGCTGCGCATCTCCATCGACGACATGCTGTCGCGGCGCGAAGTGTCGATGGAAGGCGAGCACCGCGAGGTTCTGGAAACCTATCGCATGTTCGCGCATGATCGCGGCTGGGTGCGCAAGCTGGAAGAGGCGATCCGCAACGGCCTGACGGCGGAAGCAGCGGTCGAGAAGGTGCAGAGCGACACCAAGGCGCGGATGATGCGCCTGACCGATCCCTACCTGCGGGAGCGGATGCACGATCTCGAAGACCTCGCCAACCGTCTTTTGCGGCAGTTGACCGGTTTCGGACCGGGCACGATGGGCAACGGCTTTCCGCAGGATGCGATCATTCTTGCGCGCGCCATGGGCGCTGCCGAACTGCTCGACTATCCGCGGCAGAACCTGCGCGGCCTCGTGCTGGAAGAAGGAGCGGTCACCAGCCATGTGGTCATCGTCGCCCGCGCCATGGGCATTCCGGTCGTCGGCCAGGCAGTCGGCATCGTCGCGCTGGCGGAAAACGGTGATGCGCTGATCATCGATGGCGACGAGGGCGCCGCCCATCTGCGCCCGCCGGCCGATCTGCAGAAGGCCTACGAAGAAAAGGTGCGGCTGCGTGCCCGCCGGCAGGAACAGTTCCGCGCCCTGCGCGATGTCGAGCCGGTCACCCGGGACGGCAAGCTCATCAACCTGCAGATGAATGCCGGCCTGCTCGTCGACCTGCCGCAGCTGTTCGAATCGGGCGCCACCGGCATTGGCCTGTTCCGCACCGAACTGCAGTTCATGATCGCCTCCAACATGCCGAAGGCGGATGAGCAGGAAGAATTTTACCGCAACGTGCTGAAGCAGGCGGCCGGCCGGCCGGTGACCTTCCGTACGCTGGATATCGGCGGGGACAAGGTGCTCTCCTATTTCCGGGCGCATGAAGAGGAAAACCCGGCGCTCGGCTGGCGGGCGATCCGCCTGGCGCTCGACCGGCCGGGCCTGCTCCGCACCCAGCTTCGCGCCCTGCTGCGCGCGTCGAGCGGCGCCGAACTGAAGATGATGATCCCGATGGTGACGGAGGTTTCGGAGATCCGGGCGGTTCGCGAACTGTTCCAGAAGGAAGTGCAGCACCTGTCGAAGTTCGGCTACCAGCTGCCGCGCAAGCTGCAGTTCGGCGCCATGCTGGAAGTGCCGGCCCTGCTCTGGCAGCTCGACGAGCTGATGGACGAGGTGGATTTCGTCTCCGTCGGCTCCAACGACCTCTTCCAGTTCTCGATGGCGGTCGATCGCGGCAATGCGCGTGTGGCGGATCGTTTCGACGTGCTCGGACGGCCTTTCCTGCGCATCCTGCGCGATATCGTGCGGGCGGCGGAACGCAACGAGACGCCGTTGACCCTGTGCGGCGAGATGGCCGGCAAGCCTTTGTCGGCCATGGCGCTTCTCGGCATCGGTTTCCGTTCGGTGTCGATGTCACCGACGGCCATCGGTCCGATCAAGGCGATGCTGCTCGGGCTCGACGTCGGCCAGCTTTCCGAGGTGCTGAACGCCGCGCTCGACGAACGCAAGCCGGGCGCCCCGATCCGGGAAATCCTGGCGCAATTCGCCGAAGCGCACAATATTCCGCTGTAAAAGACACCAAGAACAAAATCCGGAGTGAAGATTGGCTCAGCTTCCTGTTGAAAAGATGCGCGAACTGGAGCGCCGGTTCGGCGAGATCGAGGCGCGCATGTCAGCGGGCCCGCCGGCCGACGTCTATGTGAAGCTGGCTTCGGAATATTCCGAATTGCAGCCGGTGGTCGGCAAGATTCGCGAGTATCAGAAGGCCCAGGCCGAGGCGTCCGATCTCGAAGCCATGCTCGCCGACAAATCCGTCGACCGCGAGATGCGCGATCTTGCCGAAATCGAGCTTCCCGACGTCAGGGACCGACTGGAAGCGCTCGGCAAGGATATCCAGATCCTGCTGCTGCCCAAGGATGCCGCGGACGAGAAGAGTGCCATCCTGGAAATCCGCGCCGGCACGGGTGGGTCCGAGGCGGCATTGTTTGCCGGTGATCTTTTCCGCATGTACGAGCGATTCGCTGCCGCCCACAATTGGAAGGTCGAAGTGCTGTCCGCAAGCGAAGGCGATGCCGGCGGTTTCAAGGAAATCATCGCGACGATCAGCGGCCGTGGCGTCTTTTCCCGCCTGAAATTCGAATCGGGCGTGCACCGCGTCCAGCGTGTTCCGGAAACGGAGGCGAGCGGCCGTATCCACACTTCGGCGGCAACCGTCGCGGTGCTGCCGGAAGCCGAAGAAATCGACATCGAGATCCGCGCCGAAGACATCCGCATCGATACGATGCGCTCTTCCGGCGCCGGCGGCCAGCACGTCAACACCACCGATTCGGCCGTGCGAATCACCCACCTGCCGACCGGCATCGTGGTGACCAGTTCGGAAAAGAGCCAGCACCAGAACCGCGCCAAGGCGATGCAGGTTCTGCGTGCAAGACTTTACGATGCCGAACGGCAGCGCAGCGATAGCGAACGTTCGGCCGAACGCAAGAGCCAGGTCGGTTCCGGTGACCGCTCGGAACGCATCCGCACCTACAATTTCCCGCAGGGCCGGGTAACCGACCACCGCATCAACCTCACCCTCTACAAGCTCGACCGCATGATGATGGGCGAGATCGACGAGGTGGTCGATGCGCTGCTGTCGGATTACCAGGCCGGCCAGCTGGCGCAGCTGGGCGAGCAACAACTGTGACCGCAAACGGCGCGACGCTTGGGGAATGGATCGCGACGGCGAGAGCGCGGTTTTCCGCGGCGGGACTGCCGGATGCGGCGATCGAGGCCCGGCTGTTGCTGGGCGGTTTGCTGGGTCTCTCGAATACCGAGGTTTTTACTGGCGGTGACCGCGTGCTCGACGAGGCCGAGCGGCAAGCCGTTGCGGTCGCTATCGAGCGGCGCTTGAAACGTGAGCCGGTGCACCGCATCCTCGGTCACCGGGAATTCTTCGGGCTCGATCTGCGCCTGTCGCGCGAAACGCTGGAGCCACGCCCCGACACCGAAATCCTGGTCGAAAAGACGCTTTTTTACTTGCGGCGCATTGTCGCGGAAAAAGGCAGGGCGCGGATCCTCGACCTCGGCGTCGGCACCGGCGCCATCGGCCTTGCCCTGCTCAAGGAATGTCCGCAAGCCGAATGTCTCGGCAGCGATGTCTCCGAGGACGCCCTTGCAACGGCGGTGGTGAACGCCCATCTCAACGGCGTGGCAGAGCGCTACTGTACGATCAGAAGCGACTGGTTTGCCGGGATCGACGGAAAATTCGACGTTATCGTCTCAAATCCGCCCTATATCGCCAGTAACGTCATCCATGAGCTTGATCGTGAAGTCAGGGATTTCGATCCCTTGGCTGCACTGGACGGCGGCAAGGATGGGCTGGATGCCTATCGTGCCATTGCCGCAGGTGCCGGATCCTTCCTCGCCTCGGACGGGATTGTGGCGGTTGAAATCGGTTTCGACCAGAAGCAATCCGTGACGGCTCTTTTTACGCAAAATGGTTTCCTGCTTGCCGAATCGGCACAGGACTACGGACATAATGATCGTGTCCTTGTGTTTGCTTGCAACAATACGAAATAAAATGTTGCAGGAGCACAGCTAAATTTGGCGGAGCAAAGAGAAAGGGCTTGGATTTCCGCGGGAAGCGGGCTAGTTTGCCCTCACGTATCGGGTGGCCGGGAAGAACGTGGATTCGTTCCAGACGGATCGGCCTCAAGTTATCTCCTCGAAAAGAGTTCGAGGGTTGACGATTTTCTGATGCGTGAATCAGTTAATTTGACTTCACCAGCGCAGAACGATGCTAGGTCGTCGTCTGCCATCGGCATATATGGCTTCGATCCATGCGGGATCCGGCACTGATGCCATTTTACCATCACACAAGCGAAATTCAGGTGAGCGATCGATGAGGCCAGGACAGCAGAACAAGCGCGGTCGAGGGCGTGGTAATAACAACAACAATGGTGGCGGCGGTAACAACAACAATTTCAACCGCAAGGGTTCCAACCCGCTGACCAGAACATATGACAGCTCCGGCCCCGATGTGAAGATCCGCGGTACTGCCCAGCATATCGCCGAAAAATATTCCACCCTGGCCCGCGATGCGCAGAGTGCAGGCGACCGCGTCATGGCGGAAAACTATCTGCAGCACGCCGAACATTACAACCGCATCATCGCTGCTGCGCAGTCGCAGATGCAGGAACGCTTCCAGCGCGACGACCGCACCGACTACAATGATCGCGATGGCGACGACATGGATGTCAACAGCGGCGATCTGGACGACGTCGCGGCCACTCCCGCTCCGCCACAGCAGCAGGAACCTGTCAGCCAGCCGGTCGTGGCCCAGCAGCCGCAGGCACCGCAGCAGCCGCGCCAGCCACGCCGCCAGCAGGAGCGCCAGCCGTCCGTACAGCAGCCGGCTCCGGTCGCCGTCGTCGCGGAGCAGCCGGTGATCACCGGCTCCGGCCCGCAGCCGGTGATCGAGGGCACGCCGGCGGAAGTCGCCATCGAGGCGGAAACCGCCGCCGAAGCCGCCGCCCCGCGTGAAAAGACGCCGCGCCGGCGCGCGGGTGCTGCAACCCGCCCCCGCCGCCAGCCGCGCCGCAGTGCGGAAGAAGGCGCCGAAGGCGAGGGTGCTTCTGAAGCCCCGGCCCTGGAGACAGCCGCTTCCGAATGACGGCTTGATGACGGCGTGCCGGATCATGCCGGCAGCTTGCATCGTCAAGAATTGACCAACGTCAAAACCCCGGCCCGTCCGGGGTTTTTTGCTGCAACGGCCTCTTTAAATTGCCGATTTGAGCGACCATATCTCCTCTGAAGGCCGGCCGGCCCAACCGGCTCGCCGAGAAGGTTCGCCATAACGGGGACCTATCCTGTCACGTCGTTTCGTGCCGTTCCGGGCGGAGCGATCTTATGGAGGTATGGAATGAATATTGAAAAATACTCCGAGCGGGTACGCGGTTTTCTGCAATCCGCCCAGACTTATGCGCTGGCCGAAGGCCATCAGCAGTTCACGCCCGAGCACGTGCTCAAGGTGTTGCTCGATGATGACCAGGGCATGGCGTCCTCGCTGATCGAGCGCGCCGGCGGCAATGCCAAGGAAGCCCGGCTCGCCAACGACAGCGCCCTTTCCAAGCTGCCGAAAGTGTCCGGCGGGAATGGTTCCGTCTATCTCTCGCCGCCGCTTGCCAAGGTGTTCACCACCGCGGAAGACGCTGCCAAGAAGGCCGGCGACAGCTTTGTCACCATCGAGCGGCTGCTTCTGGCGCTGGCCATCGAATCATCGGCTTCGACGTCCGCCAGCTTGAAGAAGGCCGGCGTGACCGCCGCTTCGCTCAATCAGGTGATCAACGACATCCGCAAGGGCCGCACCGCCGACAGCGCCAATGCCGAACAGGGTTTTGATGCGCTGAAGAAATATGCCCGCGATTTGACCGCCGAAGCCCGCGAAGGCAAGCTCGATCCGGTGATCGGCCGTGACGACGAAATCCGCCGCACCATCCAGGTCCTCTCCCGTCGCACCAAGAACAACCCGGTGCTGATCGGCGAACCCGGCGTCGGCAAGACGGCGATCGCCGAGGGCCTTGCGTTGCGCATCGTCAATGGCGACGTGCCGGAATCGTTGAAAGACAAGCGGTTGATGGCGCTCGACATGGGTGCATTGATTGCCGGCGCGAAATTCCGCGGCGAGTTCGAAGAGCGCCTGAAGGCTGTCCTCAACGAGGTGCAGGCCGAGAACGGCGAGATCATCCTGTTCATCGACGAGATGCACACGCTGGTCGGTGCCGGCAAGGCCGATGGCGCCATGGACGCCTCCAACCTGCTGAAGCCGGCTCTTGCCCGCGGCGAACTGCATTGCGTCGGCGCCACGACGCTCGACGAATACCGCAAGCATGTGGAAAAGGACCCGGCGCTTGCCCGCCGTTTCCAGCCGGTGGTTATCGACGAGCCGACGGTCGAGGATACGATCTCCATCCTGCGCGGCCTCAAGGAAAAATACGAGCAGCACCACAAGGTCCGGATCTCCGATTCGGCTCTGGTTGCGGCTGCGACCTTGTCGAACCGCTACATCACCGACCGCTTCCTGCCCGACAAGGCCATCGACCTGATGGACGAAGCGGCTGCCCGCCTGCGCATGCAGGTCGATTCCAAGCCGGAAGAACTCGACGAGCTCGATCGCCGTATCATCCAGCTGAAAATCGAGCGCGAAGCCTTGAAGAAGGAGTCCGACCAGGCGTCCGTCGACCGTCTCGGCCGGCTGGAAACCGACCTGACTTCCCTTGAAGAACAGGCTGATGCCCTGACGGCCCGCTGGCAGTCGGAAAAGCAGAAGCTCGGGCTTGCCGCGGAGTTGAAAGGTCGCCTCGACGAGGCGCGCAACGATCTGGCCATTGCCCAGCGCAAGGGCGAGTTCCAGCGCGCCGGCGAGCTTGCCTACGGTATCATTCCGGGTCTCGAAAAGCAGCTTGCGGCTGCCGAAGAGCAGGACGGCAGCACCGGCGGTATGGTTCAGGAGGTTGTCACCCCCGACAACATCGCCCATATCGTCTCGCGCTGGACCGGTATCCCGGTCGACAAGATGCTCGAAGGCGAGCGTGAAAAGCTGTTGCGCATGGAAGACGAACTGGCAAAGTCCGTCGTCGGCCAGGGCGATGCGGTGCAGGCCGTCTCGCGTGCGGTGCGCCGGTCGCGCGCCGGGCTGCAGGATCCGAACCGGCCGATCGGCTCGTTCATCTTCCTCGGTCCGACCGGCGTCGGCAAGACCGAACTGACCAAGGCGCTCGCCCGCTTTCTCTTCGACGACGAGACGGCACTGGTGCGCATGGACATGTCGGAATACATGGAGAAACACTCCGTATCCCGCCTGATCGGTGCGCCTCCGGGTTATGTCGGTTATGACGAAGGTGGCGCATTGACGGAGGCGGTTCGCCGCCGGCCCTACCAGGTCGTGCTGGTCGACGAAATAGAAAAGGCGCATCCGGATGTCTTCAACGTGCTGCTGCCGGTGCTGGATGACGGACCTCTGGCCGATGGCCAGGGCCGGGCGGTCGTCTTCTCGAACACCATGATCATCATGACCGCGTACCCCGGTGCCG
>Ga0066256_1005498_pt1 | contig 10448 bp, 5 predicted proteins | sample ThiBio_1000_biof_FD_87107 | JGI IMG/M metagenome (GOLD analysis project Ga0066256, IMG submission 87107) | Wastewater bioreactor microbial communities from Cape Town, South Africa - Thiocy_expt_1000_biof (version 2) | ecosystem: Engineered > Bioreactor > Thiocyanate-remediating >... | reverse complement strand
AAATTTCCATATCTGTTGTAGCCGACAATCCTAATAGTCACTGTGTAGTGGTACATTCTTTTTGGCCACCTAAATAGAAGTGCTATCATGCACTCTTAACCATTAGGTGATTAAATGAAACGAATAAAAAGAACCTTTAGTGCTGATTTTAATATGTAGTAACAAAATCTTTAGATGATTTTGGTATTAGGAAAAACCTATCCGAAATTAATACAAGTATTATGCAAATACCAGCGCCATTACTGTGTTACTGGATGGGAGAATCGGAATTAAAGCAAAATTTTGGAGTTTAATTTAAATTATCATATCGGCTTTAATGAGACTGCAAGGCAAAAATCCCAGCAAGATTTGCCGGATTTTTGATGCTGCATTAAAGAAGTAACACAATCTATTTAAAAGGAATTTTGATCAGTGACAACACTTACAATCATAGGCATGGGAATCAGTGGAACAGCAAGCTTTTGTCAGGTGATAAACCATTTGTTATCTATGGAACCACGGCCTGAATCCGAAATTACGATTCACGTTTTTGAAACCCGGGAAGATCATTTTGCCACAGGCGCCGCTTATCGGATTGACGCGCCAAATATTTGGACGTTGAACAATCCAGCAAAAGATTTCAAATTTATACCAGACGCACAACCCTTAAACGTCTGGATTGCAGAAAATCTCGCAAGTTTGCGTATACAATTTCCAGATATGAATGAAGAATATTGTCCGCGCGCGGTAGTCGGGCATTACCTGAAAGCGCAATATACAAGCCACAAAAGCAAAGCAGAATTTCATGGTATAAAGGTAATCGAACATTTTGAGCAAGTGCTTGAGTTTGACGCACTGGATGCTGATAGATGGGCGCTCAAAACACAAACGCTACAAATTGAATCCGATTTTTTATTTTTGTGTTTCGGGCATGTACCCGCCCATCATTACCCCCATTTGGAATCCAAGCCCGGCTATTATTCAGTAACAACACCACTCTCCGCTTTTGATGATATTCCGACAGATGCACCCGTTCACATATTAGGTGGGCAAGCCAGTTTTGTTGATTATGCGGTTTGGCTGGCGGTAACTAAAAACCACCAGGGAACGATAACCAGCTTAACCAGAAACCCAACCATCATTACAACAAAAGGCAACCCGGATACCTGTGACACGGCGCCTTTGGAAGCACTAAAACAATCACTTATCACGCACATGCCCCGTAGCTTATCTTTTTCATCTGTCAGGGATTCCTTTTGGAGAACATATAAGGAGGCTGCCAAAGATCCTGTTGATCCTCTGGCACAGCCCTCAACATCCACAGCATTATCTTATCAACTGGCTAAATATGAAAAACGTGCTGTGCTGCCAGAGTTCACACCTTGCGGAAACATCGATGAATTGCGGACTTTTGTTAAGACCTTCTACTTTAATGGCACCTATGAAGCATTTTGGACAGTATTAACGGATGAGGGGAAAGAGTCTTTTAACAAATTAATGTACACTCAAATCATGGCTTATTTAACAGGCATTACCCCTGTCAATACACGATTACTGTTGGAATTATACAATAGCGGTAGAGTTGTAGAAAAATCGGGATTGACCGCTGTTGATTATGATGAAGAAGGTCAGGAGTTTCTGCTTCACTTTGCAGCGGGTGAGACAGGAAAAGCGAAATACCTTGTTGATAGCTCAGGCTATAGTTATGACATCCGCCACTGCAACACAGACTTGCCGTTGCTTCAAGGGGCTGTTGCAAAAGGCTTACTGGTTCCAAAACCGTTTGGCGGTATTGAAATGAATGAAGCAGGCCAGCCGAAAAATCTCAATGGGGTAGTTCAGCGCAGCCTCTTTTGTGTTGGACCAGTTGCATCTTTTGGTGATAAATACCCGACGCCGCACGCTTCTTTTCTGGTTTTCAATGCATCGGATAAGGCCGCGTCAAGGTTGGAGGATGAGTTGAAGATGCAGTCCGGTGCCAGCTAAAGCTTCAGTCACTACTAATCAGGATAACGCCATGTTTCAGCAATTTAATGGTCGATAAAGAACCAACACCTCGCTTAATTTATCTGCTGGGGATCGAAAGTTCAATGTTTTTCTAGGTCGTTCGTTTAATTCCTTAGCCATTTGATCCAAATCAAATTGAGAGTGAGCACTTAGATCGGTCTTTTTCGGCTAATAAGCGATTCGTGTTTTCATTAGTTCCTCGTTGCCAAGGAGATTGAGGATCACAAAATATACTTTGATGTCCGTGTCGATGGTGAATTTTTTGTGCTTTGCCAACTCCATCCCGCGATCCCAGGTGAGCGATTTTTTTAATTGACTTGGAAGTTCTATAATTTTGCTGGGCAATGGCATTGACAACACAAGTTGTATCGTTACCAGGAAGCTTCACTAATATCGTAAATCGGGACGTTCTTTCAACTAATGTAGCCACATAAGATGTATTTGAGCCACAAATTAAATCGCCTTCCCAATGGCCGGGGATAGTCCGGTCATCAATCTCTCTTGGTCTGTCGTGAATCGATACTGCGTCGATAATGCCTCCTCGTGCATTACCTTTAGTATTAAAAATTGTTTGGACAGTCTCATCACCTCTGTGTGCGTAGACGTTTCAATAATTCCTTATTCAAGTGGCCTCGAGATTGGATATATAGTGTTTTATAAATTGATTCATGGGATTGATGCATCGTGGTATCCGTTGGGTAAATACGCTTAAGATAACCCAATATTTGTTCTGGTTACCACTTGTTTGAAAGCTTATCCGCAATGATATCATTCAATGGGGTATTAATTTGGAGCTTGGATTTCTTAAGACGTTTTGCTCTTATCAACGTTTGTTTATCCGCCAATATGGCTCGATATTTTGCACGTCCTCCATTACGACTAATTTCCCGAGATATAGTCGACGGGGTGCGATTTAGTGTCTTTGCAATATTCCTGATAGATAAATTTGCCGATAAACCCCGAGATATTTCCTCTCGCTCAAGCAGGGTCTATGCCCGTTTTGAATGAATTGGTTTAACCGGTTTGATACCACCATATTTTTTTAGGAAACAAAAAATGGAGCCGGCATGCTTGTTGAGCTGTCTTCCGATTTCACTTAGTTATTTGCCTTGCGACCATAAAGACCAAATTGCACTTTGCTGAATACTCTCTAAGGCTCCGTCTTGATAAGCACTCATCATCGTCCCTTCTAAAAAGTTAACTAATGACTGTTTGAATCTGCATGACCCTTTTTTACCAGGCTCCCGGTCGGAGATCTATAATGGATTATTCACCTCTATTTGATTAGCAAATTGAGTGACGTCTTCGGAAAATTGTTTTCTGGGATTATGAGCAAATAAACCTATACCAGCAGCAGCGACTAATCCGCCACCTACCGCTAAACCGATACCACCAGATGTCGCTAAACCAAACGTTCCTACAGTCAATAAAGCACCCGTAACAATCATAGCAGCACCAAAAATAACCAGTAAAACACCTAATGCTTGCAAGCCTCGTCTAGGATGCCCCATTAAAGTATTTCCCAAATCGCGTAGTTCACGCTGTGCCTGTTTGCGGTTTTCTTCCCAAGGGGATAATGCGTTATGCATTAATTTCAGCGTCTTTGTTGCCTGCTCATTTTCTGTATCTTTTATCTTTTCAATATGATTGATTAAATTATCAAATGCTATTGTTGTTTTTTCATCATGAATTCTATCTTTTTTAATCTTAAGGGTATCCAGCGAGTCAGGATTATTAATAAAATCATTTTTTTCTTCTTCATATTTTCGCACATCCTTCATTTCAAACGTATCTTTATTACTTTTGTAACTGATAGATTTGCAATTCTCATGAAGCTTATGGTGTAGTAATAGTTCTAATATCAACAATACATCATTTTTATCTTCAGCATTTTTTGTATAAATAAAAATACTTTGATTGTTATAATCTTTATTATATCCAGCAACTTTGATAGAATATAATGCTCCATTTTTTAAAAGATCCAATGCTTTTATCCAAGCCGTATCAAGTGCATCACTTTGATTGTCAAATTCAATAATCCATTTTCCTTCGTTCTGAGTTAATTGATACTCCATTTCTTCATCGTAATTATCTCGTAATGCGTTGGTATATTCATAAAAACCATCAAATACTTGTTTAGATGGTTTTTTTATAATTTCATTATCATTTAACTTCTTACCTGAAGAATCAAGAATATCAAATTTCTGCTGCATTGTTTTGTCTCCACTATTTGTTCATATATTGTACATAAATAGATACGCATGTACAATAGACATTTATGTATTTCAGTACATGAGTATTAACTTTTTACTCAAGTATTCTCATTATTTGCAGATATTTAATTAGGGAGTTTCATCACAAGAAATGAATAAACATATTGCTTTTAAAGAGTTACATAATGACTGAAGACAATATAGCCACATTCAGTTAATGGTTGAGTATTAGAAGGAATAGACGTGTCATTTTTTGAAAATATAAAGAGCCTATGGGTCGACATTAATTGTCCGTATATTATATATTAATCGAACTTATATACAATAAGCGCACTAATTTAACGATTTTAAGACGACAGGAGTGGCTATTTTGAGTTGTAGCCGCACCGTGTAAATTTAAATTAAGTCTGATTAATCGTCATTTATCAGACTTAAATGAGGCATTGTTGGGACAATAGTACCGCTCTTTTCTCTTCTATCCCTTGTTCGATATTTACTTAGCTAAGTAGATATAAACATTCTTATTATAGGACTCACTTATCCATCTTTTGCAAAATAAACCTTAATCGAGATTGTATTTAATTTCTACAATTAATTTTATTAAATCACCAACCTAATTATATATATTTGTTTAAATGAATAATTAAATGTATAATACGTGAACATATTAGCGCGAATCTTAAATTATGTCCTATTCAAAAATTGATAGTGTTGATGCATTCCACAAGGTAGCTGTTATTGGAGCATCGGCGGTCGGAAAATCTCAACTTCTAAACAGAATTCAAAGAAATGATTTTCGTGATGAATATTTTTCTACAAATGGATCTCAATTCTGCGTACATGATGAATCTGTAGGCGAAAAGGTTGTGCGTTTGCAACTCTGGGACATTTCAAGTTCAGATCGCGGTTTTCCCCATGATGCATTCTACAGATCGGTTACAGGAATAATGGTCGTCCTTGATCTCAGTAACAAAGACAGTTTAAAGATTGCACATGAAATAATTACTCAAGTGAAACAAAGTAAAATTTTTTTTGTAGGACCCTCGCCTGCAATCGTATTAGTTGGTAACAAACATGATTTACAGTATGTACGCGAAGTGAGTGACGATGAGTTCAATGCATTGGCACAAGAGCATGATATTCGTAGTTTCATCGTCAGTGCTAAGGACAATAAAAACATAGATTTTTTATTGAATCAGTTTGCACGCGCTTTAACCAATTTTGACGAGCCAAATCCAGAATTGAGTAACGAGCAAAAAGCCCTAATCGACTATATCGAGCAACAGATGGACAGGATACCTAAGAGAGAAAACAAGTTCAAAAATTTTTCAGCTCTTTTAGAAGAAGTACGTACCAAGCCAAATGAAATGCTCTCGCATCACAAGCATGCGCTAAGCATTGCGAGCCAGCACAGAGACCGCGGTGTATTGGGGTTTTTTAAAGGTGTGTGGCTTAGAAATACTCAAAGTGAAAATGAGTATTACGAAACTTTTGGGTATAAACCCCAACGATAAAAATAGTATTGAAATGAGATAAAAAAATCCTATTCAGTCCTTAAGAGATCAAATGCTAAATAAGGGCAATTATGCGCTTATGAGTGGGAACCGCCTAATTGTTGTTTTGGAGACTGTTAGAATTGCAGAATAAATCGCCATGTCCCGGAAGGTATTGTGACTTATATTAATAATTTGTTAATTTTTTGATTTTATAATGGGCATATTAATAATAATTGATATGAATTTATGAAAATTAAGCTTAAAAAAATTAGCCCGTGGCTATTTTGTAAAAATAAGCATGCTGCAAGTTATTCAAAATATAAGTTGCATGCTTTTCTTCCCATCACACATTTTGATACCCACCAGAAAGAAGTTTATGACTTACTTTATAAGGCGGTAGAAGATGGGATAATTCCAGAGTTTAAAATCCTTAATATTGGTGGGAGTGATGAGCTAACTCAGGAAATTGTAAATGTTGATACCTCAATCGAACAAAATCCTAATGCAAGGCTTTTAAACAGCCCTTTTACGATTTATTTATATGAAGACTTCGATCCACAACTACTAATGGAACTATGTCGTCAAATTGAGGACAAACTTCACGAAATACCGGGAGTTAATCGTCAACTACTAAGTATCGCAGATTTACCCCTAACAGCGCATATTACTTTCCGACAGGAAACGCTAGATGGTGAGTATGTGAAAATTGCCGGGACGCAACCTGAATTACTGGAGCGATTACGAAATGAAGCTGACTCATCGCCAGAATATCGAGCTTTAACGGAAAAAGTGAATGCTTTAGAAAATAAACCCTCAAATAAATTAGACCCTGATAAAGAAAAAGAAGATTATGTTCGAGGATTTTTTAATAGTCATTTTAAATACTATAAGAGGAAAATTAACTCCGAAAATATCCACGATCAATTTCACGGTTCCTGTATACTTCTGGGGTTAAATCCAGACGATTTGCTCAAATTAGCGGGAAAAGAAAATTGGGATAAATTAATCAATCATGCTTATCGTTTATTAACTAGAAAGTTTCATTCGGATGCCATTAAAAATAAACGTTTTTCTGACACCACTAAAAAAGCAAATAAAATTTTTAATTTAGCAAAAAATGCTCAAAATATATTGAGTAAAATTGCTGAAGACCCAAAGATCATTGATAAAAAGAAAATCCTTGAGCAAGAAAGATACCTACCTGAATATCAGTATCAGTTAAAAGACGGTTTTAATTCTGACCCTTATTTTTATATTCATATGGCCAGAGATCCCTCTCGTTATATTTTAGTAAAGAACTGGGATTTTCAAATTGTTCCTGAAGCACTCGGTGAGAAAAAAATAGAAAATTTACGCAGAGAGGTCGTACTCTTCAGACCAGAATTAAAGATTTATAAGGGGGATGAGAGAAAGACGATTGATCTCCCAGGTTATCAAGCATTTTATTATCTCTTAGTTGCTAATGCCTTGCCTCGCAGATTTGATCGGGGCCATTTTATGATGATATTTCGTTATGGCGAATCCGAATCTTCAATATCTCGGGAAAGCTGGTTAATGGCGCAAGGTTTAACCACCCCTGAATTTTTTCTATACTTTAAAAGTGATGAGCTTATTAATTTTGCCATTGATGCAACGAAAAAAGGTTTTGTTGATATTGGACACAATGAATATGAAGTCTTTTTATATTACTTTACACATCATCCAGATACGGTTCAGTTTATACCCAAAAAAAACAATGAGGTAATGAAGGAAAAATTGGTAAAATATATAATCGATAATCCAGATAAACTCAGTAAATTGGAAAGAGACATCTTAGCAGAGCTCGCTCAATGGGATGTCAGGATTAAGGACCTCATTTTAAGTAATAAACTTCTTACCCTTGAACTATCATCTGAATTTATAGAAAACAAAATCCTAGCACCTTGCTTCAAAAATATTGAATCACAGGTTGAATCTGCAACTTTACTAAATAAGCTTTCCCGCGAAATAATCGCATACATGCTCAAGGGTGATAACGGTTTTATCCCCTTACTTTCTGATAAAAAGCTCTATGAATTAAAAAAAATATTTGCTCACGGTTTACCTTCCTGGATGACAGAAGTTGTAAATGAAGAATTGCTTATGCGCAGTGGCATCATTGAGGTATTCAATAATCAAGAAAAACAGAACGGATACTGGTTAATAACGCCTAAATCATATATTAAGAACGCCTTTTTAAAAGATGATAACACGATTACTGAAGATCTAAATAAAGAAACACTGATATGGCTTGCTGCGCAACCAGAAGTTCATTGGTCAAATTATCTACCTATTTATCACGCACTAATCGCATTAAATGAAAAAAAAACCGCACTTAGCTATTTACAAGAAATGGCTAAGGAATTGGGGGTAGATACCAATTTTAAAGGTCTTGATGAATTTATATCAGAACTTACACCAAAACGCTTGCATGCGATAAACCAGGATTGGCGCATGAAGAGAGTTGAGCATCTCCAAGAACAATATGATCAACTGTTAAAAGCCGACTCAGAAAGTCTGGAGACCCCCTCGGATATCTTAAAGCAACTAAGAAACTTAGGTGTTCAGACGAGCTCCTATAGTGCCGCCTATCATGATCGCTTGAAAGAAAAATTTTTTATATTGTTAGATCGTTTAAAAGCTGGGGAAAAATCTCAAGAATTACTTAATAAATTTAACGAATTGAAAGGGAAAGTTAATGATGCAGGCTTCGATTGGAAAGGAGTTTCAGAAAAAGATAAAGAAAATAATTGGCTCATAGGGGGACAAGTTTTTAGCCTGATGAAAGCCATAATTTCCGTGAACGATAATAACGCATATTTATTAGGTTCCGGCGACGTAATTAAGGAACGATTTGGGATTAATCCCAATGAAAAAGATATCGTAATCGCCTTTAAGCAGGTTTATTTTCTCTATGAATGTTTAAGCGTTCCTCAAGAATTCTATCGGCATTTGAGTTTAAATTTAGGAAGAAATGAGGATGATTCATCCAATTTTACTCAATTCGATGTAGATTTTATTAAAGATTGCTTATTGAAATTTGCCGATAATGAATTTGCAGTTTTTATAGATGGTCAACGAGAGGCTGCGCAATATAAGCATCACCGATTTATTGATTATCAAAATATTAGAGATTTTAAAGAGATTCATAATCTTTATCTGCGCCTAGGAGAAGAGAAACATTTTAACGATTTGTTAACCAATGCTTTTCAACGTCTATTAGAGGCTCATAAGAAAAACAAAGCCTCAGGGCAAACTCAAGCTTCAGCCTCTCTACTGACTTATATAAAAATGAGAATGAAAATTGATATTATTTGCCCTCAGTTTGAAAATATATTGATTCAAAATAGTATCTCACGAATCGTAAAAAATGAATATCGCTTGTTAAACCATAAATTTTTTAACTCATCTAATAATAGCGCAATCGCTTTGCGAGATAACATCGCAAGTCTCCATAGAGAACCTGATTTTTTAATCGATGAAGAACTTTCGACTAAAACTCATCTGATGCTTATCGAACTAAAAAATTTTTTGTCCTCTTATTCTAATAGCCCCCTTTATAATAATTTGCTTGACCAGGTGATTTCCGATCCCATTTTAAAACATTATTTAAAAATAATTGGGATAGATGTTACAGAGCAAGATAAGAAAAAGTTATCTAAAGAAATTTCTACTTTGCCTGATTCTCAATTAGATTTTCCTCAGGTAAATCTTTTAATGCTTGACAATGTTTCTCATCAGAAAGAGAAAGAAAAGAGTGAGTTCCAGGTTAATAAGGAAAGCAAGATGGATTTAGATATCATGAGAGAAAAAATTAAGAAAGCAATTTTCGGTGCTGATGATGAATCCAATGTCCCTAGCCAAGGATTAAACTTAGAAGGTTGCTATTTAGATTGGATGAAAATGAATGCGCAAGGTACACGAGGATTGACACGTTTCAGCCATTGGTTTCATGGTGATAGTGGGGTAAAAAGAGCAAAAGAGCTTCTAGAGTTAGTAAATGACTCGACATGCACCTATCAGGATATTGTGAATAAACTCGCCACTTGTGTGTCTCGATCGTCTAATACAAAACACTCGTTAAAAAGTTACCTAATAAGAGAGTTCGGCAAGGAGAACCTGAATGATATTTTGGGAACTCTTGATGAGCGGATATTTCTAAGGAACCATTTACAGATGAAAATTTAGTATTTAGTGATTAATGTATTCCGATAGGCGGTTGATCGCGATATTGCTCCTCAGCTTTACTCCAGGTCATAAATAATACCTTAAGGACAAATTTAAGTCATTTTATCATGATTGATAATCTATATTCGAGTCGATTTGAAAAATAAACTGTCATTGTAGGTCAGGCTTTAATCCCCCCAAGAGTAAAATCGTTTTTCCAAGGTTCAAAATTGATGCATAAAGTAATAAAAAATAAACGAGATGTATTCTGAAAAAGGGTGGACAGTTGAGTAAGGGTAATTTCATTAACTTATTGAATCCACACTAAAATATAAATCATTAGGTCTGATTAATCGTAAAACTAGCCTTATCGAAGAACTTATTAATCGAAGCGCTAATCTAGTGCGCATTGGCAGCACACTAGATTAGAATAAATTTAAATTAATTTTTTGAATTAATAAAAATCGATTGAGTCAGCTCAGGCTCATGATCGAGTAAATTTTCAATTAATTTGACAGTCATCGTTTTATGCATTTTATTATAAATTTTAAGTGCCCCACCAAAAATT
>Ga0066256_1005497_pt1 | contig 10448 bp, 14 predicted proteins | sample ThiBio_1000_biof_FD_87107 | JGI IMG/M metagenome (GOLD analysis project Ga0066256, IMG submission 87107) | Wastewater bioreactor microbial communities from Cape Town, South Africa - Thiocy_expt_1000_biof (version 2) | ecosystem: Engineered > Bioreactor > Thiocyanate-remediating >... | reverse complement strand
CGGGGGCCACTGATATCCACAGGCCGGCCGCTTCACCCCTGCGCCGGCCGCCGCTACAGGCTTGGCCAACCGATTCTCGCACCAATGGAGCCTTCCCGATGGCCGAAGCCACCGACGACCGCCTGCGCCTCCTGATCGAGCGCGTCGAACGCCTCGAAGAGGAGAAGAAGGGCATCGCCGACGATATCCGCGACGTCTATGCCGAGGCCAAGGCGGTGGGCTACGACACCAAGATCATGCGCCAGATCGTGCGCCTCAGGAAGATGAAGCCCGACGACCGGGCGGAGATGGAAGCGATCCTCGACACCTACAAGGCCGCGCTCGGCCTCGGTTAGCCCGCCAGCATCGCCAGCGTCAGCGCCACCGAATTGGCGGCTGCGTGGGCGATGAAGGAGGCGGGAAGGCCGATCCGCATGCGCAGGAAGCCGCATACCAGCCCGCCCCACAGCTGGGGCAGGATCAGCGGCAGGGCCAGCGCCGAGAAGTGCGGATAGTTGGCGATGTGGACGAGCGAGAAGGCGGCCGCGGAAAGGTAGAAGATCGCCGGGAACAGCGCGGCGAACCAGGCCGGCGCCCCGCGCTTGCGCAGCGCCAGCCAGCCCGCCGCCGTCGCGATCAGCAGCGCCGCCAGGCCGCCCGCCACCCATAGCGGGGGCAGGCCCCGCGCATGGGCGTAAAGCAATCCCAGGCCGCCCAGGGCACAGGCCAGCAGCCACAGCGCCCGGGCCCGGCCGGTCAGCCAGCCCCGGACCGCGATCGCTTCGAGCGGCGGCGCGATCGGCACCGCCACGGCCCCGAGCAGGGTCGGGGAAACCTTGCCGAGGGCATCGGGCGCCGGCAGGCCGAAGCGCATCGGCCGGAAGCCGACCAGCGGGCCGGGCAGCCCGATCAGCACCGCCACATGCAGCACGATCATCACGCGCAGTTCGCGCCATGCGCCCGGCGCGCGCAGGCCCGAAGGCTCCAGCAGGCGCGGGCGGCGCAGGAAGGCGGCGAAGGCGCGCAGGGTCCCGCCCGAAGGCGGTGGAAGGGGTTCGGTCATCGCGGGCCTTTTGGCAGCAGCGCGGCCTTCCCCGCAAGGCTGCAATGGGGGCAGGCCGGTTGCGCGTGGCGGCAGGGCGGGGAACGCGTGGGGCCGCCCCCGGTTGGTCTTGCTGAGAGCCAGCGAAGGAGCCCCTCCATGACCGACGCACTCCATGAAACCGCGCGCGCCACCCATATCGGCGAGATCGCCGAGGATGGCGGCCCCGGCCACGAATCCGCGCTCGACCGCAAGCCGCAATGGCAGCCCCGCTTCCCCGGCTCCGGCCGGCTCGCGGGCAAGGTGGCGATCGTCACCGGCGGCGACAGCGGGATCGGGCGGGCGACAGCCGTGCTGTTCGCGCGCGAAGGGGCGAATGTCGCCATCTCCTATCTGGAGGAGCATGACGACGCGATGCTCACCTGCGCCGCCTGCAAGGCGGAAGGTGCCGAAGTGCTGCTCTGCCCGGGCGACGTGGGCGATCCCGACTATTGCCGCGAACTGGTCCGCGTCACCAACGAGCGCTGGGGCCGGATCGACGTGCTGGTCAACAATGCCGGAGAGCAGCATCCCGACGAGAAGGTGGAGGACATCACGCCCGAGCAGCTCCAGCGCACCTTCCAGACCAACATCTATGCGATGTTCTATCTGGTCCAGGCCGCCCGCCCGCATTTGAAGCGCGGCGCCAGCATCGTGAACTGCACCTCGGTAACGATGTACAAGGGCTCGGCAGGGCTACTCGACTATTCGGCGACGAAAGGCGCGATCACCGCCTTCACCCGCTCGCTGTCGGAAAACCTGGTGGGCGAAGGGATTCGCGTGAACGCGGTGGCGCCCGGGCCGATCTGGACCCCGCTCAATCCCTGCGGCGGCGCTCCGCCCGAGAAGATCGAGCATTTCGGCGAGGACACGCCGATGGGCCGGCCGGGCGAGCCCAACGAGGTCGCCCCGTGCTTTCTGTTTCTCGCCTGCGAGGATTCCTCCTATATGTCGGGGCAGGTCTTGCTCCCGAACGGAGGGCTCATCGTAAAGGGCTAGCCGCCCGGGGGGATCGAAGGACGGCGGCATGATCGTCTCCACCACGGCCGTGGTGGAAGGCGCGCCCGTGAAGGCATATCTCGGCATCGTCACCGGCGAGGTGATCGTGGGGGCGAACATCTTCCGCGACCTGTTCGCCTCGATCACCGACATCGTCGGCGGCCGCTCCGGCAAATACGAACGGGTGCTGAGCCGCGCGCGCAACGAGGCGATCGCCGAGATGAAGGCGCAGGCGCTGGAACTGGGCGGCAACGCCGTGGTGGGCGTCGATCTCGATTACGAGGTGCTGGGCAGCAACGGCTCGATGCTGATGGTCAGCGCCAGCGGGACCGCCGTGGTGATCCAGGTTCCGGCTTGAACGTGCCGAAGTTCCTCCCCTTGCAGGGGAGGATACTGCTGTGCTGATGCGGAAATGTTGCCCTTGACGGGATGCCCGTTGTAAGGGCGCGCAATCATTCATTCTGGGGACCTGCGAACCATCGATGGCCGGCCATTCCAAATTCAAGCAGCTCATGGACCGCAAGGGCGCGCAGGACAAGAAGCGCTCCGCGATGTTCGCCAAGCTCAGCCGCGAAATCACCGTCGCGGGGAAGATGGGCATGCCCGATCCCGACATGACCCCGCGCCTGCGCGCGGCGGTGAACGCGGCCCGGGCGCAGTCCATGCCCAAGGACAACATCCAGCGCGCGATCGACAAGGCGAGCGCCAACGAAGGCGATAATTACGAGGAAGTGCGCTACGAAGGCTACGGCCCCGGCGGCGTGGCCCTGATCGTCGAGGCGCTGACCGACAACCGCAACCGCACCGCCACCAATGTCCGCACCGCCTTCAGCAAGAACGGCGGCAATCTGGGCGCTTCGGGCGCGGTGAGCCACGGGTTCGAGCGGCTCGGCCTGATCGAATATCCGGCCGGCGCGGGCGACGAGGACACGGTGCTCGAAGCTGCGATCGAAGCGGGCGCCGACGATGTCGAAAGCGATGCCGGGGAAGATGGCGGCCATTCGATCTGGACCAGCGTGGAAAGCCTGCACGAAGTGGCGCGCGAGCTGGAGAAGGTGCTGGGCGAGGCGGAAAGCGTGAAGCTGGCGTGGAAGCCAAACCTCACCGTCGACGTTGCGGAAGGCGATGCGCAGACCCTGTTCAAGCTGATCGACGTGCTGGACGACGATGACGACGTGCAGACCGTCTGGGGCAATTACGAAGTTTCCGACGAAGTGATGGAGAAGCTGGGTTGAGGCACCCGATCCTCCCCCATCGGGGGAGGGGGACCGTGCGCAGCACGGTGGAGGGGGCGTGCCCCGGAGGGGGATCGAGTTGACCCTGATCCTCGGCCTCGATCCCTCGCTCTCCTGCACCGGCTGGGGGATCGTGCGGGTCGAAGGCGCGCGGCTTTCCCACATCGCCAATGGCGAGATCGCGACCGACCCCAGGGCGCCACTGCCCGAGCGGCTGCTGCATCTGCACGATGCGGTCTTCGCGGTGATCGGCGCCCACGGGCCCGACCGGGCGGCGGCCGAGGAGATCTTCCTCAACAAGAACCCGCAATCGACGATCAAGCTCGCCCAGGCGCGCGGCGTGGTGCTGGCGGCCTGCGCGCGCGGGGGCCTGCACGTGGCCGAGCACGCCGCGCGCAGCGTGAAGAAGGCCGTGGTGGGCACGGGCGGGGCCGAGAAGGCGCAGGTCCAGGCAATGCTGAAAGTGCTGCTGCCCGGCGCGGCGATCGCCGGGGCGGATGCGGCCGATGCGCTGGCGGTGGCGATCGCGGACGCGCATCTGGGGGGGCGGGGCTGATGATTGTCCCTGTCATTGCGAGCGGCAAGGCCGCGAAGCAATCCAGAGCGTCCGGCGTGGGACTCTGGATTGCCGCGGGGCTTCGCCCCTCGCAATGACGAAAGAAGGGTGAAATGTTCCTCGTCGTCTTCCGCAACCGCAAGCGTGCGGACATGGATGCGGCCGCCTATGCCGCCGATGCGGAGCGGATGGAACGGCTCGCCGCCGCGCAGCCCGGATATCTCTCCTTCAGGAGCTATGCCGCCGAGGATGGCGAAGTGGCCGCGATTTCCGAATGGGCGGACGAAGCCGCCGCCCGCGCCTGGGCGCGCCATGCCGAGCATGCGCTGGTCCAGGAGAAGGGCCGTGCGGAATACTACGAGAGCTACACCGTCTATTCCTGCGCCGATCCGCGCGTCCGCCATTTCGACAGGAGCGAAAGTTGAGCATCCCCTTCTACGGCATCCCCAATTGCGACACGGTGAAGAAGGCGCGAGTGTGGCTGGACGCGCAGGGCATCGGCTACGCCTTCCACGATTACAAGAAGGAAGGCGCGCCCGCTGCGAAGCTGGAGCGGTGGGTGGCCGAGAAGGGCTGGGAGACGATCCTCAACCGCGCGGGGACGACCTTTCGCAAGCTGCCGGACGAGACGAAGGCGGGGCTGGACGCGGGCAAGGCGATCGCGCTGATGGTGGAGCAGCCTTCGATGATAAAGCGCCCGGTGGTCGAGCATCCGGGCGGCCTGCTGGTCGGCTTCAAGCCCGCCGAATGGGAAGCCGCGCTGAAATGACCTTCGATCCCGCCGCCTGACCGATTGCCTCGCAAGCGGCGCCATCCGGCCCGGCATGGCGGCGTGCGGAGGAACCCGAAACCCGTTTGCGCATTGCTTCTTGCAGGGTGCGCCCCGCGTGGATGCGCGCGGGGGCATCTGCTCGAGAAGGAGAATGCCATGCCGCCCGAGGCCGGCAACACCGAAACGCGCCGCACGATCCGGCGCGGGGAAGAGATCGCAAGGGACCGGCTGTCCATCAGGGACGGCGAATCCGCGCCCGGATTGCTGCTGTTCGCGGTGCTGATGGTCATTGCGGTCCTGGCCGCGGTGACGTTCGTCTGGGTCGGCGAGCAGAACGGGCAGGAAGAGATCGCCGCCATCGAGACGGAAGGCGCCACCGTGCACATCGCGGGTGAAGCGCCGATGCGGGCCGAGCACACGGCGGACTGGGCGCGCTGAATTTTTTCGGCAAGCCCACTTGCAAGTCGCCTGTGTCGGTATATATCGTAAGATATGTTTTACGACTCATGTGAAAATCGCGGGCCCCATCATGCCGGACGGCACGGGCGCCATCGGGGCGGCTTCAGGGAAGGCGCCCCTCCCCATCATCAAAACCGGCATCCCGACGGCCCGCCCGGCAGTTTTGGAGCGGGCGGCTTCCGGGGCCGGGGCGGCGGCTTCCCCCGGGGAAGAAAGCTTTCTTCCGCCGATCTCCAGCTCGTCCTGCTTGCGCTGCTCGAGGAAAAGCCCGCTCACGGCTATGAGCTGATCCGCGCGCTGGAGGAAAGGTCGGGCGGCTTCTATTCGCCCAGCCCCGGCGTGATCTATCCCGCGCTGACCTATCTCGACGAGATCGGCCAGGCGGAGGCGGAGGCGGACGGCAAGCGCAAGCTCTATCGCATCACGCCCGAAGGCGCCGCGCGCCTGGCGGAAAATCGCGAGGCTGCCGATGCGCTGCTCGATGCGTTCGGCAGGATCGCGCGGCGGATGGACCGCGTGCGCGCGGCCTTCGAAGGGACGGAAGACGCCGAGCAGGAGATGGAGGAGCATTTCCGCGCCTTCCGCACGCTGAAGCGCGCCTTGCGCGAAAAGCGCGGCAGCCCCGCCGAAGAACTGGAGCGGATCGCCGCGATCCTCTATCGTGCGGCGAAGGACATCGCGGGCGGAAAAGGCGAAGCCTGAAGCCGCGCTGCCCGATTTCAATCGAAGCCCCTCCCGGACCGTTCGGGAGGGGGCTTATGGAAAGACCATTTCATGACAGACAGACCGCGTCCCGCGCCCCGCAAGTTCGAAGTGACGGGCTCGCGCCCGATCAGCCGCAACATGCTGCGCGTCACGCTGGCGGGCGAAGGGCTCGCCACGTTCCCGGCCGGGCAGGCCGGCGGCTATGTGAAGCTGATGCTCGCCCCCGCTCCGGGCAGCGAGAAGCCCACCGTGCGAACCTACACGATCCGCAACCAGCGGGCGGACGGGATCGACATAGACTTCGCCCTCCACGCCAGCGCCGACGGTGCAGCGGGGCCAGCCACCGAATGGGCACTGGCCGCCCGGCCGGGCGAGGAGATATCGGCCGGCGGACCGGGCCCGGCAAAGCCCCTGCCGGCCGGCGCCGACTGGTACCTGATCGTCGGCGACATGACGGCGCTCCCCGCCATCGGCGTCAATCTGGAACAGCTGGCGCGCGATGCGAAAGGCGTCGCCGTGATCGAAATCCAGCATGAGGACGATCGCCAGGCGATCGACGCTCCGCCGGGCATCGAGCTGCACTGGCTGGTCAATCCGCATCCCGGCGAAAGGCAGGTTCTGGCCGATCGCGTGCGTGCGCTCGGCTGGCCCGAAGGCAATGCCTATGCCTGGGTGGCCTGCGAGTTTTCCTCCATGCGCGAGCTGCGCGCCTATCTGCGCGAGGAGCGCGGCCTGGGGCGCGACCAGCTCTATATCTCAAGCTACTGGAAGCACGGCCTGGCCGAGGATTCGCACAAGGTGGTCAAGCGCGAGGATGCGGTCGCGGTGGGTGACGTCTGAAGGACGGGCGCTAGCTCAGGTAGAAGTCCCTCGCTTCCAGCGGCGGGGGCGGATCTTCGCCGAGATGTGGGGCGAGGCTGATCTCGGCCGCGCGGCAGATCGCGTCCAGCGGCAGCGCGTTGGGCGTGGTGCCGAAGGGATGGCTGAGATCCTCGGTCACTTCGGCCAGGCCGAGGAAGACATAGGCCACGATGCCGACGAAAAGCGGTGTCATCCAGCCTGCCGGGCCGAGCAAAGCCAGCGGCAGCAGCATGCAATAGACGTAGGTCGTGCGGTAGATCAGCAATGAATAGACGTAAGGCAGCGGCGTGGCGGCGATCCGTTCGCAGCCGGCCTGCTGCAGGGTGATGCTGCCCAGCCTTTCCTGCAGCGCCTTTGCCCCGAATCCGTCGATCGCGCCTGTGCGATATGCCTCGCCGATGATGGCGGCAATCCGGTCCAGCGCGGCGTCGGGCGGGTGCGGCGCATCGGCCATTTCGCCGCCATGCAGGCGCGCCAGGGGATCGTCCTCCAGGTTCCGCAGGTTCGCCCGGTGGAGGTGGATGAAGGCCCGCGACAGGCGGATCGCCTGCTTCTGAAAGGCCGTGTCGGGCACGAACAGCTGCACTTCGCGGGCGAAGCTCCTGAGGTCCGCCAGCAACCCGCCCCACAGCCTGCGCGCTTCCCACCAGCGGTCGTAAGCCGCGTTGTTGCGGAAGCCGAGGAACAGCGACAGCGCGATACCGAACACGGTGAAGCCCATCGCGTCGATCTCGGGGAAAGCCGCGAAATGCCGGTGCAGACACACCATGCCGGCGGAAAACAGCATCAGCAGCACGATGCGCGGGGCGATCGCCGGCACGATCGAACCGCGCAGGGCGAAGGCAAGCTCGCGCCAGCTCGGTTTGTCGCGGACGATCACGGATCAGGCGGCCCTGGCCGTGGCGATGTAGTTGAGCGAAAGATCGTCCGAAAGGTGCAGCCCCTTCATCGGTGAGAAGGCGATCCCGCTCGGCGGCCCCATTTCGAGCCCGGCCCCGGCCAGCAGTTCGCGCAGCTCCTCCGGGGTGACGAAATCCTCCCAGTGATGCGTGCCCTTCGGCACCGCGCCCAGCGCTTCCGCCGCGCCGACCAGCAGCAGCCGGGATTTCGGCGTGCGGTTGGGCGTGGAAAGCACCATCAGCCCGCCGGGAGAAAGATGCGCGGCAAGCTGGGCTACGAATGCCGGCTTGTCCGCCACATGCTCGATCACTTCCATCGCGGTGACCAGATCGAACCGCCCGAGGCCGAGCGCGGCCAGTTCGCCCGCCCGGTAGTCTATCGGCAGGCAGGCGCCCGCCGCATGCTCGCGCGCCGCGGCCACGTTCTCCGCCGCCGCGTCCACCCCCGTAACCGCCGCGCCGAGCCGGGCGAGCGGTTCGCACAGCAGCCCGGCGCCGCAGCCGACATCCAGCGCGCGCTTGCCCGCCAGCGGCTTCAGCGCCTGCGGATCGCCGCGCCAATGCGCGTCCACCGCCTCGCGCAGAAAGGAAAGGCGCACCGGATTCAGCTTGTGCAGCATGGCGGAAGACCCCTTCGGGTCCCACCAGTCGCGGGCCAGCGCGCCGAAATGGGCGGCTTCTTCGGGCTTTATCGTGCCGGGGGCGGTTGCATTGCTCACGGCGCATCCCTAACAGCGCGCCAGACCTGATTCCAGCATGCAGGAGTGGAAAGCAAGTTGGCCCGGATCGTGATGAAATTCGGCGGCACCTCGATGGCCGGCACGGAGCGTATTCGCCGTGTCGCCAATATCGTGCGCCGCCAGCAGGCCGCCGGCCACGAAGTCGCCGTGGTGGTTTCCGCCATGGCGGGGGAAACGGACCGGCTAGTCAATTTCTGCCGCGAGGCGAACCCGCTTTACGACCCCGCCGAATACGACGTGGTGGTGGCGAGCGGGGAGCAGGTGACCTCCGGCCTCCTCGCGCTCACCCTGCAGGCGATGGGCTGCAAGGCGCGCAGCTGGCTCGGCTGGCAGCTTCCCGTGCACACCAACGGCGCCCATGCCCGCGCGCGGATCCAGGAGATCGATTCGGAGGCGCTGCTCGCCTCGATGGCGGCGGGCGAGATCGCGGTGATCCCCGGCTTCCAGGGCCTCGCCGAAACCGGGCGGGTGACCACTCTGGGCCGCGGCGGGTCCGACACGTCGGCGGTCGCGGTCGCGGCCGCGGTCAAGGCGGACCGCTGCGACATCTATACGGACGTGGACGGAGTCTACACCACCGATCCGCGCATCGTGGCCAAGGCGCGCAAGCTCAGCCATGTGACCTATGAAGAAATGCTCGAGCTGGCCTCGGTCGGCTCGAAGGTTCTGCAAACCCGCTCGGTCAGCCTCGCGATGAAGGAAAATGTCCGGGTGCAGGTGCTCTCCTCCTTCGTGGAAGACGATGCGGTGCCGGCGGACGACCTGCCCGGCACGATGATCGTGAGCGATGAGGAATTGGCCAGAATTCAAGAGGATATGGACATGGAACGCCAGCTCATCACCGGCATCGCCGCCGACAAGAACGAGGCCAAGGTCACCCTGACCCGCGTGGCCGACCGCCCCGGCGCGGTGGCGACGATCTTCGGCCCGCTCGCGGCCGCGAGCATCAATGTCGACATGATCATCCAGAACATCGCCAAGGACAAGGGCGAGACGGACGTGACCTTCACGGTGCCCAAGGCGGACCTGCTGCGCACCCAGGCGCTGCTGGAAGAGCACAAGGAAGCGATCGGCTTCTACCGCATGATCAGCGACGACAAGGTGAGCAAGATCAGCGTGGTGGGCGTGGGCATGCGCAGCCATGCGGGCGTCGCCTCCACCATGTTCAAGGCGCTGGCCGATCGCGGGATCAACATCCAGGCGATCTCCACCAGCGAGATCAAGGTTTCCGTGCTGATCGACGAGGACGAGACCGAACTCGCCGTGCGCGTGCTCCACACCGCTTACGGGCTGGACGCGAAGGACTGAGGCGCGAATCCGACCGTGGGTTCACTTCTACGGTAAAAAGGCCCTTATCCCCTTTGGACAAGTAGCCTCTCTTCGTCATTCCCGCGCAGGCGGGAATGACGAGGTAAGAGGCTGCCTACAGCGCCGCCCCGTACAGCGCCAGCAGCCGCCCCCAGGCGCGGTCGGCTTCCGGCTGGTTGTAGGACGGCGCGTCCAGGACGCACCAGCCGTGGTCGGCGGGGTAGACTTCGATCTCCGCCTTCACGCTGGCGGCGTCGGCGGCCTTGCGCAGGGCGTCCTTGTCGGTGGGGGCCTTGGCGTCGTCGTTCTGGGCGATGGCGATGAGGTATTGGGCGGAAGGGGCGAGCAGCTTGTCGGGGCTCGTGGCATCCTCGCCCACCAGCCCGCCGCCGTGGAAGGAGGCGGCGGCCTTCATCCGCTCCGGCGCGGCGGCGACGGTGCGGATCGCGAAGGAGCCGGTCATGCAATATCCTTGTGCGCCGATGCCCTTCGCGGTGTCCACCGCATCCTGCGAGTCGAGCCATGCGACGATCGCCTTCGCGTCGCGGGCGATCGCATCGGGGTCGAGCTTCGCGCGCCATGGGCCGACCATCTGGAATCCGCCTTTCGCGGCGAAATCCGCGAAGTCTGCGAACTGGGGCGCGGGCGTGTCGCGGTAATAGGGATTGACCGCGAGCACGGCGTAGCCTTCGCCCGCCAGCCGCCGCGCCATCGCCATCTTCGCTTCGCGCAGCCCGGCGATGTCGGGCCAGAGGATGATTGCGGGAGACTTGCCCGATGCGGGGTGGACGAAGAAGGCGTCCATCGTGCCGTCCTGCGTGGCGAAGCTCACCTTGCTTTCCGCCAGTCCGCCC
>Ga0066256_1005495_pt1 | contig 10451 bp, 10 predicted proteins | sample ThiBio_1000_biof_FD_87107 | JGI IMG/M metagenome (GOLD analysis project Ga0066256, IMG submission 87107) | Wastewater bioreactor microbial communities from Cape Town, South Africa - Thiocy_expt_1000_biof (version 2) | ecosystem: Engineered > Bioreactor > Thiocyanate-remediating >... | reverse complement strand
TGATCAGAGCCACGCGAGCATCGAAAGGTCAAAACCGGCACGCGGATGATCCATCCGCATCACTGATGCCGAGCTGCGGAAACAACTTGGAACGTCGCATCAAACCAACGAATAGTTCAGACCTTCCTTAGACGATCGCCAAAGAATGTCTAGAGGCGGCACACCGGCTTCGCAACGTCTTTGGTCTTCACTGGGCCCGGGAGGAAGATTCGCGGCCCTGCCTGCAATTGGAGTAAAGCACCGGGTGCATCGGTACACCGCCATCCGTAGCGTTCCTGACTTCCCCGGTGCGATTCAAGTTTCGAGGACACCAGCAAGCGGCGCAATCGGGCAAACCCTTCTGACACCGTAAGAATTTTCCTACGTCAAGCCCCTGGGGCCTTCGGGACTAGTACCCGCGTGGTGAAGTGCTCTCCCAAGTCACCAGATGGAACGTCAGCGGCCCATAAGCTTTGATCGATGTGCGTGCCAATTGCGCCACGGCGCCGGAAAACCTTGAAGTTGGAGCTAACTCGACATCTTCAAAGAACGTTTTTTGACAAGTGCAATAAACTCAAATTGAAGCGCAGCGAAATTTTTCGGAAGATGAGGCGACAGTGAAAGATACCCAAAAACCAATATTGACAGACGGCCGCTCATCAGGAGGCCCACGTCTTAGACCTCACTAACTTTTCACAAAGACTGCCACTAGAATTTTTGAAATTTTGGGTACATCATTGCATTCCCTTCAACAGAGGAGACATGCATGAATCCCGCTGTACCCCCCACCGACAGAGAGCCTCTCACCGAAGAAGCCGTAATGAGGGCCGTTGAGGCGCATAAGCGCCGACTTGAGCAAATGCGCATCAAGGAGATTTCTAAATCCAGCACATCACCGGCGCCCCCCGTCACATCCTCCGCCACCATTGCGACAGGGTTGGGAACCCCGCCCTTCCAACTCGACGCGATACAGGACATGCGGACGCAAACGCGCAGTTCGACCTGTGTGGCTATCCCAATACCGCAAGCTGCTGGGCCTTGGCAGTCCGAGTTTGGTTGGCGGACCTCGGCACAACCACCTTGGCGACTGGTCGCGGCGCCCCAAGCTCGTGGTCGCAGGAAGCGCCGAGAGTCTCGGCAGCTTGGTCCCAACGATACGGCTCGCATGCGCGATGCCTGCGAGATTTTCGGTCTGTGCCCCAACTCCATCCGGAATCGGTACAACCCCCAATCGCGGTACTATGACCCCACGTTCCCACCGCCGAGGCGTTTGGGAAATGGCAACGGTCGCTCAGCCATCGGTTGGCGCGCTGGCGATCTTTTTGCCTATCGCGATTCGCGTCGTTTCGCTGTCTAAGTCGGCATACAGGCGCGCTAATTCAACACGGCCACCCAATAGGCTTTCAGCCGCCCGGCCGTACAAACCGATCTCGGGCATCCCGTTAATACGGGTAATTCCCCGTCTTAAAGATCCGGTTTTATATCCTATTCGCATAGTGTCTGGCTTTTGAAGTAGCCAGAGCTATCGACACCAAGCATATTCAAAGCTTATCGCCATGCAACGCAAATGGCGAGATACGGTTTTCTTTTTCGTAATCAGATCCAACAGTCAGAAATTCAGGAGATTTTCATGAATCAAGATGAGAAGATGTTCGACAGGGAAATATCCGAACGCGAACGTATTCGCTCGCTCTTTGCCGAAGGGATGGTGCACGGGCCAGATGGGAAATCGGCCATTACCAGCGATTGGGGCGACCTGCAGCTGATCACCTTGCTCGAAAGGATGGCAAAGCGGATCGCTTCCACCGATGAGGCACCCACCCTCCGAGAGGACCTTCATGGACGCTCGGTATGTACCCCAACACCGCTTGGCGGGGACTTGGTACGTTTATGCACCGGCTTCGACCAATTTTTCCCAAGGCGTCACCAGCATCACGTTTTTAATCCGTGGATAAAGGTCATGGTGGTGGCGTGCGGCCACTGGTGTGGGATGCAAGGATTTGGTCAACCTGCACCAGGCATCGGCATCGTGCCCGAGGATGAGGTCGCATTGAACCGTATCGTACGTTTTGTGCGCCGGGTGTGTCACTCAACGGCATTCAAGTGGAAGGTAGCCAACGTGGTACGGCTTGCGTTGCAGAACTTCCGGAGCGTGTGCGCGTATTTTGTTTGGCTTTTCACGCTCCATTCGAGGCTGTTGATCTTGCGGGTCGACCTCTACTATCGCGGGAAGGGCAAATGGTGGGCTTACAGCGGCGAAGCCGACGCGGCGTTCGATCGCTTCATGCGGGCTCTACGCGAAAGCCGGATCATCCCGACCGTGCTTGGCTATGTTGCCAGCCGTGAGGAAGGTCCCGAGCGCGGCATACACTTTCATCTTCTGGTCGCCATGGACGGACATAAGTACAAGGATGCGAGAGGGTTCGCCGACCAGATTGGTAAAGCGTGGGCCGAGAAGTACTCTGGACCCGGAATGCTGGGCTCGTTCTTCAATTGTTACTCACGGCGCGGCAGTTATCCCTTCAATGGCTTGGGCTTGGTGCACGTCCGCGACTGGCGGAAGCTGATCGGCTTGCGCGCAGCCATCCGCTACATCACGAAGCCGGATTACCAGGTCAAGGTGAAAAGTGACTCTGAACGAAACCTTCGGCGTGGACTGATTCGGGCCACGGAGTCGAAACTTGGGGCACCTCGCAAGGCGAGGCACAGTATGGCAAAAGTGTTACGAATTCTTGGCCCTGCCGCGAGTCCGGATCGTACCGCCACCGATGGCGAACTTCGCCGACGCAGAGGGCCTGCTGCCGCCGACGCGGCTTGAAGCTTTTCAGTCAGATTCCGGCTGCTTTATGGCGGCCGGAATCGTTTTAGGACTGCCTACCAAGTTCCTTATTGGACGCTCTGCGAAGCCGGCTAGGTGGCTTCGTGCTATGGCGGGGTTCGCAGTCGTCACGAAGTCCGCCCAAGCCTGCAGGATGGGACGACGCTATTCAAGCAAATCGGTGCGATGTTAGACGACTTCAGCCTTGCGCTGTCGGGCGTACGCGTCCCTGACGTCGCTGCAGGAAGACCATCGGCGCCACGGCCTGTGGGCCCAAGCAACATTGACGGGAAGATGGACGCCTTTCTTGGAGTCCCTTACAGGCCCGCGCCAGAGGCCTTCCGAATTGGCACAACGGTCGCGCCACGTTTCAGCACATCCAGGTGGTCTGCCCATGCCTGCATCATTTTCCGGCGTTCGGCTAGGTATTCAGCATGGTTGTATGCCGCGCGTACTTTGTTGCTCTCGGCGTGCGCCAGCTGGCGCTCAATCACATCCGGCGGCCAACCTTGCTCGTTGAGTAACGTCGAAGCCATCGACCGAAACCCGTGGCCAGTCATTTCATCACCGGTGTAACCAAGCCGCCGCAACGCCGCGTTGATCGTGTTCTCGCTCATGGGATGCCGCCAGTTGACGATCCCGGGAAAAACGAACGTCCCGCGCCCAGTCACCGGCTGTAGGTCACGCAGGACCGCTACCGCCTGCGTTGCCAGCGGCACGAAGTGCATCTGCCGCATCTTCATCCGCTCAGCGGGGATACGCCACTCCGCACGATCCAGATCGAACTCGGCCCATTCAGCTTTGCGTAGCTCGCCTGGGCGAACAAAGACCATCGGTGCAAGCTTCAGGGCACACGCCACAATCAGGCTACCTGGGAAGCCGTCGATGGCACGTAGTAGTGGACCGACCTTGGCAGGATCAGTGATTGCGCCGAAGTGCCGGGTTTTCTTGGTCTTTAATACTCCTCGTAGATCGGCAGACGGATCGCGCTCCGCTCGCCCAGTGGCGACCGCGTAGCGGAACACCTGCCCACAGATCTGTTTCAGGCGTTGCGCCGTTTCGAGTTTGCCGCGGGATTCGAGGCGCCGCAGCACTGCCAACAATTCTGGGGCAGTGATCTCACCGATGGGTCGCTTGCCGATCCACGGGAACGCATGTGATGTCAACGCCCATAGCGTCTTTGCACGTGTCGTGTCTGCCAGCTTGCCGCGCCCGGCAAGCCATTCCCTCGCTACCGGCTCAAACGATGTCACGGTTAGGACCTTGGCGATCAGCTTGTCCTGCTTACGCTTGGCGCCCGGGTCGATGCCCGATCGCAGTGCACGTCGAGCCTCATCACAGCGCTCACGTGCCTCAGCCAAGCTCACCTCGGGGTACACGCCAAGGCTGAACATCTTGGCCTTGCCTCCAAATCGGTACCGGTAGCGCCAGTAGCGCGCTCCCGTCGGCTGCACCTCAATGCACAACCCCTTCGCATCCGCGCGCCTGTAGAGCCTCGCGCCCGGCTTCATGGCCTTAACGGCCTTGTCCGTCAACATGTGAGTAACTCTAGATTTTTGGTGTGAGCGATTCTCTTGTACTCACAAATCTACTCACGGTAGATGTTGGATGCAATAGAACAATGTTGGGTAACATTCAACATAAAATCGCATGGTTGACGGGTTCCACGCGATTCATGAGACTTCGTTGGATTGCATCGGATAAAATCTTGGTGCCGACAGTCTGACTCGAACAGACGACCTACCGCTTACAAGGCGGTTGCTCTACCAACTGAGCTATGCCGGCGCCGGGCACCATCATCGCACGGCATGGAAGCGACGATCAAAAGCAATCGATCGGCTTCGCTTGCAAGTCGCCGCGCCCCGGCAACCACGTCTGCCAGTCGAATGCAGTGCCTTCGGGCACCGCGTAATCCACCCAGTACGCAGGCTCGTTGTCGATGCGTTGCTCGACCTTGGCCTGGAACCCGAGCTGCTGCAATTGCGCGAGCCGGTTCTGCGCATTCGACTGGTCGTTGAACAACCCCAGCGAAATGGTGTTCTGCGAATCGCCGGCGGTCACCACGTAATAGTCGTGGATGCCCTTGGCGGCGAGCTGGCGTGCCGCATCCAGCGCCGCCTCGCGGGTGGCGGCGGCGGGCAGGTAAACCCAATATCCGTGCGAACGCTGCAACGATTCCTCGCGATACTGGATGCGTGCGACTCGCGGCGACAGGGCCTGCACCGCGGCACGCATGTCCGCCCCGGTCATGAAGGGACCCAGGGTGGCGCACGCGTCGCGTTCGCGCGGCCCCGCGGTCGTGGATGCGGCGACGGGATGCGCAACCTTCCGCGTTTCGGACAGCAGGCGCAATTCCGGCACGCCGGGGTCGCTGGCCGGGGGAAAGGACTCCACCGGCGCGCGCCCGAACAGCAGCCAGGCGGCTGCGCCGAGGTTCAATGCCAGCAACAGCAGGAACAGCAAGCGGACGAACATCAGGGTTTCATCGAACGCGACCGGGAAATTCTACGGCGGAGTACCGGGCCAAACCGTGCAACACCGCGTGTTCGAAGATTCCGGCATGGAACCCGTCGCGCGCAAGCCACGCCGCCAGCGACGCGGCCCAACCTCCATGCAACCAGACCGGGGCATCGCCCATTGCGGCACGTTGGCGCGCGGCGAACCACTCGACCGTGGCGCCCGCCGCGCTCCAGCAGCCCGCCTGCAACGCGGCGGCGGTGTCGTCGCCACCATCCACGCGGAACGCGTCGGGATTGCCGTCGGCGATCGACGTGGCGCCGCGCAGGGCTTCCAGCATGCGCGCGGGCGACAACGCGATCAAGCCTGCCGCGTGGACGCCATCGGCGGCGACCGCATCCAGTGTCAACGCGGTGCCGCAGCCGACCACGATGCTTGCGCCCGCCGCGCGCGCGTGCACCGCGACCATCGACAGGAACCGGTCAATGCCGAGCCGTTCGGGTTTCGCATAGCGGTTGCGGACGCCGCATGCAGCCCGGGGTGACCGCAGGAACTCGAACTCGACGGTCGCACCGACGGCCAGCAGATCGCGCACTTGCCGGGTGCGCCCGGCCGGCGCCACCGAAGCGACGAGCACACGCCGCGGCCGTGGCCATCCGGCCAGCACCTCGCGTACCCGCGCGTCGAAGTCCGGTTGCGCCCAATCCAGCGCCACGACGTCGACGGGCATGCCCTGTCGCAACCTCGCCAGCTTGGCGCGCGAGTTGCCGAGGTCGCACAGCCAGGTTTCGTCCTCCTGCATGCTCATGCGGGGCGTACCGTGACTTCGGCGCTGTCGACGCTGCGCAGTTCGCCGGCGACACGTACCTTGAGGGCGCCGCGCGCATCGACACCCCGTGCGATGCCGTCGAACGCGCCACGCGCGCCTTCCACATGGATGCGGCGCCCGGCCAACGCGTCGCGCTCGGCCCATGCTTCGGCGAATCCGGCGAACCCGGATGCATCGAACCGCTCCAGTGCATCGACCAGCCGCGCGACCAGGGCCGTGGCCAGCGCAGTCCGCGAGGGTGCCGCACCCCCGCACACGGCGGCCACGTCCACGCACGGCCGATCCAGCCGCGCGCGCATGGCGCCGGACAAGTGCACATTGATGCCGATGCCGACGATCGCGTGGCACGGCCCCATGAATTCGCCACCCAGTTCGACCAGGATGCCGCCGAGCTTGGCATCGGCATGCACCAGGTCGTTCGGCCATTTCAGGCCGATGCCCGGCACGCCGCAATCCGCGAGCGCGTGCGCCACGGCAATCCCCGCCACCAGCGACAGCCCCGACAACGCGGCGTAGCCGCCCGCGAAACGCTTCAGGCAGGAGAACTGCAGGTTGGCAGCGGGCGCCGAGAGCCATTGCCGGCCACGCCTGCCGCGCCCGGCCTGCTGCCAGTCGGCGAACACGAACGACGCATCGGGCATGCCCGCGACCCGGCGCGCGAGTTCGCTGGAGGTCGAGTCCAGGCGCCAGTGATTCTCGATGACTCCGACGCGTCGTCGCACGACGGGGGGCAGGGCGGCGCGGATCCGCGACACATCGAGCGGTTCCAGGGGGTGCGCCAACCGATAGCCTGCGGAACCGGATTCGATGTCGAGCCCGGCTTGTCGCCACGCTTCGACCTGTTTCCACACCGCTGCCCGCGAAATGCCCAGCCGCAGTGCCAGTTCCGGGCCGCCCAAGGCGTCGCCGGAAGCCAGCAAAGCCAGCAGCGGCGGCATGCCCCGGCCGGCCGCCGGCTCATCCGGATGCGCTGGCGACGACCATTCGGATGTGTCAAGATGCGGGTTCGCCATGCTGGATTCCGGGGCTGTCATGAAGCACCTGTCGATGTGGCTGACGGTGTTGTTGCTGGGTGGCTTGCCGCTGGCCGCGGCAGCGCTCGATTATGGCCCGAATCGCCCCCTGCTTGCCGCCGAGAACGGCGCGCCGCAACTGCCGGGCGCACGAACGCAGGCCGCTGCACCCGGTGCGTTGCCCAGCCCCGACATCACCGAAGCCAGCGTCGACGAAACCCCGGATTCCCCTGCGGCAGCACTGCGCATGACGCCGTCCGCAGCGTCGCCTGCCGCACCGGCCGCCCTGCCACGTGGCCACGGCACTTCGGCCAGCAACAAGCCGGCGGCCGCCACGCGGGCCAAAGCCGCCGCCCCGTCCGACCCCGCGTCGTGGCGTTCGCTGTTGCCGGGCTCCATCCAGTAGCACGTCGCGAAACCGCCGCCGCGCTCACATTTCGGCGAAGCTGACGTGGAAACACGCGCCACCCAGTTCGGTTGAGCGATCGACCTGCAAGCTGCCGCGATAGGCGCGCACGATGTCTTCGACGATCGCGAGCCCGATGCCGTGCCCCTGCACGCGCTCGTCACCGCGCACGCCGCGTTGCAACACCCGTTCGAGCTGTTCCTGGGGGATGCCGGGGCCATCGTCTTCCACCCGGATGTCCAGGCCTACCCGCCACACGCGCGGATTGGACGGTGCGATCTTTTTCACGCTCAACAGCACCCGGTGGCTCGCCCACTTGAACGCGTTTTCCAGCAGGTTGCCCAGCAACTCCAGCAGGTCGCCTTCCTCGCCGTAAAACTGCACGCCCTCGTCGATGTCGAACTCGCACAGGATGTTCTTGCCGGCGTACACGCGCTCGAGGCTGCGTACCACCGCCTCGGCGTGCGCCTGCACGGGGATGGGCGCGGCGAAGGTGGAATGTCCGGAGGTCTTGGCGCGCGCCAACTGGTAGGCGACGATCTGGTCCATGTGCTGGACCTGCAGCAGCATGTCGCCGCGCACCTCTGTTTCCGCGTCGGTCGATTCAAGCCGCGAACGCGCCACCGCCAGCGGCGTCTTGAGGCTGTGCGCCAGGTCGTCGAGGGTATTGCGATAACGGGACAGGTGTTCGCGTTCGCTTTCGATGAAACGGTTGAGCCCGCGCGTCAACACCGAAACCTCGCGCGGGTACGGCCCGACCAGGCGCTCGGCACCGCCGCGTTCGATGCGCACGATGTCGCGCGCCACCCGGCGCAACGGTGAAAAACTCCAGCGCAACAGGATCTGCTGCAGCACCAGCAGCGCCAACCCCAGCGCGGCCAGCCAGCCGAACAGCGTGCGCCGGTACGCGGCCAGGCCGGTATGGAACAACACGTCGTTTTCGGCGATGTAGATGGTGAGGTGGTAACTGTTGCGGTCCTGCAACATCCACTCGATGCCCTGGCTCAGCACGTACAACGGCCCCGCCGAGGTATCCACCGGGCCTTCGAACTTCGCCGGTCCCGGCGGCAGCAGCGAGTCGAAGGGCAGGTCGCGGCCCAGCGCGGATTGCGCTTCCCAATGGAAGCCGCCCTGTCCCACGATCACCGCGTACAAGCCGGACCCCGGGCGTCCGAAATCCGGGTTCGGCGGCAGCATGTCGGGCGGGATCACTCGATCCGAGCGGCTGCTGACGTCGATGCCGGCGAGGTAGGTGTAGGCGTAGCTTTGCAGCTGCGCGCGCAGACCTTCGAGTGCCGCGTGGGTGTAGGCGCGGTCCAACGCGAAGCCGGTGATGCCGAGGAATCCGATCAGCACCAGCAGCGTGGCGATGGTCGAGCGCGAAACCAGCGACAACGGCTTGCGCGGCACCATTTCCTCGGATGACATCCGGCCCAAACCCTTGCGGTTCAATCACGCACGATGGCGATCGTCACGCATGATCGCCGCGCAGGGTGCAGGCGCGCAACTGGAAACCGGCGCGTGTTATTCGGTCACGGTTTCGTCGCGCGGAATCGCGAAACGATAACCGCGCCCGCGCACCGTTTCGATCGGTTTCAGGCTGCTTTCCGGATCGAGCTTGCGGCGCAGGCGGCCGATGAAAACTTCCAGCACGTTGGAATCGCGATCGAAGTCCTGCTGGTAGATGTGCTCGGTGAGATCGGCCTTGGACACCAGTTCGCCCGCGTGCAACATCAGGTATTCCAGCACCTTGTATTCGTAACTGGTGAGGTCGGTGGGTCGGCCTTCGACCGTCACCGTCTGCGCCGTGGTATCGAGGCGGACGGGCCCGCACGACAGGATGGGCTTGGCCCATCCGGACGCACGCCGCACCAGCGCGTTGATGCGCGCCAGCAATTCCTCGACGTGGAACGGCTTGACCAGATAGTCATCGGCCCCGAACTTCAGGCCTTCCACCTTGTCCTGCCACGACGAACGCGCGGTCAGGATCAGGATCGGATAGCTGTGGCCTTCCTTGCGCAGGAGTTCCACCAGTTCCATGCCGGACAACTTGGGCAGGCCGAGGTCCACGATCGCAAGGTCGAACGGCACCTCGCGCCCGAGGTACAAGCCTTCCTCGCCATCCGCCGCGGCATCCACCGCGAAACCGTCGCGTTTCAGGCGAGCGGCCAGCGTTTCCCGCAGCGGCGCTTCGTCTTCCACCAGAAGGATGCGCATCAGTGCCCTCCTTTGTCTGTATCGGATTTGCCGGGCCTGGGTCGCGCGTTCGAGTGCATCTGCACCACCCGCACCTGGCCTTGCGGCGTGAGAACCTTGATGCGATACACATTCGCCTTGCCGCGTGAAACCGTATCGGCGGCGAGGATGTGCCCACGGGTCTCGTGCTGCACCTGCTTGACCGCCTGCTCGAGGCTCGCCGGGTGTCCCGGTGGTGGCGCAGGTGGTGGCGCAGGCGGGGGCTTGGCGGCGAACGCAGCCGCCGTGCCGCACAGCAGTGCGCACCCCAGCCCAGACAGGAACACCCGGTATTTCATTCTCACCATGACCCATTCGCGCGAATACCGCAGCGACGATCATCCGGTAATCCATTGAATTCGTGCTGAACATCGATATCGGGGGCGGTACGACGCCGTTTGCCGCTGCCCCGTGCAGCGTCTCATGCGGCCGCACGCCGGCCGCACGCGGCGACCTGCAGCAGCGCCGCCTCGATGGCCTCCCAACCCGCATCCGTCGCCTGCACGCGCTCGGAAAGCACCCGCCGGAACGCCTTGCCGCCCGGTTCGCCGTGGTACAGGCCGAGCACGTGGCGGGTGATCGACGCGAGCCGCACGCCGTGCGTGCGCGCGGCTTCGATGTAAAGCCGCATCCGTTGCAGCACGGCTTCGCGCAGCGGCGGCTCGCCGCCGAACAGCGCCGCATCGATGCGCGCAAGCGCGAACGGATCGTGGT
>Ga0066256_1005493_pt1 | contig 10458 bp, 6 predicted proteins | sample ThiBio_1000_biof_FD_87107 | JGI IMG/M metagenome (GOLD analysis project Ga0066256, IMG submission 87107) | Wastewater bioreactor microbial communities from Cape Town, South Africa - Thiocy_expt_1000_biof (version 2) | ecosystem: Engineered > Bioreactor > Thiocyanate-remediating >... | reverse complement strand
ACACGCGGTTCCCTCATGCGGGTTTAATTCAGGTTGGACTCCTCCCTCCCATCCCTGATGTGCGTCTGAAAAACGATAAGGTTTTCCGACTGGAGATGCCGTTCTCGCTGGCGGCGCTGGGGCACGCGCTGCGTGCGGTAACCGCCGGCAGCACGACGCCGTGGTAGCGCGTGGGGTGGTTGTGTGTGTGTGTGTTTTTGCATGCTGCGTGAGTGAGGTCGTGTGGCAAACAAACAAGTGATAGCCACCCGTAGGCAAACGCACGGCGATTCAACCATGTGTAACAGCAAGACGTCGCGCCGCCGGCGCGCGCACACGCGCAGACCGGCGTACTATGAGGGCAGCGGCGTGCCCCCGCGCGCTTGCCGCGGCTGCCACCGCCGTGCACCCACCACTGACGAACACGGCCCCCGCCATCGCTCTCTAGTAGGTACACGCCTTAAGCCGTCGCGGCCGCCTCCTCCGACGCCTTGCGCAGGCGCGCAATGTTGCTGCGCACTGTTGCAGCCGCAGCGGTGGCCAGCATGAACGCGCCGCCCGTCTGCGTCTTGCGGCAGCCGCCGCACGACCAGATGCCCACCGCCTTGCGGCGCACCGCCGTCTTGCCGCAGAAGCTGCACTCGTACTTCTCGTGCTGCGCCACCTCGATCTTGCGCACGATCTTACGCAGCGACGCACCATAGCGCGTGCCGTACTTGCCCGTGATGCCCACCTTCTTCGTGCGGCGAGTCATTCTGGCGGTGGTTGGCTGCGTAGCAGGGGGAAGGGGGGTGGGGTTAGGTGGGTGGGGGTGGGGAGGGCGGTAGACTTGGGGAGCGGCAGTTTGTCAGCAACAAGGCCAGTACACTGCAGCGTGCCACCGCAGCAGCACGCCAACAACATCCGCATCCGCAGTAGTAGAGTGGCAGCAGCAGTAGCAGCAGCAGCAAGCATCAGTTGTAAGACGGCAGCAGAGACTGCGTCAGGCGGCGCGAGGGAGGGGAGCTGCTGCTGCCACAACCGACAGCAAGAGCCGCAACACCTGCGCGCGATGGCCGGCAATCCCGCACCAAGGGCATCAGCGTAACGACAGCGGCGGCAAGTGACAGGTCCAATGATGGCAGTCACAGCAGTAGCAGCAGCAGCGACGGCCGCCATTGGTATTGGGAGCAGCAGTAGTAGCCAGGCCACAGGCAGACGCCGGTACCGCACAAGCCGCTGCCCAGCACGCCAGCCCATAAGCAGCAGCACCGTGGCATCAGCACATCGTGCTCTCGCTCGTCTCTCACCCTACGGCACACCCCTCTCGGCGACACAGCACAGCATGGGGCACAGCATGGGACCAGCCGAGCAGCGAGTAGTGATGGTGGCCACACAGGGAGGGTGAAGGCCGCCCCTCTGCCCACGCACACCCCTCTCTCACTCCATTGCGCCCACTCAGCCACCCAACCCCAGCCACACCCCGCCACCCATACAGCACAGCCTCCCTTGCAGCTCTGCTCCCCCTCTGCTCTCCTCTCTCCCTCTCTCCCCCTCTCTCTCTCCTCCCCCCTCCTCTCCCCTCTCCTCTCCTACTGCTGCCGCGTCAGCCATCAATGTTGGAGTCATCCACCGTGGCGCTGCCAAATCAAGCACAAGGGGTACACACCTACGGCAGAGGTGCACGAGGCTGCACTGCGTAAAACAACTGCCGGCGTTGGCGGCGCGCGCCATTTAACGTGGTGTGGTCAGTAGGAGGGGAGGGGAGAGGCCTGGCGTGTAAAACTCTCTTGCTGCCTACTGGCGGCCTTGAACCTCCTCTCGCCTCCCCCTCCCTCTTTCTTTCTCTTCTTCCGGGGCCGCCAGAAGGGCTCTTGAACTTGAAGTTGTGCACCTAAACCCGCAACACGCAACACGCAACAACACGCAAGCTGGCACGCAGCGCGGAGAGGGGGTGCAATCAGAGGGCGACGTCAGAGCGCTGCTGGTGGCGGCGGCTGCAAACGGTGCACACCCAGGCCGGGCCAGTAAGTGCCACTGACAGCGAGGCTGCTATCTGGCAGGGCCGCCAACGCAACAACATAATGGCCCACATCCATAACCACCGTGCGACAACCGTCGGGTGCAGCCGTCGGAGGCTGTTGACGTCGGCGGTGGTGAGGCAGGCAAGCAGGGTGGTGGACGTCACTGGGTTGCAGCCCAGTACACGCACCAGTGGCGGCACGGGAGCCTCCGCCATGGTGTGGCGCGCGCGACAAAGTGCCGAAAAAAGTGGTCGGCGTGATGTACACACCGCAATGTCACCGCCTAAGCACCAACGAATGGGTGCATTGGTTAATATTGCATGCATAACTGCGCGTGGGTGGCGTTTACACGCATTGCCGTGGGCGGCGCCCTGCCTGAAACTGGAACGGTCTTCAATGTCAACAGGCCGAGTCTAAGCACGCCCCCGGTGGCGGGACATCCAGCAGGTAGACACACATCGCCCACCCAGGGTAGGGCTCCTCAGAACACAAACACACACAAGCAAGGCGGCCATCTTGTAGCGGCACCAACGCTTGCGTATGATTTACAGTTCGTCCCAGAAGTTGGGTCAGATCTAGGGACACCTCCGACACCGGTTCCGATTGGACGTCGGGTGTGGCTGCTGCCGTCGGGCGCGTGTCCCACACCCGGATGATGTTGCCTCTGATGGCAAGCCGACCGTCTGTCAGCGCTGCTAGTGATGACCCGCTGCCTTGACGCACACCCACGCAGGTGGCGGTATTCACATCCCACAGTCGCACCGTGCCGGTGTAGGTGCCACTTGCCAGCCTGCCATCAGCCAGTACCGCCAAGTGCCGTACCTCATCCGTGTGACCTTCTAACGTTGCCACACAGGCGCGCGCACTCACGTCCCAAATCTGCACTGTCGCGTTCCTCAACCCGCAAGCGAGGCGGCCGTCGGGCAGGCCCATCAGCGAGACTGTTTCAGCGGTGTGCCCTTCCAACACGGTGGCGGTACCCGCATCAACGTCAATAATCCACACGCTGTTACCAAAGCGCGTGGCGGCGAGGCGGCCGTCGGCCAGTGAGGCAAGTGCACCCACGTCGCCGTGACCAACCCATACGATTGTGGAGCAGCGCACAGGCGGCGTAGCCTTTACATCCCACACCTCAATGCAACCTACAGCCGTACCGACGGCCAGGCGGCCGTCGGGCAGCGGCGCGAGTGAATACACCTCGCCATCTGTCTTTATCACCACTGCCGCCGTTCCAACCGCACGTGCCAAATCCCACAGCTGCACCTTACAGTCAGGCAAAGCACATGCCAGCCGTCCATCTGCCAGCACAACCAAGGGCACCCTCCCCCACGTCTTCAGCAACAACTGCGCGGCTGATGGCGCGACACAGCCATGCGCGCGACAGGCGGTAAGCACAGCGCGATCAAGCCGCGAACCCATGCTATGCAGCTGGCGCAGTGCTGGCAAATGGTCGAGCGTGGCGGTGCGCGTCACGTTGTAGCACGAGGTAAGTCGCAGCTCCGCCAAGCTCGGTGGCAGGCTTGCCACCAGCGCGTCCCCAATCGCTGTGTAGCCTACGTCCAACCATTGTAGCCGGGGCAAGTGTGACACTGCCGCGGTCAACGTGAGGCCGCTACACAGGCAAGCATTAAGGCGCACCAGCGACAACGGCAAGCTTGCCAACGACTCGTCGCCAATGCGACACCCAGACACATCCCGTACGCGTAGTGCAGGGAGGTGGCCAAATGACGCCGCTGGTGACAGATTCCGGCATTGTGCCACATGCAGTTCCACAAGACTCGGCGGCAGCGACGCCAGCGTAGCATTGCCCAGCGCGCTGCGTGCGGCTCGCAACACCCGCAGCGTGCAGAGGTGCGCCAGCGACACGCGGCTCCGCAAGTCATATGCGTCGGTGACGTCGAGCTCCTGCAGCGATGACGGCAGGCCGCCTGCCCAGTTACACACCACCGTCGTCCGGCTGCATTTTAGCACCTCAAGCGCTGGTAAGTGTGTAAAGCTGGCGTTGCCAGCCAAGTTGCGGCAGCCACTGACATTCAGCACGCGCACCGACGCCGGCAGCCGGGAGAGCAGGTTGACGCGAACGTAATCGCCCCCTTGCAAGTCAAGGTGCGTCACGCCCGCCAGCGCTGCTGCAGCACGGGCCGGGGCGCCCATCACGGACCGCAGCGTAAGCCGAGCACCCACCGCGGCCGGCAGCACTGCGCGCCACCGCACCACGTTCACAACGGCGGCGTCCGTGTCTGCCCACGGCGCATCCGCTACGATGGCCAGCAGCGCCGGGTGCAGCCGCCGGAGGCTGTTCACATCGGCGGTGGTGAGGCAGGCAAGCACGGTGGCGCCCGCCAGCGGGTTGCCGCCCAGCAGCGGCACCAGCAGCGACACGGGCAGTGGGGTGGCCAGTACAGGTACATCACCTGCAACCACGCTGCCGCCAATTGTAGTGGTGTTGCTGCCCCCCTCGACCAGCACCGGCGTCACGCCAGCCGCCGTCGTGCTACTGGCGTTGCCAGCAACGCCACTACCGGTAGTGTCAGCAGCACCACCACTAGTGTCAGCAGCAGTGCCACTAGCCGCCGCGCTTCTGGTGCCAGCTGCGTCACTGGTACTAGCAGCCGCTGACACCGGCGCCGTGTCGGCAGCCGCCGCGCTACTGGTACCGGTTCTGGTATTATCAGCAGCCGCCATTCCGGTACCGGTACCGGTAGCCGCTTGCACTGGGACAACAACTGCGCTGGTGCAAAAGCAGGTGAATAGCATTGTGCGCGCAAGATCTCATTGGCCAACAAACCATTGGTCGGCAATGACAAGTGCCCGCGCGCGTGTACCGGCAACCGTGTGCTGACGTCTTGCTGTAACTGCCCTGCACTTGTTAGCTTTGGCGGGCCCGAGTCGCCCAACGCCATGCACACAGTAATTTCCAACCAAGTGGCAATCTGGTAGAAGCACCAACGCAGTGGCAACGCACCTGCAACGTAAAGGGCGCCGCTATGCAATTGTCGGAGTGTATATCGCTGGCTTTTGCACTGTACTATTGTACTGGCCACCATGTCGCACGCCGTCGTGCCGCTGCTGGTGCAGGTGGTGAGCGGCAACCCTGCCACCTCGGCTGGCGTGCTGCTGTGTTTGAACACCTACGATGCAACCAACCTGCGCCGTGTGCACCCGGTGCTGCTGCACACGGTGGCAGACGTGCCGTGGTGCGACACGGCGACCGCCGTCCGCTATGTGCGTCGGTGGCGCGCCGCGTTGCCTGCCGCGGTGGGCGCGAGGGTGACGAGGTTGCGCTCCCTCGACTACTTTGCTCCCCTGGTGGGCTTGACATGGGTGGATTTTGAACGCTGCAGTGCTGTCAACGACGTTGTTGTTCATTGCCTGCCGTTCACGCTGCGCCGCCTGGTTGTACGGCGGTGCGTCAACCTGACGCATGTCGCCAGATTTGCTCACCTGCCATCGTTGACGTCGCTGGATTGCAGCTACACCGCTGCATTAGACGCGGGACTGGAGGCCCTGCCGGCGTCGCTGCAGGAGTTGCGCATGGATGGACGTGGGAGTAGTCCAGTGGCATTGCCGGCAGCAAACTTCCACCGCCTGCGCGCGTTGCGTGTGCTGTCGTGGACGTTAGGAGGAGCCAGTCCCGCCAGCATCGCCACCCTGCCGCCGACATTGGAGGAGCTAGACATCGCCGACAGTGGGATGGCAAGTGGGACAGCATCATTGACACATCTGCCACGACTACGCGTTGTCCGTGCCAGTAGCACCTTCATTTCCGATGCCACCGTGGCCGCCCTCCCGGCATTCCTGGTGGAGCTGGATATTTGGCGGTGTGGCGCGGTCACACCAGCTGTGTCCTTTGCTCACCTGTGCACACTGCAGACGCTGCGTGCACATGGCACAGACATTGGCGACACAACTCTTGCCAGCTTACCACCGTCGCTGGTGTCGCTAAACGTGTCAGAGTGCAAGCGGCTGTCGCTGCACACCACCCTGCCCGGCCTCCCCTCGCTGCAGGTGCTTGACGTTAGCAGCACGAGCGTGGGCAACGCGCTTGTGGCCAGCCTGCCGCCCTGCCTCATTACACTGCGCCTTACCAACTGCGAGAATGTTACGCGTGCAGCCGACTTGCACCACCTGCCTGCGCTGCGCGAGCTGCAGAGCTCCGGTACCAACCTGCGCCGCAGTGCGTTAGTAGCGCTGCGGGCGCGCGGCTGCTTCGCGCCGGCGGAGCGTGTGAAGCGGTCGGATTCGGGATACCCTGTCCACTCAATGGTGGTGTTGGCAAATGGTCGCATAGCCACTGGAGACCGGGGAGGAGTTGTACGGCTCTTGGACCCGGCACGCAAACAGGCCGTAGCGGCGTCATCAATGGGGCTTGGCGTATGGGTGGCAAACCTCGTGGTGCTGCCCGACGGGCGTCGCCTGGCTGTTGCCACGTGCACCACGGATACAGATAGGGGTGCTGGCAGCGTTGAGGTGTGGGACACGCACAACACCTCACTCACCCAGTGCTCGACCATTGCGTTCGAAAGCGGCGTGCGTGCACTGGCTGTGCTGCATGGTGGCAGGCTGGCTGTGGGGTGTGCCAGTGGTCGCATTCGGCTGGTGGACGTCGACACTGTCACGTATGTCAGTAGCGCGCCGACACTGCGTCACTCAAAGTGTGTGGCAGCGCTGGTAGTGCTCCCCGACGGCACCCTTGCAAGTGGATCGCACGACAACACGGTACGGGTGTGGGATGTTGGAAGTGGGGTGTGCGTCTCCTTGTTGGAAGGGCACACTGGCTGCATACATGCGCTGGCCGTGCTTGCCAGCGGCCACCTGGCGAGTGCGTCAAACGACTGCACCGTGCGGCTATGGGATACAACAACGCGAACCTGCTATGCGGTGCTCGCCTCAGAGGTTACACATGGCTGTCAGACCACTATTTACGCAATGGCGGCGCTGCCCGACGGCCGGCTGGTGTGCAGTGGTAGCGAGGGCGTCGTTCGCGTGCGGGACACACACGCCTGGTTGCCGTTGCGCGACGGGGACGGCGGCGCAAACAGGTGCTGCAGGCAGTCAGTCATGCTGGAGGGGTACCCCAACTATGCTCAGATTAATGCTGTGTCACTCCTGCCGGACGGCCGCGTGGCAAGTGTCGGGAGCGGCACCATTCGCTTGTGGCGCCTGCCGCCGCTACCGGTACCGGTACTTCCCACTGGCAGTGCTGAGTACCGGTAACGTAAAACGCCAAAAAATATCCAGCCGCAACCTGAAACAATTGAAAAACAAAGCAAAATGGTTGTAACACATATTAGGCGCAATGTTTGATGTGCCGCATTACGTGGCAAAACGATTCCGTGGAATGGCGCGCAGGGCGGGGCTTGTGACGTGGCAGTGACAGGGTGATGACGTGGCAACCTTGACGCACAGTACCGACGGCGGCGGCGGTGGCGTCGCGCCGCAATTAACGCACAAGTACAGCACTGCCCATCCAGCACAATTAACCACCATGGCGCTGGCCGGCAGCGAAGCGCGTGTGATGCAACAGCGGCGGGCGGCAGCGTCGGCGACGTGTCGACAGGGTGGCCGCCGCCACCGGCGGCAGGCTGCAACACCGCCAGCAACCTGGTGGGCGGCGCTCCTTGCAGGTAAGGGGTTTGGACGGGTGTGCAACAATGACGCCACTTAATTATATTATTGTTATTTTAATTGCGTTTACAACTCACCACACGACACTCCGACACGCGCAGGCGCCGTACTGCTGGCGGCGTTCCTGGCGCCGGCGTCCGCAGCAGGTGGCGCAACAGGCCGCAGCGCAGCAGGCGGCGGCGCAGGCGGTGCCAAGGGCGGCACCCGCGGGCCCATCATTGGCATTGACTTGGGCACCACCTACTCATGGTACGGCACGCGTTGCACTTTAACCACGCCCGTCCGCACCTGTACCACCTCACACCCCCGCCACCCCCCAACCCGCCCGCAGCGTGGGCGTGTACCGCGGCGGCGGGCGCGTGGAGATCATACCCAACGACCAAGGCAACCGCATCACGCCGTCGTACGTGGCGTGGGACGGCGGCGTGCGGCTGGTGGGCGACGCGGCCAAGAACCAGGCCACCACCAACGCGCGCAACACGGTGTTTGACGTGAAGCGGCTGATGGGGCGCGGATTTGCCGACGCGACGGTGCAGAGCGACATGAAGCTGTGGCCGTTCAAGGTGGTGGACGTGGCGGGCCGACCGGGTGTACGCGTGAGCACGGGGCCGGGCGGCGAGAGCGCGACGTACAGCCCGGAGGAGCTGTCGGCGGCGGTGCTGGGCTACCTGCGGCGCACGGCAGAGGAGTACCTGGGCGAGGCGGTGCACGACGCCGTCATCACGGTGCCCGCCTACTTCAACGACGCGCAGCGGCAGGCGACGAAGGACGCGGGCACCATCGCCGGCCTGAACGTGCTGCGCGTGCTGAACGAGCCTACGGCGGCGGCGCTGGCGTACGGCCTGGGGCGCAGCCGCAGCGGCGGCGGCGAGGATGGCGAGCACCGCGTGCTGGTGTTTGACCTGGGCGGCGGCACGTTTGACGTGTCGGCGCTGGCCATCGAGAACGGCGTGTTTGAGGTGCTGGCCACCAACGGCGACACGCACCTGGGCGGTGAGGACTTTGACGCGCGCGTCATGACCTACTTTGTAAAACTGATCGCCAAGAAGTACGGCCGCGACCTCAGCGGCGACGCGCACGCGCTGCAGAAGCTGCGGCGCGAGGTGGAGCGGGTGAAGCGCGCGCTGTCCACGGCGCACCAGGCGCGGGTGGAGGTGGAGGCGCTGTTTGACGGCGTGGACTTTAGCGAGCCGCTGACGCGCGCGCGGTTTGAGGAGCTGAACCTGGACCTGTTCAAGAAGACGCTGGACCCCGTGGCCAAGGCGCTGGCGGACGCGGGGTGGAAGAAGGGCGACGTGCACGAGGTGGTGCTGGTGGGCGGCTCCACGCGCATCCCGCGCGTGCGCGCCATGCTGTCAGACTACTTTGGCGGCAAGGCGTTGAACATGGGCGTGGACCCCGACGAGGCGGTGGCGTACGGCGCAGCAGTGCAGGCGGGCGTGCTGGGCGGCGCGGACGACATGGAGGTGGTGACGCTGGACGTCACGCCGCTGTCGCTGGGCATCGAGACGGTGGGCGGCGCCATGACGACGGTGGTGCCGCGCGGCACCACGGTGCCCACGCTCAAGAGCCAGACCTTCTCAACGTACGCCGACAACCAGCCGGCGGTCACCATCCAGGTGTACGAGGGCGAGCGGCCCCTGACGCGCGACAACCACCTGCTGGGCAAGTTTGAGCTGACGGGCATCCCGCCCGCGCCGCGCGGCGTGCCGCAGATCGTGGTGTCGTTTGACATCGACGCCGACGGCATCCTGCACGTGTCCGCGGAGGACGCGCGCACGGGGCGGCGCGAGGAGGTGACGGTGAACGTGGTGAGCGGCGGCCTGTCGCGCGCCGACGTGGAGCGCATGGTGGCGGAGGCGGCGGAGCACGCGGCGGACGACGCCGCTACGCGTGCCAGCCTGGAGGCGCGCAACAAGCTTGAGGGGCTGGCGTACCGCACGCGCACCGCAGCGAGTGCGGATGGCGTGCCGTCCGCCGCAGCCGCCGCTGCCACCGCCGCCTCCGACACCGCGCTGGCGTGGCTGGACAGCCACCCCACCGCGACCGCCGACGCCACCACCGCGGCGTACGACGCCCTCACAGCCGCCATTGCGCCGCACGCGTCCGACCTGTTCCGTGATGCGCCAGGTTCGCCGCCTGGCGGTGACGACGACTGGCGCGCCGAGCCGCTGTAACTTTGGGAGAGATCAATAACACGCAATTGAACACCGACTACTAATTATGACATTTCCTCGTCCGAACCGGCAGCCGCCTTCTTGCTACCGTGCTTCTTCCCCGACTTGCCGCCCGCGCCGCCCGCCGCAGGTGCGGGTGCCGCAACTGGTGCTGGTGCCGCCTTGGCCGCCTTGCCAGCCTTTGGTGCCGGTGCAGGTGCGGGAGCAGGAGCTGCAGCGGCAGCAGCAGCGGCCGCACCCTTCTTGCCGCCACGCGCCGCTGGTGCCGGCGGTGGTGCAACCTCCTCCTCCTCCTCCTCCTCCTCGTCAGCACTCTCCTCCTCGGCATCACTCTCCTCGGCATCACTATCGTCGTCGCCACCGAGGGCGGCGCGCAGGCCGGCGCGCGGCACGTAGCCCAGGTTGGTGTACTTGCCGGCGTGCCACATGGAGACGAGGTGCAGCTGGAAGGTGGCGAGCGCGTGGCCAAAGTGCTTCAGCAGGCGGCCCTGCTCCGGCGTCAGGCGCTCGCCGGCGCGGCACAGCGTGAAGTCGTCCATGAGCACGATGACGCCGCGCTCCAGGCGCCCCGGCATGCCCAGCTTGCGCAGCGTGTCGTGCATGGTGTGCGGCAGGTCCTCCAGCCGGCCCGCCGGCAGGCGGATGGTGTCGGCGGGGATGAAGCCGGCGCG